>Ga0209794_1000362_pt1 | contig 78993 bp, 79 predicted proteins | sample EBPBio232013_DNA_FD_185869 | JGI IMG/M metagenome (GOLD analysis project Ga0209794, IMG submission 185869) | Wastewater treatment Type I Accumulibacter community from EBPR Bioreactor in Madison, WI, USA - Reactor 1_5/23/2013_ DNA (SPAdes)... | ecosystem: Engineered > Bioreactor > EBPR >...
GAACTTTTTAACAATAGACCTTCTAATTCCAAGCGGTCTTTTGAAGCTAATTTAATGTGTTGCTTCTGCATAGTTTTGAGTTTCAGAAAACAACAGAAAAAATCGTACCAATTTAGTTTACAGTGTACTCAGTTCTGAATGCTTCGGGTAACACATACGGTTGTAGCGATGCTTCGACTTGGACTTCCAACGTTGCATTGAACATCGTAGCGGCAACCAATTGAGTCGCAAAACTCACGAGCAAAATGACTTGCTCTTGCGAGTAGCGTTGGGTAAGGGCTTCGTATAACTCATCGGGGATTTTTCCTCCTTCGGTGGCTATTTTTGAGCCAAATAAAATCACAAGCAATTCGTCTTCTTCCACTTCTAGTAGGTCGGGATTTTCTCCTAATTCCAGTAAGTTTTTTCTAAAAAAAGCCGAGAAAACCGCGCTTTGAGCGGATTGAGCAATGAGGTAGCCAAACATCAAGGCAAGGCGTTTGCCGAGCAGCTGGTGTACTTGCGTATATTGCTTATCGACAATGCTATGAATTTCGGAAGGGATAAGGACAGGAATGCTTTTTGACATCGGTTCGGTTAGTTTCGAGGTTCATAAATGTTGGCAGCTACCTTTTCCGTCAGTATTTTGGGGACGTATTTGGGTAGGTGCGCATTGAGGACGTTGAGAAAACCAGGGATGATTTCTGATTTTTTGGCGAACAACCCTTTAACGGCGATTTTGCCTACAGCTTCGGGCGTCATATTCACTTTGGACGCTGTTTTTTTTGTATGTTCACCCATTCGTGCTCGGTTTACAAAAGCGGTATCGGTACTGCCTGGACTGAGGGTCGAAACGGAAAGATCTGTTTCTCTTAGCTCAAACCGAAGGCTACGCGTAAACGATAATACCGCCGCTTTGGAAGCTGCATAAACGGCCAAATAAGGGACTGACTGATAGGCGGTTGTGCTAGCTACGTTGAGCAAATAGGTTTCTCCGTTGTTTTTTAGGATAGAAACAAAGAGATACGAAAGTCGAACGACCGCTTTGAAATTGACATCAACCATGTTGAGTTGTTCTTCGATATTGAGGTCGGTAAATCGCCCTGTCAGTCCAAATCCTGCGTTGTTAATCGCCACTTTTAGCTTGTTTTTGAAAGGAGTTAGCCATTTCTCAATGTTGGCGACGGCTTCTGGTTCGGACAAATCCTGCACAAAGGTGTGCACACTAAGAGCAGGGTAGCGCCCGCGTAGTTCAGTTTGGGTATATTCGAGTACCTCTTGATCAAAATCGACCAAGAGGAGGTGGTATTGACGCTGCGCAAGTTCGTTGGCGATGGCCTTTCCGATGCCTTTGGCCGAGCCTGTTACGAGGGCATATTGGGGTATGTTCATAGAGAAATATGAATTACGAATGAGAGAATTACGATAAGCGATGGGGCTTATTTGACAACATATTTCGCAAGACGCTGGTAAAAAGGGGTTTTGCTGTGCTCATTTTTGGGCACGTATTTTCCTGTCACGATGGGTACATACATGACGCGACGGCGAGAGGGTTCGCCCTCAAAAACACTCGCTTCTACCCGATGCCACAAGTCGCCGTCGTGAATGGTCAAATCACCTGCTTCAATATCGAGGCCTACTTCGTTGACATCGGGCTGGTGATCGATGAATTGTTTTTTGCGGAAAAGCGTCTGAAACACGCCTTGGGTGTGCGTACCCGGTAACACCTTGAGCCCCCCGTTGCGGCTTAGGCAGTCATCAAGGTGCGTACCGATATTGAGCATTTTGTGAATCTTTTGTCCTAAAAACAAGTCCCGTGGGCTATCGGTATGCCATCCCATAGAGGTAAACTTGCTGTGTTTGTCTCGAACGTAATGATTAAATACCAGCCCATCTTTTTCGTCTTCCCCCACGCGGGCATCGCCGCCGATTAAAGCGGTAAGCGATTGGATACGAGGGTCTTGGATATATTCTCGTAGGATGGGGCTGAATTTGGACGCAAAGCAAATTCGCTGAACCAACGGGCTGCCATCAAGGTCTTTGCCAAACTTTAGAGGCACTCCGTTGATTTTTTGTTCGCCATCGGCCAAAATTTGTTCTTCAATTCGCTTGAATTCGTTGAGAAACAACTGAACGGCGTCTTTGGCAATGAAATTTTTGAAGTGCAAAAAACCGTTTTGATTGAAAAACGTGATTTGTTCTTCCGTCAATTTTTCGTTGAATGTAAAGGTCTGAGTGTCTAATCTTTTCATAATTGTATCAGGTTTTTGAATAAATATTAATACTATTGATTTTATAGGTTAATTAGTAAAAATAAAATGCTAGGCTTAAAAACAAACATTAGTCAAACACCTCGTCTTTTACTTCGATTCGGAGTTGGTGGGTATTAAAAACGTGCGAATTGGGAGCTACACTTTTGGTTAAAAATACGCTGCCTCCAATGATGCTGTTTTTACCAATGACGGTTTTTCCGCCCAGAATGGTGGTTCGGGCGTAAATGATGACATTATCTTCTACCGTAGGGTGGCGTTTTACTTCGGCCAGCTCTTTGGCTACCTGCAATGCTCCTAGTGTAACTCCTTGATAAATAGAAACGTTATTGCCGATGATGGCGGTTGCGCCAATCACAATGCCTGTACTGTGATCAATCATAAAAGGTACGCCAATTTGAGCGGCTGGGTGAATGTCCGTTCCTGTATTACGGTGGGCATACTCGCTCAAAATCCGTGGCAAAACGGGTACTTTTAAGCGTGTTAATTGATGGGCTATGCGGTAAACAGCAATGGCGTAAAAGCCAGGATATGAAACGATTACTTCGTGAATGCTCGTGGTGGCGGGGTCAAACTCATAGATTTTGGCGGCGTCGGCCCGTAAATGATGATATACCGTTTCTAATGATTGATAAAAGGCATTTACCGTACCTTCAATATCGGCTTCCGTAGGATCTAAGTAGCTTAATAAAATATTTTCAAGGTCGATTTGATTCTTCTTGAGGATGCCCACGTAGGTTGCTTTTTTGTGCAAACGGTTGTTGGGAAAAAGAAACTCAAAAAGGTTTGTTAACCAATCAATCGAATCTTGGATTTTGGGCGTTGCTTCCCATTCGGCTTTGTGCGTATGGTGAAGTTTGTCGATAAATTCCTTTACGTCAGACATAATGAAAAGTTTCAATTCTGAAACCTTATAGGTTTTTAAAACCTATAAGGTTTGGTGGAGAATTTGGGGTTATTTTTTATGTTGCAAACGATAGAGCGTTTCTACCAATGTGTCGATGTCGGCACAAGTGTTGTAGAAAGCCAACGAAGGTCGAACGGTACTTTCCAAGCCAAAACGCCGCAAAATAGGCTGCGCACAATGATGACCCGTACGAATCGCAATTCCTTCTTTATTAAGGGCTTGTCCCACTTCGTCGTTGGTGTACCCCTTCAAGGTAAACGACAAAACACTGGCTTTGTCGGGAGCGGTACCTACCAACCGAAGTCCTGTAACGTCTTTCAATAAATGGGTAGCGTAGTGTAACAATTGATGTTCGTACTGGTAAATGAGGTTCATGCCTAAGCCCGTAACATAGTCAATGGCAGCACCGAGTCCCACTGCGTCGGCGATGTTTCCCGTCCCAGCTTCAAAACGAGAAGGAGCTGGGTGGTAAACGGTACGCTCAAACGTCACGTCTTTGATCATGTTGCCTCCACCTTGCCAAGGTTGAATCTGATTGAGCAACTCTTCTTTGCCATAGACCACGCCAATGCCCGTTGGCCCAAAGACTTTATGGCCCGAAAAGACAAAAAAGTCGGCATTCAAGTAGCGAACATCCACGCTCATGTGCGAAACGGACTGTGCCCCATCGACGAGAACTTTTGCTCCAATTTGATGAGCGAGTTCAACGATTTGTTTGGCAGGAGTAACCGTTCCCAAGGCGTTGGAAACTTGCGTAAAAGAAACCAGTTTGGTTCTCGAATTGAGCAACTTAACGTATTCTTCTAAGATTATTTGTCCGTCGTCATCCACGGGAATTACGCGCAGGCGTGCGCCTTTTTTCTGCGCCAATTGTTGCCAAGGCACAATGTTGGCGTGGTGCTCAAGGTGGCTGACAATGATTTCGTCACCTGCGTTAATGAATTGTTCTCCAAAACTTTTAGCCACCAAATTAATTGCTTCCGTTGCTCCCCGCACAAACACAATTTCGTTGGTCGAAGCTGCATTCAAAAACGCCCTGGCTTTTTCGCGGGCGGCTTCGTAGGCATCGGTAGCGCGAGCAGCTAACTCGTGGGCAGCGCGGTGAATGTTTGAGTTTTCGTGTTCATAAAAATAACTCAAACGGTCGATGACCAACTTAGGCTTTTGGGTCGTAGCCGCGTTGTCTAACCAAATCAGCGGTTTTCCATTCACGGTTTCTTGAAGAATGGGGAAATCTTTTTTGATGAGCGCGGCGTCTAACGGGAATTTAGGCGCTGTTTGTAAGCTAGTGCTGGAGGGGGATGTTTGAGATACGGAAGGCAATTGTGGGACGAAACCACCCTCTAACCCTTGCAAAGCGTTGCCCGAAAGAAAATAGTAAGGGCTGTCTTTTTGAGGGATTGAAGCAACGTGATTTGTGCCCGAAAGCGCTTCCAGTGCCTTTTGTAATTCGGATTCAAACGAAAAATGGGATTGGTAGGGCAACTGTTCTGGGGGTGTTTCTCTTCCCGAACCAATAGAGGAAGGGATAGCGTCACTTTTTAAGTTTTCGTCGGGAAAACTGGTTTGTGGATTCTCCAGATTAATGTTGTTGCCGTGCTGAATCGCTGAGGGCGATGCACCGCTTCCCGCTACGGAGCTAGGAATTCGCCCACCGTTTGAGCTAATGCTGGCAGGTTCGACCACGTGGGGTGATGTCGGTTCTGCACCAGCAGCGACAAAAGCCGTTGGGTCGTGCAGGGTCGGTGCAATTCCAATTCCCCCTAGGGCAGGCGGCGCGGGTGCGCCGTCTGCAAAATAGAAAGAAACCTCATTGGGAGCTCCTGCGTGAACAGGTGCAAGGGCATGAATCGCCTGTTTGGCAAACCCTTGCGCAATCGGATGCTCACCTGGCAAAGCAGCAAAAAACTGGTTTGCCAGTGCTTCCAACGCTGCTACGTCGGGCAGTCCTGTCGAGGTATTAATACTTGTACTCATGGTAGTTACCGATTTCAACGTCTTCCAAAACTGCAATGGCATCGTCCACCAATACTGCTAACGAGCAGTAAAGTGAAACAAGGTAAGAGGCGATGGCCTTGTCGTTGATGCCCATAAAACGAACCGAAAGTCCAGGGGTTTGCTCGCCTTGCAAGCCAGGTTGGATCAGCCCTACTACTCCCTGACGGCTCTCACCCGTGCGAAGCAAAATGATTTTGGTTTTATTGTTTTGGATAGGAAGCTTGTCCGAAGGAATCAACGGAATACCCCGCCAAGTGATAAATTGTGAACCAAAAAGGGAAATCGTTGGCGGTGGTACGCCACGGCGGGTACACTCACGACCAAAAGCAGCAATGGCCAACGGATGAAGCAAAAAGAACCCAGGTTCTTTCCAAACTTTGGCAATTAGCTCGTCTAAATCGTCGGGAGTTGGAGCCCCGAGGCGGGTTTTTATTACTTGCGACGGAACGACGCTGTGCAGCAAACCGTATTCTTTGTTGTTGATGAGTTCGCTCTCTTGGCGCTCTTTGATGGTCTCAATCGCCAATCGCAACTGCTCCGAAATCTGATTGTAAGGCTTGCTGTACAAATCAGAAACGCGGGTGTGAACATCGACAATGGTTTGTACGGCCGACAAATTGTACTCGCGTGGATTGTCAATGTAATCGACAAATGTTTGGGGAAGAACCCGTTCGTCGCGCGCAGAACAATCGACTTCAACGCTGTTGGCGTTTTTGACTTTGTTGAGACGATAAACGCCTGATTCTACAGGAACCCAGTTCAACAGGCGGGTCAACCAGCGAGGGGTGATGGTCACCATTTGCGGCACGGTGCGGGTCGCAATCGCCAGTTGCCTAGCGGCTACGTCGCCTAATGCCGTTTGTTTGTTTTTGTTGGATGTGTCTGACATAAGATGGATTTATTTTAATGCGATTTTTACGGCCCGTTCAATTTCTTTTTCTGATACAGCATATTCAAAGTCTTTGTCAACGTAGTCATAGACGATGTATCGGTTTCGGCTTATGACAAACGTGGCAGGAAAGGGAACATCTTCCGAAATCCCCGCAATGCGGTCCCAAACGGGTTCAAATTCGGAATAGACCCCCAGCGCTTCACTGATTTTATTGTTTAAATCTTGGACTATGTTAAATTCAATGCCGTAATCTTGGACTGTATGAACAATGTGTTTGAATTGTTCAGTGCTGATAACGAGCATGTTAGCTCCTAGTTTTGAGATGGCATCAAATGCTTTGTTGAGGCGGTCGAGGTGGGTTGCGCCGTATTTTTCCCAAGCAGGACTGTATGTACTTAGTACCAAAGGGCCTTCGTTTAGCAAATCGTGCAGATAGAAAAAACTGTTTGATTCCAAATAGACGGGCAGGTTTTGCCATACACCTACCTCCGCATTGACCCGAATGTTGGGGAGAAGTCCGCGATTTTTTACGGGCTGTACTTTTTGATAAGAAGTTGGTAATGACGAGATAAAATAATCTTCTCCAATGTTTTTTATGATGGCTCTCATGTTGTATTAAGAATTTGGGAGGTAAATGTTTCCGTAGAGTAAGCGTAGGTATTGGCGTTCGATACTTCGTAGGTAAATCAATGCGGCTACCAACAAGCCCGCCGAAAGTACAAAAGTGGTCGGACTAGGGTAGTAGTAATAAACGACGCTCATCAAACTACCAATCCGTAGGTATTCGAGGTAAAATACCCATCGGCGTTGTTCTAAAATGGCACCACTGTTGACCAGAGTCAATAAAATAAATAAAGAGATAGCGAGCTGCACTGGCAGCGGAACGTATTGTTCTAGCAACAAAAACCAAAAGAGTAAAAAGAGCGTAAAAGCCATTTGACCCAGTACATAACCCTTAAATCGGTGCGTGGGAGCTTGTACTTTTCGGTGAGATAAAAAAAGAATTTCCGCCTTTGACCTCATTCGTTCATCAAACTCGGCAGGTTTCCCAAATACAACTTTTAGTTTGTTCCAGAACCCTTTTTGTGATGATACGGCAAGTCCTAGTTCGACAAAAAAGTGAAAGTGTTGCCATAAAAAGCTGTGACTTCCGAGTGGTTTTGTCAAGCCATAGACGGGTGCTTCGGTTTCTTTGGCAAACGTTCCAAACAATTTGTCCCAAATGATGAACATATCCCCGTAGTTTTTGTCGAGATACTGTTCATTGGCCGCGTGGTGAACGCGGTGGTGCGACGGCGTTACTAAAATATATTCTAAAATTCCTAATTTCCCAATGAGCTGTGTATGCGTAAAGAAGGGGTAAATCCCGTGAATGATAAGTACGACCGTAATCATTTCCGCTGGAAAACCGATGATGGGAATGATGGTCCAAAAGAATGTTCGGGCTACCGCCTGAATGATGGTGATTCGGGTACCCGTAGTTAAATTAAAATCTTCGCTTTGGTGATGAACCACGTGGGCCGCCCAAAATATATTTACTTCATGTCCGAGCCGATGGTACCAATACCACAAAAAGTCAGTAAACAACAGTAAAAGAATCCAATGAAGCAGTGTCGGTTGGATGTCAAGTAGTGCAAAATGTTGATGCAAATAGTCATAGACAAAGTAAAAACCGCCTGCGGTAAACAGGTCAATTAAGCGTTCGGCAATCCCAACGTTGAGGTTAGCAATGGTTTCATTAAAGTGAAAATACTTTTTCCCTGTTTTTCTAGCTATAAAGTATTCTAATGCGATAAAAAATAAGAAAAGGGGAACAGCAAAAGCAAAGATGTTGATGTTCATGGCGTTGAGCATTAAAACAAAGTCAAAATATTGCGTAGGCTAAGAAGTATAATAACGATTCCAACAATTACCATTAAGATCTTGGGGTTTACTTTCCCGCAAACATAAGCGGCAAAAGGAGAAGCAATAACACCTCCAAGAAGCAACCCGATAACGACACGCCAGTTATCAATGCCAATCATTAGGGTAAACATTCCAGCTCCAGCGGCTGCGATAAAAAACTCTGCGGTATTGACCGAACCAATTGTATAGCGAGGGTCACGTCCGCTACCAATCAAGGTAGAGGTAACAACAGGCCCCCAGCCACCGCCTCCTACGGCATCGACAAAGCCACCGAGGAGTGCCAACGGCCCGACGTATTTTGTTTTTGTTTTGGCTTTTTTCTTACCCAAGGCTTTACGAATGACTATGACGCCCATCACAAGTAAGTAGATGGAAATGTAGGGTTTAATCAAATTGCCGTCAAACGAACTCAAAATATAGGCACCCGTGACGGCACCTATGATGCCAGGAATGAGCAAAAGTTTGAACAGCTTTTTGTTGACATTCCCAAACTTCCAATGCGATAAGCCCGAAGCGCCGCTCGTAAATACTTCCGCAATGTGTACACTCGCACTGGCAGCTGCGGGAGGCACGCCCAAGCTCAACAACAGTGAAGTAGAGCTGATGCCGTAGGCCATTCCTAAAGCCCCATCAATGGTTTGGGCCAGAAAACCTGCTCCAATAAAAAGGAGGGTTTCGGAGGTAAATAAGTCCTCAAAACTCAGTTTCAGGTTGGCTCCCCAAAGCTGCCATCCTCCCAGACCCACAGCGGCTACTAAGATAAAAGCAAAAAGCCCGAAGAGAAGGTAATCACCCCCAAATACTCTCTTTTGAACGGATGTCTGTGCCATGGTTGTGTTTGTTTAAGGTTTGAACGAGGGTCAAAAATGAAACCCTCGTTCAAAATACGGTGAGATTATAGCGTGTATCGAAGCGTTACGCCGTAGGTACGTGGATCGCCCAAAATACCTCCAATTTGTCCAGCACTTCCTGGAGCGACCAAAAGCTGCTCGTAGTAATCTTTGTTGCCTAAGTTTCTTCCCCAGATAAAGATAGACAAGCCATTTGATGCCCTGAAACCTACTCGGCCGTTGAGCAACGCGTAGCCTTCAATGTCTAAGAATGCCGAAGGAGAAGGGCTTGACGAGAATGTAGAGCGGTAATACACATCAAGACCACCGAAGAAATTACCTTTTAGTCCCAATAGACTTCCTTTGCCCGTAATTTCGGTACCGAGCGACCCTGCGTATTTTGAAATACCTGGTAACTGACCTCCTGAAATATCTTTGAAAGCTTGAGGGCCACCTACTTCTTCAATAGGAACTGGAGCGTTGGTAAATTTCACGTACTTTCCGTCGGTGTAAGCAAAAGCACCCGTAAATGAGATGTGGTTGTTTGCTTTGATGTTTCCATCTATTTCCAAACCAATCACTCTTACGCGTTCTGCATTGGCCAAGTACCCTCTGTTTACCCCAGGTTCAGGGGTTTGTACTTGCGTTTGGTAATCTTTTATGTCGGTATTGTGAAATACGATGTTCAACACGGAGTTGGCAGAAGGCTTGGTTTTAAGCCCAAATTCAAGGTGGGATACCGCTTCTGGTTTAACCGTCGCCAATTCCGTCAATACCCGACCGCTTGCCGTTGGCAAACCACCTACGTTGACACCAATTGGTTTATAGCTCAGTGAATACGTACCGAAAGCATTGACGTTTTTGTTGAATTTGTACTGAACCGTTAGCTGGCCAGAGAAATTACCCTCAGAGGCATCAATATCAAAAGTTTGGTTGCTATATACGCCATTTTTAAGGGCCAATAAAGCGGGGTCAGTGGTTTGTAAACCTCCGTAGGTTACGCGGCTGTAGTTGGCTTTCTTGGTGTCGTTGTTGTATCTGATACCTGGTAAGATGTGCAATTTGTCGGTGATTGACCAGTCAGCCTGGGCAAATAATGCTACACTAGATGATTTGATGCCGTAAGTAGTTTTGATGCCGAAATTATCAAACAAGCCAGGAGTTTTCCAAAGCGCACTGGTAGAGCTTTGGGCAAAACGCCACTGTGCTGAACCTGCTTCTTCGGTATGCACTGGGTCAGTTCTTAGGTCTTGCCACAAACCAAAAGCACCAATTACACCGCTGAGTTTGTCATTGATTTTTCCTGAATATCTGAATTCTTGCGAAAACTGGTCATGGGCAGAGGTTCCTGACGATATGGTGAAAGAAGGCAAGCCAGTGTAATCGCGGTCGTTGAGCGGATCCCACTTCCAATAACGCCAAGCCGTTGTTGAGGTCAAAGTTCCTTTACCGATTTTAAAGTCTGCATTCAAGGACAATCCACCTAATTGGTTGCCAGCTCTTGACGGCGTATCTAAGTCTAATATTCTTTCAAAAGCACTTTGGTAAGGCAATTTATAGTTCAAATCGGCAATGATGGCGTTGAATTGACGGTAAGCTGCGCGTTGGGTAGTGACTACTTTGGCGACTGGCCAGCCGTATCCCACAGGTTTTTGGTCGGTGATGTCGGCGATAAAAGTGATGTTTATTTTTTCAGTTGGCTTGTACAAAAACTGCGTTCTGACGCCGATATTGTTGATGTCATTGATGTTGGTTTGGGTGCGAGTATTATAAAACAACCCATTTCTTTGGGTACCCGAAAACGAAACCCTTGCGGCTAGTTTTTTACTCAATGGGCCTGAGATGGATGTTTTTGCTTGAATGTAGCCGTAATTTCCGTAACTAAGTTCAAAGCTGGCGGTTGGGTCAAAAGAAGGAGCGCGTGAGGTTACGTTGAACGCACCCGCAGTTGTATTTTTTCCAAATAATGTTCCTTGTGGCCCGCGAAGTACTTCTACTTGGTCGATGTCAATAAAATCAAGGGCAGTAGCTGCTGGACGAGCGTAATAAACACCATCAACGTAGTAACCAACCCCAGGATCAATTCCGTCGTTGGTTAATCCGTATGTTGAACCTAATCCTCTGATATTGAGGGTGGTGTTGCGGGCGTTTGAGGCATAAAACTGAACAGTGGGTACCAATTCTTTCAAACGGTTGACGTTAAATGCACCTTGGTCTTCAACGGATACACCGCGTATTACCGAAATCGGAATGGGAATATCTTGCACCGACTCTTGACGACGACGCGAGGTAACTACCACGTCTTCGAGTTGGTTAGAACCAGCTTCCAAACGAATCTCAACTTTAGGTTCGTTGACAATAAGTTCGCGAGTTTTGTACCCAATGTAAGTGACAATGAGGGTAAATGGAAGTTTTTGCCCCGTAACGAGCCGAAATTCACCGTTAGCATCGGTAGAAGCACCGTTGGTTGTTCCCTTGATAGAGACCGAAGCACCAATGAGGCGTTCGTTGGTGACGGCATCGATGACGGTTCCTGATAAGGTAGCATTAATAATGGGGGTGTTTTGCGCTTTCGATTGAATTACAAAAAATAGTAAACCTATCGAATAAAATACTTTTAGAGCCTGTTTCATAATCGTGGTGAATTGGACAGTTTTTGGTGGTTGTTATGTGTTTTTAAATAAATACTTATACTCTATCGAATATATGTATTATTTGGACTTTTAAATGGCCAGAGACTTTTTTCTCTGGCCATTGTTGCTGGTCGCAAAGGTCTAGCAGTGATTCGTTAAATCCAAATATTTTATAAAAAATATTTTTTACATAGATTAAGTGATTTAATTAAAGTGCTTGATAATCAACAGGCTTTACACGAAAAGAGGCGACTTTTCAGCCGCCTCTTTTCGTGTAAAAGTATAAAATTAATTACTACTTGTTTCTACCTGTCGAAATCATCGCACAACGGAAACCAATCATAGCCGTCGAAGAATCTTGTGATAAGAAACGGCGCGTACCTGGCGACAACCAATAAGCTACGTCGTTCCAAGAGCCTCCTTTATACACACGAAGTTTGTCGTTGATTACTGAGTTGTTACCTTTTACGTCATAGCGTTTTTCTTCGTCCAAGAAACCATCACGACGCAACGGGTTCAAGTCTTTGAAGTCCATGGATGACAACGGGCGATAAACGTCATACACCCATTCGTTTACGTTTCCAGCCATGTTGTACAAACCAAAATCGTTGGCAGGATATTTATAAACTTCTTCCGTGATAATGGCACCGTCGTTTGACTTACCAGCAATACCCGCATAGTCACCTTTGGCACGCTTGAAGTTGGCCATCATTTCTCCTTTGTGTTTGCCACGTGGGTTACGCAACGATGAGCCATCCCAAGGATAAATACGTTGGTTCGACTGGTTTTCATCGGCGTACTGTGTACCAATCATTGCTTTTGCGGCATATTCCCACTCCGCTTCGGTTGGAAGGCGATAGTTCGGTAGCACGTAGCCACTTTCTACCGCAGGACGAGCGTTGGTGCTCATCAATGCTTCTGACTCAGCCATGGCTTGGCCTTTTTTCTTCTTACCACCTAGCGAGGATTTCTTTGGTTTGCCCGTAGCCTGTTTGGCTAGGTTATCGTTCACAAAGTTTGTACGCCAGATAGAATAGTCGTTTGCTTGCACCCATGAAACGCCCACCACAGGATACATACGGAAACCTGGGTGACGGAAGTAGTACGTTACGTACGAGTCGTTGAACGACAAAGGATCGTACCAAACCGTTGTGTCAGGAAGTGCTTTAGAGGCTACCTCAGCCGATGAGTCGCGCTGTACGTAATGGAGGTATTCGAGGTAGTTGAGGTTAGTAATCTCGGTTTCATCCATGTAGAAAGACTGTACACTGACCGTACGCTCACGATTGTCACGAGAGTTCATCACATCCTCTTCCAACGCCCCCATGGTAAAACGCCCTCCTTCAACAAATACGAGGTTAGGACCTACCACTTGCGATTTGTAAGGCATTACTGCGAAGCCTTCTGGCTCGGCAGACGTTGCTGCAACACCTTTCTTCCCTTTTTTAGACTTGCCACCGTTTTTGGTAGCAAAATCCACGTTCGTTGCTGTACTTTTCTTGCCTGGATTGAGGCTTGAAGGGTGTTTCGACTTACAAGCACTGATCAGCACTGTGGCTGAGAGCACCCAAATCGCCGCTTTCATACTGAATTTGACCATTTAGATTAAATAGTTAATCGTTATTAGTTATCCTTGTAATCGTTAATTACGAATTTTTGTACCTTAAATGTTTGTTTATTAACTCGGCAAAAGTACAATTATTGCCTTAAAAGAACTAAGAATCCGTCGATTTGTTGTCTATCAATAACTTTGCCAAACTTCAAAAAGGCCATTTTTCTTGTTTTTTCGTTCAAATAACGAATCCTATTTTGGCCGTATTGTCATAAGTAAAAAAAGATTTTCAATAAAATGTCTCTTCGCTTTCCTCTGTCACACCTACGCTGTTTGCAGTTTCGCTACTTTTGGCTTGGCATCATTTGTTGGGGGGCAAGTACCACAACTAACGCCCAAACACCCGATTCGATTGCGTTGGAAGTGAAATTTGCCCTTAACTATTTGGAAAAGAGCCAATGTGCGTTCACCATTGAGGGTAAAGAATATGCAGGCGAATGGCCCGCATTCATGCAAATGCACACGCGTTTTTTCTTGTTAGGTACACGCCACAAGTACCGAGACTCAAACAGTTTTACTACCATTGGTATTCATAACCTGTTGGCCGAAATGTATTTGTCGGACACTGCTTTGCAAAAAATTCGCCCGATGCTGCTCAAAGCCTACCCCGAAATTTGTTCGTACGCGACTGATCTGGAATTTAATTTTTGGAAAAAATTGCCACCCAATCGTGACTTACAACGGGGGGCAGAACCGCAACCTGTGCCCTTGGTGCGGCGCCCAACGCAGTATAAATTAAATTCTCGGTATATCAACAATGCTGCCAACGTCGAAAATGATGCCGACGATACGGCTTCGGGAAACTTGGCGATTTGGTACCACAACCGCATTTTTGGAACGAATGACAGCTTGGTAAGCCATCGGCTTTTTGACGCGTTTTTGGACGAAAATCGTAAAAACCGTCATTGGTACAATTACCTATTTAATGGCTTCCCTAACTCAAGTGCTTACATGACTTGGCTGGGAAAGGAGGCGGAATTTAAACGTTGGAATATCTTAAAAACGATTGGACACAACCAGACGTTTTTTCTGAAAAGCAGTATTTGTTACCCAACGCCTTATCAACCCTACATTCCGTACGGTACCAACGACCTCGACGCTGTGGTGAATGCCAATGTATTGACTTATTTGGCAAAAAAAGGAGAACTGACCCAAAGCCGAGGGAGGGTAGGGGCAAAAAACTTTATTGAACACCAGACAAAAATGCAGCGCTGGCGGCGAGCGGCGACGTATTATCCCAATCGCTACCATTTTCATTATGCGGTCGCAAGAGCGTTGGCTGCGGGCGATTCCTCGTTACGACCAACCGCCGAAATGATGTTAAGTCACCTCGTTGCGTCGCAGCGGGACAATGGAAGTTTTCGGAGTCGTCGAAAAGTAAATCACCGAGATGTGGTGCAGTCGTCGGCTTATGCGCTGTTGGCACTATTGTATTTTAAAGAAGCAGGAGTCGATGTACCTAAAGAAAAAATAGGGTTGTTGGTGCAGTTTTTAAGCCGTCAAAAACAGCAGGAAAAAGACCAGATTTATTGGAAAGGGGGCGTGTTTTTTTCGGGAGGAACGGTGGTGCGCAATGTGCTGTACTTTACATCCGATGCCTACACAACGGCACTGATTGCCTTGGGATTTCAGAAATTCCTCCAACTTTATTGAGCGCTCCCTACAGTGGGAGGTCCGGGTTGAATGGTGATTTTAAGCAGGGTTTGGGCGCTACCGATGGCTAATGCGGTGTTTTCGGAAGTGAAAACGGCTTCGTAAATGCTAAATTGGTCGTTGAGTTTTATGCCAAAACGTTTATATTTTCCTGCGTTGTCTCCCAATAAAATTTGGCCGTTGCAGGCCGTATAGAGCTCGTATTTGTGGTTGGTCACGCGCCCCCAAACCAAGCCAGAAAGTGGGATTTCGGAACGCTGGCGATTACGATGAACCCGCCCTTTTTTACCGATCCATCCACCCATGGCTACGTACTGCGACGGGCTGTCAAACTGAATTTCGTGAAAAATACTATTGCCTATTTTTTCCTGACGTTTCCATTGGTCGTTTGACAGGGCGTACAAAAAAGTCTTGTTTGGGGTGTACATCAAGGCATATACTTGCTGATTATGAGGATTATACTTCACGCACCAAACCATTTGAAAAGGATTGCTATAGACTTTTTTCCAAGTGCGACCACGGTCAATGGATTTGAGAATAAAACCCAAAGGAACGGTTTTCTGAGAGTGAGCAATGGCCGAATTGCCACCGCAGATGAACGCCGTAGAGTCGTTGACGACAGCCATGTTGTAAAAACAAGCTTTTTCGTAGCCTTTTACCCGTATCACTTCCCACGTTTTTGACACTAAATTGTGTTTGTAAATCACTCCCTTGTCGCCGCAAGCAATCAGATTTTGGTCGTCGAAGCGGTCAAACTTATAAATATCAACGTGTTGGTTGGGGTACGAAATGTCGGATAATTGGCCGTGGGCGTCGCTGGCTTTGAGGGTGCCGTATTTTCCGCCAATCCAAAATTGGTTGGCAACGGGAATAATATCATAAAAAGAAGAGTCACTAAAGGACGTTCCTTGTTGGAGAACTTGGATATTAACCTCTTGGGCACAAACGGCCAAGGCGGTTAAGAGTAGGAGGATGATAGACGTTATTTGGGCTGTAAATTTCAACTATACGAGTTTTTTCTTTCCTGCAAAAATACGCAGTGGGCGGTTCTTTCCCAACTATCCTAAAGACAACTTACTGGGCTTTTACCACTATGGAAAGAATAAAACAAAAAAAACGCGCTATTCCAAGGCAGATGGAATGGCGCGTTTTCCTTATGGTACTATCTATTAGTGAAGAGCGTGACGCATACGGGTGGCGTTGTTTTTGACTTTGCGAAAGAACAAGTCACGGTGTGCTTGATCTACGTTTGTGTTGAATTCATCCTGTTTGGGATGATAAGTTGAATAAAGCAACGCCGATGAAACTGCAAGTCCGATGAGTCCTACACCCATGATAATTAACAAAATGAGAGCTTCCATACAATTGAACAGTTTTTAAGTGAAACATCAACAAAAACGTAGCGTAGTGGTGCTAAACCGTTCCTCTACGGATAAGTCCTATGAGAAACGAGATAACGGCAAATACCAAGAGAATGTGAATAAGACCAGAAGCACTGTAGGCAAAAGCGCCAATTAACCAGCCTATTACTAAAATGACAGCGATAATATACAAGAGAGAGCGCATGATTGAAAATAGTTTTGGGTGGAAAAATTGATTGATGCTCAGTGAGTTAAAAACGTTGTTCCAAGGCCAAAACCACCCAAAAAATGGGGAAAATGAGGCGAGACATATGGGGAAATGTGGAAGAAATGCCACAGTTGGGGCAAACAATGGCTTTGGAACGCGTGTTTTACCAATAATACAAAACATGAAAAACTATGAAAGCACAGATGAATAACCTAGGCGTCAAGACTTTACAGTTGCTTAACTGGGTCTTTTTTGTAGTAATGATTGCGGTCAACTACCTTGCCGTAGCGCTACCTTTAAACCATAAAACCACGGGACAGCTTTCTGACCAATACCCTAATTTGTTTGTCCCTGCACCAATCACGTTTTCCATTTGGGGAGTGATTTATCTTCTCCTTTTTTGGTTTTGTGTCAAGCAAAGTAAGTCGATGTTTCAAAGAAATGTGGATCCTGCCACGGGCGAAACAGTCAGAAGTATAGGGTTGGGTTTTGTAACGACTTGCTTTCTGAATGCCTCTTGGATTTGTTTGTGGCATTTTGAGTACATCACCATTTCGGTGGTCGTTATGGTGTTGTTATTGGCCCAATTGGTTCAAATCAACCGCAAAATAGATGGTATTGCCCCTGCACTTACGCTCGGAAGTCGGGTGGCGCTAAAAGCGCCATTTGGGATGTATTTGGGCTGGATTTGTATTGCTACCATTGCCAACGTGACGGCCTATTTGGTGAGTTTGGGTTGGACAGGCAACGAAGTGTCGTGGGCAAGTACGATGGTTGTTATTGGTGCTATTGTGACGGGTATCGCCCTAAACATACTGCGTAATGGCTATCTGAGCCTTTCAGTTTTGTGGGCTTTTACGGGCATACTCATTGCACGTCATCAAGCAGCAGAGTACCACCGTATTTTGGTGTGGGCCACGGTGTTTGCTATGCTGCTTGTGGTGGGTGCGTTGGCGATTGAGCTATTGCGGTCGTTGTTCCGAAAAACAATCATTCGGACATTTCCTCCTCAGCAAAGGACGTATATTTCGCAAGTGGGAACATCACAGTAAAAGTGGTGCCTTTGTCAAGTTCAGATTCGACTTCGACCGTTGCTTGATGCGAATGTAAAATGGTAAGCGTAGCGGCCAATCCCAGTCCTAAACCGTTTGTTTTTGAGGTAAAATAAGGCTCGAACAAACGGTTTAGGTTTTCTGGACTAATGCCCGAGCCATTATCTTGGACTTTGACAAAACAGGTTTCGTCGGCAGTATAGGAAACGATGGTCAGCACGCCCGATTCGGGTTCCATGGCCTCGATGGCATTGATAATAAGATTGAGTAGGGCAATTTTAATCTTTGACGCATCCAATTCTAAAAAGCAGGCTTGTCCAAATTCTTTAACGAGCGTTATTTTCTTCAAATTGATGCGGTCGATGGCTTCAGCGAGGGCTGCTTCCAAAATATCTTGGATAGAAACGTGTTTGAGAATCGTTTCTTGGGGTTTAAACGAATTGAGGAGTTCGGTGATGAGGCCGTTGATTCGGTGGCCGTTACGTCGAATAATGTCCGTAAAAAGGCGCAAATCTTCGTCTTCAAGCTCGGGTTCCAGTTGGTCGAGCGACAAGTGTATGTTGGTAAGGGGATTCCGAACTTCGTGGGCAAGCGTACGTACAAGGCGGGCGGTAGAAGCGGCTTTTTCAGCCAATAATCGGTCTCTCTCAAGTTTTTTTCGGGTTGTAATGTCCTGAATAACAATCATAATGTACGGAAGTCCTTCGCTATCGGTATGTCTGCTGATGTGAAGCGAGCACAGTATCCGTTCGTTGTTTTTTCGGAGCAATAGCGCATCAAAATGATCCAACGAATCACGGTGTTCAAGGGCTTGCACGTAGCGGTCGTAATCGGAAACGGTGACAAACAAATCGCGAAAATGAAGCTGTCGAATGTCAGTTTCGTCAAACCCAAGAAGGGTGAGTGCGGCGGTATTGTGGTAAAAAATGAGCCCATTGGGGCGCTTCAAAAGAACCGCATCTTTCATGTGTTCAAAGATGTTGCGCAGCCTGGTTTCGCTTTCTCGCAGCCGCCGAACACTTTCGGCACGCTCCAACGAATACCGAATACACCGATTTAATTTCTCAGAATCCAACTCACTTTTAACCAGATAATCCATCGCCCCAAGACGCATGGCTTCGAGGTCGATGTGCTGGTCGCCTTTGCCCGTAAGCAGCACAATGGGACAGCTTACGCCCCTTTCAAGCGCCATTTTGAGCAAGTCGATACCCGTTTTTGCCCCCAACAAAAAATCAAAAAAACAGAGGTCGAAGTTATCCTGCGTGAGTTTTTTGATGCCCTCATTAAATGAATTTGCCCAAGTGATGTCAAACTTCTTGGAAGGTATTTCTTTGATGTAATCGGAGGTCAAATAAAAGTCATCTTCATCGTCGTCAACGATGAGGAGTTTGAGGGTTTCGGTGCTCATGTGCGTTAAAAAAGCTTACTTACGATTTTGAGGAAGTTGAACAATATCAAGCCAGTAGTGGCCGAGGGTTCGGGCTATTTCGGTAAATTCGGTGAATGTTACGGGTTTGGTAATAAAACTATTTACCCCCAATTGGTACGTTTTTAAGACGTCTTGTTCGGCTTTGGACGTAGTGAGGGCAACGATTGGTATGGTACGCAGCGTTTCGTCTGACTTAATTTCTTTGAGGGCTTCGCGACCGTCCATTTTGGGCATGTTGAGGTCAAGCAAAATAAGCGAAGGCCGTGGTGCATCGGCGGGTTCGGCGTATTTGTTGCGTTTTTTGAGGTAATCAAGCAACTCAAGACCGTCGTTTACAAAGCGAATATCAATATAAGAACGGGCTTCTTCAAAGGCTTCTTTGGTGAAAAGTTGGTCGTCTTCATCATCTTCAGCGACCAAAATTAATGCTCGATTTTTGCTGTAGTGGGTGTCGTGTGCTTCCAAAACGGTTGGTGTTACGGGTTAAACATAGGTTAAAATGAGGTAGTTATTTGACAGGCAAGTAAAACACAAACTCGGCTCCTTGCTCTTCTTGGCCTTCGGCCTCGATATATCCTTGGTGGGTTTCCACAATTTTTCGGCAAATGGCCAAGCCCAAGCCCGTTCCTTCGTATTCTGAGCGTCCATGAAGCCGTTGGAAAATCCCAAAAATGCGTTGATTGTATTCGGGCGCAAAGCCAATGCCGTTGTCTTTGACCGAAAATTTATAATAATTAAGCTCGGAATTAAGCTGAGGATTGTACTTTATGTCATTTTTACTGACCGCAACTGCCGAAATTTCAATAATTGGTTTGCTGTCTTTTTTGCTGAATTTCAGGGCGTTGTCGATGAGGTTTTGAAATAACTGACGCATCTGAACGGGTTGGGCGTCCACCGCTGGTAAGTCACCAATCGTGATGGTGGCTTGTTTTTCTTGGACTTTCAGTTCTAGGTCTTCAAGTACTTGTTTGATAACCTCTTGTAGCGAAACCGTTTGTAGCGATTCCATCTGACGCGACGCCCGCGAATAGGTCAGAAGCCCTTCAATGAGGTGGTTCATCCGTTGGGCGGCATTGGTCATGCGGCCGAGCAAAAAACGTCCGTCGTCACCGAGACTTTCTTGGTATTTCTTTTCGAGACGTTCGCCAAACGCAATGATTTTGCGCAGGGGTTCTTGTAAATCGTGGGAAGCTACGTACGCAAATTGCTCCAACTCACGGTTACTTTTATTGACGGCTTCGAGCTGCCGTTCGAGTTCGCGTTTGTAAATTTCAAGCTGAGTGACGTCAATGCAAACACCAACGATTTTTTGGACTTTCCCGTGTTCGTCAAAATGGCTTTTTGCCCGAATAGAAATGTACTTTAAATCCCCATTTTTATCAACCAAGCGGTGGTTGAGTTCGTTGATGGCATTTTGTCCAGCCAATAATTCAGCCGCAAAATCATCAATGGCTTTGATGTCGTTAGGGTGTCCAAACTGATTATAAAATCCTTCGGGAACAGTATGGCTGGGGCAAGTGCTTGAGTCAATACCTAGCAAGTGAAACATGCCTTCCGACCAGCGAAAATTTTGTTCTCCCAACTGCCATTCCCAACTTCCAAATTTAAAAATAGATTCTGCTTCTTCCATTTGCGCCTGCTGACGTTCGAGCTCGACAATTTTTTTTGCAAGTTCGTCTTCGTAGCGTTTGGTCAGGGTAATGTCCGAAACGGTTCCAATCAGCGAAAAGCTTTGCTCATCAAAAAAAGCATGGGTGCGAAGCAAAACTTGTTTTTGTTGGCCATTGGTGTCAATCATCCCGTGCTCTATTTCATAGTACGGGTCTTTAGAAGTAAGGTGGGCTTGGGCAATGGCCTGAACGCGCTCACGCTCCTGCGTGGGAATCAGTTCCGAGTAAGTTTGGAACGGAACAAAGCTATCGGGATAGTCTTTGACGGACAGCCCCGTAATATCAAAAACACCGTTGGACCAATACACCTTGTCGTTGGCGGGGTAATTGCTTACAGCCCATGAGCCAAACCTAAGCGCACGTTCGGTATCTTCGATGTGTTGTTGTTTTTTATAAATTGTTTGCTCCCTGAGTTGCGACTGAGTGACGTCTTCGGCAGTGAGAATTAGGTAGTGGTTGTTGCCTTCTTCGTCTTTTTTAAGGACAGTGCCACGGTTCCGAAGCGTAAGAATGTCGCCATTTTTGTGGCGAAATCCCATCATAAATTCTACATTTTCTCCGATTTGAAGGTTGTAGAATTTGTCTGAGATTTGCTTTGAAAAATTAGCCCGGTCTTCAATAATCATAATCGGGCCAAACGTGTCGCCCATTTCGTGAATATCGTCGAGCGAATACCCCAGCAATTCGGTGACTCGGTCACTGACAAATGCTAACTTGTTGATTTTTAGGTCAATTACATAAATAAGGTCAGGTAGAATACGGCAAAGTAATTCTACTTGGCTTCCAATCAAGTCGAGCTGAAATGTTTTAAGCGGATTATCGTAGGGTACGGTCATGGTATCTTAAATGCCAAAAACAGCTAGGACTCCTAGCTGTTTAAGTTGAGGCTTTTCATTTTGTTATAAAGCGTTTTTCGGTCGATGCCCAAAGCGGCGGCGGCTTTACTTTTATTGAAATTAACCTGCTTCAACACATTCAAAATCATTTCGTATTCGGCTTCCAACGCGGCGGCTTTTAGGTCGGTTTTGTTAAACGCGGCTTTCGCGGCTACGGGTACCGCAACGACGGGTTGGGGCGGTGCGTAGGTGGGTACTTCCACGGGCGGCGATGGTACTGGGGCTACCGCAGGGGGATTGGGTTCCAAAAATAGCAATCGGCTGTAATTCAGCAATTCAAACGGAAGCGTTCGGGCTTCTATCATGCTTCCTTCCGATAGCAGCGTGGAACGTTTGATGACGTTTCGCATCTCGCGGAGGTTGCCAGGCCAAGGGTATTCTTCAAACGCCTGAATGACTTCGGACGAAAAACCACGGACATTTTTTCCCAATTCTTCGTTGGTTTTATCAAGAAAAAACTGAGCAAATGCCATGAGGTCTTGCTTGCGATCACGAAGCGGAGGAACGTCGATGCTAAACTCGTTGAAACGGTAGTACAAATCTTCGCGGAATTTTCCTCGGCGGGCGGCTTCGATGAGGCGCTCGTTGGAGGCGACAATGATGCGTACGTCCACTTCAAGTTCGCGATTTCCGCCGATTCGGCGCACTTTCCGTTCTTGTACCACGCGCAGCAACGACACCTGAACATCGTAGGGCAAATTGCCGATTTCGTCCAAAAAGAGCGTGCCACCATTGGCCATTTCAAAATGACCTATTTTTTGGGTGAGTGCGCCCGTAAATGACCCCTTTTCGTGCCCAAACAACTCACTCGCAGCCAAGTCACGAGAAATAGCCCCGCAGTCCATGGCCACAAACGGCCCGTTGGCACGCTTGCTCCGACGGTGGATTTCGAGGGCAACGGCTTCTTTTCCTGAGCCACTTTCGCCGTAAACGAGTACGCTATAATTGGTCGGGGCAACCAAGTCAACTTGTTTGTACAAATGCTGAGATTCGGGGCCATTTCCTAAAATATAAGCAGGAGCGGGGCCGCTGCTTTTTTTACGGGGCGAAGATGGGTTGTTGGTTTCTTCTTCGACCGAAGCCGCCGCAGGCACAACGTGGTGGGTGGGCTGGCTGAGGGCTTTTTTGATGGTCAACAGAATTTCGTCGGGAAAAAGGGGCTTAGTAATGTAATCATAAGCACCTTGTTTCATGACGTTGATGGCCACTTTTATGTCGGAATAACCCGTAATAATGAGCACAGGAACGTAAGGAAACCGCTCTTTGATTTGGGCTAAAATTGTAACGCCGTCCATATCTCCTAGCTTGAAATCCGTCAAAACAAGGTCTGGACGAAAGTCGTCGAGGGTGGCCAAGCCAGTGACACCATTGTGCGCAATGGCCACATCAAACCCATTTTTACTTAAAAAGCGGCGTAAAAGTAAGCAGATGTCGGTGTCGTCGTCGATGACTAAGATTTTTTGTGCCATGAGATGCAAAAACTAATTAAAATCAAGTAAGTACGTTATAAAACTCGCCGCATGGTTGCGGACGGAATATCGAGTAAATCGCGGTATTTGGCGATCGTTCTACGGGCCAATGAATACCCTTGTTGGGCCAAAAGCTCCGTCAATTGGGTGTCGTTTAGCGGCTGCGATTTGTCTTCTTGCCCCACCAACGTGACCAAAGCGGATTGAATCTGACGGTTTGAAACTTCTTCGCCGTTGTCGGTTTTAACGCCCTCGGTAAATAAGTCTTTTAAATGAATAATTCCAAACGGTGTTTGGGCATATTTTCCACTTGTGGTTCGCGAAATGGTTGATACATCCATTTTGATGCGTTCGGCAATGTCGCGCAATACCATTGGTTTCAAGTACCGTACATCACCCGTTAAAAAATAATCGCGCTGCAAATTAACAATGGTGCGCATGGTTTTGAGCATGGTCGCTTCGCGTTGCAAAATGGCTTCGATTAACCACTGGGCCGCCGAAATCTTTGAGTTGACGTAACTAGCCGCTGAGCGCGATGTGCCCACTGATTTAGCATAGTCGGTATTGACCTTCAGCGGTGGAATTCCGCGCGTGTTAAGACTTACTTCGATGGCCTCGTTTTCGACTGTTATGATATAATCTGGCACAATGGTTTCTTTCAGTACCATGGCCGAACTGCTGCCGCCGTCCACAATTGGGTAGGGGCGGAGGGTGCTAATGAGCGCAATTGCCTCTTTCAATTCGTGCTGTTGCAGGCCACTCATGCGCATAATTTTATCATAATTACGGGCCGCCACTTCCTCAAAAAGGTCATCGACCAGCCACGAAGCTACGCCCGCAGCGGGGCTTTTTTCGCGCGCCAACTGCATCAACAGGCAATCTTTTAAATCGCGTGCGCCCAAACCAATGGGCTCCATTTTTCGGAGGCAATCAACCAAAAAATGCACGTCTTCTTCTTCCACAAATACCCCCGTCGTAAACGAAACGTCATCCGCTAGGGTACTTACCGAAGCAGGTAAATAGCCTTGGTCGGTGAGAGAATCTATCAGAAAATCAGCAAGTTGTAGCTGTTTTTCTGAAAAAGGCAACAAGTGAAATTGTTCTTTTAATTCACTCCGCCAATCGGTGGTTTCGACCACTACAGGCGTGTATATTTTGTCATCGTCGGAGGCATGGTCAATGCGCGTCCGATAATCAGGTAAGTCATCGTTGCTAAACTCGTCCCAGTCCATGTAGTCTTGGGTACGGTCTTCGGCTTGTGGGCTCGACGAAAACTCCGCGTCGTTCGCCTCTCCGTCTTGTTCGTCGTTTTGGCGTTCTTCCAAGAGCGGATTTTCTTCCAACTCGTTTTTGATGTACTGCTCAAGCTCCATGGAATTCAATTGCAAAAAATTCAGCAACTGAATTTGGGAGGGCGAGATTTTAAGCGTTTGCTTTTGCGATTGTAATAGGTTAAAGGCAGGTGCGGCCATGGTGTGGTATGGGAATTGTTCTGTGGTTGTGGTATTAAAAAAATATGCCCAAGTTTCACTTTTGGGTATTTTTTTGAAAAATGGGGCAGCAAATTTTAGTTAATTCTAAAAAAATGCTGAATTTTGATAGACTTGGTAACAGTTTCGCATGAGAACAAGAGCGCAGAAAATTAAAGTGTGGTTTTTGATTCGTTTTTTGCCCAAATTGGGGAAATATTTCCACAGTTTTTCGGGTAAAAAAATTCCCAATTTGAATCCATTGTATTCCGTCCCCAGTGCTCTTTTTACCATTATTTTGGCGACGTTTGTCAGCTTACTTTTATTGGTTTTTTTGAGCTGGGTTACCTTCAATCACTTTGAAGAGATGGGAAAACGGACGAATGATGTGGCGCATTCGTACCAAATCCGATTTTTGAACAAAGAACTAATCAAGACATTAGTTGATATAGAAACAGGCCAACGGGGTTTTCTACTGTCGCATCAGGAGCATTTTTTAGTGCCTTACCAAAAAGGACTCGATAATATCAAGCAATTTCAAACAGATTTGAGGGAGCTTGTTCGCGACAATGATGTGCAATTGAAGCGGCTAGATTCACTCGATATATTTATAAAGCAACGTTTGATTTTCATCAAAGGGAACATTGCCCGTGCGCAAGAAAATATCCCAATCGACCTAAAAACCTTAAATCTTGGAAAAGGGTATATGGATAAGATTCGGGCTACCTCGGAGCGTTTTGATCAGCAAGAAAAAGGTTACTTAGATGTTCGCATTGAATTACAAAAAAGTGCTGACCACAATATGTCGCTGTATCTATTGGGACTCTGTGGGTTAGCCTTGGCTTTTTTAGCCGTCTTTTTCCGCCTTTTGTACGTTGAATTAAGCCGTCGGATTGGGTTCCAAACGGAATTGGAAAATAAATTATCAGAACTCGAACGTACCAATGCCGAATTGGAACAATTTGCTTACGTAGCTTCGCACGATTTGCAAGAGCCATTACGGAAAATTCGAGCATTTAGCGAACGGTTGCAGGTTCGACACGCGCCACAGCTCAACGAAGATGCCCAAAATAGCCTAGTGAAGATAAGTCAGTCGGCGATGCGTATGCAAAATCTCATCAATGACCTCCTGGCATTTTCAAAAGCGACCAATCGAAGGGAAGAAAATTTTGAAAAAGTGGACTTAAATAATGTACTAAAAAATGTACGAGAAGAACTATCAGAGCGAATTGTCCAGAAGAACGCACGCATCATAAATCAGCCACTTCCTGAGGTGTTGGGGGTACGAAGTCAGTTTGAACAATTGTTTACTAACCTGATTTCCAACTCAATGAAGTATTGCCACGAGGGAGTGACCCCGATGGTGACAATTGACTACCAACAGGTAGCGGGGGGAGAAATACCGAATGCGGGCGATTTGCAGAGTGAAAATATATACCACCGAATTACGTTTATAGATAACGGGATAGGTTTTGAACCTCAATATGCTGAAAAAATTTTTGTAATTTTCCAGCGATTACACAGCCGTAACGAATTTGAAGGAACGGGAATTGGCCTTTCGTTGTGCCGTAGAATTGTCACCAATCACAACGGATATATACTGGCCGAACCTCGTCAGGGAGAATCGGGGGCCATTTTTCACGTTTACCTTCCCAAATAACCTAAACGAATGAACAAAGCAATAACGATTCTTATTTGTGACGACGACGAGGACGATGTGTATTTATTGAAGTCGGTCATGGAAGAATGTGGTATAAAAAATCCAATTGTGTATGCAAAAAATGGGCTTGAAGCAATAGCAAACCTCAATTCTCCTGCGTTGCAAAACAGAATTGGGCTGGTACTGCTCGACCTAAATATGCCTAAAATGGACGGCAGGGAAGTGCTAAAAGCCGTAAAATCGGATGGATTGTTACGGCGTATTCCTATTGTGGTTCTGACGACTTCGAGCGCCAGTGAAGACATTGATAATTGCTATTCGATGGGTGCCAATTGTTTCATCACGAAACCTGCTTCGTACGAAAACTTCAACGATACCGTCAAAACATTGCTCAAATTTTGGACCCAACTGAGCCGTTTGCCCGTGGGGGCTAATTAGCGCTTGTCGGTTGCTTTTTTAAACCACCGTAGTCCTTTTTCTAGGAACGACGTGCTGTTGCGTTGAATGACGTTGGCGGCGGCATTTTGAACTAAGAAAGGCACAACGAGCCGAGGCAACCAGCCTGCTTTTTTGAGCAAGCGACGGCGCAGCAATAGGTCAACGCCAATACTAACGCCCACGTAAAGAAGTCCTTTGCGGGGTCTAGCAAACACATCTTTCACGACACCCAAGGCTTGCCGAGCTGGATTAAGCTCCTGTTGAATGGCTTGTACGCGGGTGTGCATGTGAAGCTGTGACAAGGCCAATTTATTCTTCAAATTGGCGCGTTCGGCCCGAATATCTTCGATGGATTGGATGCTATTTTTCATAATAAAATTGTTTGATTAAGGCATTGACAACGGGGACTCGAATAAATTTGTCTTTGACCCAAAACAGAACGAGTCCTACAATTCCATAAAAAAGACCAACTAGAAAAAAGCCTTTGGCGGGGCTATGAAGCCATTCGCCCAGCAACCAAGCTACTCCTAAGCTGAGAAATAGCAGGACGATGGTGCCAATAGTACCTAAAATCAACAACGACACGACGTGTGAAGCGGCGCGGGCTGATTTTTCAGAGAGGTCGAGAACGCCTAAGTTCCAACGGGCTTCGAGGTAGGTAGTGGCGGCGTCGAGCCAGTCGGTGGCGTTATCTTTGATTTCATGGGCTGATTTGATGACTTCCATGGCGGTAAGGGAAATGACCAAGCGAGCTACCTCGCTTGGTCGTGATGAATGAAGGAGTTATGATTTGAAAGTGTTGGCCAACTGCCCTGCTTCCGATTCTACTCGGTCTTTGATTTCAGCTACTTTTCCTACTACTTTCGATTTTGCATTTTGCGCGGCGTCTTCTACTTCTTCGGCGACTTGGGCGTATTGTGTACGCCCGTTTTGGAGCGCATCAAGTAAATCCGAAGCGAAATTATTCGCAGTTTCGCGCAGTTTCTCACGGATATCACTTCCTTTTTCTGGCGCAAACATCATTCCGATTACGGCACCTGCTGCGGCTGCCGCAGCTACGCCCAATACTACTTTTGAATTGTTAGTCATGGCAATTATTTGTTTAAATGATTTGTGATGATTTATTCATTTACTGATGAATTCGAGCAATAAGATAAAAACGCTGTTCCAAGACCGATAAGGGGGATTTGAGTGGAAAATTGAGGCATTTTTACCCCGATTGGGGAGATTCTACCAAAACCAGCGCGTATTTCTACGTGCTACTGGCACGGTTTTTTAATGTTAATACATATATTGCTTACAACTACCGTAAGCATACCCACTACTGAAAGATTAGCCTTTTATTTAATGATTTATTGAAATGGATAATGCGAGTTTAGATAAGGTCTATGAGAGAGCATTGATAATCGACGACGAATTAGATACGTGTCTATTATTAGGAATGTTTCTCAAAAAATACGGTATCGTGTCGATGCGGGCCCACAGCCTTGCAGATGGCCTTGCCAAGCTGACCGCCGAAGCCCCTCAGTTGATTTTTTTGGACAATAACCTTCCCGACGGAACGGGCATTGATTATATCGCGCAAGTGAGACAGCAAATGCCGCAAGCCAAGCTCGTAATGATGACAGCCATGAGTGCCTTGCGCGAACAAGCTCTGGCACTTGGAGCAGATGGTTTTGTTGAAAAGCCGCTGGATGTGAAGAAGATAGCGAGTGTTTTGTAATGATAGTTTTCTGAATGAGCGATCGGCGTTCATTCTTTTTTTTTGCTAAAAAAAAGCCTGCGAGCATTGCTCACAGGCGTGTTTGTTTTAAGACGTTTAGCTATTAAGCTGATACATCTTCTTTGATTTCTTTGGTTTTCTTCGAGATTTTTTCGCCTACCTCGTGGGCTTTTTCTTTGGTTTTATCCCACGCATCTTCGGCCGCGTCTTTGGCATCTTCCCAAATATCTTCGGCTTTTTCTTTGGCGTCCTCCCAGGCGTCTTCTGCTTTGTCCTTAAACTGCTCCCATTTGCTGTCGGCTTTTTCAGCAGCTACTTCAGCTTTGGCTTCTGCTTTTGTGGCGGCTTTTTCCATTTTTTCGATGCCTTCTTGGGCAGTTTCTTTGATTTTTTGTTCTGTGGTTTTCATGTTAATTGAGTTTTATGGTTTTCAGATTTATTTTCCAATGGTAGTGTCACTTTCGGTGACGATGGCCGAGTCAGTAGGTTGCACTTTGCCAAAACGCTGTTCGTCGGGGCGAGTTACAAAACCTGCGAAATACGCGGCTACCATTAACCCGATGCCTACCAATAAGACGGTAAGCGTAATTTTGGAGGCGGAAATCTTCCTCGATTCCGCCGAGTCTCTTGCACTTTTTCTTTCTATGTTGTTCATGGTTGCTGTCTTTAATTTGTGGTCATAACTGTTTGGTAATGAATTGTATAAAAAATAAATACCATGCTTAGTGGTGAGAAAAAATGAGGTGTATTTTCCCCAATTTGGCCTTTTAGGGACTTTTTTAGCGTCCCAATTCCCCAATGTGTTTCCTAAAAACGGGTGGAACTGTTTTGTTGGCCTATTGAGTACTCATTCACTAAACAAAGCAACGCCATGATACAGAACGAAGTAATAACACGGACGCTCAATGAGCTTTTAAGAATTAATAACGACCGTCTTTCGGGGTATCAAATTGCTGCCTCTGATACCAAAGACGAAGACTTGAAAGTCATTTTTTCGAGTATGTACAACGAAAGCGTCAACTTTGCCGAAACCCTAGCCGCTTACATACGCGAAACGGGTGAAATCCCTGCGAATGAAGGAACGTTGGTAGGGATTCTCCACCAAGCTTGGCTCAATTTTAAAGCGGCTGTGGTGGGTAATGACCGAAACGGTATTTTGAGCTCCTGCGAGTTTGGAGATGAAGCGGCGATTGAGGCTTACCAAGCGGCACTGGAAGTGGAAGATATTCAAGCAAATGCGGAAATCAAGGGAGTATTGTTGGGGCAAAAGGGGGGTATCGAACAATCACTCAAAGTGATTCAATCGCTTCACCGTAGCCAAGCCGCAAATACCTACGAACAAGACACGATGAAGCTGATGGAATAAGTGAATTAGGAGTTAAGAATTAGGAATTACGAGTTAGCTTATTATAATTCCTAATTCCTAATTTGTTTTTTCCCCATTTCAATGTCGATGATTTGTTTTCCTTTGTCTTTCAAGTAACTCCTTACTAACAGATCGTAGGCTTTGTATCCGTCATCGGCATTGGTAAAAATAATGAGTCCTTCGCGGGTTTTGGGAAAAAGAAACACCAAGGTTTTAACGCCTTCATCGGCTCCTCCGTGCGAAAGCGCATAGTCTCCATTGGGTAATTCATAAATCTCCCAGCCTAGTCCAAAGTATTTGTTTTCTTTGGTTTTAACTTGGTGTTTCACCATTTCTTCGGCGACGGCTTTGCTAAGACCATCGTTGTTGAGTACCGAAACCAAAAACTTTCCATAGTCTTCGATGGTCGTCACCAAGTCGTCGGCGGCACTAGGTGCGGTGGTTTTATTTATTTTGTAAGGAATACCTTGCGTATTATAACCCACGGCAAAACGACTTTCGTCAAACGAGCCATCCCAGTAAAAATGCGTGTCTTTCATTCCAACGGGCTCCAGTACCCATTCTTTGGCAAGTTGGTCCAGCGGCTTTTTAAATTTCTTTTCCAATGCTTTGCGGAGGTATTCCAAACCCTCGCCCGAGTACCCATATTTGGTGCCTGGGTCGGAGTTAAAGGCTAATTTTTTGGTAGGGTGATTCCAACGCCAGTTTGGAAAGCCCGTTTGGTGCGTCAAAACGTGCCGTGTGGTCAATTGGGCGTGGCGCGGGTCATCTTTAAGGTCGGGGTCAATCCAATAATTGGCCAACGGTTCGTCCAAATTCCATTTCCCCGCACTCACCAAGCGAAGTGTCAAGATGGCGGCAACAGGTTTGGTCAACGATGCCACGTTAAAAAGGGCATTGTAGGGAGCCGTTTCTCCTTTTTTTATTTCCCCATAGACGTTTACTTCTTTCAATTTCCCATCGCGAATAATACCTACCCCCAAGGCTGGAATGTGATTTTGGGCAAGCCATTGTTTGATTCCTTCTTCGTTTTCAAAGGTATTTGCTTCTTTATCAGGTGCATCGGTGGTTTGGTGGTCGTAGCTAAGGCCGCGTCCAAACCGCCATTTTCCCTCTTCCAATAGCCACAAATGCGTAAATCGGGCAATACTTGCAAAGCGTTCGGTTTGTCCTTTATTGGTTTCATAAAACCGATGTCGCCCCGACTGAATTGCTCCATAAATGACGCCATCTTTAGCCAAAGGAAAGACTTCCATGCTGCCTTTGACCAGCTCGCGGCGCGACTGATAACGCTCAGGGTGAGCACAAAGACCATTTTTAAGGCTATTGATGAAAGCACGTTTACCCATCGTAATGCCACCTTTGTCGTGGTAAAACTCAAAGTTTTCGCTGACGAGTTCTTCCAACAGGCCTAAATCGCAGGTGTTGAAAGTAATGTTAAACATAATACTATCTTGGCCCTGGATGGCTTTGAAAAGATTATCTGTTTGGGCGCTGGCAGTGAAGAAGCAGATGATGCTCGACACAAGAATTAAAGTGATACGTTTCATGGCTGTTTGGGGAAAAATGAATTTGACGTTTTATTTGTTCAACTTTCGTTCGATTAAAAAGCTGATAATTAGGCTTATGCCACCAAAAAGGAAAATCATGGATAAAAAAGCACCTTGTTGGGGGACATCGAAATGATGGTGGGCAAAATTGCCGAACAAAATGCCAACGCCAATGCCTATGAGCAATAAACCGTACCTCAGGGTAGCAGATAACGTACTTTTTTGGTTGAAAAACTCAGCCGTAGAAAGTCCGCGTTCCATGAGCGACATGCGTTCGCGGTGGCGGGTCATGAGCAATACGTAAAGAGTTCCGAATACAGAACCAAAGGCCGTAATTGACACAATACAATCTCTTAATATCTCGTCCATAGCAGTTAATTTTTAGGTGACTGCTCATAGGACAGGAGAAGTTCACGAGTGGTTACAAACTTCTAGGGTTATTATGTAAAAATTCTGAAGTGCTTTCTGTATTTTAGAATGAATGTCCCTAAATTCCGCATTATAATTCAAGAATCTGTAACCAATTTTGTCAATCGCCTGTCAGATGTAGGAATGGAACAGCAAGACTACAAATACATTGACCAAGTTCTGAGGGGCGACCATCGCGCGTATGCGTATTTGGTGGATAAGTATAAGTACATGGTTTATACGATTGCGGTAAAAATGGTAGAAAATGAAGCCGAAGCTGAGGACATTGCCCAAGAGGTTTTTATCAAAGCGTATCGTCAACTTTATCGGTTTGAACGACGGTCAAAGTTTTCGACTTGGCTATACACCATTGCATATCGAACGGCGGCATCAAAGTTGAAAGAAAATGCGCTGGATATGACTCCGTTGACGGACGAATTATCGGATACATATTGGTCGGAAGAAACCTCGACGGAAGCACCGCCGATGGAAGCCTCTGAACAGCAGCGGTTTGTTAGAGATGCCATTGGCCAATTGCCTAAGTTAGAAGCGGTGGTTGTAACGCTTTATTATTTGGATGAACGTTCGGTCAAGGAAATTCAAGAAATTACGGGTCTGACGGCCGAGAATATAAAAATTAGGCTGTTTCGCGCCCGAAAAAAGCTGGAACATTCTTTGCGTTTTTTGTTGGAGTAGGGACGAAAACATGTGCATTTAGACTTATTTTTATAATATTATACTCATTGAGTAGGAAATTTTACCCGCAGATTAGCGCAGATAAACGCAGATGAATGAATAGCTTCATTAAGTCCTTTTTCGGCGCAAATCTGCGTTTGCATTATTCTGCGGACTTCTGCGGGCGAAGTAATGAAATTATTTACTTGACAATGTATTAAGATGGAAGAGGAAAAAGAAAATAAACTACAAGAACTTCTGAAAAAAGCCGATTTGGACGCCCCAAGCCCGCTTTTTACGGATCAACTTATGCTAAAAATTGAAGCAGAAGCAGCGTTGTCGGAAGCAAAAGAACCTGCGCTTCGGGCGTTGTTGCAGCAGCATGGCCTCGAAACAACAGCCCCCGATTTTACGAAAAGTATATTAACACAAATCGGACCTCCCAAAACCGTATTTAAGCCCATCATCCCCACCTACGTGTGGTACATGGTGGCGACTTTTGTGGGTGCATTGCTGGTTTTTGGATTATTTTTTCCACAAAAAAACTCCTCAGGAAGCGTGCCCCGAGGAGTGAAGTTGATTTCTTTCGACGTTTCAAAACTTACTTCTGCCATACCCGACCAATTGTTGCTGGGAGCAGTGGCTGTTTGTGTTTTGTTGTTGGTAGATTATTCGTTGAGGTTTCGCGTGGTGAACCCCACCTAAATCCTCCCCTGTTAGGGAGGACTTTTTGTTACCCTATGCTTTTACCCTACTTTTTTCGCTGTCGGAGCCGCCCGTTTGGCGAAGGTTGAGCGTTTTTCCTTTGTTGAATCGGTACGAAAAGGAGAGGGTCGCTACGCGGGTATCTAAGTAGCTAAACCAGTTTGCTTCGGCATTGGCAATGTTTCGGATATCTCCTTTGATTTGATTGGTATAAAATATGTCGCTGACGTTCAATTTCAGCGTGCCTTTGTTCTTCATAATGCGCTTGGAAACCCCTGCCCGAACGTTTCCAATGGGATAAATAAGCAATTGACCTAACAAAAAGGTGGTTTGGTATGAGCCTGCCAACTCCGCCGCCCAGCCGCTTTTGAGTTGAAATTGGTTGGTTGGCACCACAGCCCAGTAAAATCGTGAATCATCCAATTTTTGTCCGTAAAGTGTAGCTTTGAAACCATTGCTAATGTATTCTGTGTAGAGGTTGAGCGACCACCATTTGGCCAACTGAAAGCTGCCGTTTACCGAAATTCCGTACGAAATTCGTTGCCCAAAATTCCCTGGGCGACTGTAATAAATGGTGCCACGTTGTTCGTTGGTTTCGGAAATGACGTTTTTGGCTACGCTGTATTGAAGCGTCGTCGTAATGCGTTGTTTGAAGGTATGAGACAACTCAAAATTATACGAAAAAGTAGGCTGTAAAAATGGATTTCCACCATAGTACGTAAAACGGTCGAGCGGGTAGGAGAAGGGGTTCATGTCCTGATAATTAGGACGTTCGATGCGTCGCCCAAACGAAAATCCTAACAAGTGTACCGCTGCTGAGTCCAACCGATACTGCATGTACAGGGTAGGAAACAAGTTGTTGTAATTGCGAGTAAACGTTGAATCTTTGGTTTGTTTATTTCCCAATTGATGCCCGCGAATATTGGTGTTTTCAAACCGAAGTCCCGCCTGAATGGTCAGACGATTCAGTTCTTTGGCGTAATTGAGGTATCCTGCGTTGATGTTTTCGTTGTAGTTGAAGCTATTGGTAAATTCATAATTGGGAAAAAGTTTACCGTCCACTTGGTCAGAAAAATCAGCGACGTTGCCCGTACTGATAAAACTTGTTTTGATGCCCGTTTCAAATTTTCCGCCGCTGACCATTGGGGCTACGTAGTCGATTTTTGCCGTGCCGATGTCGATGTTTGTGGGCAAAGAAGAAACCAAAATCGACTGACTAACGAATTTATTTTGGGCATCAAAAAGCGAATTGGTAAGTGACTGAGCCGTGGTAGCTTGGTAATGGATATAGTCAACGTTGGTCGAAAGTTCTTTGCCCGTGCTGTCAAGTTTGTAGGCGTAGTTGAGGTTGATACTTCCGTTTTTTAGGGTTTTGTCCGTTGGGCTGATGGCTTCTACCAAGCTAGTAACTTCGTTGGAGGCGTTGAAAACCTTGGCTTTGTTGGTAACGTCCACGTGCGAAGGATTAATAAAACCCGTAAGAACAACCCCGAATGTGGCTTTTTTAGAGGCATAATAATCAAACCCAACTTTTGCATTATTCCCGCCAATGTTCCGTTGAATGTAGGAGTTTTGGGTAAAAGCAGATGAAAAAATGGTTGTATTAGGCTGAAAATACCGCCGCCAAATGGTTAAATCTTGGTAGCTATTGTTTTGATTTACACTTATATTACTAAAAAAATTAAACTTATTGATGCGGTAATTGAAGTTAAAGCTGTTGTTGGAACGACGATACGTGCCTTGTCCGTAGCTCAAGCTGAGTCCGCCATTAAAGCCTTTGATGGTATTCTTTTTAAGACGAATGTTAATCACCCCCGCATTGCCAGCGGCATCGTATTTGGCGGGAGGGTTGGGCATAATTTCGATGGTTTCGACCGAACCTGCGGCCAATGATTTTAGGTAGTTCGACAAATCTTCCGCCGACAAATAAGTGGGTTTATCGTCGATAAAAACCACGACTCCCGTTTTTCCTTTGAGGCGAATGCCGCCGTTGGGGTCGATGGCCAAGCCTGGTGATTTTTCCAGCACATCCATGGCATTGGTACCTGCGTTGCTGATGAGGGCATCAACATTGATAACAGTGCGGTCAATCTTGGTTTCTACAAAGGGTTTTTTGCCAGTTACTTTCACTTCTGCGAGCATTTTTTCACCCTCATTGAGCTGAATTGGGGGCAACGCAAGGTCAGATTGCCCGACTTCAAAGGCTTTACTTAGGTATTTTTGATAGGTTAAGTGTGAAATGCTTATGAGGTAAGCGCCTGTTTTGATGTTTAGAAATTCAAAATTACCGTTAGGCTCAGTAATGGCTGCTTTAACGAATGTGGAATCTGTGGATTTTAACAACGAAATAACGGCGCCATCGAGGGGCTGTTGGGACGTATTGGCGACGTTCCCGCTGATTTTGGCAGTCTGAGCGAGTAAGAAATGAGTGGATAGCAACAGTAGAAGGATAGCTCTTATCATTGGGATTTGGTTTGTTGAAATAATGATGTGTCACTAAAGTTGTGCCAAGATTAAAAATGGTTTGATATACAGATAGTTGGATGAATATGAGAATGGGCTCTTGTCCGAAATTGAACAATTTCTGTGCAAAATCGGACGCTGCCCTGTGCCCTTCTCGTGCCTCAGAGGTCGGATATGAGTATCCTCCCGCACGTGTTGGTCGTGCCGTTGGTTTCTCCAAACCAACGTGGAGGTTTCTCAAAACCTCGTGAACCGTTATTAAAGGTTTTGAGAAACCTTAGGGGTCGGATATAAGTATCCTCCTGCACGGTTGGTCGTGCCGTTGGTTTCTCCAAACCAACGTGGAGGTTTCTCAAAACCTCGTGAATCGTTATTAAAGGTTTTGAGAAACCTTAGGGGTCGGATATAAGTATCCTCCCGCACGTGTTGGTCGGATATGAGTATCCTCCCGCACGTGTTGGTCGGATATGAGTATCCTCCCGCACGTGTTGGTCGGATATAAGTATCCTCCCGCACGAGCAGGTCAGTGCGTGATGCGGTACAGCCATTGACCAAAATCATAGCCACTTCCGAAAATTTTAAATAGGCAAGCGGCTATAAATACCACTACAAAAACTTTGAATAGTTTGGATTTTACGAGCTGAGAAGTTTCCATCGTTGTGAGGCGTTTAGATTATGCTTTCTTTTTGAGGGCTTTGAAGATACCATTGGGTTGGGTGAGCAAAAACTCCTTTGCATCTTGGCTGAACGAAATCGAATAGCCGTTCAATCCCTTTAACCGAAATTTCCCTTTACCGAGGGCTTCTAATTCGCGGGTAGGTTGGTTGGGGAGCGATAGGTACAAAATTTCGTTGGCATTAAGGCCCACTTTCATGGCCATACCATTGAGATTATACTCTCCTACGTAGCGTTGAAGGACAACTTTGGGTAATTTTTTGACTTTAGGCAACCACGTAAATTCCAGTGGATGAATCAATTCAGGTTCAAAAGCAATGGAAGCACTGGCGATTTCGGCTTCGGTATTTTGGTTAAATATAATCCGCTGAATACTGGCGTCGGACGCTACTTTGCCATGTTTATCAACAGGTAAGGCGTCAAAAACGTCGTGTCCGTAGGGGCGTAAATACCATTGTTGTAACGGAAAAACGGCAAAAAGCGAGTCGTTACGGTTCACAATTTCAAACGTCCCGTATCCTTTGTGTTGAAAGTAACCCTCGTACTCGTCTGCTGGATGTGCGGGCTTGACGTTGGTTTTGGTAAGGCTCGTCATTTGGCTCTTGGCACTTTTGGCCGCGTTTTTAGCCGCCATGTCGGAGGTGTAAAGGTAGCTTTGCCAATCTTTGTCGGGGAGGCCGAGCATTCGGTCGGCGAGGATGTTCCGAACGACCGAGGGTACCCGCGACACTGCTTGGTTGCAGAAAACCACAATGCCTATGCCGTCGGTGGGAAAGAAGCAAGTGTTGGTCGAAAATCCAGAGATATTTCCGCCGTGCTCGACCCGATAATGCCCGCGATAGGAAGATAAAAACCAGCCAAGTCCGTAATTTTCAAAGTGTAATGAGGGGTTGCTGGCCGAAGGCGCGGCGTCACGCACAATCATCTGGGAACTGATGGCTTCGCGAACGTAGTCGGCAGGGAGAAGGCGTTTGCCTTTGTAAATGCCGTTGTTTGCCCACAACATCACCCATTTGGCCATCTCACTGACGGAAGTGTTGATACCTCCCACCGCCGACATCACATCTAGGTTGAAGTAGTCCAAGGGTACAATTTTGTCATCTTCAGAAACGGTATAGCACAACGAACGGTCGTTGTAGAGCGTCATGCTATCGACCGAAAAAGTAACGTCTTTCATTCCCAAAGGCTGAAAAATGCGTTCCCTTACAAAAGCACGGTAAGATTGCCCAGAGAGGTTTTCGACCATTTTTCCTTGGGTGGCAAACATAAAGTTGTTGTATTGCCATTTTTCACGCAAGCCATAATTGGGTTCTAAATACTGAACCCGTTTGAGCAACGTATCAACGGAATTGGTGGAAAATAGCGCCCATGCTTGGTCGTGGCGAGGTAAGCCCGTTCGGTGGCACATCAAGTCGCGAACGGTGATGTTTTTGTTCATCTCCTCGTTGTAAAACGACAATTGAGGTAAATATTCGCGGACAGAATGGTTAAAGTCTATTTTGTTTTCGGCCCTTAACAAGCCTAAAGCGGCGCAGGTAAAGGGTTTGGTACAGCTTCCTGCGGCAAATTGGGTGTGTTCGGTGACGGGACGCTTGGTGTCGATATCGGCATAGCCAAAACCTTTAGCATAGATAATTTTGTCTTTTTCCACCACTGCCACGGCAAAACCTGCGCATTTCCATTCGTTGAGGACGCGGGTAAAGAGGGTGTCTAGTCCTGCAAAACGGGCGTCGGGAGTGGGTTGTTGGGCAAAGGCAGTGCTTACTAAAAGCGTCAAAAATAGGATAGTTTTCTTCATCGTAGTGTGTTTTCAAACTGTGGGGTAAAACTACGGCGAAGCTGAGGAAAGGGTTTGTCAAATCCTGCTAATTCGTAAAGACGACGGCTTTTTATGGACAAAATAAATTTTTTACGCAGATGCGTACAGATTGAAAAAACACAGAGGCACGCAGAAATTTAGTGCTAGAAACTTTCTTTTTGAAGCCAACTGGTAGGGGAAACGCCAAAGTGTTTTTTAAAGGCTTTGCTAAACGCATGAATGTCAGCAAAACCAGAGGCGATTGCTGCTTCAGTTACCGATGCTCGCTCACGACCAAGCAGTTGAGCGGCGTGATTTAGGCGTTTTTGGTGGAGGTACTGGTGGGGAGTTTGTCCAAAAACTTGTTTGAAAAGACGAAAAAAATGATACTCTGAAAGACAAGCCTCGGTAGCGACGGTTTCAATGGCCAGTGGAAATTGGAAAAGCGCGTCGATGCACTCTTTGCCCCGATGAAGTCGGCGATAGATGTCTTTTTTTGTAGAGGGTTTAAGGCTGGGGATGGCATGAAGTTGCTTAAAAACAGGTATTTGATCGGCAACGATTAGCTCCGAAAGCGTATAAAAAAAATCGTTTTCAATGGGGAAATTCAATAAATCATTCTGTAAGAAATCAGTATGAAGTTGCCGTAAAAGGTGTCCTAAGCGGGTGTTGGTGGCCGAGTATTGTTGTTCCAAAAAAAGATGTGAGCTAAAAAAATGGCCTAAATTCGCGTCGGGATAAGCCGTATCTGGTCGCTGGCGACTGGCTACGACGTCGGCCAATAACTCAGGTACTATATTGATGCAAATTCCTTTCACAAATTCGCCTTTGTCTATTTCTACGTGACCATCGCTGGTATTGTTAGATAGCAAATAGTTGCCCGCTCCTACGGGGTACGCCTGCCCGTTGAGGGTATAATGTTCGACCCCGTTGAGTACATATTTGATGGCAAAACCGTGGGATTTGATGGGATGGTAAAATTCTTTCAATGACGAAACCACCAGCAAATTGTTGCGGTAATTGACCCCCTCCAGTACATTTTTGTTTTGCTCCGACAGATGAATCATGGCGTTTTAAAGCGATAATTTCTCAAATAAAGTACTTATCCATTGCCGACAACCGATTATTTGATGAGTGGTGTAATTTTAATTTTTATGTACATTTGAACGTCCACCTACCCATCACGCAACAAACCTCTTACAAATATGATTGAACATTTTCCTTTTTTTCTCGCGCTGATTGTCGTCATTTTGTTACTGATTATGCTGGCCGACAGGATAAAAGTAGCCTATCCTGTGCTGTTGGTCATCACGGGCTTAATCATCAGTTTTGTTCCTGGTATCCCGAAAATACAAATCAAACCAGAGTTAATATTTATCATTTTCCTGCCGCCGTTGTTGTATGATGCTGCCTTTGCAATGTCGTGGAAAGAACTGTGGCGTTGGAGGCGCATTGTCGGTAGTTTTGCATTCGTTGTGGTATTTCTAACGGCCTTTTCGGTGGCGTTGGTTGCCAATTGGTGCATTCCTGGTATTTCGTTGGCATTGGGCTTTTTGTTGGGTGGTATTGTTTCTCCGCCCGATGCAGTGAGTGCCAGTGCGATTTTGAAGTTTGTCAAATTGCCACGACGAATGTCCTCAATCATGGAAGGAGAAAGCCTACTCAATGATGCTTCCTCGCTGATTATCTTTCGTTTTGCCATGCTCACCGTCGCAACGGGTCAGTTTGTTTGGCACGAAGCTGCGCTAAGTTTTGGGTGGATGGTCATTGGTGGTTCGCTGATTGGGTTAGCGGTAGGGTGGTTGTTTATGAAAGCCCATCAACTTTTGCCTACCGACGCCAACATAGACATTGTGCTTTCGTTTGTGACGCCTTATGTGATGTACATCGCGGCCGAAGAAGTCCACAGTTCGGGGGTCTTGGCGGTGGTGAGTGGTGGGTTGTTGTTGGCCAATCGCAGACATCTCTTTCTCTCAAGTTCGTCACGTTTACGGGGGGTAAATGTTTGGCAAAGCTTTGTTTTTGTGCTCAACGGCGTGGTCTTTTTACTGATTGGCTTGGACTTGCCCGAAATCCACGAAGGGCTCGAACAAGAGGGAATCGCTCTCCCGCTGGCCATTGGATATGGCTTGGTCATTACCGCCGTGCTCATCATTGGGCGAATTATCGCTTCATTTGGCGCGGTGGTTACGACCAAAATAATGAGTCATTTTATACAAGTAGCCGACCCCAATCCAGGCTGGAAAGCACCCGTCGTTTTGAGTTGGTCGGGGATGCGGGGCGTGGTGTCGTTGGCGGCGGCGCTTTCCATTCCTGTGGAGGTAAACGGCGTTCCTTTTCCCCACCGAAACCTTATCTTGTTCATTACGTTTGTGGTGATTCTTACGACGTTGGTACTCCAAGGACTTACCTTACCGTGGCTGATTAAAAAACTGGAATTGCCCGATTATGGGGATTATTTGCCCGAAGAAGAAACTGAAGCAATGTTAAAAAGGGGAATGGCCGAACATTCGTTGCAGTATTTTCACCAAAACTACCGTAAACACCTCGTTACAAATGAAATACTACGGACTAAAGTGGCATTTTGGGAACAAAAAAGCCATGAAGAACCCGAAGAGCTGACTGAAGAAACCAAGCGCATTTACTTGGATGTATTGGAACAACAGCGGCTTTGGCTACAAAATAAAAACAATACAGATGATAAAATCGATGAAGAAGTTGTGCGAAAACTGTTGCACGGAATTGACCTAGATGAAGAGAAATTGAGGTACTCGTAGCAGTGTGGGGAGGATGCTTACATCCTCCCCACTGGCTATCTAAAACGTAAAACCTACGCTGATTTGTCCCACGGAATTTTTGGCGTTACCCATAAATACCTTGGCGGCATCGCTCGTTGCTACTGGGCGAAGCCCGTAATTGTAGCGCGTACCAATCATTAATTTGCCAAAATAAATACTCAAACCTGCCGAAAGTCCGTAGTCAATTTCGTTGAAATTGCCCTTGCCAAGTTCGATTTGACTTGACCCTACGTCGCTTTTACTTTTGGTGTTGGCATTGAGCAAATAGCCGCCGTAACCACCTGCGTGTAGGTCAACAAAATTGCCAATTTTATAGGTTAGCAAAACAGGAACTTCTACATAATCGAGGCTAAAAGTGTTTTCTCCTTGAAAAGTATTGAGAACGTTGTACCTGGCCGTCGTTCCTTTGTTGCTGTACCCAATTTCGGGTTGGAGGTACAATTTGTTTTTCACCAACGGTAATTGGGTAAACAAACTCGCGTGAAAGCCGTAGCGAGGATTGCGGTCGGTGACTTCGTCGATATACATATTCGAGGCGTTTAGTCCACCACGGATACCTGTTCTTGCTCTGTTTTCGGAGTCTTGAGCGAACGAAGTAAGGGCTGATGCTACAAAAGCAATGGCTAAAATGATTTGTTTGCGATTCATGGCGATTGTTGATTTTAATGTTTAATAATGGTTGAATTTGGGCAAAAGCGGGTTGTGAGTGACCCGTTTCACTAAAATGTATATCGAATTGAAATGGCGGCTTCGTCGCCCCAAAAACCATTGTCCACGCTGAAATTGAGGGTTGGTTTCCAGTCAATGCCGATGTTGATGGGTACTTCACGGAAGTTGTACTCTAGCCCTAAAATGGCATCTAATCCTGCGATGCTAGACCGCTGATAGGGGGCGTAACCTCGGTTCCCTTCTCCCCAAATATAGACGTGGCCACCTGCTCCGTAAATAAAATTGAGGCGATTGATACCCAAAAAGCGGGTGTGCCCTTCGATAAGTCCCGTCAGACCCACACCCCGCCAACGGGTAGAAACAATTCCTTCAAGGGCGACATTTCGCTTGGTAAAGTGCTTGATGGTGATACCGTTGGTTGAACCTACACGTAACCCTACGGCTGTGCGGTAGTCTTGGGCAGAAGCGCTAAAGGCAGTGGTAAAAGCGGCTAATAGCGCGATGATGAAGATGCGAGTTCTCATGGTTTTGGTCTATTAAAATAAGTTAGGTATGGTGATTACTGGGCATTAAAGGCCGATTGAGCGGCTTGTTGTTTTAATTTTTCGTTGGCAAAAATTCCAATTTCTACCCGACGGTTTTGCTGGCGTCCCGTTTCGGATGCGTTGCTCGCTACGGGATTTGCTTCGCCCAAACCAATTAGTTTTACCCGATTTGAGGCAACACCTTCGCCTATCAAGAAATTGGATACGGCAGCGGCGCGTTGTTCTGACAAAGTTTTGTTGAAGGCTTCGCTACCCACGTTATCGGTATTTCCTTCAATGAGTAAATTGGTATAGTCGTCGCTTTTGAGGGTGGCGGCCATTTTTCTCAAATTACCGAGTGTTTCGGGACGAAGCTTGGCCGAGCCAAAATCAAACAGGAGTTGGTCGTTCATCGTGAGTTTTACACCTTCTCCAACGCGTTCTACTTTGGTATCAGGGCCCAAATCTTGGCGAAGTTTTTCAGCTTTCTTGTCCATCGACTGTCCGATGATGGCACCTGTTGCGCCGCCGACGGTTGCGCCAATGATGGCGCCAATGGCGGTATTTCGGTTGTTTTTACCAATGATTCCTCCAATAACTGCTCCCGCTCCTGCACCAATCAAAGCGCCTGACTGCGTTTTTTTGAGCTTGGTTTTGGTCGTTTTTTTCTTCGACGATGTTTGTGCTTGCGAAGGTATATAAAGGCTCGGTGCTAATAATCCGAAACAAAGTAAGTAGGTGATGATGCTCGTTTTCATACTGTGTTGATGTTAAAGATTGACACAGTAAAATCTAAAAAAGCTGTTCCAGTTATTGTTGAATTTTGTATTAAATACTTGATATACAGTATTTTGTATTGATTTTTGTTAAATTTTCGAGTGAGTAAAAAATGTAGAATATTTTCCCCGTTTTTCCCAAATGGCCACAAAAAAAGCTACACCAAAATTGATGCAGCTTTCGAAACATATAAAAAGCGGAAACCTTATTATTCTTGAAAAACTTGTACGTTGACCGTGAGCGATTGCAAATTGGCCGCTCCAAACTGTGTTACCATGGCTACGTCGGCGGCATCGCGGCCGTAGCCAAGTACGACCCGACAGCCTTGCGTTTGAGGTTGAACAGCATCAAAGGTGTACCATTGATTCCCAACGTACGCTTCAAACCACGCGTGGAGATCCATGTATTCGAGTTGGTCTAAAAAGCCGACCGTCATGCGGGCAGGAATGGACAAACTTCGGCACAGAGCAATGGCAAGGTGGGTGAAATCGCGACAAACCCCTACGCGCTGTTGCGCAATATCGAGGGCTGTGGTGGTGGCGTTGGTGGTGCCATATTGGTAGCTAATCGACTGATTAATCCACGTCCTAATCGCTTCCACCTGGGCATAACCCAGTTCAGAATTTCCAACAATTTCTCTTGCCAGATTCTGAATATCAATTAAATCAGATTGGCAATACCGACTAGCCAACAAATACATCATAACCTCATTGGGAAGTTCGGCCACGGGCGCGTACGCGGGCAAAGGAAGTGCAGGCGAAAGGTATGGTTGCACAAGTGCTTCTACGTCGGTCGTGATAGTGACATCGCCAGCGGGCAAAATCGCACGTTGACATTGATTGCCGTAAGCATCAATGTATTCGGTAAAAGGCACACTTGGCTGGATGTTAAATTGCTCTTTTAGAATAGATTGCCCGTCGTGGCGATACGGGCGAAGCATCATCTGAACAGGAACAGGCTGGGGAATTTGGTAAATGAGGGTACTTTGGCCTTGGAGTTTCATGAGAGGAAGTGAAAAAATCCAGCTCCATTCAGGAGCTGGATAAGGGTGTAATGGCTAGTTCTCAAAATCTTTTTGCATGGCGTCAATGCGGTCGTTGAGGTCGCGTTTAAACTGTTTCCAGTCGCGCTTAACGTCTTTTTTAACTTCCGCCAAATCATCGTTAAGGTCGTTCAAGTTTTCTTTCAACTTGTCACGTTTTGCTTCTAATTTATCTTTTTCTTTGGCCGACGCCTTTTTGATTTTTGCGTTTAGCTCGTCAAGCTCACTATTGATGATTTGACGGCGATTTTCAATTTTAAGCGATAGCTCTTCACGCGCTTCTTTTATTTCTTCGGCCGTTTCTTCTTTGGCTTCTTTTACGTCTTCGGCTACGTTGTCAGCCGCATCTTTTACCTCATCTTGGGCATTTTGTACGTTGTCGGCTACGTCGCGTTTTTCTTCGCGTGAGCAGCTTGACAATGAGATTGTTCCGAATGCCAACATGGCGGCGACGATGATGGTTACTTTTTTCATGATTTTGTGATGTTTATGAGTGAAATAGTGTATTTAATCCATTGAATAAATCAGAGCGCTGTAAGGCCCGAGTGGAATATTAACGAGCAAATTTTCGTCGTTATTGGTCCTGTTTGCGATTACGTCGCTCGCAAAATGATTACCAAATTCGGCATCATATCCGTCCCAGTCGCTGTTAAATTGAAGCCGCCAAAGTCCTTGTTTGGGAAATCGAAGCGTCAAGGGGTTAATAGCTTTTTGGGAAAAATTGACAATGACGATGGTATTGTCTTTACTACCGCCATTTTTGAAACGGTAGAAGGCAATGATTTTCTGTTCGCGGTTGAGATAGAGCGGTATCGCATGTTGGCCAGTTAATCCCGCCGTGGTTTGTCGTTGATTCAACCGCAAATGAATGAGGTCTCTATAAAGTTTTGAAATACCTTTATGCGCCGAAAATAGGCTCCAATCAATCGGGTCGGTATCATCAAACCATTTGTCTTCAAGCAATGCCTGTCCTTGAAAAAGCATCGGAATGCCTGGCGAAGTGAGCGTAAGCACGGCTCCTAAAATGGAACGTTTCTTGGCATACCAGTTATCGACGTCGCCTTCTCCCGCAATTTCCTGAACGACCCGCGCCTTGCCGTTGGCTACCTCATCGTGCGATTCGGTATAAATGACCCGTTGGAAAGCGTCGTTGTTGTATTTGTGCGTAATAGCATGGACAATTGTATCCATGTTTCGATCGGCGTCGTGCATGGCAATGATGGCCTCTCGTACAGGATGGACAAACTGGGCATCCCATTGGCTACTGTACCCAAGCCCACCGTTTGTGACACTATCGGTGATGGATGAAAGGGTGTGGAGGTCTTCGGCAACGGTAAATTTGTGGGGAAATTTTTCCCTGATTTCCGAATTAATCCATTGTATCAATGAATAGCCTTCTGCTAAGTCGTTGTCAGGGTTTCCGTCGGCATGTACGTTTCGCATGTACGGAATCATGTCCATTCGGAGGCCATCCAAACGGTATTCTTCTAGCCACATCAGGGCGTTGTCACGAATATACTGGCGTACTTCTGGCCGACCGTAATCGGGACGGGTGTCTCCCCAAGGTGTTTTGGCCCGCCAATCGTTGTAAAAATAAATTCCTCCAAGATTGTTTTCACTCCAGCCGTCAAACTGCCATAAATCCATGTCAGTGGGGCCAAAATGGTTATAAACAACGTCTAAAATAACGGCAATGCCTTTTTCGTGGGCGGCTTTTACAAAATTTTTTAATCCCAATGGCCCACCATATTCCGACTCCACGGCGAAGGGGTGCGCGGGGTTATATCCCCACGAGTATCCGCCAGGAAATTCGGCAATGGGCATAATTTCTACGGTATTGATTCCTAGTGCTTTAAGGTAGTCGAGGCGTTCGATAGCTGAATAAAAATCGCCAATTTGACCTTCCCCTTTTACGTTAAAAGTTCCAATGTGCAGCTCATAAATGACCATTTCGTTCCAGTTGTGCATTTGAAAAGAGTCGTCATTTTCCCAATCAAAATGTGGGTCATGCACGATGCTGTTGCCAACCGAATTAGTCAATTGTCGGGCATAAGGGTCGTTGCGCATCAATTCACCCACCTCGGTGAAAAGTACGTATTTGTATTCTTGTCCAATTTTTGCGTCTGAAACATTGACCGACCAATACCCATTTTCTTCGTGCGAAAGGGGCGTTGCTTCATTGTTCCAACCGTTGAAATCTCCAACTACCGATACTGCTTTGGCGTTGGGAGCCCAAACCCGAAACGAAACTCCTTCCGAATGTGGTACGGCTCCCATGCCAGCAATGGTACTTGCTTGTATGTCTGAGATTTCAATTGTTTTCATGGCGTAAGTATTGTTTTCTAGTGGTTTACAGTCTTGCTATTTGATATAAAAATCGTATGCCAAGTCTATTCGATACCAATATTGGGTAAAAATTGGGGAATTTATTCCCCGATATTACGATGCTTTTTTGATGGGTTTTTTCTTGTGGAAAATAGCCTTTACTTCATCGGTAGTTTCATGAATGGTTTCTACCAATTCTCGTTCGAGGGCCTGAATTTTGGTGCTTTTCAGTTCGCGTTCTTTGTCCACCTCAGGTTCTCCCAAGACGTAACCGTAGGGTTTTAGGTAAGAAACCGAGTCAAAAATGACTTTCAAGATGGCTGTCAGTGGCAAAGCGAGGGCCATTCCTGCAATGCCCCACAGCATTTCGCAGAGAAACAAAGCGATAATGGCAGCCAATGGATTGATACTGATTTTGGAACCTACGATGTAGGGCGTAATAAAATTTCCTTCTAAAATTTGGACAAAGAAAAAGATGCCCGCCACGCCAAGGGCATACATGGGAGACTCTTTGGTGACAAGTGCCACCACGATGGGTAGGATAGAGCCGATGAGTATCCCAAAGTACGGAATGATGAGCAAAATGGCCGCCAAAAAACCAAAGAAAAAGGCCGATTGAATACCCAAAGCCAATAGGCCAATCGAATTGAGCATACCTACAATCAGCGTCACCAGAAACAAGCCGTAGAGGTAGTTGTGTACTACTTCATAAATTTTGCTAAAAACCCCGTTCAGCTTCGACTTTGGAGTGTTGCTAAAAACCTTGTACAAAAACTGCGTAAGCATGTTGCGGTAGTACAACACAAAAAAGATAAAAACGGGAACTATCGCAAGCATTCCGAGCATCGACCCCGTGGTCGTAACGGCCGACCCTACCATATCGCCGCTTTTGGAGCTTAGGTTTTGGGTATATTCTTGCAGTTTATTCACTTGCATTTTGTGCGAAATCTTCAAATGCTCGTACGCCCATTGCTGCATCTGCGCCGTGTACGATTCTACCTTGGAAAGCATCTGAGGAAGCATTTGCATAAATTCGTTGACCTCATACCCAATCACGACCCCAACCCCTAAAAAAACCGTCGTAAAGGCTAAAATAGCGAGGGTGATGGCAAAGGCGCTCGGAAGTCCCTTTTTTTCGAGCCATTGGGTAAGGGGAAACATGGCCATCGACAAAATGATGGAGAAAAGCAGCAGGGTAACAATAGACCCCAAAACGTGCATCCAGTACACCAATAATGTGATACTGAGCAATACGAAACCTAAACGGGCAACGTACGGAAGCTGAAACGTGGTAGGCGGTGTGGTAGTCGGTGGCATACGAGTAAAGGTTAAAAGACCTGTACTGTATGCTTAAATCATTGTTCCACTGTTTTTTGGGAAAAGTTCGTAGATGTTTTTCCCCACCTTCCCGAAAGTTGGTATCAATCACAAAGCCAACAAAGTATTGGCAGAAATACCTAAATTATGATGTAATTGCTTTATCATTTTAAGGCTTAACTTTCTTTTTCCGTTTAATACTTCGGAAACTCGGTTTTCACCTCCAAAATAGGGGGCTAAATCCTTTTGAGAAAGTTTCAATTCCGTCATTTTGTATTTAATAGCCTCAATTGGGTTGGGTTTGGGAATAGGATAATATTTTTTTTCATACTCACAGGCAAGTATGGTAATGGCTTCTAAAATTTTTTCTTCCTCAGAACCTTCTGGACATTCCAGTAATAATTCAATCATTTCATTTGCTTCGGCAAACTCCTCATCATTCGTGATTGGCTTGATCTGAATTGTTTTATTTTGCATTGCCATGAGTGACTTAGGTTATAGGTTTGTAATATCTTTTATTTTGTCGTATTCTTTGTGTGTACCTATAAATCGAACATAAACAGCATGAAATTTGTATCGAAAAAAGGCTACTAATCTGTATTTGTTGAGTGCGATGTTAAAAATAATCCTACCATTGCCAATAATATCAGCATCTTTAAAATCTTTGATAACTTGATTGGGCGTTTCGTAGGTATTCTCCTCCATTTTTTCGTACCACATTTCTAAGGAGGTTCTTGAGTCAGGGTATTGATCCCAAAACTCTTTTAGAGTTTTATGTGAATATATTCTCATAAGGGCAAATGTATAAAAAAAGTTCCACAAATTGGGAACTTGGTTGGTGCGTTTTAATCTTTTAAGTGGTTTTAGACCTCCGCGAGGAGATAAGGGTTGATATTCCACACCTCCCCGAAAGTTTAAAACTTTCGGGAGGATAAGGGAAATTTACTTGATTCGAGTGGGATTTTCACTCACAAAAGCTGACCAACCACCTTTTTTCGCCCCTTTCTTTTTGGCTGCGGCCGAAGGTAAGGCGTTGGCGTGGTAATGATGGCAAATGGCAATGGCTACGGCATCGGTGGCATCGAGGTATTCAGGCTGTAGTGGCATCTTTAGAATACTTTCCAACATAAAAGCCACTTGTTCTTTCGAAGCGTTGCCGTTGCCCGTTACTGACATTTTTACGGTCTTGGGCGAATATTCCACAATCGGAATGTTTCGGTTGAGCGCAGCGGCCATCGCTACCCCCTGAGCACGTCCCAATTTCAGCATGGATTGGGGGTTTTTTCCATAAAAAGGGTCTTCTATGGCCATTTCATCGGGCAAAAATTCCTCAATAAGTTGGGTGATACGGTCAAAAATTTTCTTCAGTTTTAGTTCATGGCTACTATATTTGTCGAGTTTTAAGACGCCGTATTGAAGTAAGTCGATACGCGCACCGATAATGCGAATGACACCATACCCTGCGATACGGGTTCCAGGGTCAATCCCTAAAATAATTTTTTCAGTCAGATTTGATTGTTGATCTTGCATGACGCAAAGTAACAGCCCTTCGTGGTTTTCTCGGCTTTCTTCGCTCAAAAAAATCACTTGGGTGCTCAAATGGCTTCTTTTTTTTGGGATGCTGCTCTACCTGTACGTCAGCGTAAAGGCCAAAGGACAAAGCCTGGGGGAAGTATATCGGCTCTTGCTTTTTCATTTGCAGCAAGGTCATTGGGGAATCCTCGGGTTAGCCCTTTTCTTGACCCCCATCAACTGGGCTTGCGAAAGCCGTAAATGGCAACTTTTGGCCCAAAAAATCGAAAAAATCAGTTTTGGACAAGCTTTTCAAGGGGTGCTTTCGGGACTTGCACTGGGGTTTTTAATGCCCAACAACGTCGGTGATGCGGCAGGAAGGGTACTTTCGTTACAAAGCCACCAACGGCTGTCGGGGGTAGGGGCAGCGCTGCTTTCCAATGGATTACAGTTTTTTGTGTCCCTGTTTTTTGGTACGTTGGGCTGGGGATTTTGGGTATATCATCAACCTACTTTACAACAATGGCCGCAGCTATTGCTCCTACTGGCTTTGGTGATGACCCTTGTTTTTGGCGTGGTATTGGTAGCCAAACGTGGCGAAGCCGAGCAGTTCTTGGTTCGTTTTCGATTGTTTCGATGGGTGGATCCTTACGTAAAAGTCATTGCAGAATATACCCTATCCGAAATTGGTCGAGCGTTTCGTTGGGCAATCTTGCGTTATGGTATTTTTACCCTTCAGTTTGCGTTGCTACTTTGGCTTTTTGAGGTAAATCTCCCTTTCGACGTAGCTATAGCGGGTATATTCTTGGTATTTTTTGCCAAAACCCTCATTCCTGCCCTCAATTTTTTGGGTGATTTGGGTATTCGCGAAGCTTCTTCCATTTACGTTTTTAGCTTTTATGACGTCGAGCCAACTCGAATTTTAGCAGTAACGCTGACCCTTTGGTGTATAAATATCCTTCTTCCTGTACTGATAGGAACGATTTGGACTTTTAAACTAAAATGGTGGAATTGAGGTGTTGTGTGAGTCAGGTTGTGAGCAACCTGACCTAAGTATTGTTCTGATTAAAAACGATTGTTTACTCAAAAACCTTCAGCAATTGACTCACTGTTTTGTCCGAAAGCTGGAAAAGGCTATTTGGTAAAATTCCAATCAGAAAAGCCAACAATCCAAGCGGTACCAACATCCATTTTTCACGCGCATCGAGGTCATACAAAACCGCCAAATCGTCTTGATTTTTGGCCCATAATTTCCCCAAAAACATCCGTTGGAGTGTCCATAAGAAATAAGCAGCGGCTAAAATAATACCTATCGTACCAAGGGCTGCTACCCAAGTTGGAACTACTGCTGATTTGAAACCTCCCATGAGGGTAAACAATTCGCCCACAAAGCCTGAAAAACCTGGCAGACCCAGCGAAGCAAAAAAGGCCACTCCCGTAAGCACAGTATAAATAGGCATGGGGCCAATCAACCCACGGTAGCTGTCGATGAGGCGGTTGTGGGTACGGTCGTAAAGGACACCCACCACCAAAAATAACATGGCCGAAAGTACCCCGTGGCTTACCATCTGGTAAATGGCACCGTTGATACCTTCCGACGTAAGCGAAGCAATTCCGAGTACCACAAAACCCATGTGCGACACCGACGAATAAGCAATCATTTTTTTGAGGTCGTTTTGGGCAAGGGCATTAAAACCTCCATAGACAATCGAAATGACGCCCAAAAGTGCCAAGACGAAGGCGTATTCGTTGGCCGCATCGGGGAAAATAGGGTAGGCGATTCGCAACAAACCATAGCCCCCAATTTTCAGCAAAATCCCCGCAAGCACCACTGATACAGGCGTTGGTGCCTCCACGTGTGCGTCGGGTAGCCACGTATGCAAAGGAACAATGGGAAGTTTGATGGCAAAACCAATAAACAACAACCAAAAAGCCAACATCCGAGACGGAATCCCAAATAAATAAACCTCACCCGATAGTGACAATAAGCTGTTGGGCAAGTAGTTGCGCATATCAGTCATGTAACGAAGGTCGAAGGTATGCACCATCGTTTGGGTCAACTGTGACTCAACAGGGTCGATAACCGACATGTATAACGCAATCATTACGATCAAAATGAGCAATGACCCAACAAGCGTATAAAGGAAAAACTTAATCGACGCATATTCGCGGCGGGGTCCTCCCCACAGCCCAATCAAAAAATACATGGGCAGGAGCATAAACTCAAAGAAGAGGAAAAACAGGAAGAAGTCGAGGGCGATAAAACAGCCTGTGATACTGGTAGTTAATAGTAAATACAAGGAGAAATAAGCCTTCTCGCGTTTGTCAATATTCCACGAAGAAATAGCTCCTACAAGCATCACTATCGACGTCAGCAAGACCATCGGAAAACTGATACCGTCAATTCCGAGCAGATAATCAATGGAAACGGTGCCCATATTTCCCAACGAAAGCGTAATCCAATCTGCTTTTTCCACAAATTGGTGGGCGGGGTTGGAGGTGTCGTACATGGCGTATAAAACCCCCGATACAAGCACTTGACAAGCCGTAAAAAACAACGTAATCCATTTGTACGTATGTTTGAAACGGTTAGAAATCAGTAGAATAGCAATCGTACCTACCAAGGGGTGAAATACAAAAAAAGAAAGTAGATAAGGTATCTTCATAACTTAGTTTCAGTGGAGTACCCACAGGATAACAGCGATAATTCCTACGAGAACGACTACAAAATAAGATTGGGCTTGGCCATTTTGGAGGTTGCGGGTTCGGCTACCGACAAACCTTGCCAGCCAGGCCGCACCGTTGACTGCTCCATCGACAACCATTCGGTCAAAACGACCAATAATATGAGCGATAATGACGGTTAAATAAGCAAATCCATTGACGGTTACATCCACAATTTTATGATCGAGATGATACAGCCATTGTCCAATTTTTTGGAGAGGACTTATTAAAAATAAAAACTGCTCCGTTTCGGGGTCATGCTCTCTCAGGATTTGGAGTTGATGCTTGACCGAATCCCAACCCTGTTCGTATGCTTTTTTGATGGTATCGTGCAATGTCCCAAACTGCTGAACAATAGATGGAATGTTGTGTTTAAAAGTACAAATGTATCCCAAACTAATGCCTGTTGCTGCCACAATTACTGATAAAGTAGCAACGATGGTATGCCATTCATGACTAAATTTGCTAGGAAAAAGTTGGAAAAACCAACCGTGTGCGGCGTCTAAAGGGTTGATTGAAAACCACACAAAAACCGATAATCCTGCCAATAAAACCATCGGTAGTTGCATAAGCTTATCGGCTTCGTGTACTTCAGGCGAGTGAATCACCGTTTCAGAAGCAGGTCGCGATAGAAAGACCAAACGCCACTGTTTCGTAATATAAAAGGCCGTTAGCCCAGCCGAAAGAAGGGCTGCAACGGGTAACACGTACGCAATGGCAGTTCGTTGCGAAGCCCAAGCAAATGCTTCAACCAAGATTGCGTCTTTTGATAAAAAACCAGAAAAGAATGGCAAGCCTGCCAATGCAGCGGCGCAAATCGAATAAGCGATGAAAGTAACTTTCATTTTGGAGCGGAGATTGCCCATCTGTCGCATGTCTTGGGTATGCACAGCGTGGATAACGGCTCCCGCGCACAAAAATAATCCTGCTTTGAAAAAAGCGTGGGTCAATAAGTGAAACAGCGCCGCTTCCCGCGCCCCAATACCTATTCCGAGTACCATCAAACCAAGTTGAGAAATGGTGGAGTAGGCCAAAAGTTTTTTGATGTCGGTTTGAAAAATAGCGCGGTAAGCGCCCAACACCATGGTGATTCCGCCAATGATGGCGATGATGGTAAGGGCGTCGGGCGTGAGTAAAAAATAAATTCGTGCCAACAAAAAAATCCCCGCAGCCACCATTGTTGCGGCGTGAATCAGTGCCGAAACGGGCGTTGGGCCTTCCATGGCATCGGGTAGCCAAGCCGAAAGGGGAAATTGCGCCGATTTTCCCACCGCTCCGCAAAAAAGCAAAAGTCCAATGAGTGTTACCTCATTACCAGAAACAGCAAACGGCAAACTGTTGACCGTAAACTGCGAACTTAGCACCGATAACTCGCTCGTCCCGAAATACCAAAATAGAAGCAAAATCCCCATTAAAAAGCCCGCATCACCAATTCGGTTGAGGAGAAAAGCTTTTTTAGCCGCCCAAACAGCCCGTGGTTTTTCGTACCAAAATCCAATTAATAAATAAGAAGATAAACCCACCAATTCCCAACCTACGTACATTAAAAATAGGTTGCCAGCGAGTACAATCAATAACATCGAAAAGACAAACACGCCCAAAAAGGCAAAATACCGCCAACGACCCGCATCGTCGTGCATGTAGCTGATGGAGAAAAGCTGAACCAACAACGCCACAAAATGCACAAGAACAAGCATGATGAGCGTAAGATTGTCGGTTTGAAGCGACAGCGTAAATGATTTTTCTTTGAGCACAAACCACTCAACGGAAAATTGCTGCGGAGCATGAACCCACGATTGAAACAAATAAAGAGAGATACCAAGCCCGAGGAGAGAAACAAAGGATGCGACCCAACCTGCCCAAGCATTGGCTTTTTTGCCTACTGACAACAGCCCGAGGCAACTAACCAAGGGCAAAAAAAGAAGAATGAGTAGCTTTGAAAACATTCAAACGTTAGCCTTTTGCGAGGGCAAAAGTAAAAACTATCTGCCAACTTTCAGAAGTTTACTGCAAAGCTGTTTCTAAAATTTAACAGAAGAGTAATGATTTTGACTAAGTTTCTTTAATTTTCAACTGAATTTACTCGTATGTAGTACTACGAATCGCAAGTGGTGGTTAGGGAAATGGCTTTTATGATCAAAAATGGACTTTTGTGGGTGGTATTTGTGCTGATGACGTCGTCGTCGTGGGCACAGAAGCCCACTATTGAACGTCCTGACACCCGAAGACCCCAGAAAGTCAAAGATACATCGCGCGTTTCTTCCCCCATCGACAGCTTGTTTAAAGCGAAATTAGATGCCCCTACAGCCAAAGATACAGCCTTTGGGAAAACGGCTAAAAAGGTGATTCCCAAGACGTTTTATAATGTATTGTTTCGAGATATTGATCGGCACATTGACTCGGGACAAGTGGCTCAAATGGAACAAAATCCGCACTTGCCGTTTGCAGGCCGTTGGATTCGCGAAATCCATATCCATAGTTTAGATGTTTTTGGATACAGTGTGCATGATACCTTACAAGTGCCAGGAAATTGGATTGAACGCACGGGAAATAAATTGCACCGAAGTACCCGCGAACGAACCATTTTAAGAAATTATCTTTTTTTTGAGGAAGGCGACGTGATTGACCCTGAAAAAATGCGAGACAACGAGCGTTATTTGCGTCAACAGGGGATTTTTCATGACGCACGCATTGTCATTGTTCCCTTTCGCAATGCCAAAGATGCCGTCGATGTCCACGTTTATACCCAAGATTTGTGGTCGTTGCTGCCCGATGGGTCGGCCTCAAATTTTGACAATTTTACGATTGGCATAGAACAACGGAATTTTCGCGGCTTGGGGCAGTCGTTCAAAAATACGGTTTCTTATAATGGCCGCGACGAACGACAGCGCTTAGAATATGCAGGGCGCTATTTTATCCCTTCTTTTGGCAAAACGTTTGTGGCGGGGGAGGGGATACTCAACGTGCAACGCGACCAAAAACAACTTTCTTTTAAAGCCTATCGTCCTTTCCTAACTCCCCAAATGAAATATGCAGGAGCGATAGAATTGGGATATTATAATCGTCGGTTGTTTGAATTTACCCTCGATTCGCTGACAGGGCGTTCCGTTAGGAATTATTTCTGGTCGCAGTATGTATTGTTTGATGCGTGGATGGGGCGCTCTTTTCGTATATTTTTTGGAGATGATAAACTTCGTGAACGGGCTCGGTTTGTGGTGGCTTTGCGGCACACTCGCCAATCTTTTTATAATCGTGACCGCAGCGTGACCGATAGCACCAATCAGCTCTTCCAAAATACCCGCCCAACTTTGTTGAGCATTGGGTACTCCAACCGCCGATACCAGCGCGATTTGCTCATTTATGGTTTTGGCCGAACGGAAGACGTGCCCGTGGGAGATTTGGTGTCGTTTGTTTATGGCAGCGACCCCGCCGAATTGGGCGACCGAAAGTACATCGGGTTAAAATATTCGAGGGCGCGTTACATTAAAATCGGGTACTTATACAACCTCACCAACCTTGGTACTTATATAAAAGAAGGGGCTACTGAGCAAGGGGTTTTTAGCACCGAAAACAATTACTTTACCCCTTTGCATCGCTTTGGAGGGGAGTGGTACGCGAGGCATTTTATCAACTTAAAATTTGCTTGGGGGTTCAATCGCTTTGCGAATGAATATTTTAATATAAGTGGCAACGAAGGCATTAGGGGCATTTCCAGCGACGAGCTGCGCGGTACCCGAAAATTGGTCATTGGTGCGGAGACGGTTTTCTTTAGTCCACTCAATTTTTTGGGTTTTCGGGTAGCGCCTTTTACTTTTGCCGATTTGGGATGGACTGCCTTTAGTGGACAATATCTGTTCCGAAACAAACCTTTCGCTGGCTACGGACTCGGATTTAGGTTCCGAAACGAAAACTTGACGTTTACCACTTTTCAGGTTCGGTTGAGTATTTATTCGGGAATCCCAGACATTGGGCAGCCATTTCGGGCCAATTTTGATGGTGTTCCGCCGTTAAGATTTAGAGATTTTGACATCTCAGCGCCAGAAATCGTCCAGTTTAAGTAAGTAATTGAAATTTTTACAAAAGCATAAGTTTCTTTTAATCAATGAGTTAAATTTTTTATTTTAAATTTTTCTAAAAAAATAAATTAAATGTATTGACATATAATGTAAATACATCATATATTTGCAACGTCAAATATGACACATGTACCATGTCTATCGAAACTGACATCAAACAAACAAAGTTTAGGAACCCGTATCATCGAGTAGCCATCAACTTGCTTTACACCACCAACTGGTTAGCAAATAGTCAGGCTTGTCTTTTAAAACCTTACGATTTGACCTCACAGCAGTACAATGTACTACGCATTTTGAGGGGACAATATCCGAAGCCAGTACGAGTGAATGACATCATTGAGCGGATGCTTGACAAAATGTCGAACGCTTCTCGATTAGTCGATAAGCTACTGGCAAAAGGCTACGTTCGCCGTACGGAATGCCCAAGTGACCGCCGAGCAGTAGATGTGGTAGTTACTGACGAAGGACTAACGATTTTGTTGGAGCTGGACAACATGCAGGAAGAATGGGAAAGCCAGCTCAAGCGATTGACCGAAGAAGAAGCAAGTACACTAAGCGATTTGCTGGATCGTCTTAGAGGGTCATGCGCTGCCGATGAAGGCCAGTGCCCATCTGGCGAAGAATAGGTTGAAGCGAACTAATTTTGCGCTTTTGACTGTTGTAAAGCCAAAACCTATTAATTCGATAAACCTAGTTTATAATTTAGGACATCTTTAACGTTTAAAACTTTCAAAATTCACAATAAACACTAATTTTTTTAACTACAATTAAGTACAATGAAAACAATGAAAACAATGAAAACAATGAAAATGATTGCAAGTGTGTTGGTAGCTGGTTTGTTGGCCGTTAGCGGTGCTTCTGCTACTGAAAAAAATAGCTCGAAAAAAGCAGTTGCTTACAAAGTAGATGCGTCGAAAAGTGTGGTAAAATGGCACGCTAAAAAAGTAACTGGTGAGCACTACGGAACAGTAGCATTGGCTGACGGTTCTTTGTTGGTTGACGGCGCTAAAGTAACTGGTGGTTCTTTTGATATTGACTTGACAACCATCAAATGTGATGACTTGACTGATGCAGGTTACAACGCGAAATTGGTTGGTCACTTGAAGTCAGATGATTTCTTCTCGGTAGAAAAGCATCCAAAAGCAAAATTTGTCATCAAGAAAGTGGACGGAGCAGGTGCAAATATCAACATCACTGGCGATTTGACAATCAAAGGAATTACTCAAAGCGTAACTTTCCCAGCTACAGTGAAAGCTGATGCGAAAGGGGTAAGCGCTACGGCGAAAATCACGCTTGACCGTACAAAGTGGGATATTCGTTATGGCTCAAAAACATTCTTTGCTAATATCGGTGACAAAGCGATTTACGATGATTTCGCTATCGACTTGACATTGGCTGCTGCAAAGTAACTTGACCTATTTTGAGAAAATCAAAAAGCCTCTCCTGAGTTTTGGGAGAGGTTTTTATTTTTTCAGGGGAATGTAATTTTTGAACCTACCCAACGTTTTTTCAATAATGCGATTCCTGACTGCGACCACTTATGAAACGCCTAATCTGCCTATTAACAGCTCTTTCAAGTTATTCGTTTGCCCAAACCCCTGCGGCAACCCAAAAAACTGACAACTCCGAGGACGATGCCTTCGTTTGTCATTATTTTGGATTCAAACAACTCCAATCGCCCAAAGACATTTGTAACTACCTGAGCTTTCGCTCCAACCAACATGCCGAAGCGGTCGTGGACCGAATCTTAAAGCAAGTGGGCTTGTTGCGAAACTTTATCGTGGTCGAGTGTCCCAACACCGAAAACTGCTTTGCAACGGTGGTGGATGGGCAACGCTACATCGTTTATGACGGTGCGTTTATGAAGCGGGTTGAAAACGTAACCCACACCGACTGGTCGGCCATTAGTATTGTAGCCCACGAAATTGGGCATCATTTGCAAGGCCACACCATTGATGGAAAAGGGGCACGTCCGCAAAAAGAGTTAGAAGCCGACCGTTTTTCAGGTTTTGTAATGCAGCGGCTTGGGGCTTCCTTAGAAGAGTCGCTGGTGGCCATCAAAACCTTGGGCGACGACAAAGCCACCTATTCTCATCCTGCCAAAACATACCGCATTGATGCCATTCGGCAAGGCTGGATGGATGCCGCAGGGCTAACGACGGCCACCGCACCGTCGAAATCAGAAGCACCTCTAACGACCAAAAATCAAAGTAAAATTCCAGTAACTGTCGCCTCCACAAGCACGGGTTCGTTTCCTGCTTCCGAGGATGACGAAGAGGAAGATGAAGACGAAAAGGTAGGGTGTACTGCGGGAAATTGTGAAAATGGTTACGGCATTTACGTACACGAAAGCGGTGAGCGATACGAAGGAGATTTTCGGATGGGACGCCGTCATGGCATTGGCGTTCAATATTATCCCGACGGAAAAATGAAGTACAAAGGTGATTTCCAAGCCGACCAACGTGCGGGCTACGGCGCTTATTATTTTCCCAATGGCGATAAGTACGTCGGAATTTTCCAAAATAATTTGCCCAACGGAAAAGGTACTTATTATTACGTGGATGGTGATCGATTTGTGGGTATCTTTGCCAACGGAAAACGCAACGGACAAGGCGCATTTTATCACCGTAATGGACGAAAGGAAGTGGGAATATATACCAATGACGAACGTGTTAAATAGAAAAATACGTTTGGATAAACATAATGAAACGTAAATTGTTTTAATTTGAAGAGCCGCTGAAAAAGCGGCTTTTTAGTTTTATCAAGGAAACATTACCATGGATTTTGGCAAATTAACCGATATTTCAGGGGTCGATTTTACCTTACCAAACGACCCTGACTTCAATAAAACAATCCTCAAAGAGGCTGTTAAGGGAGAGAAACAAGTGTTTGTAGGGCCTCCTATTTGGGCCAATAAAGAATGGGTGGGGAAAATTTATCCCACTACGGCCAAAGAAAAAGATTTCCTTTACCACTACAGTCGTCAGTTTAATACGATTGAATTAAACGTAACCCATTACCAAATTCCGTCGGAGTCCACCATTCAGCGGTGGAAAGAGTCGGTGCCTGCCCATTTTAAGTTTTGCCCCAAATGGCCCCAAGAAATCAGCCACGACCGCCAATTGCGCGGTTGTGAACCTTTAAGCGACGCATTTACAAAGTCGGTGTTGGGCTTAGAAGCTAACCTTGGCACGACTTTTCTTCAATTAGGGCCGTATTTTGACGCGCGCCAATCCAAGGTTTTATCGACTTTTTTGAAACAACTCCCTCCTAAATTTCCCATAGCGGTTGAATTTCGTCACCCCGACTGGTTTGCGCAACCAATGATTTGGCAAGAAACCTTGCAGATGCTGCACGAGTTGGGCGTGGGCACGGTCATGTCGGATGTGGCAGGCCGCCGTGATGTGGTTCACATGGGGCTTTCAAATTCAACGGTTACGCTCCGCTTTGTAGGCAACGAACTTCATCCTACCGACTACAGCAGGGTGGACGAATGGGTACAGCGTTTAAAAAGTTGGTTTGAAATGGGGTTGTCAACAGCCTATATTTTTGTTCACTGTGGTGAAAATCTTCATGCCCCAGAGCTATCTAGTTATTGGATTGAACAAATAAATAAACACTGCCACTTTTCGCTCTTAGCTCCTCGTATTCAGCCTAAAGTAATTCAAGGCTCGTTGTTCTAATTGCTTCTCTTTTGTTACAAGGCATAAAAAAAAGTGCCATTCACGCAACCATATCGGTGGGAGACTCGTAAATAGGTTCAAAAGGAGTTTTTAACCAACAATCCATCTTTCTTTTAACATGAAAAATCAAACCATGAAACGAGGACAATTTTTGCGCAATTTGGGGCTTAGTAGCAGTGCGTTAATGGCATTTTATTGCATGGGAACTACTATGACGGCTTGCTCAAGCGGGAGTGTTGACCCAGATACTTCTGGAACGGGTTCAAATACGGGGGGAACAAATACGGGTACGACAGGCTTGACTGGCAATGCAGATTTGAGCAAAGGAGCGATTAGTTTTACCCTTGATTTAACTGCAAGTACGTATTCGACCTTGAAAACAGAGGGGAAATTTGTGATTGTTGGTAGTGTGATTGTGGCCAATGCCAAAGGTACCATCGTTGCCCTTGCAAAAACGTGTACCCACGAAGGTACTACCATTGACTACCGCCCTGCACAAAATGATTTTTATTGCAGTAACCACGGCTCAGAATTTAGCACAACTGGTGCAGTTGAAGTGGGGCCAGCTACCAGGGCCTTGACGGTATATAAAGCCCAACTAAGCGCCAACGGAAATACACTTACGGTAAGCGCTTAACGACCCTAGTTCCTCAATTAATAAAAAGCTTGTTACACATTTGATTTTCCCAAAATATGAAAGTAGTTGCTAAAATAGCCCTGTTGTGGCTAGTGATAGGTATGGTCGAGGCAAATGCCCAAGATGACTTGACAAAATTGCTGGAGCAAGAAACTCCAAAAACAACCGACTATACCTCTGCGACCTTCAAAGGGACACGGATTATCAATGGGCATTCGGTTGAAACGGTGAAAAAAAATCACCTCGATTTTTTGATTCACCACCGTTTCGACCGCCTCAATTCTGGTGCCTATAATTTGTTTGGGCTTGATTATTCTACTGTCCGTTTGGGGTTTGAATACGGCCTGACTGACAACATCATGATTGGAGTTGGGCGTAGCAGTGTCCAAAAAACCTACGATTTTTTTGGGAAAGCCAAGTTGCTGCGGCAGGCAAGTGGAACAAAAAATATCCCCGTGTCCATCACAGGTTTGGTGAGCGCAGTCATCGAAACCCAAGATAAGACGCTTTCTACCCAAGACAAAACTTCGTACTGTACGCAATTGTTGATTGCGCGGAAATTTAACGATAAGTTGTCGCTGCAATTGAACCCGACGTTATTGTATCGCAATCGAGTGGCTACGGCCGCGCAAGAACGCGCGTTGTTTGCCCTTGGTTTTGGCGGACGAATGAAAGTCAGTAAGCGCGTCTCGTTGAATGCCGAATACTACTGGGCTTTCCGTGATCAAGATATTATCAATGACCTTGGCGATAAGTACAATAACTCGTTGGCGATTGGCTTTGACATCGAAACGGGCGGGCACGTTTTCCAACTTCACTTCACCAACTCATCAGGTATGGTCGAAAAACAATTTATTGGCGATACGGCGGGGAGTTGGGGCAAAGGCGATATTCGCTACGGATTCAATGTGTCACGCACGTTTAGCTTCGACAAAAGAGCTAAAAGCATGATGAAATAAAAGCATACAATCATCTCAAACCTATTTGAATGGCTATGAAAACACGCATTAAACTTTTCTTGGGCTGCCTGCTATTGGCGGGTTCGCTGCGAGCACAAGGGATATATCTGACCAATAAAGGAGAAACCACTTTCTTCTCAGAGACCCCCGTCGAGGACATTTCGGCAGTGAATAAGAACAGTGTAAGTATCATCAACACCGCAACGGGAGACGTAGCTGTGCAAATGGTGATGAAGCAGTTCGATTTTCCCAATAAGTTGATGCAGGAGCATTTCAACGAAAATTACATGGACTCAGACAAGTATCCCAAAGCCGTTTTTAAAGGAAAATTGGTAGAAAAAATTGATTATACTAAAAACGGTACGTACGACGTCTCTGCTACGGGCGATTTAACGATTCACGGGGTAACGAAACCGCGTACCCTCAAGGGGAAACTCACTGTGGCTGAGGGAACAATCTCCATTAATTCTGAGTTTGATGTTGCCTTGGTAGATCACAACATAGAGGTGCCAAAGATGGTTTTTGTGAAAATTGCGCAGGTAATAAAAGTAAAATGTAAGTACAGTATGGCGCCACAAGCTGCTAAAAAATAAAGTAAAATAAGTATAGGTGTCGCACCGATTCCTTTTGATGAGTGGTCTTAGCCAAGACTACTCATTTTTTGTTTCTCTTAATTTATCACTTTTAGTATCATGACAAAATTAAAATTCACACTCGTTTTTGCAGCAGCAGCGCTTATTTTGACCTGCGGATTTGTGCAAAAAAAAGGAAAATGGCAAAAGCTTTTCAATGGCAAAGATTTCAGCGGTTGGCACAACTTTAACAAGCAAGGTCAGCCCGTATCGGATAAATGGAAGGTAGAAGATGGCGCAATGACCCTTACTGCCAGAGGCGGTGGTGACTTAGTAACTGACCAAGAGTTTGAAAATTTTGAGTTGGAAATGGAGTGGAAAATCGCCGAAAAAGGCAATAGCGGCGTTATGTGGGGCGTAGTAGAAGACAAAAAATACTGCTGCCCTTACAGCACAGGCCCAGAAATGCAAGTATTGGACGATGCCAAACACCCAGATTCGTTTGCTGGTAAAAATGGTAATCACAAAGCAGGTTCATTGTACGACATGATTCCACCCGCAGACCTGACGGCCGTGAAGCCCGCAGGAGAGTGGAACAAGGCTAAAATGCTCATTTCAAACGGACAAGGCACGTTTTGGTTGAACGGAAAGCAAATGGTGACATTCCCAACCAAAGGAGAAGGATGGGACGCCTTGGTTGCCAACAGTAAATTTAAGACTTGGGAAGGATTTGGAAAATTTGCAAAAGGCAAAATTGCGTTGCAAGACCACGGCGACAAAGTATGGTACCGCAATGTCCGTATTCGTGAATTGTAGATAAAAACACAAACCCAGCCGAAACAGCTGGGTCTGACGTTCCTATCCACATCATTTTAAAACAGATTTTTGTAAAACCTCGCAGCTACACAAACCCCTAAGGTAGCGCGAGGTTTTTTTTCATCATAGGTCAAGTTGTGATTGAATCAACATTGCAAAAATATGCAAACTTTTTGTTTTAATGCAACTTTTTTTTGCATTTTTTTGCAAAGAATTTTCAATACTTTGCAAACGATACTTGGATACCTGTCAGACACGTCAACCTATGATTAAAGAAGAACGCCAACGGCTCATTATTGAGAAGCTCAATCGTGACCAAAAAATCAATTTGTTGGAGTTGAGCCAATTGTTGAATGTCTCCTACGATAGCATTCGCCGCGATGTTATTGAGTTAGAAGACAAAGGACTTTTAAAGAAAGTCCACGGAGGTGCGGTGGCCAACTCGTACTTATCGTTTAAAAATACGCACAACTATAGCGCCGACCAGCAAGAGGTGGTGATGCTGACCCGAAAAGCACAAAAGCTTTTTTACAATCACCAGACAATACTCATGGACGGCGGTACAACCAATTTTCATATTGCGGAGCAGTTCGCTAAGAATCTGGAAATGACAGTGATTACGAATAGCTTACCCTTGGCGGCGGTATTGAATGAACATCCTAAAATCGAAACCATTTTACTGGGGGGAACTTACCATAAACGCTATCAAATCACGATTGGAAACCAAGTAATGAAGCAACTTGAGCATATTCGGGTGGATTTGTACTTGATGGGTTTTAATGGGCTAGATCCCGAAGTAGGCGTTACGCTACGCCACTATGAAGAGTCGGTTCTAAAACAGAAAATGGCGCAAGCAGCCAAAAAAGTAGCTATTTGCGCCATTACTGAAAAGCTGCATACGGTAGAAACCTACAAAGTATGTGACTTACAAGATATTGATATTCTGATAACAAGTTTGAAGCCTTCTGACGTCACTTTAAATGGGTTTCGGCAGCAAGGTATTGAACTTATCTAAAAACATTGCAAAAGTTTGCAGTTTTAAAGAAAACCTTCGTCAGAGATACGTTGCACCAGAATTTTGTCAATACGACTTTTATCCATGTCGATGATTTCAAAGCGATATTCCTGCCAAGTAAAATATTCGCCAGTGGCAGGAATATCCTTGATAATGTGCAGGGCAAATCCGCCGAGGGTATTAAACCCAGTCAATTCTTTGTTGTCTTCGACCACAATATCAAAGTGGTCGAGGAAATCTTCCCAAGGAAGCTGTGCATCCACCAAAAAGCTGCCGTCTTCGCGCTCAACGATGTCGTAGTTAAACTCATTCGTTTCTGACAAATCTCCCACCAGAACGTCCATAATGTCGTTGAGGGTGGCAATGCCTTGCATGGCGCCATATTCATCGACGATGATGCCAAAATGCACGCGTCGCTCCTTAAATTTTTCTAAAGCTTGGTACGCTTTTATATTTTCGGGAATGTATAGCGTTTCGCGGGCCAACGTTTCCAAGCGTCGAAGTTGCCCATCGAGGTCTTCACCGAGCAGGTCTTTGACATAAATTAAACCAACAATATTATCAATTCCGTCATTGCAAAGCGGATAAACAGAGTGTTTTGATTCCAAGATTTTTGCTCTATTCACCTCAGGTTCATCGGCTGCATCTAGCCAAGTCACTTCTTGGCGGTTAGTCATTAAGGATACAATTTTGCGGTCTCCAAGGTGAAATACATTTTCAACAATTTCTTGTTCAATTTCGTCAATAGCGCCCCCTGTGGTTCCTTCTTGGATAATTGTTTTAATCTCTTCTTCTGTAATAGATTGATTTTGTGGTGTAATTCGAAGCAATTTCATAATCAAATCGCTTGATTTGGCCAACAACCAAATAAATGGTGCGGTAATGGTAGAAAGCCAGTTCATTGGCGCTGCCATAAATTTGGCAATGGCTTCGGGGTTGGCCATCCCGATTCGTTTAGGAACAAGTTCTCCAAGTACCAACGAGAGGTAAGTGACAAAAAGGACAACGCCCCCAACAGCAATGCTGTGGGCGTAGGGTTTAAGCAACTCAAACTGTTCGATGTACGTTTGAAAATCAGTTGTAATGCGTTCGCCACTGAATACCCCGTTAAGGATACCGATGAGCGTGATACCAATCTGGACTGTGGATAAGAAGCGATTGGGAGAGTTGGCAAGTTCAAGCGCGTGTTGGGCTTGACGGTCACCGTTGCGGGCCGCGGTTTCCAATTTCGACTTTCGCGATGAGACAAGCGCGATTTCCGACATGGAGAAAATTCCGTTAATTAGAACGAGTAGAACGATTACAAGTAGTTCCACGAAGGGGGGATGGTTGGTACAATTGCAAAATTATCAAAACTATTTGCTATCCAAAACAATCGCATTTGCTAATTTTGTCAAGTTTTACTTTCCATAGCAGAATGATTATTTTTATCAAAGACCGACCTATCCGAATTTTAAGCGAAAAGGCTGCCCAAAAGCTTCCCGATAGAAGCACTTTTGACAAGGTAGTGGATGCTAACCTAGAGATGTTGAAAGTGGCTAGTTTGCGTGGCCATTTGCTGATTTTAAACGCCACTCCCATCACGGTTGAAAAGTTGTTTCATTTTCTGAATAACTTCGATTTGCCTGATTTACAGTCGGTTTATTTGGTGCCAAAAGATAAAGAGGCCGTAGAAAAGCGTCTCAAAAAGATGTTTACGGTAGTAAAAGCTGCGGGTGGAGTAGTGACCAAAGGCGAGCAGTTTTTGATGATGTTTCGACGTGGTTGTTGGGACCTACCAAAAGGAAAGCTGGACGAGGACGAAAAGTCCAAAAAAGCGGCTTTGCGGGAGGTAGAAGAAGAAACGGGCGTGAAAGCCGAATTGGTTGAAAAAATTTGTACTACTTGGCATACCTACAGCCAAAACAATCAAAAATACCTCAAACGTACAAAGTGGTACTTGATGCGCAACGTCAATGATAAAAAAATGGCGCCGCAACACGAGGAAGGAATTGAGCAGATTGTATGGATGACCGAAGCGGAAGCGCGGCAAGCCCTCGTCAACTCTTTCAGCTCAATTCGCTACGTGGTGGATTGCTTTCTGGGCCAAGAAGTGGACATGGATTAAATCAGCAGTAAGAAACCCATAACTCAATGGGTTTCTTACTGCTGTTGCATCCAGTTGACGGTCATTTCGATAATAGCAGCGTTGAAATTGTGAGAAGCAAAATCTTTGTATTTCCCTTTTTGTTGGAGCTGTTTATATTCTGTAAATGAATTTACCCTTGACATAAAGTGGTCGGCATTTCTCAGTAATTTATAAGTGCCTTTGTTAGGCAACGACTCATTGACGATTTGGGCAATCTGCTGCGCTGCTTCTGGACTAATCGCTTGGCTGTCGAATTCTCCGTGGATGGCCAAGGTGGGGACATTGGCTTGTGCCCACGTTTGTAGAAGATTGACGCGGTTTAAATCGGCAAAGTATCCCGCCGAACGTCCCCAAAATGTTCCTCTTCGATAGCCGAGCGGGTTTTCTTTGGAGGTGAGTATGGCTTCAAAATCGGGGACACTGAGCAAATCGGTGGCACTACGGCCTTGGACAAGCCATTCATACAAGAGCGGTGTCATCATGCGGGCATTGACATCTGAAGGCAAAAGGGATTCTTTGTATAGCAGGGGTTGCTTGCGAAACACATCAAGCATGTGCTCAAACCAAGGTTTTACTACCGTGCCATATACCATCACGCCACGTGGCTTGAGCCGCGCCTTCAGTGCGACAATGGGGACGGCCGTTCCGCCGATTGAATGTCCAAAAATAAAAACCTTGGAACTGTCAACAAAGGGGAGCTTTTGGGTAAAACGAAACGCATTCTGAAAAGCCGCGAGTTCTTCTTGGTAATCTAGCCTTGCACAGTCTTTGGTGCCCGCACTTTCGCCTACACCAGGCTTTTCGACCCGCACTACGGCATAACCTGCTTTCACCCAGCCGTCCACCAATTGTTTGGTAGGAGAGAGGCTATCCTTTGAAAAATCAATGGAACCACAATCAAAATCTTGAATATAAAAAACGGCAGGAACTTTGTCGGTGTTGGAGGGACGATGTACGATGGTGCGTAAATACCCACGTTGGTACGGAACTTCATCATAAAACACTTCGCCTGCCGAGTGTTCGCGGGGGGCAGGTTTGACGATGCCCACGGCGCGCGTTTTGCGGTTTTTACGGAGATAGGTAATCGAAATGGGGTCGTTCTCTTTGAGCTGTTGTTCGAGGTTGTGGAAGTCAAAAAGATAGAGCGAGTCTGTTTCGTTGATTGATACCAAAATATCGTCAGGACGGATACCCAACTGTGCGGCTGTTGATTCTGGATGAACGCTTTTTACCCAAATACAGTGTGCTTCCTCTATTTTAAGGGCATTGAGTAGCGAATCTGGTGCTTCGACGTAGTCAATTCCTAATGATCCTTTGCGGTGAAGGTGTTGTGCCTGAGCGGTTGATACAAAGGCAATCAACATGATGAAAATTCCGTGGCTGAGTTTTGCGTACATCTGAATCTAAGATAAAAGTAAAGCAAGGGATACTGCAATTTGGTGCAAAATTTACGCCAAAAATTTTGATAGAAAAAATCACTAAAAATTAGTCTTCGAGCTTAATTTTTAGCCCATCGAATCCCAACCTAATGTGAGCGGGTAATTCTTTTTCTACTTCGGCATGGCGGCCCATTTTATGACTCAGATGGGTAAAATAGGTCACTTGGGGCTTTAAAATTGACACAACATCAATGGCTTGTTGCAAATTAAAATGCGAAATGTGCGTTTCGCGCTGCAAGGCTCCTAAAATCAGAACATCTAGGTTTTGAAGTTTCGCTAGTTCTGCTTCGGGAATATGATTAACGTCGGTTAGATAGGCAAAATTGCCAATGCGGAAGCCAAAAACGGGCAAGCGATGGTGAAGCACGTCGATGGGGGTAAACGTAACTCCCAAGACGTCAAAAGGGGTATTGGTAATTTCGTGGAGCTGAAGTCGCGGAATACCTGGGTAGCGGTAGTCGGCAAATACGTATTCAAACTCGCGTTTTAGCTGCTCTAAGACCTGCAAACGCCCATAGACGGGCATGTCTTTGTTTTGAAGAAAATTAAAGGCACGGACATCGTCTAAGCCCGCGGTATGGTCTTTGTGCTGGTGCGTAAAAATAACAGCATCCAGTTGGGTAATGTCTTCACGCAGCATTTGCTGACGGAAGTCGGGGCCTGTGTCGATTACAAAACACTTGCCTTGTGTTTCGACATAGACAGACACCCGTAGGCGTTTGTCGCGGTAGTCCAACGACCGACAAACGTCACAACGACAACCAATCAATGGAATTCCCGAAGATGTCCCTGTCCCAAGGAGCGTAATGACCATTCGTTATAAAATAGTGGGAATGCGCAAAAATGCTTTTACACATCCCCATCGTTCGTTATTATTCTGCGGCAGTCAGTTCATTAACAATTTCAACGAGGCGGTCAAAATTGAGCGGTTTTACGAGTACATCGTTGAATCCTGCGGTAGTAAAATCTTCTTCAGAGTAGTTTTTAGCGTTTCCAGTAATAGCTACCACTGGAAGTTGAGCTTTAGCTTTGTTGGCTAGTCCCCGAATTGCCTTTACACATTCCATACCATCCATGATGGGCATGTTAATGTCGAGCAAAATAATCTCAAAATCTTCTTTATCCAAAATCTGTAGCACTTGCTCGCCATTTTTGACGGCAGTAATTTCGAAGTTTTGGAACTCCAAAATTTTCTTTGCTAGGTTTTGGATTACAGAACTGTCTTCGGCAATAAGTACGCGCTTTTGCGACATGGTAATAGGAAGTTTTTGGTGGTTTAATGCTTTGCTTGGCAAACGTTCAAAGAAATGAGACACTAAGTAAACCGAAAAATTTTAAACTGAAAAATGTAAAATGTAAAAGTTAGCGCTTTTCTTATTCAATACAATTTTACCAACAAGTTTTAACGGGTGAGGTGAGGGGTAAAAACAAAAAATCCCGCACCTAAGTGCGGGATTTTTTGGTATGAGAATCAATCGATTAGTTGAAGATATAGCGGATACCGAATTGGCCCTGCCATACGTTGTTGACGTTGATACTCTTTACAAAAGCATCTTTCAACAAGATTGTTTCACCGTTAACAACTTGCGTTGCCATACGATATACTGGAACACCTTGTGCGTTTACGCTTGCCATTGTCAATGGGTTTGTACCTGTTGTAGCGTAAGCTACACCCCACTTGTTATTAAGCAAGTTGCCTGCGTTAAGAAGGTCGAAACGGAAACGAAGGATGTTTTTCTTGCCTTTTGAACCTACAGAGATGTTGAAATCTTGCTCAACTGTGAAGTCGAAACGAGTCAACCAAGGCACAGCAGCACCGTTACGTTCAGCATATTGTCCACGACGTGTGCTCAAGTAAGGGTGTTCTGAGATGTATGTGTCAAAAGCCGCTGCTTGTTGTTCTGGTGTAAATGTTTTACCACCTGAAGTAAGCGATGTGAAAGTCAAATCAGAACCTTTGTTAGGAACGAAGATAAGGTCGTTGTTCTGGCCGTCACCGTTGATATCGCTACCAGAAGTATAAGATACCTTGAAACCGCTGTTAGAAACCATACCCAATGTGAACATGGTAGAACCACCCAATTTGCCACCGTAGTTGATACGGTAGTTCAAGTAACCTACGATACGGTGACGAAGGTCGTTGTCAGACCATGATGGCGTCAAATAGTTTTGACCAGCTACTGTTGGAATGTTAGCCAATACGGTACTTGCCACCGACTGAATGTCTTTTGCTTTTGCGTAGGTGTAACCCAACATTCCGCTGAAGCCTTTCGTAGCTGTTTTTTCCAACTTACCTGTCAATGAGTAAGAATATCCTTCTTTCGTATTCGTCAAAATGAAGGCGTTAGTGTTAGCAGCGTTGATAAAACGAGCTGGGTTCACTGCTGCACCCGATAAGCCTGATGCAGGGAAACGACCGCGGGTATCTGGGCCAGTAAATGTTGTGCTTGGGCCTTTCAAGTTGGCGTCGATGTAGCGAAGTGCTTGAACGTTTTTGTTGTAAATACCTTCTACCGTAGCAATCAAACCGAAAGGAAGTTTTTGGTCAATCGCCAAGTTTGTCTTCCAAATCACTGGGTTTTTCAAGCCGTCCACCGAAGCGTTGATTACGTATGCAGGTAATTTAGTAATATCGGTCGTAGCAGGTCTGTAACGGCTAGGGTCAGTTGTGAAAGGATAAGCCGTAGTGTTAGTGAAGTTAAGAACGGCAGTGTTTACCCCGTTGTTACCCAATTGGTTAGATACCAATACTTGTGGAATACGAGATACAAAAATACCTGTTCCTCCGCGTACCTGCGTCGTTCTGTCGCCTTTTACATCGTAGTTAAATCCAAGACGAGGAGAAACCAACAATTTGTTGCTAGGGAAAGCGCCTGTGCTTACTTTAAGGTCTTGTCCGTTTTCGTCTTTGTAGGTCAAACCTGCCACAACTGGGTTGTTAAAGTCTTTTGCAAGGTCATCGTTGTAATCAAACAAATCGAAACGAACCCCACCAGTCAATTTGAATTTATCACTTACTTGGAATTCATCTTGGAGATAAGCAGCATACGTTGATTGTTTCAATGTTTGCAAAGGCTCAGCCCCGTCTGGCAAGAGTGAATAGCGGTAGTTGAAACGTGCTACTGGAACTGGTGAAGTTGCCAAGTTTGGATTGGCTTTGTAGGCCAATGCTGCCGTTTTGAAATCTGCGATTGAGTTAAATACCCATACCCCGTTTGATGCAGGGAAGAACACGTTGTTTGATGTGAAGTGTTCGTACGAAAGACCTAAAGTGATGGTGTGCTTACCAGCGAAGTAGCTCAAGTTGTTGGTGAAGTTCAACGTTGAGTAGTTCAACTTGTTGTTAGGCGTAAACGGGTCGAAACCTGTTGAAGTATAAGTACTACCGTCTTTTAAGATGTCAATCGTTGGGAAGATTTCATTTTTGTACTGACGGTCTTCGATTTGCTTGTTGTAAGTAGCGATGAAGTTGTTGGCAAATTTACCACCGAAGTTAGAGTTCAATTCAGCTACAAACGAACGAGTGTTATCAGCAATCAAGTAACCCGTATTTTCTGGTGAAAGTGCCAAATTCGAGTTGGTACGGTTACCGTTACCTGCCGTGTTACTACTGTTACTGTTACTGATGATTGAGCCTGACTGTGAATTGTGGTGTGAATAACGAACCGACAATTTGTGGTTGTTATTGATGTTGTAGTCAAGACGAACAAGTCCTTTTCTACTGGTTACATCGTTGTTGAAGTTATCAATTGCACCCGATTCATAGTTGAAGTTGGTCTTCATGAAGTTGGCAAGGTCATTCAAGTCATCAGCTGTCACGCGTGACACGTTTCCAGTTGCACCTGAGCGGTTGGCTACCCAGTTGAGGGCAGGTGTAGAACTTACGAAGTTCTCAAAGTTGGCAAAGATAAAAAGTTTGTCTTTGATGATAGGAGCACCAATACGGAAACCAAAAGTCTTTTCGTTAAGGTTTACCGTTGGAAGCGACTGTCCGTCTGCTTTTTTACCAACTAGGCTGCTACCTCTTGTCAAATAGTAAGCAGAACCTGTTACTTCGTTTGTCCCAGAGCGAGTTACGGCGTTGATACCCGCACCTGCAAAACCTGACTGACGAACGTCGAAAGGAGCGATGTTGATTTGAACCTGCTCAATCGCGTCCAAAGAAACGGCTGTTGTTCCTGTACGACCACCTGCTTGTGATGAAGAACCCAAACCGAAACCGTTGTTGAACACCGAACCGTCGATGGTAAAGTTGTTCAAACGGCTATCTTGACCACCGAATGAGCGGCCGTTGCTGTAAGCGTTGTATTTTGTAATATCGTCGATGGTACGACCGATGGTTGGCAAGCTGTTAACAGCATTCAAACCTAACGTCGTGGCAGCACCCGTACGTCCAGATGAGAAGATGTCCGAACGACCGCTTGTTACTACTACTTCTTGGAGTTCTTTTCCGTCTTCAACCAAGCTGAAGTTTGCATCGGCAGAGGCTCCTAAGTTGGCGTAGATATCGTCTTTAGATTGCTCTTTGAAACCTACAAATGTGACAACAACTTTGTAAGGACCACCTACACGAACCGAAGGAAGTACGAAACGTCCTTTGTCGTTGGTAACAGTTCCGTATTTAGAACCAGATGGTGTGTGGATAGCCACGACAGTAGCACCTGGCAACTCAGCGCCTTTAGTGTCTTTGACAACACCTCTGATTGAAGAGGCCGTCACCTGTGCGTTGGCGGAAGATAAACCCATAAAAACAGCGGCAATGACTGCGAAAAGTCCAATTACTGCTTTGCTCTTTCGTAGAAATTGAAAGTTCATACAATTTGGGAAGTTGGTTAGAATTATGATTTGGTTTTTAATTGCTGATAAGCAATGAAATGCGGTGCAAAGAAACAAGAAAATTGGTTGACAAACAAAAGCCCATTCTTAATATAATACCAACTTAACATTGGGAACTGCTTGATTTATTGGAATAAAACAATTTTTTAGCTCAAAATTTCAAAAAAAGTGGGTTAAAAAATTGTTACCTTCTGTTTATTTCTAAACCTAATTGTTTGAACATACAACAGTGTCACGTAAAAAATGTTTACTTGCACTTCTTTTAGACCGAAGATTTGAATCACTGATGACAACTGACTTAAAATCGTACAAGTTGACCCAATACAGCCACGGAGCTGGCTGCGGCTGTAAAATATCCCCTAAAGTGTTGGATGTAATTTTAAGTCAACAGTCCATAGTTGGCAGTCCACACCCTTCCAACGACAAGAATCAATCGCTTCTTGTAGGAAACGCTTCCCGCGATGATGCCGCTGTGATGGATTTAGGAAATGGGGAAGCGATTATTAGTACGACCGATTTTTTTATGCCCATCGTCGATGACGCCTTTGATTTTGGTCGAATTGCTTCGGCTAATGCCATTTCGGATGTCTATGCCATGGGTGGAATGCCGCTTTTGGCCATTGCTATTTTGGGTTGGCCTATTGATAAACTTCCGCCCGAAGTGGCAGCACAGGTAATAGAAGGAAGTCGGTCGATTTGTGCGGAAGCAGGTATTCCGTTGGCAGGTGGGCATAGCATCGATAGCCCCGAACCCATTTTTGGTTTGGCCGTAACGGGGAAAGTAGCCATTCCCAACCTCAAAAAAAATGATACCGCCACCGAGGGCTGTCTGTTGTATTTGACCAAAAAACTAGGCGTGGGTATTCTGACAACGGCGCAAAAAAAAGGGATTCTCAAGAACGAACACGCCGATATTGCACCTCAGCAAATGATGCAACTCAACCAAATCGGGGCAGTGTTGGGTACGTTACCCTACGTGACCGCCTTGACCGACGTAACGGGTTTTGGGTTGCTAGGGCATTTGATTGAAATGGCAGAAGGAAGTGGGCTGAGTGCTGAAATTGATTTTGAAAAAGTACCCAAATTGCCTTTTATTGAAGATTATTTGGCCCAAAAATCGTTTCCTGGCGGTACGGTTAGGAATTGGGATAGCTACGGCCATAAAATAGGAGAGGTATCCGAATTGCAAAAGTTCATTTTAGCAGATCCACAAACCAGTGGCGGATTGCTAATTGCGGTAGAAGCGGATACCCAAGAGGAGTTTGAGGCGTTGATGGAAGAACGTGGCTTTGAACTACAAACCTTTGGAAAACTGGTAGAAAAACGTGAGAAAGTTGTTTATGTGAAATAGTTCACAAAAAGAAGATGGCAGACATAGGTCTAAGTGATAAGTTTGTAAATTTGTCAGAAACAATAAATATAAGCTGAAAATGACAACCAAATCAATAAGCGTTAGTAAGCTATCAACATCCAAAAAAATAGCTAAAACTATGAATGGTGCCACTGTAGAAAAAGTTGATATTCAGGTGGGAACAAAGCCTTCAGACCTTTTTAAGGGAGTTTGGGGTAAAAGTAAAAAAAGACCTTCGGCCAATGAAGTACGTAATGAGGCATGGCAAAGAAACAAGTAAAAAATGTTCTTATAGACACAAATATTATCTTTGAACTACTTGCTGAAAACCCACTTTTTTTGGATGAGATAGATATTATTGGTCATGAGTTTCTTTTTGTTTCTTCCATAAGTGTTTTAGAAACTTATTATGGGATGCGTAAAAGCGAAGAACGGCAAACAAAAGAATTGTTTAAAAGCCTTAATCGTGTCTATATTGATAAGGAAATAGGAAAGAAAGCGGAAGAAATTATGTTTCAATATCGGGGAAAGAGACCCAAATTGCCCGATTGTTTGATTGCGGCGACTTGCCTTGTATTCAATCTTGAACTTTATACACTTAATCTGAAAGACTTCGATTATATCAAAGGGCTTAAATTGTATAAGCCTAAAAAGTATTTTCAACAGACCTCTCTTTGATAACCGCTACTGTTTTTGAGACCTACGTCTGCTTTCAACCGAAAACTATCAACTGTGAATCCGAAATTATATCTTGTACCCACGCCCATTGGCAACCTAGAAGACATCACCCTGCGCGCCATTAATGTCCTCAAAAGCGTGGATGTGGTATTGGCAGAAGATACCCGTACCTCAGGAAATCTGCTCAAGCATCTTGGGATTTCAAAACCTATGCAGAGTTATCATATTCATAATGAACACCAAACAGTTCAAAAAATCATCGCCCGAATCTTAAAAGGAGAAAGCATGGCCTTGGTGTCGGATGCAGGAACGCCTGCGGTGTCAGACCCAGGGTTTTTGTTGGTACGCGAATGCCTCAAAAACGGCGTTGAAATAGAATGCCTTCCTGGCCCGACGGCTTTTGTTCCTGCCTTGGTCAATTCGGGATTGCCATCTGACCGTTTTACTTTTGAGGGTTTTTTACCCCACAAAAAAGGCCGACAAACGCGCTTGACTGAACTCAAAGAAGAAGAACGAACGATGATTTTCTACGAATCACCGCATCGACTTTTGAAATCGTTGGAACAATTTGCGGAGTATTTTGGGGGCGACCGTCAGGCGTCCGTGTCGCGAGAGTTGACAAAAATGTTTGAAGAGACAGTCCGAGGAACATTAACAGAAATAATTGCTTACTTTACCGAAAAAACAATCAAAGGTGAAATCGTTATTGTCGTATCAGGGAAATAGGAGTTTCCAGTTTCCAGTTTCCAGTTTGGGGTTTTCTGTTCGGGAATTACTTGTTTTGTCATACCGACGAAGGAGGTATCTAGCTCCATTCCTCTGCCTGCTGTTTGTTTCTTCCCTCACTGCTCAAACCCTTACCAAAGACGCCAAAATCAGCTTGGTGACCATTGCCCCTGGTAACAGTGTGTTTGAAGGAAGTGGTTTTGGACATAGTTCGTTGTGGGTGTCAGACCCAGCCAATGGTATCAACAAAAACTACAATTATGGGACTTTCACTTTTCAAACGGGCAACTTTTTGGTGAAGTTTGTGCAAGGTACGTTGCCATATACCCTTTCGGTGATTCCGATGGAGTACGTGGTGCCGCATTACGAAGCCGAGCGCAGGGACATGACCGAACAAGTGCTGAACCTTTCGCAAATGCAAAAACAGCGTCTGTACGATTTTCTCGAAAATAATGCCTTGCCCCAAAACCGTGAATACCAATACCGTTTCTTTTTTGACAACTGTTCTACGCGCTTGCGCGATGCACTCACGGCGGCTTGCGGCGATAGTTTGGTCTATTATAACCAACCAATCGAAGGAGAGGCTAAGAGTTTTCGGGAATGGATGAACGACTATTTGGTGGAAAAACCTTGGGAACGTTTCTTAATGAATTTAGCCCTAGGACTTCCTTCTGACGATGTAGCTACGCCCATGCAAGAAATGTACTTGCCGTACAATTTGATGCACCATTTCGACAAAGCCAAAGTCGGAGGCAAGCCGCTCGTCAGTGCGACGCAGCCTTTGGTGGTGACCAATTTCTCGCACATGGCCCAGCCGTCGCAACCTTGGTACCTTAGCCCGTTGTTTTTGCTGATTTTGTTGGTGTTAGGCACCATTTGGCATACCCGCCGACAACAACAACAGGTAAAGATTGGCTATACTTTTGATAAAATACTTTTTACGATTGTTGGATTCATGGGATGGGTTTTATTTGGACTAGCCACTGCTACCAACCACGGCGTTACGGCTTGGAACCCGCACATTCTCTGGATGTTACCGCTGCATTTGCCTTTGGCTTTTTTCTTTGGTGGCGTTCAACAACGGAATTGGGTCGTAAAATACCTCCAAATCAGTTTTGGACTGGTGGGGCTTTACTTGTTGGTAGTAGCAGTAGGAAGCGTCATCAAAGGCTCATTTGTTGGGATGCCCGTCGAGGCTTGGTTACTCATTTTCTGCCTTGTCCATCGGTTGTTCTTTTTACTTAAAACAAAGCGTTAAGAGATGGCAATTTTTAAATCACAGAATCCAGAAAATATTCCTAAATATGACAAGGGATATTGGCATAGTAAAACGCCACAAGAACGTTTGTCTGCGGCCTTGCAATTAATCCTTCACGCCAAAGAAATTTACAGTGCTAATCCTTTAAATCCGCCATTAGATAATGGAACCAGAATATTTAAATCTCGTACGCCTATTAAACGAAGAAAAGGTTGAGTATGTAGTTCTAGGTGGCCATGCTGTTATAGCTCATGGGTTTCGGATTTTACTTTAGTGCCTAACTACTTGTCTTTTAGTCGATACGATGGATGGATTGATTTAATGACTTTTACAGTTGGGGTGACGTTTGAAGAATGTTATCAAAACAAAATTGAGTTGGAAGTACAAGGAGTCAAAATCAAATTTATTAATTTGAGAGAATTGATAAAAAACAAGAAAACATTGGGGAGACCCCAAGATTTGAATGACCTACAAAACTTAGAAAATTTAGAGTAATGAACCTCGAAAATATTACATTACAAACCATAGAAATTGTCCGCCAAGCGGGAGGATTTATAAAACAAGAAGCGGCAAAATTTGACCGTTCGCAAACCGAATACAAAGCCGCCAATAACCTCGTTTCGTACGTTGACAAAGAAACTGAAAAAATGTTGGTTTCTGGTTTGCGTCAAATTTTACCCGAAGCAGGATTTATTACGGAAGAAGGCACGGCAGGTGAGGAGTCTAATCCCGATGAATTGTACTGGGTGATTGACCCGCTTGATGGAACGGCTAATTTTATCCACGGCCTACCCGTATATTGTGTAAGTGTGGGATTGGTGCAAAACAGCATCCCTATTGCTGGGGTGATTTATCATTTAGGAACAGAAGAGCTCTTTTATGGATGGCAAGGCGGAGGAGCGTGGAGCTTGAGTTTACGATATATGTTAGGAGGATTACCGCTCGACGAATCGTTTTTGCAAAACGCCATCCGTCTAAAAGTCTCAGCGGCATCCACCCTCGGCGATAGTCTTCTGGCCACGGGTTTCCCTTATTATAAATTTGAAAAGCAAGACCGTTACCTCAAAATCTTAGAAACCCTTATGCAGCGTTGTCATGGTTTGCGCCGAATGGGAGCTGCTGCCATTGACCTAGCCTACGTTGCGGCGGGTCGTTTTGAAGCTTTTTATGAATATAACCTCAATTCGTGGGACATGGCGGCGGGAGCACTGCTTATTTTAGAAGCAGGTGGGCAAATTACCGACTTTTCAGGTGGTCAAAATTGGTTGTTTGGAGGTGACGTAATTGCGGGCTGCGCTGCTCAAACCGAATTGCTAGAGGTGATTCAAGAACATTGGGGATAACTCCTGAATGGCGTGTTAGCTAAGTTTGTTAAAAGTTTTACCCGCTGATTAGCGCAGATGTAATTTCTTTTTCAGCGAAAATCTGCGTTTGTATTAATCTGCGGACTTCTGCGGTTGAAACAATGAAATTATTTGCTTAACAATGTGTTGAATTACAGGTAATTGTTCTTTAAAAAAGGCTTTCATGGGTAACTCACAAACGTTACCAACATGAAAGCCTTTTTGATGGTTAGTCTCTTTCTCGTAAGCTTTTCGCTTTACTCCCAAGTACCCGAAGAGTATCCCGTTCATCCCGATGCAAAAGTCAAAGAGGGGGTACCCAAAGGGGAAATTCTTAAATTTACTTTCGAAAACTCGAAATTCTTCCCAGGAACTTGGCGGGAATATTGGGTGTATGTGCCTGCGCAATACACGCCTTCACAACCTGCCTGTGTTTATGTCAATCAAGATGGGGTTCAGTGGCAAGCGCCTACGGTTTTTGATAACCTTATTCACCAAAAAGAAATGCCTGTTACTATTGGGGTGTTTGTGATGCACGGGCGCGTCAAAGCCGAACAACCCGAAAAAGCGCTAGACCGTTTTAATCGCAGTTTTGAATACGATGGACTTGGGGATACTTATGCTCGTTTTTTACTAGAAGAACTCCTTCCCGAAGTAGAAACCAAAAAAACGTCGGATGGAAGAGCTATTCGACTGTCGAAAAACGGCAATGACCGTGCCATTGGCGGGTCGAGTAGTGGAGCCGTGTGTGCGTTTACGGCTGCTTGGGAACGCCCCGATGCCTTTTCAAGAGTTTTTAGCGCTATTGGTACGTATGTTGGGCTTCGCGGAGCCGATCGTTATGCTACGCTGGTAAGAAAATATGAACCTAAACCTCTCCGCATCTTTTTACAAGACGGTACGAATGACTTAAATATCTACGCGGGCGATTGGTGGATGGCCAATCAGACGATGGAGCGGGCGTTGATTTTTTCGGGCTATGAAGTGCAGCACGTCTGGGGCGAAGGAGCACATAATGGCAAGCATGGGACGGCTATTTTTGCGGATGCCATGCGTTTTTTATGGAAAGACTGGCCTCAAACGCCAAAAGTCGGCCAAACCAAGAACCCTATGCTCAACGATATTTTACTCCCCAACGAAAACTGGCAATTGGTAGGCGAAGGGTATAAATTTGCCGAAGGCCCCGCCGCGAATGTCAAAGGAGAGGTGTTTTTTGCCGATGGCGATGCAGCTACGCTTTGGAAGGTGGGTGATAACAATCAAGTGGGGTTATTTGCCAAAAATTCGGGAAACTCTTATGGGTTAGCTTTCAGTCCCGATGGGAAAATGTATTCTTCCACTTTGTCAACCAAAGTAATCAATGCGTACGATGCAGGCGGAAAACGTACAAAAATTACAGAAGGGTTTGCAGGAAATGATTTGGTGGTCGCCTGCAACGGAAATACCTACGTAACGAGTCCGTCGCCCGACCCAAAAGTGCCAAGTAAAGTGTGGTTAGCGCGTCCAAATGGGCAAAAATTGGTGGTGGACGAGGGACTAAAATTTCCGAATGGGATTACTCTTTCTCCCGACCAAACATTGCTGTATGTGTCTGATACGCGTTCTCATTGGGTATATAGCTATTCGATTTTACCAGATGGTACGTTGGCCAACAAACAAAAATACTATTGGCTACACGCGCCCGACACCGCCGATGACGCAGGGGCAGATGGGATGAAGACCGACCGAGATGGCCGCTTGTACGTGGCGACACGTTTGGGCATTCAAGTGTGCGACCAAGCGGGGCGGGTGAATGCCATCATACCGACTCCCAACGGCGATGTTTCTAATCTTTGTTTTGGGGGCGAAAATTTTGATGCCTTGTACGCGACTTGCGGCGATAAGGTTTACAAACGCAAAGTCAAAGTAAAAGGAGCAAACGCTTGGGGGCAACCCAACAAGCCCGCCCCTCCGAGGCTTTAATCTTAGGCTTCCCTTGGAAATTACTTTTTCAAAAAATATTTTCAAAAAATCCACTCAACTTGGAGTGGATTTTTTACTTAAAAACTGTCGAATTATAAAAATAATACTATTTTATACAACTAGTGTGAGTCT
>Ga0209794_1000365_pt1 | contig 78312 bp, 74 predicted proteins | sample EBPBio232013_DNA_FD_185869 | JGI IMG/M metagenome (GOLD analysis project Ga0209794, IMG submission 185869) | Wastewater treatment Type I Accumulibacter community from EBPR Bioreactor in Madison, WI, USA - Reactor 1_5/23/2013_ DNA (SPAdes)... | ecosystem: Engineered > Bioreactor > EBPR >...
GCCTCGATCTTGCGTTGGCGCGCCTGGTCGGCGAACAGGTCGAACTTCAGGGCGCTGCGCGTGCAAGGTTGGTTCATGAGGGGAATTGTCGGGCCTGTTGGGTGGCAATGAGGACAACTATGGGGGGGTTTTTAGAGGTTCCCTGTCGATAAAGGAAACAGGCGAATCTATAACGCTCGCAACACAGCGGAACCACATCGATGTTGACCAGTTCGAGCGCATCGTGTGCGAATTGCACCAGCAAATCCCATCTGCGATCATCAATCTCTCGACGAGCGTGCGAGGTGGCGCTAACTTCGAAAGTCCCTTGCGAAGGGCACATCTCCATGGATATGGACTGCAAGCGCGCGCGCCTGACGTCGGCTCGTTCAGTCCAGGTCCGGTCATCTTCCAGATGGGCGGCGGCTACGAGAATCCACCACTCTTTCTCGATCAACAGTTCACCCACTTCAAGCTGCATGGCGTCCGACCAGAAGTCGAGGTGTTCAATCACAATATCCTTGAGCAGGCATTGGGCCCCTACTGGCAACCCCTTCAGGACGCTGGCGGGCCGGTTCTCTTCATGCTAGTAGCAGGGGTTGACCAGCACCGCCGTACCGCTGACGGAGGCCTTGAGGACGACTCCCTCATTCCCACGGATGAGCGAAAGGAAATCTTCCGCCTTCTACTCGACGGTAGCGGCAACTCACTGCAACACGCTGTCGAGCGCACCGTAGCATGTTTGAAGCCGGTCGTCGCACGCATCCGCGAACACTCGCCTGATGCCATTATCTCGTCCCTCATGCCGGGGCCAATGTTGCAGATCCTGCCGAACGTGGCAGTGGCGCTAGGTCTTGATGGCGTACGCGTGGGTCTTGAAGATGCACTGAATGTGCCCGACGACCGCGTGCCGGGTGGTGTCCGAAAGTGCACCACTGCGGACCAGGTTAGGTATATGCGATTGGCACTCCAAGCCTTGGGAGTTCGCATCCTCACCGCCGAGGAAACACGGGAGCGGCTACAAATGCCCACCCCAGAATGCCTTATGTTCAGGATCGCAGCCAATGCACTTCGGCCACTGCTAACGAACCCATCCACGCATGAGCGACGACCGATTGCACACCACACATTGGCCGCTCTACGGGATCTGCAGCAATCCTACACAAGACAAGAGGTACGCCTTGTAGACCATCTACAACTGGCGGCTCTGAACGAGTTCACCCATCCGTGCGACGCGCGACTTGCCGCAGAGCGTGCAGACTTCGTCATGCAGGCAATTGCCGAGAGTGGCTTGTATGTACGCTACTTCATCGAAGAGAGAGACCGCTATCCCAAGCCGCTGAAGAATTTCGCGCCGCGTATCTATCCCTTACAAGCACTCAATTTTGCGCGAGAACTTATGGCAGAGCGGGGAATGGATACCGCCGTCTGGGACAGCGCGTTACGTGCCCTTGCAATGGCAGATGATCTTGATGCTGACGCCTACGTGATAGGAACAACACAGTTCAAGGGGGCAGACCTGCGCTTCCTTGAGTACCTCGTGTCAATCCCCTGCCGCTACAACCGAGCACGGACACTAGCCTCCAACACAGTACTACGGTTCGATGAGTGCTACAGCGACACGATGGCCATCTTGTTCGATGCAATCTACGAACTCACCTGCGAAATGCGCAAGCGCTCCAACGCCGAGGTCAAGCAAGCCGGAACACGTGCATTCCAAGTCGAAGGCAAAGCCTGTGCCGAACTTAAGCAGGAAGATGCATTACGCCAACTTGCGGCGTATCCCTGGGCCGTGCTTCCCAGCACACCGACCACCAACTATCCGGAAGGGATCGTATTGGGGACGGGCCTCATTTCGACTTTTGCGCGCTTCCTCTCCAGCGTAGCGCCACGCTTCCCAGGACTGATTGGTTTCGTTCACTCCGGCTTGAACGAGCACGGGGATCCGATCACCGAGCCGTACATGCTCAACAACCGCTTCACACTGAACACCCACGCGCATCAACACATCATCAGCCATCCTGCCAGACTACTCTATGAGCAGATCATGCTGCCACGCTTGGTGGCCCGATCGGATCAGCTCAAGCGCCGCCCGGACGGATTGGTGGAGCGAGATGGCGAAGGCAAGCCGCTTGACCTCAACGGGCGACCCGCTACGAGGCTCTCGTTCCAGGGCATCGAAGACATGCCGCGGCTTCACCTGTTGGCACACAGTTCGGGGGCAGCGACACTTCAACAGATGGACAATGCGATGCGCCATGATCTGGCCGCATTGGGCTACTCAGCACTGGAACAGGACGAGATCTTCAATCGTGCAGTGGCGGTCTCATTTGGGTCAGCGAGCGACGTCAACATTGCCCTGTCGGGTACCCCCATTGTTGACATCACTGCCTACAACGACATCCGCAGCCTCGCAGGCACGACGACTCCCGACTATCTACCAAGCAATAGCGAAGAGCATGAAGCGACCACCTTGCTGCTGCAGCAAGGTCTGCCGGAAGCACACAGCTACGACAAAGCCAGGTGGGCCTTCCATAGGAGCGGCGATACAAGACGGCTACTGCGGATGAAAGGTGTCGTGCTGCGAGAGGATCCTGCACGCGCTCACGACGGTCACTCCATCCGGCGCTACCTGGAAGGCGCACCTTCTTCCCTCAAGGATCTCCTGACCTTGTTTCATGACGCGCCGCTCAACCTGCGCGCGGACATGCTCATGCGTGAGTTCCACGGTCGGCAACAGACTGCTTAATCAACCGAAGTGCTGGGAGATTGTTATGACGAAAAGAGTGGCTGTGGTCGGCGCAGGATGCTCTGGCGTACTCGTATGCAATGAATTGAGCGAGCACTGCAAAAGTGCCGGCATATCCGAAATCGTGCTGTACGAGGGCAGTGGTCGCTTCGGGCCAGGCCTTCCCTATGGGGAGGACAGCACGGACGATGTATTTATCCTCAACATGGCTGCAGCCCTCCTAGGAGTCGATACCTCCGAACCGGATGGCTTCCTTCAGTGGCTCATAGAACAAGCCCATTTGCCGTCGGTAAGCGCTAACGACTATGTGCCACGACGCAAGATGGGCGAGTATCTAAGCGCTCAACTCCAAGTGGCTGCGCAACGCATGAAGGCGCAGGGCATGAGCCTGCGCATGATGGCGAGCGAGGTGGTGAATCTGGAGCGCGCGCCTGGTGGCTATCGCGTGCACACATCGGATGGCTCAGAGATCTTTAACAATGTGGTCCTTGCCGTCGGTCACCTGCGCAAGCGAACGCCTTTCCCGAACTCTGACCGCTATTTCGCGAACCCCTATCACGAGCTCAGGCAGATGCGTGCACGCATCGGACCCGGCGCCCGTGTCGGAATCTTGGGAACCAAGCTGACGGCCATTGACATGTCCATCCTGATGGACTCTATCGAAGTCGGTGAAATTCACATTTACTCCAATTCGGGCCGCCTGCCGCTGGTACGCGGTGTGATTCCAACTGCCCCGCCCAGTATTGAACATGGAAAACTCCCTCCAGATAGCATTGCTGGTTTTCTACGCTGGTTTCGGCGACTGCACACCTACGAAAGCGAGTACAAGGGCTTTCTTGGCCACCTTGATCCAGCTTCCCGCCTCAACCATGAAATTCAAGCCGCGAGTCGTGTCCGCGACTGGCAGCTCTGGCTGGACGCCACCAAGACCCACATCGATAGGTATTGGCAACAGTTAGACAGCAACCAAAAGCGTCGCTTCTACCGGAAGTATCAGGGCCTTTGGATGAGCTACCGCCATCCCATGCCGATCGAGAATGCGCGCAAGATCAAGGCCATGCTCCAAAAGGGGAACCTGTCGATCCATGGCGGCTACAAGGCGACCCGTCTTGGCAGAGACGGCACTATCTTCGTGGATGTGAAAGACGGCACTCTCACGTTAGATTACGCGATTGATGCCACTGGCTTTTCCGGTAATCTAGCGCGACTCGATGCCCCCCTCATCGAACGACTGCTGGACCAGGCCCTGATTAAGCAATGTCCACATGGCGGTATCGCGGTCGATCCAACGACGTTCATGGTGGACGGTGAGAGCGGACTCTATGCGCTAGGGCCCCTAACGCAGGGCTCCCTGTTCTATGTCTCAGCGATCGAGCGTCTTTCTCTTCACGCAAAGACTATCGCATCGCACCTCGCGACGCACACACCGCCCGGCGTCATCGGTGCGTCGACCACACATTCAAGTGCATATGCCGATCAGAAGCATCTGGTCGACTCGGCCACTCAGCCTGCTCAAATCCAGCGCTCGGCACAAGGCCATGAGTTGCTATCTCCAGTGGCATTCACATTGCCAGAGTAGCACGCTCTTTCGGAAGCCGGAGACTCAGCCACTGCAAAGCGTATAAGTTTTTTAGTATCGAACGATACTTATTCTGAATATTCATCTAATGACTTCTGAACACAATGGAAGGACTGATTTCGCATCAACGTGTGGCAGAAGAAGAAGGAGGAGAGCATGGATTCGATGTATGTCGTGGTCGCATTGGGCGCCATCGTGGCGGGTTTTGTTCAAGGACTTTCTGGGTTTGCATTCGGCATGGTGGCCATGTCATTCTGGGCCTGGGTGCTGGATCCCCGGCTCGCGGCAACACTAGCGGTCTTTGGCGCACTGACGGGACAAGTGCTCGCTGTCTTTTCAGTACGCAGAGGGTTCGACATAAAGCAGCTTCTGCCCTTTGTGCTTGGTGGTCTTGCAGGCATTCCACTCGGTGTTCTGCTACTGCCCAAGTTGGACATGAATCTATTTAAGGCCTTTCTCGGAACCCTGCTAGTGCTTTGGTGCCCAGTCATGCTGATGTCCAAGCGCCTTCCCCGAATCTCATTTGGCGGAAGACTTGCTGACGCTGTGGTCGGAATGGCGGGTGGCATCATGGGAGGCATCGGCGGCTTTACCGGAACACTGCCCACTCTATGGTGCACGTTGCGTGGCTATGAACGAGACGTACAACGATCCATCATCCAGAACTTCAATCTCTCCATGCTAATGGTCACTATGGCCACCTATTTTGCATCCGGCATCGTCACACGAGACATGTGGCCAATGTTCGCAATCGTGGCACCTGCCATGCTAGTGCCCACTCTGATAGGCACTCGCGTGTACATCGGAATCAGCGATATCCGCTTTCGCCAAGTCGTTCTGAGCCTGCTCACCGCATCCGGAGTGGCCCTTCTGGCGTCCTCGTTGCCTAAGCTACTGGGATAACCATAGCCCCGCATGGGATGTGACGGTCCTTCTGAGCCGAAGTGCATTCGGTTTCCATAAGTCTGTTTACTCGGACCTGATGGTTATCCGGTTCAGCTTTGCTGGAATACGTGATCTCAACCAGGGCTTTCGTGTTGCGTAACGACGCTGACTTTCACTGTGTGGCCTCCGATATTTCGATTGCAACCTGCTTGAGCGCATGCGCCAGCAGTTCCTGCTCCTCATATTGAGCCCCACCGATGCGCTGAAACAGTGTTATCGGTGGCAATGTCCAACCAAAGCGGTGACGCACAACACCAACGCCTGCAATACGTGCGAGTTCGCTCGCAACATCTGCCGGAACGATAGATACAGCCCTCTCATTGGCCGCGACGAGTTCCCCTATCACCTTCGACGACAAGCTCTCAACAAACGGCGGTGGCGGCGCAACTCCCGCACGGAGGAAAAAGTCTGTGATCTGCTCCCGCATCGGGGTACGACGAGCGCCGAGCACCCAATCCAGTTCGGTAAGCTCGAACCATTGCAGAGGTTTCCGGTTGAGGCGCACAGCGAGACGTCGGTGCGCGATCAACTTGGGCTCCTGTTGGTAGAGCACCTCATGTCGCAGGCCGCTCATATCCAGGATTGCCGAGGTTCTACCGATGACGCAATCTAGTTCATGCATGCGCAAACGTGCCAGCAGATGGTCACTGGTGTCCTCATGGAGGGATACGGTGATGCGACGCCCTTCTGGACGCGCCCGGTTGATTGCCTCCGCGAGGAGCCTCCCCGGCAGAAAAGGAATCACCCCAACGTGCAGGTGGGCTGCGCTACCTTGAGATCGAGCCTCGAGATCCCTCGCCCAGTGGTTAACATCCGAGAGCATGGTGCGCGACCGCGCAAGCACTATTTGGCCTAGCGGTGTAGGCTCCATCCCGCGTGAAGAGCGCAGAAACAGCGGACCACCAAAAAGCGCTTCCAATTCCGCGAGCAGTTGCGTCACTGCTGGCTGACTCGTCGCAAGCTGATGAGCGACCCTTGTCAATGAGCGATGTTCTTGAATGGTCAGAAGTACTAGAAGATGTCGGAGCTTCAGGCGATTAATGATCTTCTGCACGAGCATTGACTCCGCCACAAATTTGGAATGCAACGCAGCCATAGAATTTTCCTTATAAATAAATCAAACCAATATGCCACAACAAGTGGAATTTACTCATATACAGCCTCAAGCATGTGCTCTATGGCAGGCGTCGATTGGAGCCTTGCACCGCAGTGCCTGCAACCTGCGCAAGCTAGCTCCCCGGATCTCTTGCGTTGCAGGTGAACTGGGCGGTGTTACCAGTGTTATGGCACAGTTCACGCTCATCAAATCGAGCTGAGTGCACAAGATCCTTGTCCGCCGCAGTGCCCTGCTGCGCATAGGCTCATCGTCAACAACCAGTTGTCAGGTCCAAACGTAAACGAGCCGGATGAAGAGCCCAGATGCCTGCTCGGGTGGCGGGTCGAGTCGCCGGGCACTTACAGAGCATCCTCCATCTGTTCAAATAGATCGCCTTGACGCTCGAAACAGGTGGGCATCCTCACCGGCGTGGACAAACGCCCGAAGACCGCCATCGTGGACAAGGGCTATCAGGGGGTAGAGGTGCCAGGGGTGCGCATTTTGCGCTCGGGGCAGAAAAGGGGCATCACCAAGACCCTCAGGGCGATGATCAAGCGGCGCAGCGCCGTGGAGCCCACCATCGGGCATATGAAGATGGATGGCCGATTGGCGCGCAACCCGCTCAAGGGCGCCCTGGGCGATGCCATCCATGCCGTGATGTGCGGCGCAGGCCACAACCTGCGCCTGATCCTGGCCGCGCTGCGGCTTTTTTGCGCTCGACTGGGGGTGACGATTCAGGAAGTCATCGGGCTATTGGCCGGCCAGCAGCGCTTTCCGGTGGCGGTCTTTGCTTGGAAACTGAATTGTTCAGGACGGACTAAAGACAGGTTGCTCATTGTGCCCGTGATGTTTCAGATAGGCCTCGTCAACGACTCAGGCTCCTTCTGGCTGCATTTAGGGCATGAAAACGTAAAAATTGTGCCATTTAGGTATATGCGTATACAGAAGGAGGTCGGATTATTTCATAGACTTAAATAGTCTAATCATGAAAGATCATTATGAAGCCCCATCGAACTGGCCTATTGCTTGGTATTTTTGACTCACTTTTCCTTAAATCTCGGTCAGCTGTTCGACTGGCCGTAATAAGCGGGATTTTTTTTCATGTACCCCATGTGCTGGCACAGCCGATGAATACAGAGGCGAGTTCAAGTGACTACTATTTGGGACGTGCCTATTGTCTCTATCTTTCCTCCGTTCCCGATAGCGAGCCGGATCAGTTTGAGGAAGACTATTCAAAAGCAATTGAGTCGGCGACAAGCAGACTGCAAAAAGAAAATCCTTCCATGTCATATCTGCAAGCGCTGTGGCGCGTACGAGAGATCTGTATGCGACATACGGCCAACGATGGTGAGTAGGGGTAAGGCAATTGTGAAAGGGGTGTCCGAAGTATGCCGTCGCATGTCAAAGGCATAGAAAATATATGACAAAGCGTAAATATTTCGGTGCTGCTCCTTACGCGACCTGGGATGCATGCCTGACACTGGCACAACCCTGGCTTGATGCAGTCCATTTCGGACAAGTGATTCGAGTTGACGCGGGGGAATTCCTATTTCATGAGGGGGAAATCCATGGCTATTTCTATCTCCTGCGAAGCGGGCTGGTCAGCTCTAAAGTGCTGCGTCGAAGTGGTTCAGAGATTCTGCTGGAAGTCTTTGGGCCTGGGGCTATATTTGGCGAGGGCCCAGCTTTTTCCGAAATATCACGACCGACTACGACACGGGCGGAGACCCCTTGTGTACTGAGTAGATACCATCCATCGGAAGTAAGTAAGCATTTCCAGGAATCACCAGGGTTTGCTACCTCTCTCCTGCGGATACTGGGCTTCAAGAATCAAATGGTGGTTGGGAAGATGTCATTCATGACCTCCCGCAATCCTACAGAGCGTGTGGTCGATCTAATTCTTAGAATAGGCAAGGCTTCACGACTTGAAAGTGCAAATGGCGGATCGTCTCCAATGGTGGAGATATCTGTGTCTCATGAGACCATAGCGGAGATGACTGCCCTGACACGTGTTTCTGTGACAAGGGCTTTGACAGATTTAGAGCGTGGCGGCGCTATACCTGCAAAATCAAAACAAAAATTTATGGTGGACCTTCGGCGTTTGGAGGAAATTCTGACAAAAGAGTAGATTCTTGTATACGCGTATACCACGAATGCATTCCGTGCAGCTTACTCTCTCCGGCAGGAGGACTAGAAGTTGCAAATTGATTCAGAGTGGAAAATTCTTGACATCAAGAATGGGAGTATTGAAAGGCGGGTGCGCGATGCATTTCTGTCGAATAGCTGCGCTGGTATACGTGTTGAAAGCTTAATCAGCCCTCAGGATCTGCAAAAGCTCACTGAGGCAATCGATGGTATTGGGTTGGAGTACTTCCAGGGTGATGACAAGGGCGGTGCAATTGTTCGAAAAGGAAAGCTCGGCCCCAATTTCTTTAGATTCAAGGAAGAGCCATTCGAGTACTTCGAGAGAGTGCGGGTAACTTGGCCAGTGTTTACTGAGAAAATTTTATCTCAGGTGGATTTGTATAAGTTGGTTCAACAGGTTGCTTCTGAGATTTTTGACCTACCAACCGAAACGGCCACACACGCTGGAAATATGATGATGGGGTGCACAGTCCGAGATCTGGGTACTGCACCGATTCATCGTGATTGGATGCCTGGCGAAACACAGTATTTGGACTTTGCGCACGAACTCCAAGATCAATTTGCATGGAACTTCTATCTGAAAATTCCTGATCGAGGCGGTGAAACGGTCATTTATCGCACTGATGAAATAAAGAAGCTTGATGACGAAACCGATGCTGCGAAGTGCAGGCCATTGGAAGGTGATTTGCTCATTTTTAGATCAACACGGCTTCATGAGGTGCTGCCGTCTGAGGGTGAACGAATGACGTTCTCGGGATTTTTCGGCCCTAGGAAGAAAAAGCTTTTGTTTTGGGTCTAAGGCGTGCATTTCAATTCGAAGATCCCAAATTATCTCCAGGATGGACTTACCTTCTTGCCGAAGATCGTCTTTTTTGGACTGCTTGTCGGTACTGTTGCAAGCAATAAGGGCTTGGGATTGATCGATATAACCTTCTCAGCGATCAGTATTAATGCCGCAGCTTCCCAGCTTGCACTAATGGCGCCGCCGGAGCCATTCACCATTTGGGGGGTCATGGCACTCACCATTGGACTAAATGCGAAAATGCTCGCATATACGGCCTCTATTTGGCCTCACATTTACAGAGGAAATTCACTGAAGATTTTTATCGTCGGGGCATTTACGACGGATAGCAGTTGGGCCTGTTGTCAACTTGCAGCACAGAAAGGCTATCTTGACGAAAACTACGCTGTGAAAATAAGCTTGATTTTTAGTTCAGCATGGCTCATAGGCTGTCTTGCGGGTTTTTTCTTTAGTGCAATCATGACGCAAAGCATGTTTTCCAAGCTTGGATTAGATGCATTAGTCCCGCTATCAATTGCATTGTTTGTTAGTAATGGTCTAAAATCCAAACTTGCAAAAATGCCACCAGTTGCATGGGGTGTTAGCGTGGGGTTGTTGATTTGGTGTTTTTCTTCTAGCCAGACGACTGCTCTATTGTTTGGTGCGGCCGTGGCCTTTGCAGCCACCTTTATCCTAGAGAAATGACGAATATAATCGTTATGGCTGCATGCACGATGGCCCTTAGATTCGCCGGATTCGGCATCGCCCACCATTTTTCAAAAACTGAGAAGGCAAGGCGTGCACTGAGTAACGCCAGCATGTGCTTAATGGTTGTATTCTTGGTGATGCAGATTCACGAATCACAGGATTTGATATGGGCAACGATTGTGACTATAGGTGTTTCGTTGATTTGGGGAGGGATGCAACTGCCCTTGTTGGCAGGCATATTTTTTGTATTGGTGAGCCGAAACTGGTTTTAGAGCGGCTTATATGAAAGCCTCTCGGATTGCAAGTAACCGTTGTGCGTGAAGAGTCAGGAGGCTGGGCTGCTGTCTTTTATATCCAGCCTGTTTTGCAGACTGGTTGCCCGCTGGCCCTGATGGCATTCGCCGATGAGGCTCCCATCCAACATGCGCATGGATCCTGGGATCAGGCCTGGGCTTCCACATAGGCCTTGAAGCGATCCAGGATGCTCTGCCAGCCTTGCTGCTGTTGCTCCACCGGGAATTCGTTCTCGGCATCGAAGCGCACATGCACCGCCACGCCTTGCGGCCCTTCGGTGAACGTCACCTGCGCCGCGCGGTCTCCAAAGGCGTATTCGATCAACTGGTTTTCCTCGATCTTCGTGTAAGTGCCCGCGAAGTCGAATCCCATGCTGCCGTCCTTGGCCTCCATGCGGGACGAGAACGCGCCGCCCACGCGCAGATCCACCGTGGCGGCGGTGGTGTGCCAATCGTCGGACGCGGCGTTCCAGCGCATGATGTCCGCGGGCGTGATGTAGGCCTTCCAGACTTGGGCGATAGGTGCAGCAACGGTGGTTTCAACAGTGATCTGCATGGGGATTCCTTTCAACGGAGGGAGAGTGCGAATGCATCGAGTTGGGTGATGACGGTGTCCCAACCCTCGAAGAAGCCGAGCTTCTCGTGCTGCTCGCGGGCGGCATCGTCCGGGTGCATCACGCGGGCCGTGTAGCGGCTACCGGCCTCTTCGTCCTCCATCGTGATGACCGCCGTGAAGCCTATCCAGGGCACGTGAGGACGCCAACCACTGCTCTGCCTGGCGCAGCCCCTCCGGTACCAGTTCACAGGTGCGCGTGCGCCCCTGCTTGCTGCTGCGGATCAAGCCGCTGCTCTCCAGCACCGTCAGGTGCTTCATGAAGGATGGCAGCGCCATGTCAAAAGGCGCCGCCAATGCCGACACGGTCTGCGCTCCGCCGATCAGCGCACACACGATGGCGCACCGGGTCGGATCCGCCAGTGCATGGAATACCTGGTTCACAGAGGCTGGATAGTTAGCCATATGGATAAATATATGGCTGAACCAAGATCCAAGGAAGCCCCTACTCAGCCTGGTCGACAAATAAGATAGTTCTCGGTGCCACACAGATATGGCTTGAAGGCAAAGAGGTGGATCGAGTCGATGGAATCCGCCAGGATGCGCGGCTTTAAATGTGGAAGCTCATGTCGCGGACGTCATGGCGCAGGCCGGAAAGAATCTCCAGGCGATGGTGCAGCGACAAAAGCCTTACGCGGCCTGCCTCGAAGCAGACGGGCACCTGCCGCCACGCCTCGGCACCCCGCGGCGGTAACCACGCCGGTGACAGCGAGCATCGCAGCGGTGCGCCCTCCATGGTGGCAATCGCCAGCGCCCTTGATGCGTGGATCTCCCGGGCCGAAAAATCTTTGCCCATCCTGAACCTCGCCCCGGGACGATTCATTCTCGCTGATCGGGCAAACCCTAGTTTCGCCAACTGCAGACATTCCCCATCACATAATGAGTCCGCCCTGAACAATTCAGTTTTCAAGCAAAGACCGCCACCGTAAAGCGCAGCTGGTCGGCCAATAGCCCGATGACCGCCTGAATCGTCACCCCCATTCGGGCGCAAAAAAGCCGCAGTGCGGCCAGGATCAGGCGCAGGTTGTGGCCTGCACCGCACATCACGGCATGGATGGCATCGCCCAGGGCGCCCTTGAGCGGGTTGCGCGCCAATCGGCCATCCATCTTCATATGCCCGATGGTGGGCTCCACGGCGCTGCGCCGCTTGATCATGGCCCTGAGGGTCTTGGTGATGCCTCGTTTCTGCCCCGAGCGCAAAATGCGCACCCCTGGCACCTCTACCCCCTGATAGCCCTTGTCCACGATGGCCGTCTTTGGGGGCTTGTCCGCTGCGGTGAGGATGCCCACCTGCTCCAGCGTCTCGGCCAGGGTATGACCGTCATACGGGTTGCCCGGCATGCTGCGCATACCCACCACCAGCCCCTCCTTGAAGGTGGTGGCCACGCTGACCTTGACGCCAAACTCGTAGGGCATCCTGGCCTTGCCCTTGGCGATGCATTCGACCTCAGGGGCGTGCAGCGCGTACAGCTTGTTCTTGTCCTTGGCGCCCTGGGTGAGGATGCGGCCCGTGCGCCCGAGTAACTCCTGCACCTTGGGGCGCGCCTGCTCAGGCAGCTTGTGCAACTGGCGCTGCACATCGCGGTGCACCCGGCCCACGCGGCTGCGCAAGCTGCGCAGCGCGCGGCGCATGCGCTTGTACTGTTTGGCGTGGGCGTAGCGTCCCACTTGCACGGCCAGCCTGGGGGCGCAGCGGTTGTAGTTCTGGCGCAGTTTCAAGCCATGGGCCTTGGCGGCCTTCACCAGATGCTGGCGGCTCTTCTCCAGCAAGCGGCTGTCGGTGGGGTGCGCGATCGCCTTGGGCATCACCGTGGTGTCCACGATCACCTGCTCGCAGCTTGTCTTTTTGATCACCTTGGCGCCGCGTGCCGCGTCAATGCTCAACGCCAGCAGCGTCTCCACGCCTTCTTCCCCGATGCGCTTTCTCCAGCGCGTGAGGCTGCTGGGATCGATGGGTGGTTCGGTTTGCAGGTAGCTCTCGCCGCAAAAGTACTGCCAGTACGGGTTCTCCACCCAGGTGTTCACCACCGCTTCGTCCGACGCCTCAAAGGTGTGCTGCAGGTACAGCAGGCCCGCTACCAGCCGAGGCGCCAGCGCCGGCCGCCCCCGCCCCGAGGTGAACGACATGCTGAAGTTGCGCTCGATCTCCGCCCAGTCAATCAAGGCGGCCAGGCGGATGAGGGGATGACGCATGTTCAGCAGCTCATCCAGGCGTGGGCGGAATAACTCGGCGGTTTGTGGTGGGGAAGGTTGGGGGCCCATCGGGATGCGTGGAGAAATTTGCAAGAAAACCAATATCTGGCGTTCATCATCCTGCAAATCCAGCGCTTGGGAAACAGGAAATTCCCCATGTGAATCAAGAGGTTGGGGATTTTTCAGGGCGGACTCTATAGGGATTCGCAATCGGCATAGGGGGCAACCATTATCGGCTGCGCCCCTGCCACACCACCCGGCATGCGGATCCGCACCGGGCGGTTCGGGAGTTTGAGGTCATGGGAGTCAGGGCAATCCCAGGCGATCAAAGTAAGCGATGGTCAACACGCTGTTGAGCAGCTTGGCGCTGTTGCGCCACCAGCGACGGCTGTTGCCCGCCACCCGTTGGGCATTCCTTCCACATGCACATATGCGTGATGAAACGCTGGCTCGCGCTCTGTATGCACAGTCGGCCTCCCTCCAGTATTTGGTAGTACCGCTCGCGACAATCCCGCAGTGGAATGATGGCTCGTCTGTCATCGCAGGAGGTTCAGTTGGAAGTTATTGGCGGAAAGCAAGGTTTACCCGCAACCGATGGCAGACATAGCGCTTTCATGTCGATCCGATGTATGGGGACGCTCACGCTTCTCTGCTATGGGCTTCGACAAGGTGAGCAAGCACCCTATGAACTAGTTCTTGTTCCTGGTCACTTTGGGTCTGTAACGCCAGGCTCTGGATCTCGCTGCCATGCATGGCGTGAGCCCTCTGACCATGATATCGCGGCTTGGGGTGAAGTGATTCCTGCGGAGGATTGGATTCGCAACCTGCCGTGTCAATCCACCGCTTATGGTGAACTGGAAGTGGCCCTTCACATGCTGAATAGTGGGCAGGGATCACTTTCGAGTTGAGACATGCTTGCGCTTGATGCACTGGCAAGCCCATCGATTGCAGGGGGCACGATCGATACCATCAATGAAGCCATGATCCTCAATGGGGCCCAACGTATTGGGCTTCTAAGCTCTCATGCGCGCGAGGATATCGGGTTGTATTTCATGATTTTTGCTATTGCGGCCAGGCCCCTGGAGATTGCGCGCCTGGAGGTTCGCGATTTTCTCGATGCCGATGGGAATGTGCGTGTCGTTTCGGAGATGCGGGAGGAGGTTGCCATCAATGGTCGATCCCGGCCGCTGTACTTTCGCAGCGCTCGCCTGAATACGGCAATGAACGATTATTTGGCTGAGCGAGTGTTTCGGAAACTGGGTCTGGGTGTTCCAGAACGCTTTCGTGGTCTTGATTCGGAGAGCAGGTTGTTTCTGTCGTCCACGGGGCGGGGTTTCGAAATCACGGAATACGGCAAAAATGACAAGCGTCGGTACGACTGCAGAGGGATCCAGGAGACATATCGCAAGCTGTTCAGGTATGCCGATCTCAAAGGGGTGACCGCGTTGTCGGTGCGACGCATTGTGGCCGATCGCCTCTATGCAAGAGGAGCGGACGATTCCCAGGTCGGGTTGTTATTGGGAATCGCCGAGCGCTGTATGGTTCGTAAGCGGTTTCCGCGTCGACCGATTTCGTTAGTGGAACTGACTAGCGACCTTGTGTAGGGTGGCACCAAGACGCTGAGATAGCGATTGCTGGAGGTTCGATGAGAAAAGCCATCTTCCTCTTCTTCCTGCTGCTGGGCATCGGCCTCGGCTACCTTCCCGCGCGCCATGACGATTGGGGCCTGAAGATCGTCATGATGGTTGTCGGCGCGCTGTTCGGCGGTGCGATCGGAGGCGGTCTGTCGCAGATTGGCAAGCCGCGAGCACAAGGCAAGGTTCGCCACTGGCGGACTGAGGAAGAGATCGAGCCGATTCCTGGCATAGGCACATCTGGTCGGGATCTCGCTGCCAACTACTGGCGGGACGAAGGCCACCCGCAGTTTATGAAGCCGCCTCGGCCCGAGCATGGAAATCGAATGCTCGATGCTGACAAGAACATCTGACGGGGCTACTTCTTGAACGCGCCCTTGACCGCTTGCTTTGCCTCGTCGATGAGCGGTGCAGCGTCCTGCTTGACCTGCTTGCCTGTCTGCAGCATCAGGGAACGCTCCGACGCCAATGTGCCATCGGGTGTCTGCGTGATCTGTGCCTTGCGGTCGAACGCTCCCTGATCGACGGACGTGGTCGCGCGGATGCGCTCGCCTTCCTCGCGAATTGCGCTTCGCATGGGCGATGGCGCTCCCGCCGATGGAGCGGGCGCTGGAGTGCCACCGAATCGACGCACCTCTCCCTGGTTGATATGGTGGCGTCCCGTGAGATCCGGCGCCAACGCAGGATCGCCGGAGTTCCGCAGGTGTTGGGCCTGAAGATCACCGAATGTCGTAGGTACGGCGGTTCCATCCGAGAACACCCGTTGGGGCCGCAGGGATTGCCGCGCCAACTCCGCTTCCATCAACACGCGGGCGGAAGCGCTGCTGCCACCATACTGCTCCGCGTAGCGTGTGAACATCGTCAGGTTGTGCGGATCCTGGGCGATGTCGATGGAGATGGTCTCGCCTCGCTCATAGGCCGTTGAGACACGTTCCGCGAAGGCATTGCGCTCAGAGAGGCTGGCGTCAGCACGTTCCGATCGGGCTGTCGTCGACGCCAGGCGTGCCGAAAGATCCTGCGCTTCGCGTGCGTCGCTGGCGATGACACTCATGAAGCTCTTGTCCCTGGATGCGCGATCGCCAAACTGCTTGAACTCCGCAAGTTGCTCACTGTTCATTGAGGTCAGTATCTTCTGCTCGGCTGAGGAGAGGCCCGACACAAAGTTCTTGTCGGCTGAGGCATTGCCCCCAAGTCCGGCAATGGGTGTGCTGACCCCCAAGTGTCCAGAAGCCCCTATGGCAATGCGAGCCACCTGCGACTGTGATAGCCCCGTCGAGTCCGCCACGCTCTTGCTGATTTGATCCAACCGGTTGAGCGTTTCGCCGAACTGTTCGAAGCTGCTCGACGTGGAGCTGGTGCTGCTGCGTGACGAGCGCAACTTGGCCACGCCCTTCGTGAAAGCCTCCGCCAGTACGGACGATCGCTCGCTGCTTGCCGCAACGGCTTCGCTACGGGCCGCGTCCACTTGCCGGCTTGCATCTTGCACATCCTGCTCGGACACCCGCATCGACACGACGCGCGAGGCGTAGCCCTGATTGCGCAGCAAGCTGACTGCCGTCCTGCCGGTGAGCGCGTTGGACGAGAAGGTGTTACCGCTCAGGTCATGCTGCCAACTGCCCATGAAAGCCGAGGTGCGGTTTGGTGCGAGCTGCATCTGATCCATGGAGACATTACCCAGCGTCGTGTTCCCCACGGTGGACGCCGAGGTTGCGCCCGACAGCATGGCCTGCAGTCCCGACAGTCCACCCACCAGCGCTGTGCCGAAGTTCTCCATGCGCTTGAGGGCCGCCCAGGCAATGAACGGAATGCTGATGGCCAGGTAGCCCACGATGGCCTCGCCCGACAGTGCCCGCGAATAGATCACCGAGGCGGTCTGCAGGGCCAGCGCCTTCGCTCCGGTGCCGAGATCGGCGGCAGCCGCCAGGTCATAGGCCGCATAGATCGACGCCATGTAATTCAGGATCGCGTAGAGCGGTGGCCACAGCTGTATCCAGATCAGGATGGCCGCATACCCCTTGAAGGCCAGCATGGTCTCGCGCCCGCTGGTCAGCAATAGCAGCAGCACGAATAGCGGGAAGAGGGCGTAGGTCACCGCCTCGATCACGTTGCGGAACACCGGCAGCGCCTGTTCCGCCACCTTGCCGTAGTTGAGCCACGAGGCGTTCATCTGGGCCACGGCCTGGGCACGTCCGACGGCCAGCACCATCGCGGCCGGATCATTGACCTTCTGGCCCACGATCTTTCCCGTGTCTTCCAGGGCGTTGAGCATGGCGTTCTGGCGGATGATATCGGCGGCGGTGGCCGAGGCGTTGGCGATGCTGTTCTTGAGGTAGGCCTGCTGAATCTGCCCCGCGATGGCTGCCGCTGCCGCTGTGCCGGGCAACGTCGGGTTGAGCTGGAAGGCGAGCCGCCCCTGGATGCGCTGCAACTGTGCTGGCAGCCGGCCGTTCAGGCTGAGATAGACGTTCGGGCAGGTGTCCACACCCACGGCGCCGCCCGTGCCCGTGAGCGTGCTGAACCGTGCGGGGTTGGGCGAGGCCATCAACGGCCAGACGTCATTGGAGGCCGAGAAGGTCGCTGGGTCGAGCGTGCCGTCGATCAGGTCATAGGTCGTGCAGTTGTGGATGAAGTTCACGAGATCCGTGCGGAAGGCTGGATCCTGGAACATCACAGTGCCGGTCTCTCGCACGAGCCGGTTGCCGAACATCAGGCCGTTCTGCTGGTAAGACAGCTCGGCCGGCAGCGCGCCCGCGCCCGGGATCACCTGGAAGGCGGTCTCGAACAGGCCGGTGAGCGTGTGCCCGATGGTGCTGGTTAGGCTGCCCAGCAGCGCCACGCCGAAGGGTACATTGTCCACGACCTTGACGGCCGCGCCGCCGGTCTTGTCCACCACGCCCACCGTCACCTTGGGCACGATCAGGATGCCGAAGACCAGCACCATCGAGCCCAGCCACTTCCAGCCCTGCAGCTTCTCCGGGGCGAAGGCATAGGCGATCAGGGCCGCCACGAATCCGCAGAAAGCCACTGCCGCGACGGCCGAGGCATAGTCGTTGGACGCATGGATGGCCGCGGCCGCGTTGAATACGCCGAACAGGCTGTCGGCATTCTGGTAGGCGTAGATCTCCCACATGGCCGTGCCGCTCCATCGGTGTCAGCGCGACAGGTGGGCCGCCTGCTGGCCCAGCATGTCCATGACGTGCTGGGGCATGCTGGAGCGCAACTGTCGCTCCAACTGCTCGAGGTGGCTGGCAACGGCACGGAACGATCCGACCTTCTGGTACAGCAGGTTCTTTTCCTGCGAGATCTGCAGCAGCATGGCCTGCGCACGCTGCCGCACCTGGTTGGCCTGGTCGCGCTGGGTTTGCTGCAGCAGGTAGTCCTTGGACAGGGCCGCCATGCCCAGGCGCAGATTGCGTTCGAGGAAGACGTAGGCATAGTCCGCTGCGATCACGTCGCGGTACTGGCCGATCAGGCTGTCGGCCAGGCCCGAGCCCGGGATGCTGCTGCCCACAGAGAGCATCTTGTAGACGGGTTCGGTGGTCTGGTTCACGAAGCCGACCTCGGCCGAATTGTTCGGGATCGGTGTGCGCGTCGCGATCTTGTTCGCGATCGAGCGCATCATCGTCTCCACCTTTGCCGTGAAGGGGACGTGGCTGTAGTTGGTGTTGAGCGAGACCGCGTCGCAGTTCGTGTAGTCGTTGCAGCGCAGCAGGTGCTGGACGACGCTGGTGCCGGAGCCCGCGGCCTGGCCGTAGAGCAACTGGCTGATGGAGGTCAGCGTCGGAGCGATGGGCTCGGGATCGCGCTTCGACTCCTCCGGGTAGTAGATGATGGTGCCGACCATGCTCATGATCAGCTCGCGTTCTGCATCGTCCAGGTAGGCGCCGGTGTACTGCAGGGCCTTCCAGGTCAGGTTACCGACGAAGGGGGCTTTGTTGCGCACGTTGGCATCTCCCGACGAGCGCGCTGACGAGAGGATGCTGGGCCGGTCGGTGCCGCAGCGCTTGCGCGCCGAGTCCCGGTCGCTCTCCAGGCCCATGTCGATCGCGAGATCGGCGCAGGTCTCCTGCGAGCTGTAGCCCATGGCCTCGGCCGCCGTACTGACGATGGCCTTCGCCGTTTCGCAGGAATTGATGCGGGCGTTGTTAATCCAGGTCTCCAGGCCCTTGGCCCATTTGGTCAGCCCGCCGAGCAAGGGCGAGACCGCTTCCAGTGCGAGCTGGAACGCGATGCCCGGCAGGGCCGCCGTGATGTTGCGTAGCATGTTCTTGAACTCCTGCGCGGAGATGTGCGAGAACGAGCCACCGAACACGTCGATCCCGCCGCAGCCGGCCTTGGCGCCCGGGAACTGGATCGCAGCCAGCTGATACACCTTGTTCGGCGAGCGCATCATCAGGTTGCCGCCGGTGTAGGTGTTGTAGGTCTGGCCGCGGAATGCGCCGGGGGCCGTGTAGTTGCCTATCGCCCCGAGGTTGTTGAACATGTCGTTCACTTCGCTGTTGAGGTCGGCGCGGCTGGGTATCGCGGTGCATAGAAGCGACAGGGCGATTGACGTGGCGACCGCCTTGCGCGCAGGAAAGGTGCGGGACCGGATGGACATGGAGATCTCCTAGGGAAGAGCCAGGCGCTGGGTGGCGCCGGGCAACATGGCCTCGCCGGCCGGTGAGGCCACCGTGGCGATCCGCTCCAGTAGTTGCGACTCGGACAGCACGCCAAAGCCGATCGAGGTGATTTTTCCGGTGAAGGGCTGGGCCAGAAACACGGCCGGCACCTGGGTCACCTTCAGCGCGGTGGCGATCCCGTTGTCGGGGCGCGCCCTGGGGAATCCCGGCATCGGGCCGCCGTCTACGCTCACGGCCACCACCTGGATGCTGTGGCGGGCCTCGAAGGCCTGCAGGGTTGGCGCGAACGCGTGGCAATAGGGGCAGTCGCTCCGGTAGAAGAAGAACAGCACGTGGTCGCGGCCCAGCGATTCAACGGAGGTGGAGCGGTCGGAACGCTGCTGCTGGTCGAAGACCTCCAGTGCCTGGGCATTGACCGGGCGGCCCTGCAGCGTCGGGTCGAGTTCCGGCGTGGCCCAGGCCACGCGCTGCGCCACGTCGGCGAAGTAGGAGGCGCGGCTCACCACCTGCATCTCCAGCTCCATGTAGCGCCGCACGTTGCGCTCGGTCGGCCGCATGATGGCGATGTTGCGCAGGTCTTCCAGGGTCTTCTGCAGGCGTTCGAACTCCACCAGCTCGGGTGGACGCGGCGGCGCGGAGGGCCGGCGCGGAGGGCCGGGGCGGGATGGCCGGCGCGGATCGGGCGGCGGGCCCAGGCTCTTCTGGGGGCGGGTTCTCGTAGAAGTGCCAGCCGCGCCAGCCGTCGGACCAGTAGGGGCGCAGGGAGTCACCCGGGTGCGTGGGCGCAGCAACGCCCTGCGCGGAGGCCATGCCAACCACCATGGCGGCCGCAGAGACCACAGCAGCGGCCAGGATCGAGGGGCGGCGCGCGCGCATGGCCATCTCTTCAGAGAAGCGACTTGGGCGGCAGGCCCGTGGCGCAGTAGTTGATGCCGAACTCAATCGTCTGCTTGTGTGGCGCCTTGGCCTCGGGCAGGCGGACGCCCTCCTGCCAGAAGAGCACCTTCAGGCGGCTGCAGCCCGGCTCGCGGTAGCGCCGTTCGGTTGTGACGTCGATGTAGATCGGCGAGGTGGCCTCGAAGCGCTTCGTGATGGCGTCCACCATCTCGCCGGTGAGAACGCCATGGGCCGTGCCATCAGCGGACTGCAAGGCTGCCAAGAGGACGGGACGGGCGTCGGGGATCGGAGTGCGTGCCGGCTCGGCGTGCGCCGCCACGCAGCGGAGGCACATGGATGCCCACGCAGCGGTGCAGACGATGCGTGTACGGACGTTCATTGGCACCTCCCTTCCCCGTAGTAGCAGTTGCTCGCACGGCCTGCATTGCCGCCCTGAAGCGCGGCGACGTTAGGCAGCCTGGGCACGATGGAGGCATAGAACTCGGTCAGATCCATGCGCGAGAAATCCAGCGCCTGCAACTGGGCGATCGTGAAGCCCGAGCAGTCCGGCATCTCCGCCGTGCCCCACCACTTCATGACCTGCAGCCGGCCCTGCTCGTTGATGATCCGGGCCAGCACCGAGTTGAAGCAGCACTTCGTGGTCGTGTGTTCGATGCAGGACATGCACTTGCCCAGGATCCGCAGGCAGGAAGAGCAGTAGGTGCCAACCGTGTGGCACAGCTTCGCGCCTTCCTTCATCGCGAGCTTTCCCTCATCCTCGTTGCAGGACATCATCGACATCACGATGTAGATGACGACCGCGATCGCCAGGCTCCAGGGGTCGAAGGCGATCACCACGCTCTGGCCTGAATAGAGGACTGCGGATCCCGCCGGCAAGGCCGTGCCGTTGACCGCCACGGTGACCCCGTAGCTGGTGAAACTTCCGGAGAAGCCCCCGCTGGTCAGCAAGGCCGTCAGCCCCTGGTAGACGAACTCGCGGTTGCCGGCGTTCATGAGCGTGTCATAGACCAGCCGCGAGCCGACGCCGTAGACGCTCTGGTTGCTCATGCCCGAGCCGGCCGAGTCGGCGTAGCAGCAGTTCTTCAGTAGGCGGTCGCGGCAACTGTCGGCCTCGCCCTTGAACACCTGCAGGTTGTCGGTGTCGAGGTAGACGCCGGCCTCGCGCCCGGCTTCGAGGAACGACATGGAGCGCGCGAAGTCGGCGTCGTTCGTGTACGCCGTGTTGAAGCAGTTGCCCGCGATGCAGAAGACGTTAGCCGGGCAGTTGCTTGCCGTCACGGTCGAGCCCGGCGCCAACGGGCAGGTGTAGCGGTTCTCAGTGATCTCACAGGTGCCGGTGGCCGGATTGCTTTGCCGGCAACTTGTGCCCACCGGTGTGCAGCCGGCCGCGGCCAACGGCGTGCATTCGTCGGTGGGCGTGCCGTATTGGCACGACAGGGCGGTCTCGTAGCGCCAGCAGGCCCGGGTGACCGGCGCGCCGTCGATCTGCCGGGTCGCTGGCCCATCCACGCAGCGCGCCGCACCGGAGATCGCGCAGCGCCCATCGCCTTGGAGGGCGGGACATTGATCGTCCCATTGGTCCGATTCCGTGACCGTGGTGTGCGGCCGCTCGTAGACCAGGGTCATCTGCGGGATCGGGCCGTAGGCCGGGTTCAACTGGAATCCCACGACGGGGCGGCTCGATTGCATCATCCAGTAGCTGCCCGAGACCGTGCCCGTGTCGTCGTAGCCGGGGTAGTCCGAGGGCCCCTGCGAGGGCGCGTAGCAGCTTGCCTTGTCCAGGTAGGTCGTCTGGCTGGATCCGCTGTCGCCGCCGCTGCTGGTGGTGTACGCGATGTGGTCGCCGCTTTGCGTCCCGGTAGGGCAGGCGGCATAGACCTCGAGGAAGGGCCGCTCGGTCGTGCAGGTCATGTCGCCCGCGTCCCCACCGCTGCCGGTGCAGACCTGCCGATACTGCTGGGCGATGAAGCCGGTCAGCCGGCAATCGTCGCCGTTGCAGCGGTTGTTGGCGACCCAGACCCCGTTGGCCCCGCCACCCCAAGGGGCGCTGCCTGGTACTTGAGCGACCATCTGCGGGAACACGTACGCCGCGCTCAGGTTCACGTCGAAGAAGGCCAGCGGCACGCCGTTGCTCGTGACCCAGAAATGCTGCGCCGAGGCCGGTAGATCCGGCTTGCACTGCACGGCCAGAGCGATGCTTCCCGTGGCCGCTTGGGCGAACCACTCGCCCGGCGAGCAGCTGCTGGCGCGCGAGATCGACACTGACAGGGTACGCGCGCAGGATTGTGCCGTGGCGCCGCTGTACTGTCGGCACACGTGGGTCTCCGTTGCCGGTGTGGCCACGGTGCCGACCTGGCAACCGCTGTAGTAGCTGGCAATGTCCTCCAGTTGCGTCGCGGGGTTGGCTGCGATACGCCGCGCGCCCAGCACGGCTGGGTCGTAGGGCGAGACAGGCTCCCGCGGCGTGTTGGCCGAAGCCCGGGTGCCCAGCAGTGCTTGGCACACCGGGTCGTTGGACGTGAGCGCGCAGGCGGCGAGCTGGGCGCTGGTCTGGCCCGAGAGATTGGGCTGGCCGTAGTAGAGGCGCTCGGGCGGTGCCGTCGTATAGCCCGGTACCACGGACGAAGCGCCGGGCGCGGTGATCGTTTCCCGGACCACCGGGTTGGCCGCTTGCCCGGCGGCCGTGCCTTCCTCATGCAGACCGGCCACTGCAGCCGTTTGCGTGGTGAGGAAGCTGAGCAGCGTGAAACCGACGACGATCCGGCGCAGCAGCAGTGCAAGAGCGGTAGGCATGCGGGGCTCCTAGTTCCGCAGCCGCGTCAGGAACGGGGCCACATCGGTGCGGAAGGCAGGGGCGGCGCGCTGCATGTGCTCAAGCGCGTAGTCCAGGCTTACGTCCCCGGCCGTGCGAAGGAAGGCCTCCGGCGGCGCACAGCTGCCCGCGGCGCAGGATTCGGGCCGCGTGCCGTCGCGCACCAGCACGAAACTGGGCACGCGCGAGATCGCGAAGCGGTCAAAGGCCTGCGGATCGATCTGCACCGCGACCTGGCGCTGGCCAATCAGCGGCTGCACCTGGGCCACGGTCTGGCGCAGCGAGCCGTTGGCCAGGCCGCGCAGGATGACCGAGGCGCGGGCGCGCGCCGCCTGGTCGATCAGGCGCTGCAACGTGGGCCGGGGCATCGCCAGGCTGACGAAGACGAACAGGCCGGGGCCCTTTATTTGGCCTCGCACCAGACCCTGGGCGGCTTCCATCGCATCGGCCTGCGAGGCATAGCCGCGTGCCAGCGCTTCCAGGTCGATCGGCGTACGGGTCACGGGCTGCGGCAGGGCGTCGACGGAGGGGCCAGCGAGCGGGGGCGCATTTGTCGGGGCGTCAATCGTGGGCAGGTTGTGCTTGCGCCGTGCCTGTTCGATGTCCTGCTCGGTGAGCGTGGGCTGCGCGCGGCGCGCGCGCTCAATGTCGGCCTCGGTGATGACCGGGCCGACGGCCCAGGCCGTTGGCATCGCGCCTGCCGCCAGCAGTGAGACGAGCGTGCGCCGCAGGAGGGTGGGGAGGTCAGTAGCCGACACAGCAGTTCCTCTTTCTGAACAACATGAAGGCGAAGTCCTCGCCGCGCACCGGGTACTCCTTCCCGGCGCCCCAGGTCACGGTGGTGCGGCCGAAGGGCTGGCAGCACTTGCCGGCTTCCTTCGCGGTATTTGGGATGGGGTAGGTGAGCTGGGTCTTGTAGGCGCTCTTATCCATCACCGGCTCAAAGTACGGCCCGCACAGGCCGGCCTGGCCATGCCAGCCCCAGGCGATCAGCTCCCGGTGCATCTTGGCAGTGAGCCGCTGGGCCATCAGGGCCGCGGTGCGCACGCCGCCCATGTGGTACGGAACATGGCCATTCATCGGATAGAGGCCGCCCTGGCAGCCTGCGCACCAGAACATCTCCCGGATCCCGAAGCCCACCGAGGCGGCCACGCAGTCGGCGGCGCAGGCGGCGACCGCCACCGGATTGGCGAATAGCGCCGCGTCCGGGTTGATGATCAGGGTGAGTTCGTCGTCGGCCCACAGCGGATCGACCTCAGTGAGATAGGCCAAGTCGAACGAGCCCTTCTCCAGGCACGGGAAGTCGGTGACGACCTCCAGGTAGTAGACGACCGGGTTCACGTAGAAGTGGGCCTGGTAGAAGCTGCCGCCGTCGCCATCGCCTTCCGGCCGCGTGAAGCGCGCCCCCTCAGGCGCCGGAATGCCGGGATCGAGGTTGACGCCGCCCAGCGAGGTCAGGCAGAAGGGCTTGCGCACAGCCTCGATGTGCCGCGCAGGTTCCCAGAAGCCGATCGACAGGCCGATCACCGGGTTCACACCGCAGGTGCACAGCGGGCTGCTCGGGTTGTCGATGTCCTCCTGATCGCCGAAGTTGCCTATGCGCGCGCCGCCGATGCTCAGCGGCAGGATGCAGCTCCAGCAAATGTCAGTGATCGGGTTCGGGAATTTGCCGGTGCAGGTGGCCGCGCCTGCGGCGGAGGCCGAGTTACTCACCGCGAGGAGTAGCGAGGCCAGCAGGCCGGTCGCCAGCGAACGGAGCAGGCGGATCATCGCGGCACCTCCATTTCGTCGATGCGCAGCCGCTTGCCCTCCTGGGAGACCAGGGCCGGCACCTGGGCGATGCCGAGCCGGCGCGTCAGCAATCCCTGCTGGTCGTAGTAGACGGGGATGCGCCAAGACTTCATCAGATCCAGGTAGGAGCCACCCGTCAGGATCGGCTTGACCTTGCCTTGGTAGCGCGCCAGCAGCGCGCGTGCCTGGCGGATCTGGCGGTTGTCGCGGGCGTCGAAAAACAGCAGATGCCGCGACAGCGAAACCACGTCCAGCGGATTAGCCTTGGTGCCGGCGGCGAACATCAGCTCGCCCTGGGCGCCGACGATGTTGCGATCCAGCGTGTAGGTCGGGTCGAAATAGAAAGTCCGCGGCTTGGCCGTGGTCTGCACACCGGCGACGGGTGCCGGGCTGCGCACCGCCTCCGTGCCACGGTTGCGTGCGTCCTGCTCGATCCGGGCCAGTTCGCCGGAGCGCTCCTTCTCGCGCAGGCGTTGCTCGATCATCAGCAGCAGATGCGGTTCGGCGATCTCGTAGGTGGGGCCGAGGGTGCCGAGGTCGGTGGCATGCGTGGGTGCGCTGTGGCCGGCCAGCACCGCGAACGCGAGTGCAAGGTGGGTTTTCATCGTGCGCCTCTGCGTGGGCAGGGAAGCTGGGCGACGAGCCGGTCACGGGCGGCGCTGTCCTTCTGGTGGGCCGCGCGGATCAGGCCCATTAGGGCGGGATTGCCTTCGCCCTCGGACACTGCCTGTCGCAGCTCGGCCGTGGTCAACGCATGGTCGCAGCGCAGCTGCAGGGCACCGAGGTAGGTGCGTGCACCGCTTTCGGCAGCGGGCGCGATCTGCTTGAGAAGGCCCAGGTAGTCCGCGAGCGGCATGTCGCCGGAGGTGTCCTGGCCGGGCGCCGCGGACAGCGGCCCGAACGCCGGGCTGGTCTGCGCGAGCGCGGTACCAGTGGCCAGCGCGTGGCCCAGCAGTAGGGCGGCGAGGATGGGGACGCTGCGCATAGCCCGGCTCCTCAGAAGATCGGCACCACGATGCCCACCACCTGCTCGGCACGCACCAGGCCGCTTTCGGCGTAGCGCGAGTCGAAGCTGTGGGGGCCGACGCCCTGCACATAGAAATGACCGGGTGGAATCACTACCGGGGCAATGGGCGCCAGCGGATAGCCGTCGTAGGCATGGGTCTTGGCCAGGCCCACGGCCTCGCCGTTGATGAAGACCGTGCGATCCAGGACCGTGACGACGTCGCCAGGCATGCCGCGCACCTGCTTGAAGAAAGGCTGGCCGCGCAGGCCGGGGTAGTGCGCCTGGGCCTCGCCCGCAAAGGCGAAGACGATCAGGTCGCCGCGGCGCACGGGCTGCTGCTGGAACTGCATCAGCGCCAGGTGGTAGGGAAGGCTGGGCGTCCAGTTGACCAGGATCGGCATGCGCGGCGTCGGGTCGATGAAGAGCCGTACATAAGCGAAGCACCAGATGGCCAAGACCGGCAGGTAGAGGTACCAGCGCCGCCGCATATGGCGCAGGAAGTCGTTAAGGGCTAGGACGCGCCGGCGCCACCAGCCCGGGATCGCTACCCGTGCCGGTGCCATGGCTTCGGTCAGGATGGACTTCGTGGTCATGGCTGCTCCACCTTTCTGCGCAGCAACGGCGTCAGATCCCGGCTGTTCGGCGCGCCGGCGATCGCGCTCTTGACTACCACCAGGCAGTCGCATTCGCGGGACAGTTCGTCCAGCGCGGCGGGCAGGCGCTGCGAGAAGCTGCGCGCCAGCGCAAGCGCGCGTTCGCGCTCGGATTCGCTGGCGGTCTGGGTCAGCAGCTGCGTGAACTCGGCTTCCTTGGCGCGGTAGACCTCGGACAGGTCCACCACGCCCACGACCAGGGCAGGTCGCAGCACCCAGCGGTCATAAGCGGCGATCCCGAGGGCGACCAGCAGTGCCGAGACCACGGCGTTGAGCAGCAGGGGCTTTGTCATAACGCATGCCCCCGCTGCCGCAGCAGCTCGGCAATGGCCTCGTCGATGGAAAGACCTTGGGCGCGCAGCGCATCGATGGGCGCGTTGTCCTCCAGCTTGTTCGAGAACAGCAGGTGCGTCGCGGGATCGAGGATGTTGCGGGCCACGCCTTCGCCCATGGGGGAGGAGATATACAGCTCCGAAAACGCCCCGGCCTCGGTGCGCAGCGAGTTCAGCAGCCGCTTCTTGGGCTCATCCATCGACAGACGGCCCTTGCGATCCAGCATTTCGATGGATTCGGGTTTCTGGCGCAGCAGGAACACCCAATCCGAGCAGTTGAAGGCAGCCTCCATCTGCGCTGAGCCGTAGTAGTCGTCGGCGCTTTGCGTGGCCGTGCCTAGCGCGCCGCCATACTTGCGGGCGCGCCGCGCGGCTTCCTCGACCACGGCCGCCTTGACGGGATCGTCGGCGCCGATATCGCCGAGCTGCTGTTTCAGTTCGTCGATGAATAGCACCTTGCGCCGGTTGCGCGTGAGGTACATCTCGCCGGTGATCTGGTGCAGCAACAGGATGTTGACGACAGCGTGCAGGTCGGGCCGGCGCTTGAGCTCCTCGTTCTCGATGACGATGAAGTCGTTGCTGAAATCGACGTTGGCCCGGCCCTCGAAGAACCTTTCGTACTGCCCGCCCAGCGTATAGGGGTTGAGCATGATGGCCAGGTCCTTGATGCGCTGGTCGCCCGTGACCCCCAGCTCCTCGATAGTCCCGGTCTTGAAGGCGTCGCGCAGGCCGGTGATCGTGAGGTCGTTGCCGTGCTCGCGCCAGAGCTTGAGCACCATCGCCGAGATCGCCTTGTACTGAACTTCGTCTAGTGAGTGCTGCATCGAACACATCTTGGCGATGCCCGGCACGAGCATGTCGATGTCCTCATTGATGTCGTGCACGATCGTGAACGGGTTCAGGCAAATGTCCACGTCGGGCCGGAACTCGATGTAGGTGCCTTGGACCTTGCGGCACAGCTTCTCGAAGCTGCGGCCCAGATCCAGCATCCAGACCTTGGCACCGATCGCGCGGTACGACCATGCCAGCTCGTTCATCAGCACGGACTTGCCAGAGCCGGGCGCGCCAATGATCGCGAAGTTGTAGTTGCCGAGGTCGTTGTCGAACAGATCCAGCGTCATGACCTGGCCGCGTCGGCCGCCGAAGACCACAGCTGGGGTACGCGTGCCGCGCCACTCGGCGATCAGCGGCGCCATGTGGATGGCGTTGGCCATGGTCTTGCGCGTGACGCGGCGCATCTTGCCGAGATCCTTGTGGAACCTGGGAGTCAACGTCATCGGCAGGCTGGCCAGCAGCGCCTGGCGGTGCATGTAGGCGTCGGCGTTGAGCTGGAAGCCTCGGGCACGCCAGATAGCGTTCGCGGTCTCGTGGGCCGAGACGGCTTTTTCAGGCGGTGTGAAGATCGCGAGCTGGTGGTACAGGCTTACCAGGTTGCCGCCGGTGTCGATCGCAGTGGCCGCGGCAGACCAGTCGTCGAGTTTCTTGCGCACGTCCGGCATCACGTCGGCCATCTTGGACTTGGCGTTCTGCGTGGCGCGCACGTGGTTGGCCGTGATGATGGATTTGGTGGCGTTGGGATCGAGGATGTGCACGCCCAGCGTGATCAGGAAGGGTGCGCTGTACTGCAGCGCCGGCTGCATCAGGTCGCCGATCAGCGAACCCATTTGCCACAGCGCAAAGCGCTCCGGGAACGATTTGATCGAGTAGAAGCGCGCTTCCAGCACCTCGGAGCTGGTCTCCTTCCAGAGCGTGATGCCCGAGGGGTGCGGATCCTGGATGGTGTCGAAGTCCACGATCTGGTCGCGGATCTCGCGGCCGTCGTCGTAGCGCAGCCAGCGGTCGTTGTCGTAGTTCAGATCCTCGGCATCCGAATGCGCGATGCGATCCGGGTTGGTGAACAGCGCGCACCAGTTGATCAGGTCGGCCGCGTCGCAGACCCGGTTGGGCAGCATGGCCGAGCGCAGCGTGGCGGCCATCGAGTCGCGCAGTGTCAGCAGGGCCTCGCGCCGGTTCAGGTCGGCCGCGCTGCCCGGAAATGCCACGCTCAGCATCAGCCGGAAGTCGCGCAAGGTGTAGTGAAAACCCGCTGTCAACGAGGACTGGGTGCCACGAAGCAGATGGTTGACGCGCTGACGGGCCAGCTTGCGGAACAGGTTCTCATTGGGAACAGGCCGGCCCCACTCGCGAGCCTTCTCAGCCTGGTCCTCATCCTCCACGCGCAGGTTGGTGTACTGGCGCAGTTGGTGGCGTATGTGCGGCGAGGCGAACAGGTGGAACTGCAGGCCCGTGTCCGGCGGGCAGTTGGCATAGAGCGAAACCAGCACCTCGGCCATGCGCTCGTCGCCGCCCGACTGCGGCATGACCTCGAGCATGAAGCCCATGCCGTCGCGGTTCACGAAGATCTTCTCGTCGGCGAGATAGGCGGAGTAGGGCAGCCAGCCGGCAAATTGCTCGGCCGGCGTGTCCGCCGCCATGCCGAACGGAAACAGCGGTGCGGCGCGGGCGCCGCCGGGTTGTGCATCGGTGGAAGAGAACAGCATGGCGGCCTCATTGCGGACGAGGGCCCAGACCCGCTGGCGGCTGGGCGAGCGAGGGAAAGGCGTTGAAGGGGGCGGGGCGCTGCACCGCACCGCCGGCCGGGTCTGCAGCTTCGGGCTCGGCCGGGGGCGGTGCGCCTGCGGGAAGCGCAGTCGGTGCAGGCGCCGGAGGCGGGCGCAGCGGGGCGTGCTGGTCGCGAATGCGCTGGCGAACATGGTCGATCTGCCAGCGTCCGGCATCGACCTGCACATAGACATAGCCCTGGTCCCAGAGATCGCCGTCGGCGTCCTCCCAGGGCTTGGTCCATAGGCGCAGCACCCGGGCCTGGGAGCGCAGCGCCAGGGCAGGGGTGCCTTCTGCGCTGCCATCGGCAATGCTGCGCGGCAGGCCGGCAATCGGCTGGCGCACTGGCGGAGATGAGCCGGGCTCCGGCGCACTGGCCCGGGGTTCACCACGGGCAGCCGATGTCTGCTGGCTCGGCAGATTGTTGTGCAGGGCGTTGGTGTAGGTGCCGGACACCGAGTCGCAGGCCACGCCCTCGGGCGCCGCGCAGGCGTATTTGGAGCTGCCGGAGAGGCCCGACATATTCATGCAGCCGGTCAGCGGCAACAGCAGTGCGGCAGCGGCCGCGCATGCGATGCTCGCATTCATGGCTGCTTCTCCGTCTTGACCGGCTGGGCCGCTGCGACCTTGGCGGCCTCGGCGAGCCTGGCTTCGAGCACGGAGCGCCCGACATAACCGTCGGTGCGGCTGCCGTCCGCCCAAATCATCGTCGGAGTTCCCTGCACGCGGAGCCGGCGCGCCAGCTCAAGGTTGCGCGCAACCGGGTGGTCGCAACGTGCGTCCGGCTGCATCAGGCTGGCATCTGCCTGTAGCATCCATTGGCGCCAGGCGCGCTCACGGTCGGCGGCGCACCAGATGGCGATGGGCCGGGTCTCGCCCTGGAACGGCACGAGGAAGGTGTAGACCGTGACGTTGTCCAGGCCAGCGAGCTCGGGCTCGAGCTGCTTGCAGTAGACGCAGTTCGGGTCGCTGAACACCGCGAGCTTGCGCTGGCCGCTGCCGCGCACCGTCTTGATCGCATCGGCCAGCGGCAACTGGTCGACCGGCACGGACGCCGCAGAGACGGATTCCACCTGCGCCCGCCCATCCTGGCCAGCGCGCTGCGCGATCCTCGGGCCCGTGATGTCGCGCATGGCCTCGGTGTCGAACAGGCGCCCGAAGATGAAGTAGCGCGGATTCGTCGACGCGACATAGGCCACGTTGCCGTTCATCCAGACCTCGTAGAGGCCTGAGATATCGGTGCGCGCCACCTCGGTGAACTCGGTGCCCGGATGGGCCTTGCGCAAAACGGTCAGGAGCCGGGTCTCGTCGGGAGACGCGGCCTGGGCGGTGGCCGCCGCAGCCGCCAGCACTGCACACAGCGCCGCCGAGGCGAAGTGGTGGCTCTGGTGCATGGACTCAGTAGTTACCATCATCGGTGGTCTCCAGGTAGCGGGTTTCGGGGGAAGCGGTGCGGCGCGCGCCGCGCTCGATAGTGGAGAGAGAGGACGCGGTCATCGGCACGTCGATGCGCACGCCCTTGGTGATCACGACGTCGATCTGGCGGCCGGCGTCCACCTCGATGACGGGGAAGGTGTTCTCGGCCAGCTTGATGTAGTACTGGGCGAGCCGGTCCAGTGCCTTGCCGACGCCATGCCCCAAGCCAGCACGGTAGGCGTCGGCATTGCTGTCGGCGCTGGCAACGGTTCCCAGCGCCGAGGTGTTGTAGGTGGTGTTCGCCGTGGACAGGCCCTGGCCGATGCCGCTGACCACCCCGGCCAGCAGCGCGTTGGCGAGCATCTGGCCCTGCTTGGTGACGAGACGCCCGCGCATGCCGACCTTGCCGTCCTCGCCGTAGACCGAGCCTTGGATGCGCACCTCCAGCGTGGCGCCGTCGGAGCGCACGCACGACAGGTTTTCGGTGCGCAGGTAGGCACGCTCCGAACTGATGTCGCCATAGCCGGCCGCGATCACGAAGCACTCGCGGTATTCGCCGCGGAACTGGTTGGGCAGCACGCTGTTGTCCGAGAGGCGGATCAGCACCGGATGCGGATTGGTCTGCGACTGTCCGCCCGTGGGCGCATCGAGGCCGCCGAGCAGGATGCCGCGCGTGAAGCTCACGGGCAGGAAGGTCGAGACCGTCTTGGGGGCGTTCGATGCCTGGCTGGCTCCCTCGGCCCGGTGCGGACCGTCGCCACTGGCGGCGGAGGATGGGCGGGCGCGCTCGGCCAGCGTCACGCGAGAGATCACGGGCGCTGGCGGCGCGGCTGCGGCCATGCCCTGAAACGTGGGCATGCCGGAGGGCATGGCACCTGTGCCCGGGGGCGGCGCAGGCGGCAGGCCGGTCGCGGGCGGCATGGCGGTCGGGCCTGCCGGTGCGGGAGCCGGTGGCGTGGGCGCGGGAGGGGGCGATGCGGCGGCCTGCTGGGCGCTGGTCAGCCGCTTCTCCAGTTCCGCGAAGCGCTGCAGGGTCTTGTTCTCGAAGGCCTCGCGATCCTTGTTGACTCGGCTCTGTGCCTCGCGCTCGGTCTCGTACTGGGCCAGCTTGCGTCCCGCCGTGCCGACCCACTGATCCACCGGGTTGACCTGGCCGCCCGGCGGCATCACACCGATGTTGGTCACGTCCCTGGGCTGGGGCTGCGCCGCGCGGCTGCCGTGCGGCCTGGCATCGCTGCCCGCGAAGCTGAAGATCATCCACAGCAGGCCGATGCCGCCGCCCAGGATGGCGGCTAGCAGCGCGTACTGGCGCTGGCGCGGCGACAGCCGCTCCAGCCAGCCGCGCACGGCATGGCCGGAGGGGCGCCCGGATGCGGGCGAGCCGGAAGGCATGGACGGCGTGCTCATCGCGTGCCCCCCCGCCGGATCACGTAGACGCTGGTGGTCTCGCCAGGCCGCAGGTTGTGGTGCTCGATCGCGATGCCAGTAACCTCTCCGCCGGCGCGGCTGTCCGGCCGGTCGAACTCGGGCTCGGCCAGCACCATGGGAACAAGGCTGACGTTCTGCAGCGCGTACTTCTCGCCCACGTAGCCTCGGCCCTCGTAGCGGCGCATCAACGTGAAGCGCGCTTCCGCCCAGAGCTGAATGGCCTTGGAGGCTTCCTCGACGCGCAGGTCGGCGGGCACGCGGTCCGAGGACATAGCCACCAGCAGGCCCTTCATTGCCCGCACATGGCTGGGCGCGTGGCCGGAGGGCACGGCCTCCAGTGCACCGGGGCGCAGCGCCTGGAATGTCCTGTCTCGGATCGCGATGGTGTCGGCCGGCGTGTCCGAGCGGCGCAGCAGCAGCGTGTAGGTGGCCGTGGCCGACGACACGAACAGGTTGATGGGCCGCAGGGCGTCGCCGACGGGCCGGATGTAGACCTCGCCCTTGTCGCGGTCGCATTCGACGATGACGTCGCCTGCCGGATTGACCGGGGAGGAAGCGAGCGATACCGGGCCGGCAAGGCCGGGCGTGGCGGATGGCGCGGTGGATCCGCTCGGAGCGGCCGAGATGGCCGGCGCGGTGCCGCCGCAATGGCTGGAATGGATGTTGCCGAACACGTCGGTGATGGCCGCGCCCTCGATACGGATGCGCGTGGGCTCCTTGAGGGAGACGATGGCCTCGACCGCTACGCCGTCGCTGGCCTCCACGACCTGCAGCGCGTGCGCCTGCAGGCCCAGGGACAGGGCGGTGACGGCGAGCACTTTGCGTGCGGCCGGTGGCAGCCGGCCCCAGCGCTGGTGCGACCGGCTGGCGCTGGAAGCGGGCGGCATGGCCGTGGGAGTTCCAACCGGCTGCCGCAGGCCCGCGCTCCGCGGAAAATGCGCCGGCCAGGGCTTCTTGCGCGTGCTGTCACTTGACCGCATAGGGAACCTCCTTGAATCCGATGACGTGCATGCGAGCGCCGGCATGGCCGAACTCAATGCGGTAGGCTTTAAGGTCGTTGGCCGTCTCGTAGCCGTTGACCAGGGTGCGCAGCCGGCCGCGCACGACGAGCGACTGGGTTTCTTCGCTCGCGACGAGTTGCTGGGGCGCGAAAGCGGTGGCGGCGTTGATACGCTTGAGGTGCTCGGCCTCGACCTCTTGGCGCGTCTTGAGCAGGCCGTACTGGGCGGGATCGACGTAGCCCAGCAGGATGTCCTTCTTCCAGTCGATGGTGGAAGGCGTGACGTCCAGGATCAACCAAGCGACGAAGCTGCCCATCTGCTCCAGGTACTCGCTGGAGGCGCGTTCGCTGGTGACCCAGAAGCTCTTGCTGATCGAGGGCGGCACGACCACGGTGCGCACCGTGGCCAGTAGGTTGATGATGATGGCGAGCGCGAGCAGCATGCCGGCGGCCAGTGCACCGACGGCCAGTCCCAGGCCTCGGTTGCGCCGGCGCATATCCTTGAGGTCGCCGCTCAGCCAGTCGAAGTCCATGACGGTGCTCCGGTTCAGCCGACCATGCGGCGGATGTGCGAGGGTGGCGTGGCGCGCATCGCGGTGGCGGGGTTCACCGGCAGGTGCCAGTAGAGCCAGTGCAGCGCGAAGGCAGGGTGCTTGTCCGCTTTCAGGCGCGAGATCCAGCGCGAGACGGCGATGCCGGCGGCCATGCAGATTGCAAATGCGGCCTTGGTGGACGACAGGTAGCCGATGAAGAAGGCGAGAGCGATGGGCGCGGCGACATCGACGTCCCAGAAACCGATCTTCCACTGGTCGTCCAGGCGCCGCGGGATGTAGGTGTCCGCTTGCATGTGGGCCTCCGGGATGGCGATGCGCTGGGGCTCAGACGACCGCGCCCATGATCGCGCCGGCGATCACCAGGCCCACGGCGGCGAAGATGGCCAGGCCCACGTAGAACAGCACCGGCCCGAAGTTGCGCAGCGCGGACAGCGAGATCAGCGCGACCACGAAGCCGACGAAGCCCACGAGCGCCTTAATGCCCGGACCGAGATCGGCGATCTGCGTCAGCGCGGAGGTGAGCGGGCCGGTGATGCCCGTGAACGCGACGAGATCCAGAGCATGGCTCGGGAACGCCAGTGCCAGGCCGGCCAGGGCGAGCGCCAGCAGGCAGAGAAAGTCCAAAATCCTGCGCGCAGGGGCGCGCCGCGAGGCCTGGATGGGAGTGGACAGGATGACAGTGCTCATGACGAATCTCCGGAAAAAGAAGGGAGCGGGTGGTGATCGGGTGGGGCGGTTCGGTCTGCGCAGTGGCGGGATGGGGCGATGGCCCAGGCTGGTAGGTGTCTTTGGCCGCACCAGCGCGCTACGGCGGCGCTAGTGGCGTTCGGGCGTCTGGCGATTTCTCGGCGGAAGGGGCGGCCGGATCGGCCTGCATCTCCACCTGTTCACCGGATCCGGTCGAATCGAGAAGGGGTATCGGGGCAACGGATGCGGGGCCGGGGACTGTCGGAGCGATGGCCCTTGGCGCCGTGTTCAAGGTCTTGGGCGTGGGCCGGGGACAGGAATCGCCACGACACAGTGCGAACACGGTTTGCGTGCCATGCCCGCGCTGCGCCAGACGTGCCCAGGCCTTGGCGGCCACCGGCGCGGGTGGCTCGATGACGGCGGGCGGCGCCGTGGAGCAGGCCGAGATGGCCAGGCATGCCCCCAGCGCGCACCGGCGGCACAGTGCCTCGGGCGTCGCGTGCTTCATGGCGCCACCCTCACGCGCAGGCTTGGGCTTTGCGCCACGACGGCAACGGCCTTCTGCCGGGGGCGCGTATCCATGGCACGCGCGGCCGGTAGATGCCGGTACACCTTCCAGGCGTAGGTGGCTCGGGTCTGCGTGCAGGCGTCTCCCTTGAGCTGGGTGCAGGCGGCGTTGTAGGCGCCCACGGCGTTCCAGCTGACGCCGTGGCGCGCGAAGCTGTCGGCCATCAGCCATGCCCCGACCTGCAGATTCACGCAGGGGTCGTAGAGATCGGACTCGCGGATGCCAAATCCGGCCAGCCGGGGCAGGTGCCGGCTGTTGATCTGCATGAGGCCGATGTCGTAGCTGCCCGTGCGCTTCTCATGCGCCCGGTTCACTGCACTCGGGTTCAGGCTCGACTCGGTGCGTGCGACGGCGTAGAGCAGCTCCGGCGCAATGCCATAGCGCTGTGCGGCCGTGTCCCAGCACATGGCCAGGGCCGACGCGGCCGGCAACATCGCCACCATGAAAACGACAACCCAGCGCATCGAACACCCCCAGGTAGTTCTGGACAAGCCCGCTGCGATGCGGGCACGGGGTGAGGACCGGAGTGCCGGTCAGGGTTCTGGCGGGTAAGACGGGCGCGTGGGCCCGGCTGGGTGGTTGCGGGTGAGCGGCCGTGTGCCGCGGGTCTAGCGGTGGCGCTGTATGCCTGAGTGGCGCTCCACCATGTTGCGCCGAGCCTGGATCAGCACGATGGTGCCCGAGGCATCCTCCTGCTGGCACAGCGCCACGCAGGCCGTGGTGAGCTGGTCGAGCTGGAACTTGGGGTTGGGATGCCGGTTGGCGGGCGAGCACTGCAGGTCGTGCAGCAGCTCGAACTGGGGACGCCACAGCGACTCGCGCCGGCGCGGCGTGGTGGGTGAGCGCATGACCAGTGCGGTTCCGAGAAAGCCGAAGATACGTTGCGCGGCATCGTCACTGCCGAAGACGAGGGCCACGCAGGCACTGAGCAGATCCGGAATGCGGAACTTGGGAGCGACATTGCTCTCGTTGCACAGCAGGGCGTAGAGCCAGTTGTGCTCCTCCAGCCAGAGCCGCGTCTCGACCACGTCGCTGATGTCGGCGCCCTCGGAGGCGTGCCCTGCGGGGCTGGTGTTCGACATGGCAATCAGCATGGCATGGATCCTCGTGTCCTGGAGTTCAATAAACACGCGCATCAGCGCATGGACAAAGAATAGGAGAGGGCTGCATGCATGTCGCCCAGGAATGAGGTTCAACTCAGGGGTGTTTCGCGATCAGCCCTTGTTGGTGCGCGACTTCATTGAGAACGCGTGTTGCGGGACTTCTTCTGGATTCAGCAATGTCCACTCTGATTGGCATCAGGGAGTGGGCTGCTGAGACTCGAACACGGGAAGACCGTCAACGATCGATCCCTCGGAGTCGAAGAGGAGCCATTCAATGCCCGCATGTGCCGAGATCTCCCCGATGAAAGCGAGATCGGTCTCGACGGGCGTGCGGTGCGGTGGTGATCCGATATAGACCAGTCCGCCGAAATCGGTGGGATAGGCGTTCACCGAGAGGTCATTCTGCTGCAGCTTTGCGCGCGTGGCCGGCTGTAGGTGTGACAATGACAGAACGGTGATGGACTCCGCCAACTCCCGGAGGCGGCCAATGCAGGCTGTGTTCATGGTCGTGCCCTCGACAAAGGCGATGCAATGCGTCAATGAAACCCGCCGGCTACAAGCTCTTCCATCAGTCAGGTTTGTGGAAGATCGTCCGTGGTGTGATTGGCATCATATCCCCACCATGCGGGGATGCCTGTTACCTCGCCCCGGCACGCCAATGACCCGGTGCTCACCGCACTGGGCGGTGCCATTCGCCGTAGCCGGCTCGCGCGAGGCATCTCCCAAGAAGAACTTGCACACCGCAGTGCCATTGACCGTTCCTACATGAGCAGCATCGAACGCGGTGGCCAGAATCCCGGAATGGTCTCCGTCGCTCGCATCGCGAGAGCGTTGGAGATGAGCGTTACGGATTTGATGGCCGAGGCCGAGTTGTAGCGGGAAAGAGCCAAGAGCCCAGTCATGCGCGCCGGTGGAAATGCATGATGGCGCGGCCAAGCAGCATCGTCATTGCAATGGGTGAACCGGCCAGCATGGCTGGATGCCATTGAACGGGCAGCACGAACGCGACGACCGTTACACAGCCGGCGATGATCGATAGGGAGCACCATACGGCGAACATCTCCGGGTCGTGCAGCAGAAACTCCTTGGACCAAACCACGCGTAGCAGTAGGCCGTCGATGCCTGCGGCCAGCATCAGGGGAATCAGCCAGGGCATCCATTCCAGCAAACTGGAAAGGCGGTAACTTGCGAGCATCAGCAGTGCATCGACCGAGCGAAAATAGGCGTTATTGAACAGGCGCTGGTTGACCGAGCTCATCTCGGTGGCGACCGCGCGGTTGACGCCCTGCGTCTTGGGCATGTCCCTCAGCGCCGGGATGGGACTGGCTTCGACGGCACGGGACTGCATGCGTATGGCGCGATCGAGCATCCGGTAGGCTGGCTCCGCTCCCCAGAAATCGACAGCCACCTGGTGCTCGCTGCGCATTTGGTCCAGGAAGCGCTCGGGCGGATGCACGGCAGGCAAGTACAGCACCAGGATGAGCAACAGCACGAGGGAGATGACGGCGACGGCCCGGATCACGTGGTCACTCCTCGCGGCTGCGCGTCCGCATCGGGATTGATGATCGGAAACCGGCCCTTGACAATGCGGCCACCCGATACCGATGCGAAGTACTGCAGGTTCGGTAGTTTGCCCAGGATGTCGGCCGGCACCACTTCCTCGAAGCTTTCGGTGAGCTGGGTCGAATAGCTCGACGAGAAATCTCCGATATGGGTATCGGCTCCCTGACTCAGGCCAACGCGCACCGTGTGGATCGCGGTCTTGCCGAAGGTCTCGACCACGAAGTCCTGCGTCGGCCGGTCCTTGGTGCGCAGCGCGATCAGGTTGTTCAGGTTGCCCAGCGCCATGCGGGCGGCGTCCTCGCTGCCCAGGCGCCGCGCCAGGTCGGCCAGTGTCTGCATGGCGCAGGTGGCAAAGATGCCTCCCTCCGCGCCCTTGTTGAGGATCTCGATCAGCGGCTGGTTTATGACGTTGCTGACCTCGTCCACGAACAGCGAGATGCGCCGGTAGGTGCCGAGGTTGTAGCGCATGCCGGCCCGGGCGGCCTGATCGGCCAGGGCCAGGGCGCCGATGGCCGAGGCGACCGAGGGATCGGGCAGCGAATCCAGGCACATGTAGAGCACATGGCATCCGCGCTCGATCTTCTCGAAGTTCATGATTGGACGCGGGTCGTCGGCATCGAATGGATCCGGCGACAGGCTGCGGCCCAGGTCGCCCGAGGTCAGCATCGAGAGGATGGGCAACAGGTTCGCCGTGATCTTCTGGTAGTGCTCCCGGTTGTGCCGGAACGTGCGAACCTGGGCATCGAGCACCTTGTTGCGCTGGTTCTGCGCGACGTGGTGCTCATAGTAGGCGACGAATCCCATCAGGTCGGCGCTCGCCGCCTCCGAGGGCCGGCGCATATTGCCCCGGTGCGCATCGTGCAGCAGCTTGCGCATCTCGGGTTGGTCGCGCCAGCCATTGCCCAGCAGATGCTCGTAGAAGCGCCGCAGCGAGGCTTCCAGCACCGGCTCAATGCCACCCTCGATGTACTTGGTGAGCTTGATGAGGTTCGGCCGCTCTTCCAGTTCCACCAGGCTCTGCACCACCACGTTGACGGCATCCCAGCCGAAGGCCGTGAACGCGCCGGCCGTGTCGGGCGGCATGATGGACTGGATGCGCGACGCGATCTCGGTAGGTTTCTGCCAATTGAAGGTGAAGTCCAGGCGAACACCGCGCTCCGGAAAGGCGGGGTGGAACTCCATGAAGGTGTCCGCTTCGCGGTAGTCCTCGCAGGCGCGCTCGACCACGCGCTTCAGGCGGCGGCTGTTCTTGGGATCGATCACGATCACAACGTCGCCGCGGCGCACGGCCTGAGTGATCAGGTTGGCCAGCGCCACGCCCTTGCCCGACTGCGTGGTGCCCACCAGCAGCGTACCGCCCTCAAAGTTCTGCAGCGGCCGGCGCAGCGGGTGTTCGGTTGGCTCCACCCCATGGATGTAGGGCAGACCGATCTCGGCATCGGGCTGGGCGGCGCCACCTTGCCCCAGGGCCTGCTGCAGCCACGGCGGTACAGTGAACTCGCGGTAGTCCACCTTGGCGAGCTCGTAGAGACGCTGCGCATGCACGGGCCTCCACTCGAAGCCGAAGCCCAGGAAGACCTGCGACGGATCGGTGCACAGGCGCCCCAGTTCCTGCGTGCTCAGCACCTGGATGCGGCGCCCGCCGAGCGATCCGCGCAGCCGCAGTATCCGCAGCGCCTGGGCCGTTCGCCGGCAGGCCATCAGCAGGCAGGCGGCAGCGAGTCCGAGTGAAGGAAGGACAGGCAATGGGCCGATCAGCGCGATGAGCGTGAAGTAAAGCGAGGCTACCAGCCACACCAGGCCCGCATGGGCCTCGAAGGCACGTCGCCAGGGCATTTCGTAGCGGCGCACCAGCATGTCAGCGGCCCCGGTGCAGTGTGGCTGCAGAGTTGGAAGATGCGACCACTTCTCCCTCGGCGGCGGGGGCAAAGGCCTTCGGGTCTAGACCTTCGACATGCGCGGGCGCCAGGATCAGGCCTGCAACGGTGGCGTCGCGAACCTGGCGTGAAACCGTTGGCGGGCCGCCCGGCTGCGGACGGCGGATCATCCGCGTGTCGTCCAAGGCGCGGATCGCGATACCGGGCTGTATGCCGCGCCGCTCGAAATCGGCAAGCGGCACGAAGATGCCCTCGGCCACAGTGCAGATGTCCGAGGTGGCGGCGCCGTCATTGAGGGTCGCCACGATCTCGGCCAGGGCGTTGCGCACGGCAGGGTTCAGACGCATCGGAGCCCGCAGGCGGATGACGAGTGGTTCCGGCCCTGAAAGCGTTGCAGCGGGCGCTTCGACCAGGGGGGCGTCCTCTTGCGGCGCAGCGAGAGGCACGTCGGTATTGCCGGCGGCATCCAGCAGCGACAGCTGTTCTGCCGGCGTCGCTGCTGCGGTTGCCTCGGGCGGGGCAGTCAGTGGAGGAGAGGGCGTGGCAGCTGCGGCGGCTGGCGAATGTTCGGCTGCCACTGGCTTCGCCTTGGATTCCTGAGTCGGCGGCTTCGCTTGCGCAGGGAGTGCAGCGAGGAGGTGGGTCGTCAGGGCGGCGGGCGGGGGATCGAGGCCTGTCAGTAAAATCGCCGCGTTGGCGAGCTTCACCGCTTCGATCGCCGCCTTGGCGCCCGGCGGCTGTATGGCCCAGGTTTCTTGACCAGCACCGGCAGCCACCAGAACCTTCGCCTCGAGCAGTAGGTCCAGCAGCGTATGGGGCGATTTAGGGATGCCGGCCAACTGGTCGCTCTCCAGCAGCGACAGCGCATCCTCTGCCGCTCCGGGCCAGACCAGGAACAACCCCTCCGGCCCCAGCCAGACGCGGCTCTTGTCGCGATTCGGTGTCCACGCGGAATGGCCCGCGGCGAGGCGGCGCAGTGCGTCCACCAGATAGCGCTCGAGGTGGGATCCGTACTGGGGCTTGCCGTAGCGGTCGGCGCTGGCCAGCAGGTTGCGGTCGATGACCAGTGCCATCGACCGGCGCACGAGTTCGTCCAGAACGTTGTGCTCACGGTACTGGGGAAGGCCCGCGATGCTGGCCAGAAGCTGCGGCACCACGATGGAATTGCCATCACCCAGCATTTGCAACACCTTGGCCGGGACGACATGGGGCAGAGCGAACAGGCCTGCGCCGCGGGACTCCCGCGCATTGGCGCGCCAACGCACGAAGTAGCGTTCGGCCCCTCGTTGCTCCAGCCACGGCACCAGGCCGCCCAGGAAGGCAGGCCATTCCTCGCCGTCGGCGGTGGTCACGATCAGGTGGGTCAGCGTCCGGTGCAATTCGCAGCACAGGCCGCCTATGAAGGTCGCAATACGCCAGCGCGGCTCCAGTTCGCGGCGCTCGGAAATCGTGGCGCGACCGGAGAAGATGTGCGCGTCGGTACCCTGCAGGCTGAAGAATGCCGTCTCCAGCCCGAGCTGCAGCAGGCCGCCGGGCGTGTGGAAGTAGTTGTCGGCGGTGGCAGGCAGCCAGTGCACGTAACGTGCGTAGCCGTGAACCAGCGGCATCAGCTCTTGCTCGAAGCTTGCGCGATCCGCGCCGAAGCACAGCTTGATGCGGGCCAGGAGCGCCTGCTGTCCCGCTATGACCGCGGCCAAGGGAACGGCCTCGAAGCCGGGATCCGTGGATGCGAAGGGCTGTGTGGCGGCGCTGGAGGAAGTGCTGGTAGCCATCGAAGAATCTCCGCGCCCGTGCGGGGCGCATGGACATTCATTGTTCGGAAAAGGCTAGGTTTCGGCTGGCGGCAATGAAGACGAAGTGGAGGGGGGTTCGCCATTGGCATCCGTGAGCGAGCCTGGAACGGGCATCAGATGGGTGATCAGATCCTCGGAAGCAGGCGGCGGCTCGGTGAAGGATGCAGTGAGGCGTGGATCGCGGGCGTGTCGGTCGAGCAATTGGCAGAAGGGGCAGGGCCGCGCAGACGTGTCGGTGCCTCCTAATGCGTCCAGGAACTCGCTGCCACACCGGGAGCACGATGCCAAGCGGAAGCTGGCAGCCGTGGCGATCCACAGGCCCTCGGTGTGTGCCGCGAGGTCAAAAGCCCGGTCGAAGCTGATGCGAAGCGGGGCCCTGTACATCGACTGGTAGTAGCGGTACGCGCCGACCAGGGCTTCAGTCGCTGGAAAACCCAGATGGCGCATGCGCTGGAAGTTGGCGATGACGATGGACGCTTCAATCCTTTGCAAGAGGTTGGCGTTGTGGTACCACTCGCGGGAATTCGGGGCTCTGCCGCAGGGGGGCATGGCGTGCGCATTGAACAGCAGGTACAGCAGTTCGCGCCGGCGCAGCCCGGTGAGGTGGTGGATCGTCCGGATGCGCGCCCCCAATGCCGCGCAATCGCGGGCCAGCTGCAGTGCCCGCATGCGCTGGCCGATTTTGCTGCCCGGCATCTATCGGGACACCTGCATGTGCATTGACGGCGCTGAGAGGGGAGGACGCGCGGCGGCGAGGGTGCCCGCAAGTGCCGGCGGTGAGTCGATCAGAGCGACAAGATCGGCCCGCGGCACGAACAAGGAGATCTGGCCGACGGCATGCACCAGGTTCCAGACCTCGGCGGGGTTCATGGCGCGCAGGCGCTCGGCCTGGGCTGCATGCAGGTTGAATTTGCGGCAGGTCTCCACCATGTCGCGTCCCGTGCCGACCAGGATGGCATGGAGCAATTGCAGGTTGGTGGATTGCACGTCGGATAAAAGCAGGTGGCACATGATTGCTTCCTCGATGTCCCTCTGAAGGGGGAGTGTCAACAATGTTTCACGGGTACTCGATTCGGATGGAATGGTGTAAGGTTGGATGCAGCATATGCTGTGGCATGTGAACATGTTCACATCATTTGCTGCTTTCACGATGGCCGGCTGAATTCGCCACCGGAAAGGGAAGGGGTTGCCGGTCGTTTCCGAAATCGACCACATTCGATAACAAAAGTATCGATAAAACACGCGCTTTTGATCTTTTTCCGTAGGAGATTGTGTGACTGCCAAGACAAGGTCGTCGAGCCGCGCGGTGCCACGCCCGCCAGCGGATCGGCCCGAAAGGCTGGAAGACCGCCGCTCAGTGAGTCGCGCAGGCCGTTCCCTTTCGGAACCCCTTCATGGTGATCTCGACCTGATTCCTGGTGTGCGTGACCGTCTGCTAGCGAGGTTGGTTGCCATGGGCATTCCCGCCGACAAGACGGTTTCGCATGTGGCTGGGATCACCCAGCGCGCGGCCCAGAGCGTGCGTCGATGGTTCGATGCCAGCGAACCTGGCTTGCCGGATCTGGAATCATTCGCCCGGCTGTGTACGGGTCTGGGCTGCAGCACGGACGAGATCATCGGAGCATTGCGCCCGCACGTCGTCGACCAGGCCCATTGCACGCAACTCATCCAGGTGGCCAATTGCATCCAGGCCATCAACGATTCACTGACCCATCATGGCAAGTTGGGCACGCCCATGCAGGTGCCAGGAGACGAAATGGCGCCCCATCTGAAGGCGGGGGATCTTGTCTTCGTCGATTCGGCCGTGACCCAGCTGACGGGCAATGGAATCTATGCCTTTTCCTGCAATGGCAGTCTTTTCATCCGGCGGGTCGAGAGGCGCATTGACCGGAGCATCGTGCTCAAGTGCGACAACAAGGCCTATCAGGACTCCGAGTGGATGGGCGCAACGGCGGCCGCTAGGCGCCGTATCAAAGTCCTCGGCAAGGTACGCAGCGCCATCTGCGTGAAGGTGTTCTGACGCGGCCTGGCGCAGGTGCGTGGAAACGGGCGGAAGGGGGCACCCCTCCCGCCACGGTTCACCTACATGACGATCAAGCCGCTTCGGCCAGCGGCTTCCACTCGGCCGCCGTCAACTCGATCAGCTTGCCACCCAGGGCTTCGAACTCGGTCGCCCGGTCGTAGTCCTCGACCTCCTGGCTGTAGTGGGTGACCGCATTGACCAGGCCGTAGCCCGAAAGGTCGCCTCCCGCCACCAGGTGGCGCAGCACGCCCGAGCGCTCCGCATCGTTGAGTGTGTAGCGCTGGGCCAGCATCTCGACGCTGTGCACCGGATCGCCTGCCAGCTGGATGCCCATGGTCTTTTGCATCTTTGCCGCGGCCTGGCGGAACGTCACCTCGGACACCGCCGCCTGCACGACGTCGCGCACCTTCAGGAAGAAGGCCTTGTCGTCGGCCTGCAGGGTGTCGTCCTGGTAGACCGTCACGCCCTCATCCTCCTGGGCGAGCGAGCGCCCGACGTGTGTCTTGCGCAGAGCGCGGTCCGCAACGATCAGGCCGTTGCGGCACACGAGGCGGAACAGCAATGGCTGCACCGACAGCGTGCCCTGGCCGACCTCCGAGTTCGAGATCGCGATGCCGGCCTGCACGACGTCGCCGGGCGCCATCTCGAACTTCAGCTGGGGCGTGACGCACTTGATGTACATGCGCGTCTCGGTCAGCTCCACCGACTCGAACCGCAACTCGGGCAGGCCCTTGAGGATGGGCAGGACATGCACGGCCAGGTCGTAGTTGTCCAGGCGCCGGTAGCGGTCGGACAGCACGGCACGCACCTGCCCGTCGAGGGTGCGCAGCAGGCGCCGGTCGGGCTCGCTTTGCAGCCAGGTGTTGACGTTGCGATCCAGCAGCACCGGCTGGTTCTCGCGCATGCGCTCGAAATATGCATATGGGATGTTCAGCTTGTCGGCGAGTTGGCGGCGCGCGAGCGGCGTCACGCCGTATGTCGCGGGCCCGCTCGCTTCTTCGACCACGAGGGTCGTTGCACCGCCTTCGCTGGTACTGTGGCGAACCAGCGGCGAGGACACCACCAGATCCTTCTTCGTGCTGAGCTGGCGCTCCAGCTCCTGGGCCAGATTCAACAGGGTACGTCCGCTTCTCATGACAATCTCCTTCGGTGAGGAAAAAGCGGAGACGGCAGAGCCCCGGCGGGGATGCACATCCCCGCATGGGCTGATGAAGGACCGGCGAGAGCCGGTCCACGATGGCGCAACCGTGGTTGCGCAAAGAACTCCAAGGCTGCCTTCGCCGCATGAGCTGTGTCATGAACGGCCTGGTCTGGCAGCGACCAGGGGAGAAACCTTTTCGGTGCAGGCTCAGGTCTCGAACCCGCACTGAAAAAGCCGGGAGTGGGCGAACCCACTCCCCGACGAACGTCATGCGGCGCGCAGCGGGCTGGCTTCCTGCCGCTGCCGCCACACGTCGGCCCAGTCCGAGCCCGCCTGCCGGGGCAGGAAGACGCGCACCGTGCGAGGGCCACCCTGGGCCTCCTCCCGCTTGAGTCGGCGTGCGACCGCATAGGCGCTGGCCTGGCCGGTGAAATCGCCGTCGGCATCGTTGTCGCCATAGACGCACACGCTGCGCACGGTGTCGGGCACCCAGAGCTTCTCCAGGTTGCCCGCGCTCAGCGCGCACCACACCGGTTTGCCGGTCGCCAGGAACACCGCGACGCCGGTCTCGATGCCTTCGCAGACGGCCAGTTCATCCGTCGCCTCGGCCAGCCGCACCGCCGCACCTGAGAAGCCGCTGCAGAGCACCTTCTTCGCATCGGGTGCATCGAGCTTGCGGCCTGCGCTCAGGTAGGTGCGGTGCAGCGTCACGGCGCCCTGGGCATCCCGCACGCTGGCCAGCATCGCGGGGTATTCGGCCACCTTGCGGGCCTTGGCCGTCCCTTCCTTCTGGTAGTAGCCCAGTGTGGGATGAAAACGTAGCGACGGCGGGTAGCTGGCCAGGACCAGCCCGCGGCCGCGCAGGTAGCGGTCCACCTCGTCGCCGAGGGTGACGGGTCGCGCCTCGTTCCAGATGTGCTGCATCAGCTTCTTCATGCGCTCCGGCGCGGCAGCATCCACCGGCGCGGCCGGCGGCAGCATGCCCAGCACTTTCTCGACCGCGCACAGCGCCGTATGGAAATCCATGCCCTTGCAGGTCTGCAGCAGCTTGAAGCCACCACCCGGACCGCACTTGCGGCAGTGGTAGTTCCCTTCGCCATACTTGTCGGTGTACTGGAACCGATCCACGCCGTCCTTGCAGACCGGGCAGGGCATGGGCTTGCGCTTGAGCAGGCGCTCGTCCAGGCCCAGGGCACCGAGCACTTCGGTCCAGCGCTCATGCGCACGTTGCTTGACGGCCTCCACACGGGCGGCGTACTCAGCGTTCAGCACGGCAGCCTCCATCGGGCGATGGCTGCGTATCGGCGCCGACCAGTTCCACCGAACAGCCTGGCATCGCGCCGACTCCCACGGTCACTTCGAAGCGCTGGCCGTGCAGCAGGGGGTACTTGCCCAAGCCGAGGTCGGACAAAAGAGAGCCCAGCGTGGCGGCAGGATCGGTCGAGCGTAGGCGGCGAATCAAGGCGGCCAGCGCATCGCAGTCGGCTTCCATGTCGGACTCGCGGTAGCGCTCATGATCATCAATGAAGCCGGACAACTGGCGCACAGGTTCGCCCGAGGTTTCGCCCGAGGGGACCAGGATCTGGTCTTCGCAACAGACGCCATCGTCCACGATGACGGCCTCCTGGTCGCCGATGCGGATGCGTACCGACTCGCAGAGGATGACCAGCGGCCAGACCCAGCGGCCCTCCAACGGGGTGCGCGCTGTTTCCGACTGTGGCTCGATCAGGGCCTTGTCGCTCTCGATGTAGCGGACATGGGGGTGAATCCAATGATCCTTGTCCAGGTAGTAGGCCTGGGCGATCAGCCAGCCCTTCTTCCTGGCGAGCATCCAGTGTCCAGCGTTCTCGTTGTCGGGAGACTCTAGCGACACCAGCGTGACCTGACCGGCCTCGATGTCCTGGCGACTGGGCACCAGGACAACGGATGCCACATAGTCTTGCTCGCCATAGCCCGATTGGATGGGATAGCCCGTAATCCGCTGGAGAATATCCGCGGGCAGTGCGTCCATGTCATTGAGCAGGTCCACATGGCCCCACTGGCGCATCGCATCGAAGTACGTCGCAACGAATTGCTGCGGCGCGAGCTGTGTCTTCTCCACCTCCAGGATCGTCCGCCAGCACTGTTTGACCTGTGCTTCGACCCGTTGGAGCTGCTGATCGGCATCGATCAGTGTGTCCCGGTCGGGAAGCCGCGCCATGAATTGCTGCGGGTCGAGATGGATGACGTTCACGTGGTCGGCCTTGAAGTAGATCGGCCGCTTCACGCAGAAACCCTGGAGAAAGACCAGCGTGTCGCGCGTGGCCTTGCCGCTGCCGTTGCCCGCGACATGCACCGCGCCGATCGGCGTGGGCACCAGCGCGAGATGATCGTCGGCGTAGCGGCGTTCCGTCGGCTTGCCGTTGAACACCACATCGACCGGAAAGCCCTCGCACAGCGTTTCCATGCGATTGTCGAGATCGGCGATCTCGACACCATGCAGCTCGATGGTGGTGCCCGCCACGGCTTGCGCCATGGTTTCGACCTCGAAGGCTTCGCGCCGCAGTGCCGCAGCGGTGTCGATATCCACGCGCAGCTGGCCCGATGCGGCAACGATGCGCGTGGCCGCATACAGGCCCTTGGTGAAACCGATGCCGAAAGGGTGCTCCTGGGCGACTGTGCCGTCGTCCCATCCGGACTCATGGAAGCTCAGCAGCTTCTGGAAGTCCTCGATGCCATGCCCGTCGTCGTGGACGCGCAGCACCTGCTCCTCGGCCAGGTGGTCCACGACGATGTGGAACGCGCCCGCGCGGCGGGCGTTCTGCAGCAGCTCGGTGACCAGCGTGAACCGGTCGGTAAAGGCGAAGCGCTGGTTGCGAAGTGCGCCTTCTTCGTTGATGCGAATCTGGATCTGCATGGCGATCTCCTGAAATACCAGCGGCCGCCCCGCACTGCGGGCAGCCCGCTGGCGGGGTGGTAGGGAGAAATCAGGCGCGTCCGCTTATGTCGCGGGGCACCGATGCGGTGAACAACTGACCGCAGGCCAGGGCCTGGGCCAGGCTGTGGTGCTCGAACTCCCAGGGGAGCAGGTGCCGGCAATCCAGCACCTTGCCGCTGGCATCCAGGCGCTCGACCTTGAAACCCAGCGGGTGCCAGTGCACCCGGTAAGGCAGGCGGTCGGCGCCGGCGATGACGAAGCGGCGGCCGGCCTGGCCGGTCAGCACCTCGCTTTCCTTGACGAGGTATTCAATGTCGCCCAGGGCATGAACCGGGAGCCAGGGACTGGCGCGGGCTGTCCGATGTGCAATGGTGTGGTGCATGACTCGGCTCCTCAGTGATCGTCTGGCCTGCAGACGGATGGGGAACATGCCGCCGTGGTACCAAGGCGCGCGGGCAACCCATCGGGCTGCGATCGCGCGATACCTTCCGGCGTCGCGCAAGGGGGCGCGGAGCAGGGCAGCAGCAGGTCATCGCGCATGGTTTCTTCCATCGCGACGGCGTCCTGGTAGTCCAGGCGGCCGGCGAGGCCGTAGGCCGCGAAGATCGCCAGCAGGCAGAGAACATCCTTCCATGAGGTCATGGCGGACTCCTTTCGAAGTTGAAGGGGGGAGCGCGGTGCGCTCCCACGGCGGGGTGTCAGGCAAAGAGATCGCCCTCGAGGGCGACGCGCCTGACTTCTTCGTTGATCCACTGCGGGTTGCGCGCCAATCGAGCCTCGACCCAGTCGGGGTGGTCCACGATGGCTTCGCGCACCCATGTGGGATAGCGCAGCAGGGTCTGGCGCAGCCACTGGGGGATCGCGAGACGAATGAAGTCCCGCACCTCCTCGGCATCGACCAGGCCGCAGTACGGCAGCGGCGACAGCGGGCTGCAGCCCACCACGCGCAGGCAGGACACGAAGCTGAACGGCCTGAGGTCCTTGTCGCGCTCGGTGAAGACCCAGCGCAGCGTGTCGAACTTCTCTTCCAGCGGCGTCTCGGGATCGGACAGGCGGCCGATCTCCTTGAGCAGCCGCCAGTGCAGCAGGACGACGTCTTCCTCGCTCCATTCGTTGGGTTGGCCTTCGTCGACGTCGAGTGAAGCGAAGGTACCCACGGCCGGGGAAAGTGGTGCGTCTCCGGATTGCAGCCTGTTGAGCAGCGTATGAAAAAACGGCTGCGAAGGCTGCTGATCCCCCATAGAGGAACAGACGGCGGGAACGGAAAAAATCTCGGGTGCAAGGCTGTGGTGCAGCATGGTCGGCTCCTTGGCGTGAAAGCGGGAGCCAACGCACCGATCAGGGGGCGGTTAGCCCCAAGGGGTGGATGGGTAGACGGATCCGTGGTCTGGATCGGAGGCTCCAGGGCTGGCTTGGATCGCAGCGGGATGTGCTGCGGGGCCGGCGTGCCAGCGACCGGCGGGGGAAGCTTTCGGCGCCAGGCCGAAGGCGTAGTCGCCCTCGGGGCCGGCCTCGAAAGCCGCCGGTGGGAAGCGCTACGTCGAGACAGCGATCCAGCGCGTCGTGCTTAGATCGTGTCGATGGAAACTCCAGGGCTTGCCAGAGGTTGCAGGGCCAGCTACTGCATGCTTCGCACAGTAGAGGGCCATCCGTTGCACGTCAATGCCCGGCAAGCCCGCAATGCCTGCCAATGCCGAAAGCAGGCGGAGTTCGTGGCCGTTTCGCGTGGCAATGCTTGACTGCGTGGCCGATCATTTCTCCGAACAGCGCTGCCTCCGGAGGATTCGACCATGGCCGACATCGATTTCGTCAAGCATGACCAAGGGGGTGTCAATGCCCGCATCCTCGCGAAGGAAACCAAGGCCGACTTCCGCCGTGTCGAAGCGGCGTCATTGAAGATCAAGGCGAGCTTCGCCAGCGCCGAGGGCAAGCGCCTGTTTATCCGCTACTTCAATACCTTCCAGCTGGGTATCCATTTCATCTCGGTGATCTCGCGAACCCGGCTGAACCACGACGACGTCAGCAAGGTCGAGGCGTTGATCCGGTCGCAGACGGACAAGGTGGCCGACGAACTGAACAAAGCGATCGACGGTGCCGAGGCGCTGTTTCACGTCAATGGCATCACCAGCACGGCGACCTATGACACCGTCCCCCTGGATCTGGAGGTAGGGGTTCTGTCGTCGAGCAGCCGCCGGTATTTGGAAATACTGGGCAAGCTCGACCAGCTGATGCCCTTGCTACAGACGCTCGAAATCCACGAGGTCATCACCCAGCAGGCCGTCGATGTCGAAAGGGCGACGCTCAAGCGCAAGGTGCGTGATGTCGCGAACGGGGCGCGCAATCTGGCGACCCGAATGCGGCGAGAGATGAATGCGCTCGACGCTCGCCGCACTGCGGGTGATGCTGGAAGCGCAGCCAACGCGGAGAGTCCCCATGCCGACGAACCGCAGCCGACAGCCGAAGCTGAAGCCGAAGCCGACGCCAGCATCCCACCGGAAGCCGATGCAGGGCAGGGGATGGTGGTGGCCGACGATATCTTGCCATCCTCGTCCCCGGAAACCGATGCCGTCCCGACAGATCCGGCATAGCATCATGGCGTCTCCATGGGCAACTGGCCGCGAACAGGATCGATTGTCAGCACCGCGTTGAATCCTGCCGGTACGCCATGGGCTCATAAGCATAAAGTAGCGCATAGGGGCTGAGATTGCATCATCACCCCGCAGTCCACCTGGCTAACTAGGTGCGTCGCAGTCGTCACCTGCCTTCAGGCCGCGTTCCTGCTCGGCTTTATGCATTGAACACCATCCCCGCCAGCACTGCGCTTCGCGCGCGGCAGGTGTTCATGATCTGGCGATCAAACCTATCTATTCCCATTGCCCTGTGCCCGACGGGAACGCCTGCACAGACGTAGGAGTTTTGCGTTCCTTGGCAGCGAAAGCCTTTCAAGACCACCTTCCGCTGCGACTGAGCTGGTCATGCCCGCACCTTTGGCGACTTCCAAGATAAGGAATGATCATGCAAGTTACCCCTACCACCCCTACCGCTCTGCCCATCGGTCATCATGCGGAGCGGCCCACGTTGCCCGATACGGGCTTCGTCCGCCAGAAGCTGTTGCTGCGCTTCGTCCCGTTTTCCAAGTCGACGCTTTGGCGGCGCGTCAACGCCGGTGTGTTCCCCGCTCCGATTCGCCTGTCGGTCGGGATCACGGCATGGCGCGCAGAGGATGTTCGGCGCTGGATTGCGGAGCAGAATTGAACGACTAGTGAATTCCGGCTGCAGGAGCGCGCGCGGGCAGCCGGAATTTCAGGCGGAGGTCAGAGGTGCTGGCCCGATGTTTGGAGGGGCAACGGCGGTATCGGGTGGGCGGTATGCCAATACCAGATGTTTGACTTGCCGTCGGCGTGAATCGCTTTTTCCTTGAGTGTCCGGTCTTTGGGACTCATGAATTCGCTGATCAGATGCAAGGGGACGGGCGTGGTGCCGCAGTCCAGCAGCAGGGCGTTGGGGAAGGCCGCCGCGGCTTTCGCGTCATAGCGCAGCGGTTTCAGAAAGCGCCGCTTCTGGGCGATCAAGCCATCGATGAGGGGCAATTCGTGGGCGCCTTCCACGGGAATCCACTGTTCGCTGACCAGCATCAGGCTGGCGGCATCAATCTCGTAGGTGAATTCCCGTCGGGCATGGATCAGCACCGCCATGATGAGCCGGACGGGGTGGCTGGTATCTGCATCGCGGGCCTCCAGCATGGCCGCATAGGTGCGGGCCAAACGATCCCATGCGCGGGCATCCACCAGAAGCGGAGCATCCGGCATGTGGCGGATCCAGATGCGGCAGTCACGCTCACCGCGCTCGCAGGCCTTGAATTCGCCGATCACCAGCGCCAGCGGGGCCTGGCCGTCATGGGGTTGCAGCACAGCCAGCTTGGCGCGCCGGCGCTGCGCGATGTCCGCCTTCGCGGATTCGTTGAAGGGCTCGGGGACGTAGAGCCTTTCGGCCAGGGACTTGCCCTTGACCTCGATGTCCGCCGCGGCCTCCAGAAGATACTTGCACAGTACGCCCTGGTTCCGCTTGCCGGCCATGGCGGGCGTCCACCGGTTGAAGCCGGCTTGCTCGAACAGGAAGTGCATGACGGCTCTGAGCGTCATCCGTCGTCGTGTCACCAAAACCTCTCCCGATTCGTCCGGCTCGCCGCGTGCTACGGCGCGTCCGTGGATGCGCGTCCACGGAAAATCGACGCGAAGCTTGATGTGACCTGGATGCGTTTCGAGAACGGCGTCGCCCACCAGGTCACCCAGCCCCGAATAGGCGTTGTCGGGCTCATAGGATGGGCACAGTGGATGATGGCATTTGCCGGTGTCCGGCATTCTCTTCACGAGGTAGTGGCGGTGCCGTGCCACGTACATCTCGATCCCGGTGGGCACGCAGAGGCAGCGCGGCCGTTCCGCCGTGTCGTGAATCTGGGCGAGTGCCTCTTGCAGGCCCAGGTCGGTGAGCTGCCAGACCCGGCCGCGGATAGCGAATCGCTGCACATCCGGAGAAAGATCGGCTGTAGTCCCGCTCATGGCAGCTACACCAGATCAGTGGTCAAGGTGTCCAGCGAAGGCAAGCGGCGGGGAAACTGTTCCCGCACCGCGCTGCGGTCGGCGATGCCCAGCAGTAGCCCTACCTGAGACTCATCCGCACCTCTCGCATAGAGGCGGTCGGCCACGGTATGGCGCACCGTGAGCGCGGTCACCTGCTTGAGCCCCGCGTAGCGGAACAGTTTTCGGTAGGTCTCCTGGATGGCTCGGCATCGAAACCGCTTCTGGCCATCCGACCCATAGGGCTTGATCTCGAAACCTTGGCCGCTCGCGGACAGAAAGAGCCGGCTGGTCGGATCGAGTCCTCGATACTCGTCCTTGGCTCCCAGTCCTTGCTTGGCGACGACACGATTGGCCAGATAGGCGTCTAGTGTCACTTCCAATCGCGCACTTGTGAAGAGCAACGGGCGCACGCGCCCGGTAATGGCTACGTCCGCACGAATCTCCGAGGAGCGTCGAATGCCGCCACCCGCGTGGAGGTAATCGCGGATTTCAAGTCGTGCAACTTCTAGCGGCCGCGCGCCCGTGGCCATGAGCATGTAGTAGAGCGACAAGTCCTCTAGGGGGTGTTGGCTGCGGCCGCGAATGCGCATGGCACCAGTGGCGATTTCGTCGTCGCTGAGAATGTAGATTCGCCGTGCCTGAGCAGGCTGCTCTGAGTCAATTCCGTCGAGCGCATCAAGGATCGAGTCGCGATGCAGGCGAAGCCGACGCACGAAAGTTGCACCTTCGGCATTCAATCCATCGATTCCGGCCGTTCCGGCGACGTGTACGGCAACTGACTTGATGCGTCGTTCTACGGCGGTGCGTGTGATGCCATTGCGGGCCGCAATGCTGTCGTAGGTGTTGCCTTCCAGCACGGCACGCAGCATCTCAATCGAGAGCGTCCAGGGACGCTGCTGCCTGCTTTGTGTGTCCAGTTGCACGTTATCAGCTCCTTGTCGCTCCAACGAGGCCATGGCTATATGCTGGGTAACTGTATGGACTGGCGCAAGCCGAAATCGCAGAGGAATGCGGGGAATTTCGGCACCAGCCAAGTGCGCGTTTCGCCCACAAGCGTTGCGGCAGTCCTGTGCCGCGATGCGGACATGTGGCGCGTGGCAGCCATTGCCGGGGTTTGGGGTGCTGACGGTCAACGTCGGGGCGCCACAATCGTCTCCAAGGGCTCAGAGGTCTCCAATCGGTCAGGCTCTTGCGGTTGTTGGGGTGTCCAGGGTTAATCATCGGCGGCGTGGCGCATGCAACACAGGCGCCGACGGTGAGTAACCTGTGTTTGGTGCGCGATCGTCGTACACACCGACCGTATTGGACGTCGAAATCGGCGGGCAACAAGTAGCCCAGCGCTTGATGTGCACCGAGTGCGTGCGGCCGGATCAGTGCCATCAGTGCTGCCCAGGGAGCAACTTGATTCATCTCCTCCAGGAAGACTGCCTCGCGGGTCTTCTTGGGTAACAGACCGAGGTTCCCTGTTGTGGTGGCAAGGGTTTATGCAAACCTTTCCTGGATGAATCGCGATGTATTTGATGAAGTGTCTATAGAATGCGCATGGTGTATTTAATGATTCGCCTATGAGTGTGTAGGGGAATAAGTTAATCGTTATTAAAATAAGTGCTATATATTTAATATAAAAATGTTCATATTAAAACCATCTTCTAAAGATTCGCTGGGAGGCGATCATGCGGTATACGGGCTTGGTAATGCTAGCTGAAAGGGTGAGTTTGGGTGGAGGAGTTCTTAGTTGGGCTGAAAATGTGTTAAGTGCTTCGATAAATGCAAAATCAGATAAAGAGTTGTTCGGCGAGATTTTGCGGGCTGCACAGGCAATTGGTTTTGAATACTGCGCATATGGCATGCGCTTAGCACTGCCGGCTTCTAGGCCGAAGCATTTCCTTATCAATAACTATTCGCCTGAATGGTGCGATCACTACGCGAATATGGGCTATGTGGAGCAGGATCCAACTGTTATCCATGGCTCTAGATCCCATGAGCCCCTGATATGGAGGGATGAAGTATTTGCGTCCACACCGAATTTGTGGGCGGAGGCTAAGTCTGTAGGGCTGCGGGTTGGATGGGCCCAAGCCAGTCCAACTCGCAACGGCATGGCCGGCATGTTGACATTGGCTAGATCGGGTGAATCTTTATCCGATTTTGAGTTGATTGAAAAGGGGTTGCGTATGCGTTGGCTGTCGAGCATAGCGCATATGGGCTTTCAGCGTCTCGTGGATGCGAAGAGAATTATCTGTCCCCAAGCTGGTGAATTGACGAGTAGGGAAAAAGAAGTGCTCAAATGGTCATCCGTTGGAAAGACGATCATAGATATTTCTGAAATATTGCTCATATCACCAGATACCGTCAGATTTCATACGCGAAACATGCTTGAAAAACTTAGTGTGACGAATAGAACTGCCGCTGTTGCACGCGCCGCGTATCTAGGATTGCTGGATTAGTTGTTGGGGCGATTCTTTATTTATAGTGAGCTCTGTAAGTCGATCATGGGAATTAATGGATGGCTGCTGAGTATCATGGTGTGTTATGCCCTTTGCTAGGGTGTGTTAGGGGCTTCAAAAAATTTCGAATGACAGGCAATAGTGGGTGGTTGTTGGTCATTGTGGTTGCGATGGTGGGCAAATTAAGTCAATGAATTACGTTAAGATTTATGTCACCCCTCTAGGGGCAAGGCTTGGCAGTAGTTGGTTGTAAATGGGCTGAGGTGGTCTATTTTTCCCTGTATCCTTGTATCATCCTGGAATATCGCTCTGTGAATTTTGGAAGGCTGTGGTCGCTGAGTTTGTTTTTTGTTTTTAGCGCTCCAAATTATATGTGCCGCTGGCAGTGAGGTGAATCTAAAAAATGAGTTTCCCTTGGGGTCTGGCAGTTATCATGCATTATTTATTTCGTTTGACCACTTCGCGATAAAAGGCGGTTTTCGATCCATGCGTCATAAATCAGGCGGAGTGACACGCTATGAAATTGCATTAGGGGATTTTTAGAGGTGCCCTGTTGTCTTTTCCTTATCAAATCGTGGTTGATGTCGAAGGCCGTCACGAGTTAGGTTTGTAAAAGCGGTGTTGCAAAGTAATCCCGGTTAACTGTGGTTTTTGAGGGTGATGTTTTTGAATTCAATGTGCCATGGAGGCCCTCTGGCGTTCATGCAGCCTGACACCACTTAGATGTGCTTTGAGTGTTCCTGTGGTGCGAGGAGAATCTCCATATTTATGGTTGAAATTTGCTGTTCTGTTATGAACGCTGCATTTGGAATATGATAGGTGTAAAAGGGGGTTGGCGTGTCGATCAGTGAGTTGGTATACGACGGTTTTCTGCGCATGAAGCTTGAAGCAGTGCTCAGGTCTGATTTTATTCATTTAATGTCAGAGGTGAATCCTTGTCGGCTGGAGGGGGAGGGCGGTGATAGTTTGGTTTGGATGTCAGGATATTCGGAGTGGTATAGCCTTGATCCATGGGCCATCTCGATAGGCTGGGATTGGAAAGTTAACGCAGGTAGAAATGGTCTCGCTCTCGATAGGGTAAGCCTTGTTAGAAGCAATGTCATGCTTGTTGACGGGCGTGGTCGAGATTTTGGATGGATTGAAAGCCTTGAGGTGATGACGACAGTGGCAGACGCACTGCCTTGGCGGGAGCAGGTTTTGCACAATATTCCTATTCTGTCACCCGTCTAGGTGGGTAGTTATGGAGTTGCGCTTGATTCGGTGAAATGTCGATGAAAAGACCACCACCATGAAAGAATCAGCATGCACTTCCTAACTGGTACCCAAAACGCCCTGAGTCAAAATGTTGTGTCGAAAATGGCTTCATATCGGCACCGAGTCTTTGTTGATAAGTTGGGCTGGCAACTCAACTGTGTCGTCGGACGAGAACTTGATCAGTTTGATCGAGAAGACACGGTGTACGTCATCGCAGAGGACGATCTCGGTGATGTCGTGGGCACTGCGAGGCTTCTGCCGACTAACCGGCCATATCTGCTCGGAGAAATCTTCCCTCAACTCATGGGGGGATCATCTGTTCCGAGTAGTCCTTTGATATGGGAGTTGTCACGTTTTGCAGCGGTCGATTTCAATGCTCAATCGGCTGGGCCGCTGGGGCAATTTTCCTCACATCTCACATTGCAGTTGTTGCGCGCTACTGCCGCTGTGGCGGCATCCCACGGGGCTCAGCGACTCATCACCGTTTCGCCATTGGGTATTGAGCGGCTTTTGAGAAATACCGGCTTTATGGCTCACCGGGCTGCTCCTCCAATCATGATTGATGGGCAGCCTGTGCTGGCGTGTTGGATTGAGTTACAAGGAATGCCCAGCGACTGACAACGAGATGTAGTCGGCATCAATTTATTCATCTGCAAGCGGCCGCCAGTTGCTGCTACTACCTGTTCGACATGATGGAGGTGATTTCGCGCAACATCCGAGGCTAGTTCGGCCGCACGGCCGCTGTCTGACACAGGCGCAAATAAAGCTGGAGCACGAAGGCTATCCCCTTCTTCATGCGTGGCAGCCAGCGGATGTTGTATTTCGTCGCACATAGCACAGCGTTCAGGCTGTCCCCCTGCTCGCCCACCGATCCGCGTGGTGATCGGCCGATGATCGGTTCGATCACCTGCCTGCGCTTGAGCAGCTTTCGCTCTGTGGCAGTGAGCGTCTTGTACTTGCCGCAATGCTTGATGGTGCCCCTGGAGTTGTCGGCATCCACGCCCCGGTAACCCAGGTTCACATAGTCGGCCCTGCAAAATTTACCGCAGCGCCAAGGCCAACTCTCCCACATTGGTTTTCGGCGCCCTCGTGGCTGACGCGAGCGAGGTGGCTAGCGTAGAGAGTAGCGCAAACAGAGGGGGTAAAAAAAGGCGATGTCTCAATTACGTGTTGCGAAGCCTGCCCGAGGGCTTCCTGCAAATAGTGCGCGGGCAAGATGGAGTGCCGATAGCGCTCGAGCATGCGTCGCCTCCCAGGTAATTGATGAGGTATCTGGTCGCCACGCCATGAAATCGGGCCATCCAGTTCTTCAGCCGGCCGTGATAGGCGTTGACATTTTAGATATGCCAAGCGCCCTCTCGAACCCGCTGCCCGGGGTGCGGATGGACAACGCAATGCGTGATGCCACTGGTACGAGCGAAGGCGGCGTAGACGCTGGCGCCATTCGTGCATAGCACTACCTCGCGGTCGATCAGGGGCAGGAGTGTCGCCTGCACATGGTGTCACTTCTCACCATATTCCGGCCACCCGTTTCCGGCATATACCGGCCAGTGGAAGGGGTGCAAACAAGCATCTCGCAGGGCCTCAAGAATGGCCGGGTTTGGTGGGGTTGGCAAGCCGGCCGGACTTCGGTGTCGTCGGTGCGTTGGGCAACAGCCTGGGCGTCCGGTAGGACTGTCCATCGAGCACCAGGCAGTAGGCGTTGTGGCGCATCCGGTCCAGCGTGGCCGAAGCCAGCAATCGGTTGGCCGGGAAGGCTTCGTCCCATTCGGTGAAGTCCAGATTGCTGGTCACGATGGTTGAGGCCTGCTCGTAGCGCTCCGCAATCAGATCGTGCAAGTCTTCGTCGGCCGGCGTGCGCAAGGGTTTGAGCCCGAAGTCATCGATGATCAGCAGCGGCACGCGAGCCAGCGTGGCGAGCTTGCGCTCATAGCTGCCGGTCGCTCGCGCCGCGTTCAGGCTCTGCGTCAAGCTGGCGCAGGTCGTGAAGACCACGTCCACGCCCTGGCGCACGGCACAGTGGCCGAGTGCCTGCGCCAAGTGGCTCTTGCCGGTGCCGCACGAGCCCACGATCAGCACCGGCGCCTTCTCGCCCAGATAACGCCCGGTGGCCAGGTCATGCACCAGGGCCCGGTTCAGCTGCGGCAGCCGCTCGAACTCGAACTGCTCCAGGGTCTTGGTGGTGCGGAACTGCGCACGGCGCAGCCGCAGCGAAAACTTCTTCTGCTCGCGCCGGGCGACCTCATCGCCGATCAGCAAGGCCAGGAAGTCGGTGTAGGCCAGCTTGCCCTCGATGGCCTGGCGGTTGCGCGCTTCCAGCGAGTCGAAGATGCCGGACAGGCGCAACTGCTTGAGCTGCGGGGCCAGTTCAGGGACAGGATTCATGGTCATCTCTCCTTCGGGTCAGTGCAGCAGGTCCTGCTGCGGGTGGGGGGAAGCGAACAGGCTGGCGGCGTCGCGTGCGAAGCGCGGGTCGCGGTAGGCCGCAGGGGTCTGCGCCGGCACAACAGCTTGCTGGTCGGCGCCGGTGGCCAGAATGGTCTTGACGGTGCGGTAGTACGGCGAGTCCTGCGCCAGCGCCCTGACACAGGCCGCCTCCAGCCGAGCGGGGCTGTAGCGCTTGCCCAACTAGATGAGCCCCTGCGCACCGCGCAGCCGCTCCACGATGCGGTCCCCCAGCAACTGCTCGACGAGCTCGGCGCAGGCCGGGCCCACGCGCGCGGCCTGTTCGATGCACCAGGCCCGGTCATGGGCAAAGTAGGCTTGCGCGTGGGGCGGCAGATGGTCGCGTACGGTGATGCGCTCGCCCGGGCGCCGGCCGCGCGGATGCGTGGCCACATGGCGGAAGTCCTCGAACAGTGCCACCGCCGCGTCGGTGGCGCGCAGCCACAGCAGCTTGCCGGCCAGCGTGAACGGCGCCGAGTACAGGATGTGCTCGAACTTGACGTGGCAATCGCGGTGCACCGTGACGCGCTGCCAGACGCCGAGGTCGGGCGCGGCGGCGGGCAGTGCTCGCATCAGCGGGCGCTCCAGTTCGAACAGCGTCAGCGGTGCCACCCGGGTGGTGCCGTGGATGCGCTGCCCAGCCTCTTGCAGGACCCAGCGGCGCGCCTGCTCGTTCAGATCGGCCAGGTCGCGGAAGGTCCTCCTGGGCAGGAAGTTGCCCTTGACGTACTTGACGCCGGATTCGACGATGCCCTTCTTCTGCGGATCGGTGCGGCGGGCAGGGGTCGATCTTGAAGTGATAGCCCTCGGCGCACTCGGCATAGGCGCGCTGCACCAGCGGGTTCTGGGCGCAGGCCCGGGTGATGGCGCACTTGGCGTTGTCGATGATGACGCGCACCGGCACGCCGGTGAACCACTCGAAGGCGCGGCGATGGCAGCCCAGCCAGGTGGCCACGCTCTGATCCCAGACGAACTCGACGTACTGGTGACGCGAGTGGCACAGCGTCATCACGAAGGCCCAGGTGCGCCGGGCTTGGCCATCGGGGTGCACCAGCATCGGGCCGGCGCCGAAGTCCACCTGTGCGGCGTCACCTGGCGCGAAGCTCAGCCGCACAGTCACCTCGGGCGGCTGTTCGCCGCGCAGGGCCACCAGCATGCGGGTCACGGCCGAGTAGCTGCCGGTGTAGCCGTGCTCGCGCACGAGCGCCGCGTGGATCGCCTTGCCACCCACGCTGGCGGCCAGCCAGCGCGCGACCACCGCGCGATGCGGCTCTACGCTGGAGATGGTGCTGGTCGGGCGCCGGGCCTGGCCCAGCACGGCGACGATCTCGGCGTCGTCGGGCAACGCCGTGGCGGGGTCCAGCCAGCCGCGCTCGGCAGCCAGCGCGCGCAACGCAGCGGTCTTGTCGCGGCCCATCAGTCGTGAGCGCGCGATCTCTCGTTCGGAGTCGCCCGCGCGCAGCCGCACGAGCACTTGTCGATACTGAAACATCTCGATCCTCCTGCGACCCATTGCCATCCCCCAGAGCCAAAAGCTCAGACGGTAGCGAAGCGCTGCGATGATTCGAGATGCTTGCTTGAGGCCCTCAACTGGCCGGTATGTGCCGAAAACGCACTGGCCGGATTACGCCGAAAACGCCGCCCCGGTCACTGGCCTGAATACGCCGGAAACGAAGTGGCCTGAATATGACGGAAGGTGACACATGGGCCGCGTCCAGTTTGTCGAGCTGAAAGTCGGCGGTGTGCCCCGCGCGGTCGCGCACCACCAGCACCGGGATCTGGTCTGGGCCCGTGCCACGCGTCGCGCCGATACCGCCGCGTCGGCGCGCCGGCCACAGCAGGTGGCGCTGGCTCCTGCGGGACTCCAGAAAGAAGGTCTCATCGGCTTTCACAATGCCGCTCTCGCGCGTATCGCAATGCCCGGCTGCGGCGCAAAGAAAGCGCTGTCGCCACAGAAAGGCCGTGTTCTTGTGCACGCCGCAGGCCCGTGCGGCTTGGCGCACCGTCAGGCCATCGATCAAAGCCTGCGCGTAGGTCTGCCATCGATCGGCCTTGCGCAAATGCGCCAAGGCGGTGCCGATCAGGGTGTTGCAGGTACGCCCACAGGTGCGGCAACGGTAACGCCGCAGGCCTCGACTCCAGCCCCATGGGGCCAATTGCGCCGGCAACACCAAGCAATGCGGGCATGCCGGCAAATCCGGAAGGTACGCTTTCCGAGTAGCCGAGACGGACGGTTCATGCAGTACCCGCAGGGCGGTGGATCTCTGTGGGGGCTGAGTTGGCCCACCTGCGCCAGCCAGTGCTCAAAGACTTGCTTGTGTGTCCATGGCGACCTCCTCGATGAGTGGCCTACCGAGAGATTACTCCTGCAACACGTAATTGGGACATAGCCAAAAAAATGCCCTTGAACCCCAGGCGCACGATCACGCGCAGCAGCCAACGGATGTAGTAGCGCTGCTGCGCATAGCACCGTGTGGAGCACGTCTCCCGTTGCGCCCTGCAACCCGCACCGATCCATGGCGTTGTCGTGCTTCAAGTGCCCGGTCATCGGCTCCACCGCCTGCCTGCGTTTGAGCCAGCGGCGCTGCGGATCGGTCGGGCGCTTGAACTTGCCTTCAATGGCATGTCCGCTTAACCAGTAACGCTAGCTTGGATGCCTGACCGCCACCAACTACTCCAGGAGTCCATACATGACTGCACGAAGTATTGCAGTTGCCTTGTTGGTGGCAGTTAGCTTTTGCATGGCGTTCTTGAGATGGAAGTTCACCGTGTTGGCGGAGATTGGCAGAATCAGTGCGATCTCAGCAACCGTCTTGCCGTCCGCCGACCAACGCAAAATTTCGATCTCCCGCTCGGTTAAGGATGGAATTTCCAGCATCCGTGGTTGATTCGCGCATACGCGAGGGAAATGCTCGTGAATGAGTACGGATAGCCAGTGAATTTGTTCAACCTTTGCTTGCAGCTCCAGTTCAGTGAGCGCCTCATGCGTGCGTGCGAGTGTCAGCAGTCCTCTATTGCCTTGGCCGTCTGTAATGAACTGGGCACAGCCAACCCGTAGGCCTGCATCACGGGCCTCGTTCCAGAGGGGTTTTGCTCTCGTAAACACTTCGTCGCTCCAAACAAGCGGGCGCATGGATCTCCGACTCGCTGCTATGGTCGGATCGCTCCTGATGTACTGCGCCTCGGAGTAGCGCCGCTGCCAAGCGTTGGGATAGTTGGAGATGATGACCGATTGCGGATTGTAGAAAGGCAGCGCGGGCCTGCGTCCATATGCGAAATAGTCGAAGCCCAGAGACCGTGTCATCTCCGCGAGAAAGGCCAAGACATCATCCAACTTCTTCAATGCGCCGACATTCGATGGCAGTGGGGCAAGCGGAAACTGCATAGCGTCATCTCCTGTACAACCAAAGGTTCAAGTGCACTGGCGCATTCTCATTATCAATCCATGGAAGACCAAATTTTGGTTCATCACGCGTTGCCAGAGAGGCCTGCCTTTGACTTGATCTTGAGAGAGAAGTATTCAGCGTCCCGGTAGTCTGAAGCACGTGTGGCGACCCGCGTGCCACTGGCGTACGGCTGTATCAGGCTTGCGAAACCGCCGGCATCGACATGCGCACCTTGGAGCGCTGGAGGGTTCGCCAAGGGCTCCTAGCGGGCGACGGCCGGCCTGTGACTGTGAATTCATCCAAGGCCGACCCCATGGTTCAAGCGTCGCCATTCGAATGCTGGGCTGTGCAATTTCTACGCATGTCTGCGCACCTCCGCTGCCTGATGTGCGCTTCCCGTGCACGCTGGCCCCTAGAGATTGTGCAGGTGGCGGTGTGGCGCAAGAACTATCAGTTCTGGTAGTTGCCGGCAGGAGGTGGTTGCCTGCCCAATGCAGGTGTGCAAGGGGGGGCCGACGGCGCGAACGGCTGGGGCTGGGGTTGAGCCAGGCCGTGCGGCATGCCCTTCGGTAGTCGGTTTGAGATTTCACAGATCCACGGGCCATGAGGGGGACATATGGATGAAACTTCCAAGCGGATACGCCCAGGGTGGCGGCTGGCACTGTTGGCGGGCGCTCTGGCGCTGGCCGGCGCAGCCAAGGCTGGTTCGGCCACCCACACCTACGACAGCCTGGGGCGGCTGAGCCAAGTCACCTACAGCAACGGCGTGGTGATCACCTACGTCTACGACGCGGCGGGCAACCGCACGAGCTACGTCGTGACCGGCGCGCCCAGCTAGGCGCAGGCCGGGGCCGGCGCACTCACTGCGCCACCAACATCGTTTTCCAGCCATAGGGAACCGGCCTCTCAAGAGGCCCGGTGGGAGGAGCACTGTCATGTCGTTTGCAAGACTGAACACCATCGCGGCCCTGGCCGCAGCTCTACTGGCGGGCCACGCTCAGGCGCAGTTCCGAATCCCGTTGGAGGAAGGCGTTCCCTTGATTCCTGGCATTCAGGCCGGCAGCGCCGCCGCGGGCGCTGGCGCGAGCAAGGTTCCCACGCGCGAGAGCATCGAGCAGGCCCCCGGCATCAGACGCGTCATCCTGGCACCGGTGACCCCGGAGCAATCGGAGCGCGCCATCCATGCGGTGCCCGTGCCGGCCAACCTCAACCCCGGAGTCAAACCCGAGTCGCGCCTGCCTGCCGCTCGAGGTACCTCGGCGCCCACCGTGCAGGCCAAACGCATCGCCGGCGACGCTGCGCCGGCCGCGCCCGCGTCCATCGCCGAACTGGCCCGCGCGCTGCGCAACGACGTGGACCTGATCTACGAGCACGTGCGCAACAACATCGAGTACGTGCCCCTGTGGGGCATCAAGAAAGGTGCGTTTGGCGCCATCCTGGACAACCAGGGCACAGCCTTCGACCAGGCCGCCTTGATGGTCGAGCTGCTGCGCGAATCAGGGTACACCGCCAGCTACGTCAAGGGCCGCATCAACCTGACGGCCGCGCAGGTCACCGAGTGGCTGGGCATCGACACCACCAACATATGTGCCGTCGGCAGCTTGCTCTCCAATGGCCGCATCCCCGTTGCCGCTCTTTACGCCAGTGCCGCTGGCAGTTGCCCCAGCGCGCCTCCCCCACTGGCCAGCGTCAGCGTCGAGCACGTCTGGGTCAAGGTCGACATCGGCGGCAACTACTACTACTTCGACCCCAGCTACAAGCCCCACACCCTCAAGACGGGCATCAACTTGGTTGCGGCCACCGGCTACAACGCCGCCAGCTACCTGAGCGCGGCCACCGCCGGGGCCACCAGCACCGCGGACTACGTGCAGAACTTCAACCGCACCAATGTCCGCAACAACCTCACCACCTATGCCAACAACTTGGCCAGCTACCTGCGCAGCAACGTTCCTGCTGGCGCGCTCGATGATGCCATCGGCGGCATGGCAATTAATCCGCACACCGGCGGCAACCTGCGCCAGACGACGCTGCCCTACCAGGACACCGGCGTCGCGCTGACCGAGTGGACCGATATCTCCAACAGCTACAAGCCTACGCTGCGCATCCGCTACCAGGGCATCGACGCCACCTATACCTCCGACGCCATCTATGGCAGGCGCCTGAGCATCTCCTACAACGGCGCCAACCAGCCTGTGCTCAGGCTCGACGGAGTCGTTACCGCGACCGGCACGGCGATCACCCCCGGCACCCCCGGCAATGTCCAGTTCGATATCGCCCACGGCGCCTACGGCGCAAGCGGTGTCAACCAGAGTTTTGCCCAGCAGATCCTGTCGGGAGGCACCTTCGTGATCGGCAACGCCTGGGGCCCGGTCGGGCGCGGTGCCATCGAGCGGCACCGTGTGCGGCTGGAGAACGCCCGTGCCAACGGCGTCGCCGACACGGCCGAGGAAACCCTGGGCTCCACGCTGGCCATGCTCTCGTCCAACTGGATCGCGCAGACCAACCAGAGCTACTACATCACCGACCGCCTCGCACGTACCAACACCCTGGCGCACCACCAGGTGGGAATCGCCGGCTACACCACCGCCCCCTACGTCGATCTGCCGGGCAACGTGGTGAGCGTCATCAACCAGGACGGGAACAGGGCCAAGGAGCAGGCCGCATTCATCAGCTCAACCATGCAATCCAGCATCCTGGAGTCCACCGCCGTGCAGCAGACCACGGGCGTCAGCGCGGTTTCCACGGCCAAGCTGATCGACATGGCCGTGCAGGGGGGCGACAAGATATTCGATGCCACGGCGGCCAACTACGCGAGCGCGGTACAGCCCAACCTGGTGGCGTGCACCGGTTGGCTGCCCACCCTCTCCAGCGAGATCGGCGCCGGACGACGGCTGATCCTGCCTGCGCGCTGCAACCTCACCGAAGGCAGTTGGACGGGGGGCGGCTACTACAGCATCGTGACCGGCAGCTCCAGCTCCAGCATGGGGGCCATCATCAGCGGCGGGCTCGCGGGCGGGCTGGCCATCAATAGCCTGCCCCCGGGCGCCGCCAATACGGCAGCAGTGGGAGCCGGTGTCGATCCGCAGGGGCAGCAACCGGGCATCGGCGGGTTGATCGCCGACCCGATCGACATGGCGCGCGGCCACTTCCTCTATCCCAACGAGGACCTCAAGACCGGCGTGGGCGAGTTCCCCATGAGCTTGGCGTTCAACAAGCTGTACAGCTCCAGCAGCCGTACCAAGGCCGGCGCCCTGGGCAAAGGCTGGACCCACAACTGGGTCAGCACCGCCGCCGTCAACAGCGACGGATTGCAAAGCATGGGCGAGGACTCGGCGCTGGACGCTGTCGGAGCGATCACCGAGCGGCTGGTAGCGCTGGACTTGATGAGCGACACCGCCTTCCCTCTGAACAAGATGGTGGCGGCCTCGCTGGGCGTGCGCTGGGCGGGTGAGCTGCTGCTGGGCAACACCGTCATCGTGCAGAACGGCCTCAATGGCGAGGTGTTCACCAAGCTGCCCGATGGCACGTACAACGCGCCGCCCGGCAATTCGGCCAAGCTGATCCGCAACGCCGACACCACCTTCAGCTACGAATCCGCCAACAAGGCCCGGCTGAACTTCAACACCGCCGGCAAGGCCACGAGCTACCTGCACCCCAGCGGCGTGCAGGTCAGCTTCACCTACTCGGGCAACGACCTCACGCAGGTCAAGAACAGCCTGGGCCGCACGCTGACCCTGACCCACACCTCTGGCCGCGTGACCAACGTCTCCGACGGCACGCGCAGCGTCGGCTACGCCTACGACGCCAGTGGCAACCTGGCCACCTTCACCGACGCCGCGGCCAAGAACACCACCTTCCAGTACGACCTGCCCGGGCGCATGACCAAGTTCTTCCTGCCCGCCAATCCGACGGTGGCGCAGGTGACCAACGTCTACGACACGCTGGAGCGCGTGCAGACCCAGACCAGCGCGCTGGGCAAGGTCTCGACCTTCTACTTCGCCGGTTCGCGCACGGAGGAACTGGCTCCGCTGAGCCGCAGAACGGTCTCGTATCTGAACGGCTTCGGCAAGGTCACCAAGACCATCAGCCCGACGGGCAAGGTGACGACGAACACCTACGACGGCCAGACGCGGCTGGTCAAGACCATGCTGCCCGAGGGCAACGCGGTCGAGTACGAGTACGACGACGCACCCTGCGCCGCCCAGCAGCGCTGCACGCACAACGTCAAGACCATCCGCCAGGTGGCCAAGAGCGGCTCGGGCCTGGCCACATTGACGCAAGGCTTCACCTACGAGAGTGCGTTTAACAAGGTCGCCACGTCCACCGACGCGCGCGGCAAGGTGACCAGCTACAGCTACACCGCCCAGGGCCTGCCGCTGGCGGTGACCAGCCCGGCGGACGCTGGCGGCGTGCAGCCCGTGACCACCTTCGGCTACACCGCCTACACGGCCGCCGGCTTCCCCGCCTTCACCCTGCAGACCTCGGTGAGCCAGAAGAGCAGCGCCACGAACACGGTGCTCTCCACCACCGCCTACAACGCGGCCAACAAGTACGTGCCGCAGACCGTGGTCGCCGATGCCGGCACTGGCAAGCTCAACTTGAGCACCACCTTGACCTTTGACGCGGTGGGCAACCCCACGCAGGTCAACGGCCCGCGCACGGACGTGACCGACACCGTGACCAACGTCTACGACGCAGAGCGGCGGGTGACCCAGAGCACCAACGCCCTGGGCAAGATCAGCCGCAACGCCTACGATGCCGACGGGCGGCTGATCCGCAGCGCCGCGCAGATCGGCGCGCAGTGGCTGGTGAGCTGCCGCAGCTACACGGCCAGCGGCAAGCTCCTGAAGGCCTGGGGCCCGGCGCAGACGACCGCCGACACCAGCTGCCCGGCAGCCGCCGCCCCGGTGCCCGTCACCGACTACGCCTACGACGACCTGGACCGCGTGATACGCGTGACCGAGGCGCTGCCGGCAGCCGAAGGCGGCAACCGCGTGAGCGAGACCATCTATAACCTGGACGACACGGTGCAAACCGCCAAGCGCGCCGTCGGCACGGCGTTGGCGCAGACCTACGCCGCCTACACCTACACCGACAACGGCCTGGTGGCGAGCGTCAAGGACGCCAAGAACAACCTGACGGCCTACGCCTATGACGGTCACGACCGCAAGGTCAAACTGTCCTACCCGGACCCGAGTACGGCCAACACGGCCTCCAGCACCGACTACGAGCAGTACGGCTGGGACGAGAGCGCCAACCTCACCAGCCTCAGAAAGAGAAGTGGCCAGAGCATCACACTGGCGTACGACAACCTGGGGCGCCTGCTAAGCCGCACCTACCCGGTATCGGCCGACAACGTCGCCTACACCTACGACCTGCTGGGCCGGAGATTGACGGCGACCGGGGCGGTAGCAGCCGACAACGTCAGCTACGCCTACGACAACGCCGGGCGCCTGAGCACCACCACGGCCGGCACCCGCGTCATCGCCTACCAGTACGACGCAGCCGGCAACCGCACGCGCATGACCTGGCCGGACACCGCGTTCTTCGTGACCACCGCCTACGACGCCTTGAACCGCCCCACCGTGCTCAAGGAGAACGACACCGCCAACCTGGCTAGCTACGCCTACGATGACCTGAGCCGTCGCACTACGGTCACACTGGGCAACGGCACCACCACCGCCTATAGCTACAACGCCCAGGGCGACATGAGCAGCCTGGCGCACAACCTGACCGGCACCACGCACGACCAGAGCTACAGCTACACGCGCAACCAGGCGCGCGAGATCGCCACGCACAGCTGGAGCAACGACCTGTACCAGTGGGCGGGCGTGCCGGGCAACGCCACCAACGGCACGCGCAGCTACACGGCCAACGGGCTGAACCAGTACACGGCGGCAGCGGGCGCCACGGTGACGCACGACGCCAACGGCAACCTGACGGGCGACGGCACCTGGACGTACGGCTACGACCAGAACAATCGCCTGAAGAGCGCCAACCGGGCCAGCCCGGCCATGGCCATCACGCTGAGCTACGACGCCGAAGGGCGCCTGCGCGTCACGAGCCCCAACGGCGTTGCCAGCAACCGGCTGTACGACGGGCAGGACCTGGTGGCCGAGTACAACAGCGCCAGCGCGCTGACCGTCCGCTACGTGCACGGCCCGGGCGTGGACGAGCCGCTGGTCAGCTACAGCGGCGCGGGCGTGGCTACCAAGAGCTGGCTGTACGCCGACCACCTGGGCTCCATCGTGGCCGCGGCCGACAGCACCGGCACCAACACCGAAGTGAACAAGTACGGCCCGTTCGGCGAGCCGCACACCGTCGAAGGCGGCACCACGTTCCGCTACACCGGCCAGCAGATGCTGGCAAGCACCGGGCTGATGTACTACAAGGCGCGGTTTTACTCGCCCAGGCTGGGCAGGTTCATGCAGACCGACCCCATCGGCACCGCCGATGACATGAATCTCTATGGATACGTGGGTAATAACCCGGCCAACTTCAACGATCCGACAGGGTTGTTGGCGAGCGAGGCGTTCCTATTGGGTTCGCAGTTCACGGATGGATTCTTTGGGTATCAGCCGCTGCCCGGAGATGCGAGCACTGCCGCGAAGTTTGGACGTGGCACTCGGGTAGCTGCAGACTGGGGACTGGTAGCATTTGATGCTGCGAATTCGATTGTTTCGCCGACGCCTGATGTAGGAGTTTTGGGGGCGGCAGGGATCACAGCACGGGCAGCTGCGAAGCAAGGCGGCGAATCGGCTGCAGCTGCATACGGGCGGCAAGCGCACAAAAACTACGAAAATACCCTCGGCCGCGGCGATGATTATGTTTTTAATAGGGCGCTCGATAGCGGCCGGCGACCAGATGCGATCGACGCGACAAATAGAGTTGTGCGAGAACTGAAGCCTGACACTCCAAGTGGAATTCGCCGAGGCATGGCTCAAATCAAGCAGTATGTTGATGAGCTTGAAGCTACGACAAAGCAAAAGTGGCAAGGGGTTTTGGATCTTTATAAGGCGCCTAGGAAGTGAGATGGACGCAGTATTTTTAAAGAAAACGATTGATGCTGTAATGCGCACGGAAGGTTTCGTACGCAAGGGGAGTTCATGGTGTCTTTCGTCAGAGGAAGTTGTTGCCTGTCTCGCTCTTAGAAAATCTACGCATGGCAATTACTTTTATTTGGACGTAAGTGCGAGTTTGATTGTAGGTGGTCAAAAAACTGCCGTAGCTTCGCTAAGCATGAATGCGTTGAAGCTTGTCATGGAAGATTCTGATCGAGATATTTTGGCGCAGGCGCTCGATATTGGATTGAATTCGACGGTGTGCCCATTAATTTTCACTGAGGTAATGAGATCGAGAGTTTTGATGGTGTGTAAAAATTACTCAAGATTGGATTATTTGAGGCAGGCATATAAAGAAAAATTGTTCGATGGGGCTTTGATTGGATGGAAAATGAGAGAGGTTTTAGAGGGCGGCTAGGGGGTGCGGCATGCAACGGAGTCAGGTCTCAATGCCGTTCGTTTAAGGGAATTTAGAGGGTTATCCTACGCCAGGCCTCATTCAAGCTTTCATAGGCGAAGAGACTGCCAAGCTTGAATGAAATCAAGTACTTGGCATCTAAAGCGAACAGTATTGGGTCAGGTCTTGCCTTGCCTTGCCTGTTGCCCCCTGAGGATGCCCTGCACAACCCATTGCTGAGTGTGCTACAGGTGGGTAATTTTCGTATGGTGCAATTCGCGCTGCGAATCGACACATTCGGCAGGTTTTCGCCCCACAGAATGCCTGTCGCACCGCCTTTTGCGGCCTTCGCCCCGTTTTTGGGCCCACTCACCCCCGGGCTCCCTGTGTTTGCATCAGCGCATGGCGCGCCATTCACAGATTGGACAGTGCAAAGAGCGTCACGATCTGAGCCGTGTTCTTCTTGAGACACCTCCCTCGGCCCACTCTGGATGAGGCCAGCATGAGTTTTGTTGGATGAAAGTGTGGTGCTCGGCATTTTGGTCGTCAATGCCTTTGAGGTTGGATTTCCACCGACCCTGCAACGTAGAGGCATTAACTCGATGAAGTCGCCCGCTTTCAGCGCGAATTCGGCGCAGTGCAGCATGCGGTGCTGCAGCACTGCGAAATGTCGGCCCTGCGTGCATGCACCCAGGGCCATGAGGGCGCTGATGGTGTGAGCGTCAACGGGCGTTTTGTGGGCTGCTTGCTCGCTAAGGCACATAGGTTGCGTCAGTAGCAACTGGCTTGCCGCGGCAGATAGTCTTCATACCAGAGGCCAGAGTCATAGGCAATAGTGAGGAGTAAGCTTCCGCTAAGGTTTTCTTCGGTTTCGAGTTTGCGAGCCACAGCAAGGCACGCCGCACTACTGTTTCCAATGAAAATTCCCGTCTGCAGATAGAACCATCGCTGTGAATCAACTACATCATTCAGTGATACGTTTCTTGTAGCATGTATCAATGACCAGTCGAGAAATGGTGCGGCTACTCCGACCGAGGCACCTTCAACGCGATGATCAGTATAAATACCATTACCCATGTCGCAGCCCTCCGGCTCCACTAGGACTCCCCGCACCTCATATCCTGAATCGCGCAGTGCTCGGGAAACACCGGTAAAACTTGCACCGGTGCCGGCGCATCCAACGAAAACGACCTTTTTTTTCGCCGTGTGCTGAGCTAATTGATCACTGATCTCTGCGCCCGTCAGTATGTAATGAGCTTCTACGCCCCACGTGTTTTGAAATTGATCGGTGTAAAAGTAGTGCTTTCCCAAGTGTGTCTGATTGTCCAAGTGATGCTGCACAACCTCCTTGGGAGTCTTTCCCGCATGAAGCATCTCCTTGCCTATCAGCTTGGCTCCAAGGAATTCGAGCAGATCTCGTTTGCGCTTGCTGAAGGAAAGTCCAACCGCCAATTCAACATCAATCCCGTACTTCTGGCATGCCGATAATAATCCAAAGCCAAATCCGCCTCCGGTTTTTTCGACGACTGTGGTTTGTCCCGGGATGATATTCTTCGCGGCAATGGCTTTCTCTATAATATATTTGGCGGCTCGGTATTTGTGACTGCCGGCTGGGTTTTCCAGTTCGGCTTTGACAAAAATTCCGTAGGAACAGGAAATTAGTCGACTCATTCTAAGCTCCTTGCCGTTTTCCCGTAAGTTTAGTATTTTTCAGTATTGAGCTCGACAAAAAAAATAAACCCACACAGACAACGGCGCATAGAATGTTAGTTCCATCCCACCCAAGCCAGCTGAGCAGGAGAGCGGGTGCAAATGCTCCGATGGTTGCCACGATCGAAACTCCCAGATCATTCAGGCCCTGAACCTCAATGGCAGCAAACATGCCTTCGATTTCCTGTGTGAGAAGCGCTGCGCCCCCTACATACGTTAAATTCCAGCCAAGCCCTAGTACAATGAGTGAGGTTGACAACGATTTATAATCGCTTGTCATAATATTGATGGAACTGCTCGCCAGCAGTAAAAAGACACCCATGAATATCACGATTCGTAGTCCAAGGCGTTGGATGATAAGGCCGGTGAAAAAAGAAGGAGCAAACATTGCCAGCACATGCCACTGGATGGCAGAACTGACATCAGAGAAATGCACATGAAGATGAGACATGTGCATGGATGATTGAATCATCAGCAGATTCATGAGCCCGTAGCCTGTCGCCGCGATCGTAATTGCTAGCAGGATCTTCCTATTTTGCAACACCATTTGCAAGCCCGTTTTGTGCCGCTTTGCCGTACGACTATTCGAATGCGACGAATCGGCATCCCTTGTAAAAAGGTTTAATATTAAAGAGAGCACGGCCAAGCCCACAAAAGCTGCGTAACAGGCCGCAAACGCTTGATGCCCATTCAAGTCTTTCAGGGCATTTGTCAGGGTTGGACCCACCACGGATGCAATGACACCTCCAGCCACCACCAGGGAGATTGCTTTCGGCTTTAGTTGCGCAGGTATTCCGTCCGTGGCTGCAAATCGATTGAAATTTGCAAATGCTATATAGATGCCCAGCAATGCGTGAGACGCTACCAATAGTGTGAAGGATTGACGTTCTACGGCCATATACCCTACCACCCCTGCGCATGCCAAAGGTAGTGTGGCGAATAGAAAGGATTTCTTTCTACCCAGCGACGCCATTAATCTGGATGCCGGGTAGGTCGCAATCATGACAAGGAGAAACTGAAATCCGTAAGGCACAGTGGACGACCAAGGAGCGGGAGCCAGTGAAGATCCGACAATTGCTGCCATGGTTACCGACATGACAGCCGTGGTGAGATTGATAGATTGTGCGAAGAAGTAGATATAAATCTTGAAGGGGAGGCGTGCAGTCATGGTTGCATGTGGTGATACTGAGAGATGTCAATGCTCGAATTTTGATAGGTGCACATCAATCGCTCCTTGTTTTTTCCAAGTTTTTTGCGCGTAACTCTTATTTTTCCGATGGCCTCCGGAGATGAAAGATGGGTACCGCCACAGGGAATGTGTATATCCTGGTACCGCCAGGTCCGCGCATCGGCAATCTCCGAGTGCACATCGATGAAAATAGGATCCCTGTGTGCCATTATTTCATTCGTGTGCTGCTCGACACGAATAATCTCATTGGCCGTGAAAGGTGTATCGACCAGAAAATCAAAGCGTGCGCCTTCCTCCTTGATATGACAACCAATGGTGTAATCGATCAACTCGGGGCGAATGGCTAGGGCCGCCGCATAGAGAAAGTGGCTGGCGCTATGCGACAGTGTCAGTTTTTGGCGGCGCTCGACATCAATGCACACAGTAACCGCTGCACCAGATCGGAGTTGTGTCAGCATGTGCATATCATCCGAATGAACGTAATGGGCCACTATTCCTCCTGACTTTCCACCTTTGAACCCCTCAATATGAAGAGGAAGTCCATGGAGAAGCTGCGCGCTGACATAACGCAATGGACCTGCCGAGGTTTGTATCGAGCCGGTATCAGATTCCTGGCCTCCTCCTTCCGGATAGGCTATGGTCTCATCGATCTCCAGATACCCATCGCCGATTTTTGTGATCTTCGTATCGAGTGATCTTAGATATTGATTTCGATAGTAGATTTTCTTCGTATATCGTTTCTCTTCAAGCATTCACTACTACCTTTGTGCGTTGAGGGTAAGTGATTTGAATGGAGGATTTGATTCTTATATTGGCTCCGGAGGGAATATCTTCGGAAATCATACAGTTCGGACCAATAAAAACATCATCTCCAATCTTGACTCGGCCAAAAACTGAAGCGAATGAGCCGATTTGCACGCGATTGCCTATAATGGGATGCCTTGGCTCAAGGGTGTTTCCTGAAATGCCTCTAGCTCCGAGTACTACACCGCCAAGACAGTAGCAATCATCTCCAATGGTTGTCGTCTCTCCTATTACTGTACCAAATCCATGATCCAGGATGAATCTTTTGCCAATTTTGCTTTTGAAGTGGATTTCCGCGCCTGAAATCATCTTTCCTCTTTTGGATAGAAACGCAGGCAGAGATGGATCAAATAAATTTGCGGCCCCAGAGCAAAACTGGGTGTCTATCCAGTGAGCCAATCGGTAGTGAAGCACTGCGGGGAAGGATGTGTAGGTTCTTAATATTAAATGAGGGTCGAATTTGGATGCCGGATCCTTGTTGGAGAAGGCGATCAAGTCATCTGAAATTTGTTGCACGACGTCATGCAATGCACCGAAATGCGTCAGGCGGATGTAATCTTCCCTGCTAGCGCATTCGAGCAACGCTGCAAAAGAAAAAGCTTCGATGGAGTTTCTTATTTCTCTTGTGTTGTCTGCCACTTCTTCGGTCATTCCTATCTCCTGCCCATAACTGTTATGAAGCGCCAGCATGGTCCGCTGGACGAAACTGGCGGCGCTGTCTATATCAACGTTTGGATAGCGCCCGTTTTGAAACCACGACCAGGGCGATAACTGCAACACAGACCACCAGCGCCAGCGGATCGAAGGACTCACCCATCAGCATGATCGAATAGGCGTAGGTGAAAAATGGTTGCAGCAACTGCAACTGGCTGATCCGTTGAATGCCTCCCAGCGCCAGGGCTCGGTTCCACGAGAAAAAGCCCAGCAGCGAGTTGATGAATGCGAGGAAAGCGAGAGCGCTCCATTGGACTGAGCCGAAATGCTCAAACTGTGCCACGTCGAACTGCCAGATTGACAGCGTCGCAAGGATGGGCAGATTCAGCACCAAGGCCCAGCACATCACCTCCCATCCTTTCATTTCCTTGGACAACGCACCGCCCTGGGCATAGCCGAATCCGGCCAGTACCACGGCGCCGAGCAGCGCTAGGTCGCCCAGATAAAAACCACCGCCCATGTCACTTCGCAGGGCGGCAAACAGTGCAACGGCCACAAAGCCACCCACCGAAGCCAGCCAGAACAACACAGGCGGCCTATCCTTCGTGATCAGCGTGCCAAAAATAGCAGTTGCCAGCGGCAACGCTGCCAGCACCACACCGCCATGGCCTACGGGCACATGCTGCATGCCCACCGCAGTCAGCACCGGGAACCCATACACCACTCCCAGGGACATCAGGAACAGGCGCTTGACCTGCGAAATGTTGGGCCTGGCCGATCGCAAGAACAGCAGCACAGGTACTGCCGCCAGTGCGGCGAGAAACGAGCGGAACAATCCGATCTGGATTGCGCCAAGGTGCCCCGCCAGGGCCTTGGCACATGGCAATGTCAGGGCAAAGGCCGCAACCGACACAACCCCCAGCACATAGGCCTCAGCCTCGGCCGATGAGTTGGATCGTTGGGACGGAGCATTGAGTGTCGTCGCGGTGTGCTTCATTTCAGATCTGCTTGTGATGGGTGTTGGGTTGGGAAAGCTGCGACTTGCTCAAAAAGAACACCAGCGAGGTTCGATTGCCTCCGCGCACCTGTCTCACGCCGTGCGGGATCTCGCAGCGGTTGACGAGGAAATCGCCATACCCCGTCCGGATCTCTCGCTCCTTGCCCTTGTAGTCGACGAAAAACTCACCGCCCTCGTATTGATGGCCGAACTGAATCACGCAGGAGTAGCGATAATCCAGATTGCTATAGGTGTCGATATGCTTGCCAATGAAGCTACCATCACGCAGTACGTTCGCCTGGCATCGACGGATGTAGTACTCGCCCCCCATTAGCGCGGACAGCAAATCTCGGCAGTGACCCTGGTTCAGCCGATCAACGACGTTCTTGCCCAGCGGATCGTTGCGGTAGACCGGCAACTCCTCCTTGCGATCCTCCATGAAGCGACCGACATCAAGATTGTTGTGTTCGCCAACATCGCCAACGCGGATGAGTTCCTTGGGCACGGTTTCGCAAGCCCGATGGAAGAACTCCAGATCCTCTTCTGAAAACAATTCGCGCCCATTGAGCCATGCGTAGGCATGAGTCTGGATGTCTCGGGTGGCGGTGTTGATGATGTCTTTCATGGTGTGGCTGGTGTACTGGGTTGGTTGAAATATGTGGGTCGGAAGGGATCGAAAACGCCGCGGCACAGGTGGTCACGCTGCACGCGGAGCGTCGCGAGGAACCCCCACACTTCGCAGGCAGGGCCTAAGCGGCCTACCTCGTTCTCGCAAGTGCGACGCAGATCCGCAATCACGTGGTACGGAACCAAGGGGCGGCGGTGGTGGAAGTCGTGGTTGGGCAAATCCTGCGGATAGACGTACAGGCGAACGGGCAGGTCGCAAAACAGCAGCGCCGCCCACCAGCGCAGCCAGGAAAGCGCTCCGCCTTCGGGCAGAGGACGACCCTGAAAACGTCCCCATGTCAGGCGTCCATAGGCCTCAGCGGTACCGGCGTCATTTCCTCGTGGGGCAAACCACAGGTGTTCGGTGATCAGTTGCAGCCACAGCGAATGCCGGAACAGCCACCAGGCGGGCACGCCAAAGAGCAGTAGCGCGCGCTCCCATCCGTCGATTGCTATTGCCCCTGCGGCTGCGAGGCTCAGCAGCCCGATGCGGGCTAGCCTTTCCGGCCAATGCGGCTGCAGGCAGGTCGCTTTCAGGGCCTGGCGACACTGGGCCAGCACGAACCGCGGCGTTGCGGGCAGCAGCCAGACTCGCCACCAGAAACTGCTCTCGCTCATACCCACTCGAAAACCACACGACTCGATGAAGCGCTGGTCAGGGTCTTGCGAGGAGCACAGGACACGCAGGTGGTGGTGGTCAGTGACATGGCTGCGCCCATAGGCGCGCCAGCCTTCATAGAAAAACGGGGTAGTGAACGCAATCGTGGCGGCCACCTCGGCCCAGCCGCGCGCGGGCATGGCCGACCCGTGTGTCATGTAGTGAAAGGTCGCTTGCAGGCAGCGTGCCCGATAGATCACGACCACCCAACAAATAGCCACCGCCAGAACGCCCGGCCAGAGTGAGTAGTTCGAAAGTACGTGATCAGCTCCCCAGACGGCGAGACCTATCAGGCACCAGGACCAAGCGATATGCCATAGTGTGCGCAGAGTGGAGAGCGGTTGCATCGCCTGGGCGCGCTCGGCGTCGCCGAGCACCCGTCCCTTGCCGGTGATCCAGGTCCAGAACGGTTGCCAAGGCAGATGGTCATAGTCTGCTCGTACGTTGTAGCGAGAACCATGCCGGGAGTACAGCACTGTCGTTGCCATCTCAGTAGACTCGTTTCAGGTAGAGCACAGGGACAGGTTGGTGCAACCAGTAGAACGGCATCATGCGGTTGTGATCGCCACCGACCACCAGGGCATGAGGCCAGTGTGTGCTGAACAGTCGCCCCATGGCCGCGTACTCAGCACATTGATGCAGGAGCACTTGCCGCAACTGTTCGCGGTCACGCCCCTGATGCCAAGCCTGATAGAGAGGCATGCGTGCATCCAGGATCGCGTCTAGGTTCACATGGGAGGGCAGCAGCGCAGAGAAGCTCTCATTGAGCAACGCTGCATGGGATTCGTCGACCAATGCTTGCCAAGCCTGCTCACCGCCCGCCAGGTCTGCGATGAACACGGACTCTGCCGGTCGGTGCAGCGCCCGAAGGATTGCTGCTTGGCTGTGATCCAGCTTGTGACGGAAAGTGGTTTTGGTTTCACCGACGCGCGCCAGCGTGGATGGGTCGAACCCTTCAAAGTCACCCGCCGCAACCACTAAGCGGGATCGAATTCCGTGGCGAGAGAGCAAGTCCTGCAGCGGGGGAAGTACACCTACCACTCGGCTGGCCACCAGCCCCACGCCGCTCCCCAACCCGTCAAACGTATAACGGTAGCCACTTTTGACTGCAACATACCCGTAATCGGGGCACACGGGGGACACCAGCGTTACTTCCTCGCCTATCAGCCCCTTGAGCAGTACTCCAGCGACGGCCGCGATGTAATCATTTCCCGACAAATGGAAGGACTGCTTTTGGAATAGGTGGCCGAGATCGGCGACGAGAGCCTGTGGCAAATCACGCAACGACGGATAGCGGGTCATGAGTGGCGGGGTCATCGCCAGGTTTTTCCGCACGCAGCAAGTGATAAGCGTTAGCAGCGTGGGGCGCACGAAGTTGACGAAGGGCTTCTCGAACACCACTTGTGGCTTGCCGTCAGAAGTGATTTGCTGCCATGCGAAGTTGTCCTTGAATTGGGCTTTGATAGCGCGGTAGAACGCGAGGTACTTGGGCTCTCCCGACGCAGCCATTCCGCCGTGTCGGCGGAACAGATCGACGATGTGGGGCAGATCCGCTTCGAGGCCCAGATGGTCGATCAGATCCGCCGGCGGAGCGTACCCGGATGCAATCGGGGACAGTACCGCTTTGCTAAGCATGCTGTCGGTGAGCTTCCCGCGGCGGGAATAGGTAAGCAGCGACATGTGGGTCTCAGCGAAAAGACAGCGCTTGGCTGGCTGGCATCAACTCAATCGAGTGAACGCTGGTGGTCGATGGTTGATCCAAGGCCCACATCACCGCTTCGGCCACCTCTGTCGCTCGCAGCACGGGCGTTCCATGTGGGGTGGCATTCTGGGGCCTGACGGCTCCGGCCCGAATCTGATGAAACTCAGTGTCTGTGCGTCCGGGGGCGATATTGGTCACGCGGATACCACTGGCAGCCAACTCTGTCCGGAGGTTAGCGCCGAAGTGCTCGACAAAGGCTTTGGTGGCGGCGTAGACGTGGCCCGTGACGTAGGGATAAAACGCAGCGACAGAGGTCACATTGACGATATGTCCGTTTGCGCTTGTGCGCAACGATGGCAGCAGCACTGAGGTATTGTGGAGAACACCCATGCAGTTGGTCATCACCATGGTGTGCATCTGCGATGGTGTTAGCGTCTCGAAAGTGCCGACGCCCAGCATTAAGCCGGCGTTGTTCACCAGTGCGTCCACTTGAGCAAAGCTTTCCGGCAGCGAGGCGAAGGCCTGCGCTACGGCCTCATGATCTTGCACGTCGCAGGCTATGGTGTGTACGGCGTGGTCGCACAAATCTGCTTGAAGTTGGTGCAGGCGATCAGCGCGCCGCCCCAGCGCCACTACCCTGTTCCCTTGCTGCGCGAGCATTTCTACGCAGGCTTGACCTATCCCTGATGTGGCACCCGTGACCCAAACGGTGCGAACTGATTCGGTCGACATATTTGGGCGGCCCTGCAAAATTCACCGCAACATCCAACCCAGCGATCCACAGCGGGTTCTGCGCGCCTGCGTGGCCATAGCCAGCGCCGCAGCCCAGATCCACAGTCGTGCGAGCAGGGGCGCAAAAAGCCCCT
>Ga0209794_1000369_pt1 | contig 77628 bp, 70 predicted proteins | sample EBPBio232013_DNA_FD_185869 | JGI IMG/M metagenome (GOLD analysis project Ga0209794, IMG submission 185869) | Wastewater treatment Type I Accumulibacter community from EBPR Bioreactor in Madison, WI, USA - Reactor 1_5/23/2013_ DNA (SPAdes)... | ecosystem: Engineered > Bioreactor > EBPR >...
GTCTCGCTCATCGGGCGCACACGCGACAAGATCAGACCAGGCAGGAGCTTTGAGCGAAAGCATCGGGTTGGCGGGGCGCAGCGGCCCAGGCGGGCTTATCGATGATGCTTAACTTAATGCCATTGCGGTAGAGGGTGCGGGCCATGGTCTCCAGAATCCGGATGCGCCGCTGGCTGTTTTCGATCAGCTCGTCGTAGGCCGACAGGATGCCGGCGATGCGGCGTTGGATAGGGAGAGGAGGCGTTAAAAAATCGAAAGATAGGAGTTTGTCTAGGCTTAAGTTATCTTGAGTTGCGCCATGCGAAATGTTCTGCATGTGCAATTTGATTGTATCGAGGTAATACTTGATAAACCGAACGTCAGCTTTTGCAGGGTCTGGGACGAATCCAACAACACTATCCGGAAAACATCCATCGATTCCAAGAATAGCGTTTTCCGCAATATTGGCCGCTATGGTGATGCACAGCGTGCCCGCCTGCCATAGTTTGCTTTGCGCGAGACCTTCTTCGCTATATGTTTGTGAGTATTCTGTCAAGTAGAAATTTGCAGCTTTGATATCTCCTGTCTGAAAAAAAGGGTAGCGTCCGCCGTATAGAAACGCCGCATTTCGCGGTCGGTGGCGCGATTTCCCACGACCTACAAAACCGAGTTCATCCAGTTTCTTTGGGAGCCATTGAGAATCTTTCATCCTCACGCCCCCAAAATCCCCGCCACATTCGCAGCAATGGTCTGCTCCAGCGCCCGCGCCTGCGCGTTCAGCGTCTGAAGCTCCTCGTTGAGCGCCTGCAACTGCTCGCGGAAGTCCTCATCGCTCACGTCCTCGCCCGGCGCCACGCCGACGTAGCGGCCGGGGTTGAGCGACCAGCCCTGGGCCTCGATCTCGGCCAGCGTCGCCGCCTTGCACAGGCCGGGCACGTCGGCGTAGGCGGGCGCTTCGCCAAAAACTTCCTTCAGCTTCGCCTCGGTCTCGGCGCCGCCGGTGGTGAGGTCGATGGCCTCGCCGCGGTACAGGCGCACCAGGTTGGCGATGAAGCCGATCTGCGCCGGCGTCCAGTCGCGGTGGGCGCGGTCGATCTGGCGGTGGATGTGGCGCGCGTCGATGAAGAGCACGGTGTCGGCGCGCGGGGTGCCGGCCTTGCCGCGGTCGAGGAACCACAGGGTGCAGGGCAGGGTGACCGTGTAGAACATGTTGGGGCCGACGGCGACCATGACGTCGACGGCGCGGGCTTCGATGAGCTGGCGGCGGATGTCCTGCTCGCTGCTGCGCGCGTCGGAGGCCGAGTTGGCCATGACGAAGCCGGCGCGGCCGCCCTCACACAGGCTGGAATAAAAGAGCTGGATCCACAGGGTGTTGGCGTTGTCGGTGCGCGGCAGGCCAAACGGGAAGCGCCGGCCGGGGCCGACCATGTCCGCCAGCCGCTCCTTGTCCACCGCGTTGACGTTGAAGGGCGGGTTGGCGAGCACGAAATCGAAGGCGCCCACGGCGTCGTGCGGGTCGTCGTAGTAGCTGTTGACGTGGCCGCCGTGGCGGATGTCGCCCTCCAGCGCGTGCACGGCCAGGTTCAGGCGGCACAGGCAGCCGGTTTCGTCGGTCTTCTCGACGCCGCAGATGGACAGCTCGGCGGCGGGGCTGCGCTGGTGCTCGGCGACGAAGCGCGCCGACTGCACCAACATGCCGCCCGAGCCGCAGGCCGGGTCGAGGATGCGGCCGTGGTAGGGCTCGATGACCTGTACCAGCAGTTGCACGATGCTGGCCGGGGTGTAGAACTCGCCGCCGCCCTGGCCTTGGGTCATGGCGAACTTGCCGAGGAAGTATTCGTAGATGCGGCCGAAGGCGTCGAAGTCGAGCGTGACGGGGATCTCGGAGATTTTCTTCAGCAGCGCCTTGAGCAGGGTGGCGGTGAAGAGGTTGTAGCTCTTGGGCAGCACGCCGGCCAGTTGCGGGTTGTCGCGCTCCACCGCGCGCATGGCGGCGTTCAGCTTTGCGCCCACGTCCGCGGCCTCGGGCAGGGTGAGCAGGTGCTCGAAGCGCGCCTCGGGCGCCAGGTACAGCACGCCTTCGGCGTGATAGGCGGCGGGCTCGTCCACGCGGGGGCCGCGGCGCGAGGTGGCGCCTGCGGCCTGCAATTTTTCGCGCTGGGCGGCAAAGCGGGCCTCGGCAAAGCGCAGGAAGATCAGGCCCAGGATGGGGCCGGAGTATTGCTGCGCCGTCAGGCCCGAGTTGGCGCGGAACTGGTCGGCGGCGTCCCAGAGGCTTTTCTCCAGCGAGGCGGCGCCGTTGTCTTTTTCAGCGGGGGCAATCCATTGCAAGCGGGGTCTCCTTGGCGCGGCACCGGCCGGGTGCGCGGGCCGAGGGAATATACCGAAGCGTGGCGCCCGGGGTGGCTGCTTACGGCGCTATCTTTTTCTTCAGCGCCTGCGCCACCGGCTGCGGCAGGCTGGGCAGGGACTTGAGCAGCCAGGGCAGGACCTTGCGCTTGGCGCCCGACAGCGATTCGGGCACCAGCGCCTCGATCAGGTGCGGGCCGGGTTGGGCCAGGGCGTATTCCAGCGCCTGGGTGAAGTCCTCGGCGGTGCTGGCGCGCACGGCGTGCACGCCCATGCCCTGCGCCAGTTGCGCGAAGTTGAGCTGCGGGCCGTGCAGGTCGAGCTGGGCGCGCGCCTTGGCGCCGCCGGCGCCGGCGCCGACGCGGTCGAGCTCGACGTTCAGCACCGAATAGCTGGCGTTGTTGAAGAGGATGGCCGTCACGTTCAGGTTCTCGCGCGCCATGCTCCACAGCGCCTGGAGGGTGTACATGGCGGTGCCGTCGCCGATCAGGGCGATGACGGGGCGGTCGGGGCAGGCAATGGCCGCGCCCACGGCATTGGGCAGGCCCTGGCCGATGGCGCCGCCGGTGAGGGTGATCAGGTCGTGGCGCGGGGCGCCCTGGGTCATGACGCCCAGCATCAGGCCGCTGGTGATGGCTTCGTCGATCAGGATGGCGCGCTCGGGCAGCAAATGGCCCACGGCCTTGCAGACCTTGGGGGCGGTGAGCACGCCGCGCGGGCGGTCGGGGCGCTGGGCGGGCTGCAAGGGTGGCGGCGTGCTGCCGGTGCCCAGGGCCTGCGCCAGCCTGGCCAGGCTGGCGGCGGCGTCCTGGTCGGGCGCGGCCAGGGTGTGGACGGTGCAGCCTTCGGGCACCAGGTCGCTCTTCTTGCCGGGGTAGGCGAAGAAGGAAACGGGCGATTTGCTGTCGACCAGCACCAGGTGGCGCGTGCCGGCCAGCTGCACGCCGGCCATTTCGGCCAGATAGGCCAGGCGCTCGACAAAGGGCAGGCCGGCGCCGCGCTCCATGCGGGTGGGGAAGCACTCGGCCAGCAGCTGCACACCGCTGTGTGCGGCGATGCGGGCAGCGTCCAGCAGGGCCGCTTCGCGCAGGGCGTGGCCGCCCAGCAGCAGCACGGTTTTCTCGCCGCTGCGCTTGGCCTGTGTGATCAGGTGGGCGATGGCCTGCACCGTCGCGTCATCGGCCGGTTGCGGCGCAGGGGCGGGCGGTGGCGGGCAGGGTGCACCGCCTTCGCCCCAGGACACGTCGGCCGGCAGGATGAGCGTGGCCACCTGGCCGGGCAGGCCGCGCGCGGCGGCCAGCGCATCGACCGCGTCCTGGCACAGCGCGGCCGTGCTTTGCGAGGTGCGCACGAAGCCGGGCGAGACGTTGCGGGCCACCGTCTCGATATCGCTTTGCAGCTGGGCGTCGTACTTGACGTGGTGGGTGGCGTGGTCGCCCACGATGTTGAGCACCGGCACCTTGCCCTTGCGCGCGTTGTGCAGGTTGGCCAGGCCGTTGCCCAGCCCGCAGCCCAGGTGCAGCAGCACGGCGGCGGGTTTGCCGGCCAGGCGCGCGTAGCCGTCGGCGGCGCCGGTGGCCACGCCTTCGAACAGGCAGAGCACGGCGCGCATGCGCGGTTCGCTGTCGAGCGCGGCGACGAAGTGCATCTCGCTGGTGCCGGGGTTGGAGAAGCAGACCTCGACGCCGGCATCGGCCAGGGTCTTCATCAATGCTTGGGCGCCGTTCATGACGATTACTCCTTGTTTGATAGCTGCTCGCGCTTGCCAGACAAGCGCTGGAGCTGGTTTTTAATCAAATGCTCAACGGTTGCGCCAGAGCATCATGTTCAGCATCCGGGTGGCCAGCCCCTTGTACGGCGGCATGAGGAAGTCCACCGAGCGGAACACCCCCTGCTGGAACACCGGGCGCAGCTTGGAAAAGGTCAGAAAGCCCTCGTAGCCGTGGTAATGCCCCATGCCGCTGTTGCCCACGCCGCCAAAGGGCAGCGCGTGCTGGCCGGCGTGCAAGAGCGTGTCGTTGATGGTCACGCCGCCCGAGAGCGTTTGCTCCAGGTAGCACTTTTGCAGCGCCTTGTCTTCGCTGAACAGGTACAGCGCCAGCGGGTGCGGGCGGTCGTTGATGTAGCCGATCACTTCTTCCTTGCTTTGATAGGGCAGGATGGGCAGCAGCGGGCCAAAGATCTCGCGCTGCATGACCTGCATGCCGTCGTGTACGTTCAGCAGGGCCACCGGCGGCATGATGCGCCGCGCCGCATCGCCGGCCTGGCCGGGCAGCAGCGGCACGGCCTGCGCGCCTTGGGCGATGGCGTCAGCCAGCATGGCCTGCAGCCGCTCGTACTGGCGCCGGTCGATGATGGCGGTGTAGTCGCCGTTCAACAAATCGGGGTAGCGCTGCGCGAGGATGCGCCGGGCGTGGTCGATGAAGGCCTGCTCCTGGCCCGCGGGCAGGAACAGGTAGTCCACATTGGTGCAAATCTGCCCGGCGTTGAGCATCTTCACCCACAGGATGCGCTCGGCGGCCTTCTGCAGCGGGTAGTCGGGCGCGACGATGGTGGGGGACTTGCCACCCAGTTCCAGCGTCACCGGCGTGAGGTGGGCGGCGGCGTTGGCCATGACGGCGCGGCCCGTTTGTGGCGAGCCGGTGAAGAACAGGTGGTTGAACGGCAGTTGCGTGAACAGCGGCCCCAGCGGCTGGCCCGGCCCGGCGTCGTCGTCGGCAAACAGGCAGACCTTGTCGGCAGGGAAGTACTGGGGCAGGAGCTTTTGCAGCAGGCGCGCGGTGCGGGCCGAGTTTTCCGACATCTTCACCATGGCCCGGTTGCCCGCCGCCAGCGCGCCAATGAGGGGCTGCACCACCATGGCGATGGGGAAGTTCCACGGCGCGACGATGCCCACCACGCCCACGGGCTGGGGCAGCACGTAGGCGCTGGCCAGTGGGTATTGGGTGATGTCGAGGTGGCGCTTTTGCTTTTTCATCCAGCGCGGCAGTTGGCGCATGGCGTCCAGGGCCGCTTCCTGGCCCTGCAGCAGCTCGGTCGCCAGGGTCTCGAAGTGGCTGCGGCAGCCGAAGTCGGCATTCACCGCATCGAGCAGCGCGGCACGGTTTTCCACCAGCAGGCGGTGCAGGGCGCGCAGGTCGGCGCGGCGCTCTTGCAGGCTGGGGTAGCGGTGTTTGGCAAAGGCGGCCTGCTGCGCGGCAAAGGCATCGCGCAGGAGGGCGGGCAGGTGCTCAGGAACGTGCAAGGCCTTCCAGGCGGTGTGGGGTGGGTTGGTGGTCATGGCGTTCCTGTCGATGACTTCGCCTGAGCGCGGCGGGCAATGGCGTCGCCCACGGCGCGCGCCAGCGCCGGGGTGTGGCGGCTAAGCCAGGCGGTCAGCGCCGCCTTGGGCGTGTCGGTAACTTCAAACTCGCGCCGCGCGATGCCGCGCAGCAAGGCGGGCACCGACACATCCAGCGTGCTGCTGCCGGCGAAGTCCTTCATGGCGGCCGAGACGGGGTGCATGGCGCGGCGCTCCTGCTCGACCATGGGCGTCATGATCTCGCCCGGGCAGCACAGGCTGACGGCTATGCCCTGCAGCTTCAGTTCGTAGCGCAGCGCCTCGGCCAGGCCGCGCACGCCGAACTTGGACGCGCAGTAGGCGGTGTAGCCGAAGTTGCCGGTCAGCCCCGCCAGCGAAGCGATGAAGGCGATCTGGCTGCCCGCGCGCATGTGCGGCAGCACGGCGGCGGCGACGTTCCGCGAGCCTTTCAGGTTGATGTCGATCACGCGCTCGAAGTCGGCGGCGGGTGTGTCCACCAGCGGCCCGTTGTGCAGCACGCCGGCGCTGTGGATGGCCAGATCGGGTGCGCCCAGCTCCTGCACGGCCTGCGCCACGGCAGCCTGGATGGCCTCGGGCTGCGCCACGTCGGCGCGGTAGCAGGCAAAGCGCTGCGCCGGGCTTGGGGCGGCGGCGCGCAGCTCGGCCAGCACGTCCTCGGCGGCGGAGCGATTGAAGATCGCGATGCTGGCGCCTTCAAGCGCCAGGCGCCGCGCCATGTCGCGGCCGATGCCGCTGCTGGCACCGGTGATGAACACCGTGCGCGGGGTGCCGTGCTTCCAGGGGTAGTGGCTGCTCATCGCCAGTCCTCGCGCAGCATGGCGGCGCCCTTTTCGCCCACCATGTAGCTGGGCGCGGTGGTGTTGCCGCCGGGAATCGTGGGGAAGATCGAGCTGTCGATCACGCGCAGGCCTGGCAGGCCGTGCACGCGCAGGCGGGCGTCGACCACGCTGTCCGCGGCATCCGGCCCCATGCGGCAGGTGCTGGTGGGGTGGTAGTTGGTGCCGGCCACCTGGCGGCAGTAGGCGGCGTAGTCCTCGTCCGTCTGGCAGTGGGCCGTGCGCAGGTCGGCCTTCACGCGCGCCTTCATGGTCGGTGTGTCGTAGACCTGCAGCACCTGGCGCACGCCCTTGACCATGGTGGCCATGTCGTCGGGGTGCGAAAAATAGCGGAAGTCGATTGCCGGGTCGTCGTGCCAGCGTGGGCTGGCGATGGCGATCTGCCCGCGGCTCTTGGGGTGCAGCAGCAGCACGTGGGTGGACATGCCGTGGCGTGCGTACATCTTGCGGCCATGGTCCATGGCGAGCACGACGACGAATTCGTACTGCATCTCCGGCACGGGCGAATCGGGGCCCAGGCGCATGAAACCCGTGACCTCGGCAAAGTTGGTGGTGCACATGCCGCGCCGTTCTTGCCGCCAGCGGCGCATGGCCCGCCAGAAGCTGCGCGCCCCGGTGGGCGAGATGCCGACGAGATGGGGGTCGCCCGGAATGTGGTGGCCCAGGATCACGTCCAGATGGTCTTGCAGGTTCTGCCCCACGGCGCGAAGGTGCGCCACGACGGGGATGCCCAGGCGCTGCAGCAGCGCGCCGTCGCCCACGCCCGACAGTTGCAGCAGTTTGGCCGACAGCAGGCCGCCGCTGCTCACGATCACCTCCTTGCGGGCGCGAATCTGGCGCTTGTGCCCGCCCTGCACCAACTCCACGCCCACGGCGCGCGGGCCTTCGAACAGGATGCGCGTGACCTGCGCCTCGCATTGCAACGTCAGGTTGGGTCTGCTCCCCAGGTGCGGCAGGATGTAGGCTTGGCCGGCGTGGTGGCGCTCGCCGTTTTTCATCATCACCTGCGTGGGGCGAAAGCCGTCTTGCGCCGCGCCGTTCAGGTCGGGGTTGAGCGGCCAGCCCAGCTCCTTGAAGGCTTGATTGAGCGTGCCGTGCCAGGGGTTGTCGGTGCGCAGTTCTTCCACCCACACCGGGCCGCTGTTGCCGTGCCAGGGGTCGTCGGGGGCGTTGAAGGTCTGGTTGTTTTCGCTCTTCTTGAAGTAGGGCAGCACCTCGCTCCAGCCCCAGCCGGGGTTGCCGGCCGCGGCCCAGCCGTCGTAGTCCAGCGGGTTGCCGCGCATGTACATCAGCATGTTGATGCTGGTGCCGCCGCCCAGGCCCCGGCCCAGCGGGTGGTAGGCGCGCTTGCCGTTCAGGCCCTGCTCGGGGCCGCTGGCGAGGCCCCAGTTGTAGGCGCTGCGCTTGAGGCCATAGACGAGGGAGGCCAGCGCCGCGTTGGTGGCGAGCAAGCCCTTGCGCTGGCCGGGCCCGGCTTCCAGCAGCAGCACCTGGTGGCGCGGGTCTTCGGACAGGCGCGAGGCCACGGCGCAGCCGGCCGGGCCAGCACCGATGACGATGAAGTCCGCTTCGTCGAATGCTTCTGAATTCATAGCTGCTGGCGCTGGGTGGTAGGGCGCTGGAAGCGTTTTTTGTTCTGAATCAGCGGCCCGTGATGTGCCGCGCCGCCGCCTTGGCCGTGAGGATGCAGCCGGGCAAAAACGTGCCCTCCAGCGAGCGCTTGCCACTGGTGCCGCCGCCGCCAAAGCCGGCCGCCTCGCCGACGCAGTACAGGCCGTCGACCGGCTGGCCCTGGCCATCCAGCACGCGGCTTTGCAGGTCGGTTTGCAGCCCGCCCAGGCTCTTGCGCGTGATCAGCTGGGTCTGGATGGCGATGAAGGGGCCCGCGCCCGGTTTTGTCAGCGGCGCGGGCTTGCAGGTGCGCAGGCTGTCGGGCTTCCACTGCCGTGCCTGCAGGATGCGGCGCACCTGGGCGTCGTCCTCGGGCCGGCTGCCGGGGGCAAACAGCGCGTCCCAGGCGCCCACCGTGGCCTGCAGCTGCTCGGTGCGGATGTCGAGCGAGGCGGTGAGAGCGTTCATCTTCTGCGCCAGTTCGGCCAGCGTGGGGGCGACGATGAAATGCGGGCTCTGCCGTGCCATCTGGTCCACCAGGCGATGGTTGCCCAGCAGGGTCTCTTTCACAAAGCGCAGGAACTGCCGGTCGCGGATGCGCGGGTTGTGCTCGGCGCCGGAGATGGCGAACTCCTTCAGCGCGATGCGGCGGTTGAGCAATTGCCAGGTCCAGGGCTTGGCCTGTGCCGCCACCTGCTGGCACAGCCAGTGGGTGTCGAAGCCCGTGACCAGCGGCTCGGGGCCGATGCGCTCGCCCCGGTGGTTGAGCCACAGGGCCGACTTGCACGGAATGAGCGACAGGCCGTGGTCCGGGAAATGCGGGAAGGGGTGGGGAATGCCGGCGGCGTAGTTCCACATCTCGCCGGCGTGGGTGATCCGCGCGCCCAGGTGATCGGCGGCCCAGTGGTGCATGCGGCCGTCGGCAAAAGGGTGGGCGCCGTTGAGCATGGTCTTGGGCAAGGGCCGGTCAGTGGGCCAGTTGCGCCGGGCTTCCTCGTGGCTGCCGTTGATGCCGCCCATGGCCAGCACGACCACGGGGGCGGCCAGGCGCACTTCGCGCCCCGTGGTTTCATCCATTGCCACGGCGCCCGAGAGCTTGCCGCCCGCGTGTTCCAGCGCCGTGACGCGATGGCCGTGCAGCACCGTCAGTCGCCCGCCCTGGCCGGCGGCGCGCAGCTGCTCGGCCAGGCGCAGCGTCATGAAGCGCGAGGTGCCCCAGACGATGTGGTAGCGCGCCACGCTGTTGCCGTCGCCCTGCATGCCGCGCTCGACCAGGTTGACGGCCGGCATGAACTTGATGCCCTCGCCCAGTAGCCAGTCGTACACCTGCGCGCGCGACTGCTCGACGTAGTAGCGCGCCCAGGCCAGGGGCCAGTGTTCATCGGGGGCCAGTTGGCCAAAGCGGATCCAGTCGGCCAGCGCGCGCTCGGGCGTGTCGGGGATCTTCATCTTGGCCTGCAGCGGCGTGCCCACCAGCGCCATGCCGCCAAAGGCCCACAGGGCCAGTCCGCCAAAACGCTCGGGTGTGTCACGGTCCACCAGCGTGACGCTGCGGCCCGCGCGCAGCAACTCCAATGCGGTGACGATGCCCGCCAGCCCGCCGCCGATGACCAGGGTGTCGCTTGCCTTGACTGTCATGTCCAGTGGCCTCCTGGGCCGTAAAGATAGCCGCCTGCACGCGACTTCGATTGACTTTAGAGGCCAGCGATATTGATCATTGCGGCCAGCCTGGACGTCTGGCGGCACAATCCGTCCCCATGGATTCCTTGACGCAAGTGGTGCTGGGCGCCGCCGTCAGCGTGGCGGTGATGCGCCGGCGCACTGCGGTGTGGAAGGCCGCGCTGTGGGGTGGCGTGGCCGGCACGCTGCCCGATCTGGACGTGCTGATCTCGCACGGCGATCCCATCCTGAACATGGTGCTGCACCGGGCCGAAAGCCATGCGCTGTTCTGGCTCACATTGTTTTCCTTCCCCTTTGCGTGGCTGGTCGCGCGCGTGCAGCGCGATGCGGTGCAACTGCGCTGGTGGTGGCTGGCGATGTGGCTGGCGCTCATCACGCATCCGCTGCTGGACGCGTTCACCGTGTACGGCACGCAGCTGCTGCTGCCGTTCACCGACTACCCGGTGGCGCTGGGCAGCGTGTTCATCATCGACCCGGCGGTGACGCTGCCGTGGCTGCTCGGCCTGCTGCTGGCGCTGGCGCGCGGCGGCGACGCGCGCGGGCAGCGCGCCAACCTGTGGGGGCTGGCCGTGGGCACGGCGGTGCTGCTGCTGGGCGTGGGCCTGCAGGCGCGGGTGGATGGGCTGGCGCGCGCCAGCCTGGCCCGGCAGGGTGTGGTGCCCGAGCGCGTGCTGGTCACGCCGGCGCCGCTGTCGATGCTGCTGTGGCGCGTGGTGGCGGTGCAGGGCGGGGCGTATTACGAGGGCTTTCACGGCCTGCTGGACGCGCCGGGCCCGATGCGCTTTGACCGCCACGACCGTGGCACGCGCCTTGAATCGGCGCTGGCCGGCATCGACGGCGCGCAGCGCATCCGCCGCTTCAGCCACGGCTTCTACAAGCTGCACGAAAGCCGCACCGGCCAGCTGGTGATCACCGACCTGCGCATGGGGCAGGAGCCGCACTACAGCTTTGCCTTTGCCGTGGCTGCGCGGGGCTCACCGTTCCAGCCACTACCGGTGGCCCAGTCCGTGGGCGGGATGGCGCCGATCGGGCCGGCCCTGGCCTGGCTGGGGCAGCGCATTCGCGGTGAAGACGTGAGCGCGCCACGCTGAGGACGCCGCCATGACCCTGCAGGCCACCGTCTCCATGAGCTGGGTGAACACCGTGCTGGACGCGGCGGCGCGCCAGGGCGTGGCGCGCGAGGCGCTGCTGGCGCAGGCCGGCATCGCGCCCGAAGAGCTGCGGCAGGAGCGTTGGCCGATCGACCACATCACCCGCCTGTGGCGCGCGGCGGTGCGCGCCACGCAGGACGCCGGTTTTGGCCTGAAGGCCGGCAGCCAGGTGGGGCCGGCCAACTTCAACGTGGTGGGCGAGCTGCTGCAGACCAGCGCCACCCTGCGCGAGGCGATCGCGGCGGTGCAGAGGTACCAGCGCCTGATCAGCGACGGCGGGCGCTTTCAGATGGTGGCCGGCGCGCAGGCCAGCTGGCTCATCTACCACCCGCGCCAGGGCACGCTGGCCTTCAGCCCGCACCAGGTGGAGGCGGTGCTGGCGGCGGTGCTGAGCTTCATTGGCGGTGCCATGGGCGCCGTTGTACGACCGCTGCGGGTGCAGTTCAGCCAGCCGCGCGTGGGGCTGCTGGCGGGCTATCGCGAGGTGTTTGCCTGCCCGGTGGCGTTCGAGCAGGCCTTCAGCGGCCTGCTGCTGGACAACGCGCTGCTGGACGCCCCCTTGCTGCGGGCCGACCAGCGACGCGCGCGCGAACACCAGCGCGCCGCCGCCGCGCGCATGGCCGAGCTGACGCAGGGCGGGGCGCTGGCGCAGGAGCTGCGCGCCTGGATGGTCGCCACGCTGGCCAGCCGCGTGCCCACCCGGGCCGAGGCGGCGCAGGCCCTGGGCGTGAGCGAACGCACCCTGGCGCGGCGCATGCAGGCGCAAGGCCTGAGCTTCACCGCCCTGCTGGACGGCGTGCGCCGCGACGCCGCGCTGCAGGCCGTGGCGCACAGCACGCGGGCGCTGGCCGACATCGGCCTGGCGCTGGGCTTTGCCGAACCGGCGGTGTTCTGGCGCGCCTTCAGGCGCTGGACCGGCTGCACGCCGCAGGCCTGGCGGGCCTCGCCCGGTGGCGTGGGTAACTCAGCCTGACATCCGCAGGCCGGCGCGGCAGTTGTGCACGCCAACTGTGAATCGGTCTGTGGAAAAGTCGGTGAACAAGCGCCGCAAGCCGCGCCGGCATTGATCTGGCGGGTGCTGCCTGTTGAACAGGCAGTGCCGCCTGGTACTGACCAATTGCTATCGAATAGAGAGCTGCTGGCGCTCGCCCATCAAGCGCTGGAGCCCGATAAGGCCTGTGATGCAACAGCCCTGGCGCTCAGATATGCAGCGCCTGGCCCAGCGCGCGCAGCGCCGCTTCCTGCACCGCCTCGCCCAGCGTGGGGTGGGCGTGGATGGTGTGGCCCACGTCTTCCAGCCTGGCGCCCATCTCTATGGACTGGCCGAAGGCCGCGGCGAGTTCCGACACGCCCCGGCCCACGGCCTGCCAGCCAAGGATGAGGTGGTTGTCCTTGCGCGCCACCACGCGCACGAAGCCGCCGGTGGCCTCCAGCGTCATGGCGCGGCCGTTGGCGGCGAAGGGGAAGGCGGCGTCTATGCAGTCAATGCCGGCGGCGCGCGCCTCGCCCGGGGTCTTGCCGACCACCACCACCTCGGGGTCGGTGAAGCAGACGGCGGGAATCGCCATGGGTTCGAAGCGCCGGTTCTTGCCCGCGATCTGCTCGGCCACGCATTCGCCCTGGGCCATGGCGCGGTGCGCCAGCATGGGCTCGCCCGTCACGTCGCCGATGGCCCAGACGTTGCGCATCGAGGTGCGGCAATGCGCGTCTATGGCCACATGGCGCCCGGCCATGTCCAGCTGCAGCGATTCCAGGCCAAAGCCCGTGGTGTGCGGCCTGCGGCCCACGGCGACGAGCACGCGGTCGGCCGGCAGCGCGAACTCCTCGGCGCGCGCGTCGTTGCGCACATGCACGCCGTGCTCGGCGTCCCAGCCCTGCACGCTGCAGCCCAGGTGCAGCACGATGCCGCTCTTTTGCAGCGCCTGCAGCACGGGCTGGGTCAGCTCCTCGTCGTAGGTCGGCAGCACGCGCTGCACGGCCTCGACCACGGTCACCTCCACGCCCAGCTTGCGGTAGGCCATGCCCAGCTCCAGGCCGATGTAGCCGGCGCCGACCACGACCAGGCGTTTGGGGATGGCGTCGGGCGAGAGCGCGTCGGTGGACGACCAGATGGCGCCGCCAAACGGCATGCTGGGCAGCTCCACGGGCGTGGAGCCGGTGGCCAGCAGCAGGTGCTCGCAGCGCACGCGCAGCGGCTCGCCCTCGGGCGGCTTGACGATGACGGTCTTGCCGTCCTCGATCTCGGCCCAGCCCTTGTGCACCTGCACGCCGGCCTTGCGCAAGAGCGCGCCGACGCCACCGGTCAGGCGCGTGACGATGCCGTCCTTCCAGCGCACGGTCTGGGCGATGTCGATCTGCGGGTCGGACACGCGTATGCCCAACTGCGAGCCCGCCGCCTGGTGGCGCGCGCGGTCGAACTCCTCGGCCGCGTGGATCAGCGCCTTGGACGGGATGCAGCCGATGTTCAGGCAGGTGCCGCCCAGGCTCGCGCCCTCGACCAGCATGGTGGGAATGCCCAGCTGGCCGGCGCGTATGCCCGCCACGTAGCCGCCCGGGCCGCCGCCGATGATGAGCAGCTTGGTTGTCAATTCCTTCATTGCATTCACTCCACGAACAGCAGGGCCGGGGTTTCGAGCAGCGCGCGCATCGCCTGGATGAACTGCGCCGCGTCCATGCCATCGACCACGCGGTGGTCGAACGACGAGGACAGGTTCATCAGCTGGCGCGCCACCACCTGGCCGCCACGCAGCATCGGGCGTTCGACCATGCGGTTCACGCCGACGATGGCCACCTCGGGGTGGTTGATGACCGGCGTGCTGACGAGGCCGCCCAGGGCGCCCAGGCTGGTCAGCGTGATGCTGGAGCCCGAGAGCTCGTCGCGCCCCAGCTTGCCCGTCTTGGCGCCATCGGCCAGGCGCGCGATGCCGGCGGCGCACTGCCACAGGTCCAGGCTTTCGGCGTGGCGCAGCACGGGCACCATCAGGCCGGCGTCGGTCTGCGCGGCAATGCCCAGATGCACGCCCTCGTAGCGCGTGACCACGCCCGCGTCGTCGTCAAAGCGGGCGTTGATCTGCGGGAAGTCGCGCAGGGCCAGCACCATGGCGCGCGCCAGGAAGGGCAGCAGCGTGAGCTTGCCGCGCGTCGCGCCGTGGATCTTGTTGAGCTGCTGGCGCAGCTGCTCCAGCTCGGTCACGTCCACCTCTTCGACGTAGCTGAAGTGCGGGATGCGGCGCTTGGCCTCCTGCATCTTCTGCGCGATCTTGCGGCGCAGGCCGATGACGGGGATCTGCTCCTCGCCGTGGCGCTCCACATACTGCGAGCCGCCCGCGCCCTGCACCTGGCCACCGCCGGCGGCAAAGGCGTCCAGGTCATGGTGCTCGATGCGCCCGGCCGGGCCGCTGCCGTGCACGCGGCGCAGGTCCACACCCATGTCCAGCGCACGGCGGCGCACGGCGGGCGAGGCCAGCGGGCGCTCGCCCTCCTTGCGCAGCGCGGCGGGGGCGCGGGGTGCGGCGGCGCTGGCGCGCGCGGGCGCCGCCTTGGGGGCCGCCGCCGGTGCAGCGGGCACAGCAGGTGCTGCGGGCGCTGTTGTTGCTACTGAAACAGTAGCTGCTTGCGCCTGACTGGCGGGCGCTGGGGCTGAATTTTCCTTCAAATTCCCTTCGCCCTCGACCTCCAGCCGCACCAGCTCGGCGCCCACGGCCATGACCTGGCCCGGGCTGCCTCCCAGCGACAGCACCTTGCCGTGCATGGGGGACGGCACCTCGACGGTGGCCTTGTCGGTCATCACGTCGGCCAGGTGCTGGTCTTCGGAGATGCTGTCGCCGACCTGCACATGCCAGCTCACCAGTTCCACTTCGGCAATGCCCTCGCCAATGTCGGGCACGCGGATTACGTAAATACCCATGTCATGCCTCCACTGCGCGCTTCAGGGCCTCGGCGACGCGCGCCGGGCCGGGAAAGTAAGCCCATTCCTGGGCGTGCGGGTAGGGGGTGTCCCAACCCGTCACGCGCTCTATGGGGGCTTCGAGCTGGTAGAAGCAATGCTCCTGCACCAGCGCGGCGAGCTCGGCGCCGAAGCCGCTGGTGCGCGTGGCCTCGTGCACCACGACGCAGCGGCCGGTCTTCTTGACCGACTCCACGATGGTGTCCAGGTCCAGCGGCCAGAGGCTGCGCAGGTCGATGATCTCGGCGTCTATGCCGGTCTCGCGCACGGCCGCCTCGCTGACCCAGACCATGGTGCCGTAGGTCAGCACGGTGACGGCCTTGCCGGGGCGGAACACCGCGGCCTTGTCGAGCGGCACGTTGAAATAACCCTCGGGCACGCGGCCCATGTCGTGCTTGGACCAGGGCACGACCGGCTTGTCGTGGTGGCCGTCGAACGGGCCGTTGTACAGGCGCTTGGGCTCCAGGAAGATGACCGGGTCGTCGCACTCCATGGAGGCGATCAGCAGGCCCTTGGCGTCGTAGGGGTTGCTGGGCATCACCGTGCGCAGGCCGCAGACATGGGTGAAGAAGGCCTCGGGGCTCTGGCTGTGCGTCTGCCCGCCGTAGATGCCGCCGCCGCAGGGCATGCGGATCACCATGGGCGCGGTGAAGTCACCGGCCGAGCGGTGGCGCAGGCGCGCGGCCTCGGACACGATCTGGTCCGTGGCCGGGTAGAAGTAGTCGGCAAACTGGATCTCCACCACCGGCCGCAGGCCGTAGGCCGCCATGCCGATCGCCGTGCCGACGATGCCCGATTCGGAGATCGGCGCGTCGAAGCAGCGCGTCTTGCCGTACTTGGCCTGCAGGCCCTCGGTGACGCGGAACACGCCGCCGAAGTAGCCCACGTCCTCGCCGTAGACGATGACGTTGTCGTCGCGGCCCATCATCACGTCCAGGCCCGAGCGCAGCGCCTGGATCATGGTCATGGGGACGCCGCCCTGGTCTTGGTTCTGTTCTGCCATGGCTTACACCCCCATCTGCTGGCGCTGCCGGCGCAGGTGCTCCGGCATGTCCTTGTACACATCGTCGAACATGGTCGCGGCGCTGGGCACGCGGCCATCGAGCAGGCTGCCGTGGGTCTCGGCCTCCTTCTGCGCGGCGATGACCTCGGCCTCGAGCTCCTTCTGCGCGGCCTCGTGCTGGGCCTCGCTCCATTCGCCGATGGCGATCAGGTGTTTTTTCAGGCGCTCTATCGGGTCGCCCAGCGGGAAGCGCTGCCAGTCGTCGGCGGGGCGGTACTTGCTCGGGTCGTCGGACGTGGAATGGGGCCCGGCGCGGTAGGTTTCCCACTCGATCAGCGTCGGGCCGCAGTTGTTGCGCGCGCGCTCGGCCGCCCATTGCGAGGCGGCGTACACGGCCAGAAAGTCATTGCCATCGACGCGCAGCGAGGCAATGCCCACGCCCACGCCGCGCTGGGCGAAGGTCGTTCCCTCGCCCCCGGCAATCGACTGGAAGGTGGAGATGGCCCACTGGTTGTTGACCACGTTGATGATGACCGGCGCGCGGTACACATGGGCGAAGGTGAGCGAGGTGTGGAAGTCGCTCTCGGCCGTGGAGCCGTCGCCAATCCAGGCCGAAGCAATCTTGGTATCACCCTTGATGGCCGATGCCATGGCCCAGCCCACGGCCTGCGGCACCTGCGTCGCCAGGTTGCCCGAGATCGAGAAGAAGCCGGCGCGCTTGTACGAGTACATCACCGGCAGCTGGCGGCCCTTGATCGGGTCGCGCTGGTTGCTCATCAGCTGGCAGATCATCTCGACCATGGAGATGTCGTCGCGCGCGAGCAGCAGGCCCTGCTGGCGGTAGGTGGGGAAGCACATGTCGCCGTCCTGCAGCGCCATCGAATGGGCGACGGCAATCGCCTCCTCGCCCAGGCACTGCATGTAGAAGGAGAGCTTCTTCTGCCGCTGCGCGAGCAGCATGCGCGCGTCGAAGGCACGCGTCTTCATCATCGCGCGCAGGCCGCGGCGCATGCGCTCGGGGTGCAAGGCCGGCGCCCAGGGGCCCACGGCCTTGCCGTCGTCATCGAGCACGCGCACCAGGCTGGTGGCAAGGTCGGCGGTGTCGGCCGGTGCGGTGTCTGTGGGGGGTCTGCGTACGGCGCCAGCGGGGGAGATGCTGAGGTACGAGAAGTCGGTCTTCGCGCCCGGCCGTCCAGTCGGCTCGGGCACGTGCAGCCTGAGGGCTGAGTGCGGTGTCATTCGCGGTCTCCATCTGCACGATCGTGTCGTGCGTTTGCGGTCGGACAGGACAGGGCGCCGGATCACGGCGCACGGTCACTTCTTATGGTGCGCGGTGGCGCAGGCGCAATCGTAGTGCTTGCGGGGCTTGTGCGCCAGCCCCCGCGGCGTGCGCCGGGCGGATGAATACCCCGTGGCCTCAAGCTGACGATTCGGAGCGAAATTGGGTGCTGGCGCTTGTCTGTCGAGCGACAGCAGCTATCAAATCAGGAGTTATCGACGGAGGTGCTGGCCGCACCGGCGCTCGATGTCGATGGCTGGCCGTGCAGCCGTGCGTACAGTCCGCCCGCGGCCACCAGCTCGGCGTGGGCGCCTTGCTCGACGATGCGGCCGCGCTCCATGACGACGATGCGGTCGGCGTGCTCGATGGTCGACAGCCGGTGCGCGATCACCAGGGTGGTGCGCCCCGCCATGGCGCGCGTGATGGCCTGCTGCACCAGGCGTTCGCTCTCGGTGTCGAGCGCCGAAGTGGCTTCGTCCAGCAGCAGCACGGGCGCGTCCTTGTACAGCGCGCGGGCGATCGCCAGCCGCTGGCGCTGGCCGCCGGACAACTGGGCGGCGTTGTGGCCCAGCACGGTGTCGATGCCCTCGGGCAGCGTGGCCACGTGGGCCGCCAGGTTGGCGTCTTGCAGGCAGCGCTGCACGCGTTCGCGGTCGACGGCGGCCGCGCCCAGCGCCACGTTGGCGGCGATGCTGTCGTTGAACATGGTCACGTCCTGGCTGACCAGGGCGAACTGCGCCCGCAGCGCCGCCAGCGGCCAGTCGGCGATGTTGCTGCCGTCCAGCAGCACCTGCCCCGACGTGGGCTGCACGAAGCGCGGCAGCAGGTTGATCAGCGTGGTCTTGCCGGCGCCCGAGGGCCCCACCAGGGCCACCATCTCGCCCGCCCGCACGTGCAGGCTGAGCTGCCGCAGCACCGGCTCGCCGTCGTCGCCGTAGCTGACGCTGACTTGCCGCAGCGCCAGCTCGCCACGGGCGCGCGGCACGGGCTGGTCGGCGGCGGCCGCGGGGCCGGCCTCGGGCGCCACCTGGGCCATCAGATCGAGCCCGCGTTCCAGCGCCGCCAGCCCGCGCGTGACCGGGCCCACCACGTCGGTCAGGCGGCGCAGCGGCTGGATCAGCATCAGCATGGCGCCGATGAAGGACACAAAGCCGCCCACCGTGATGCGCTGCCCCGTGTCGCTCTGGCCCTGGTGCAGCGCGATGCCGATCACCACCGACAGCGCCACGGCGGCCGCCATCTGCGCCAGCGGCATGGCCGCCGCCGACGCGCTGGTGGCCTTGATCGACAACCCGCGCAGCTGGCGCGACAGCGTGTCGAAGCGGCCGGCCTGCTGGCCCTGCGCGCCGTGCAGGCGCACCATGCGGTGGGCCAGCACGTTTTCCTCCACCACGTAGGCCAGCTCGTCGGTGGTGGCCTGCGACAGCCGGGTGTAGCGGTACAGCCGGCGTGACATGGTCTTCATGATCAGCGCCACGATCGGCACCAGCACCAGCACGATCAGCGTCAGCGACCAGTTCAGATACAGCAGGTAGGCCATCAGCGCCACCACCGAGAAGCTGTCGCGCGCCAGGTTCAGCAGCGCCTGCACCAGCAGCGTGGTGCCGGTCTGCACCTCGTAGACCAGGGTGTTGGCCAGCTGGCTGGCGTTCTGGCGCGCGAACAGCGACAGCTCCGCCGCCAGCAGGCGGTCGAACAGCTGCCGGCGCAGCTTGACCATGCCCTCGTTGGCGATGCGCGCCAGCGCGTACTGGCTGGCAAAGTGCGCAAAGCCGCGCAGCGCGAACAGCCCGACGATGGCCAGCGGCACCACCCAGATCGGCAGGCTGCCCTGGGTGAAGCCCTCGTCCAGCAGCGGCTTGAGCAGCGCCGGCACCGAGGCTTCGGTGAGCGCGCTGATCAGGCTGCCCAGCACCGCGATCACCCAGCCCAGGCGGTATTCGCGGAAGTAGGTCCACAACCGGGCCAGCCGGGCACCGATCGGCTGCTGCGCCGAAGGCGATGCGGGGAGTGGGGCGATAACAGGGGTGGTCATGTGCGCCGGACATTTGGGACAATGCGCGGTTGCGGACTTCTGAGCCGTGCTCAAAACCCCTTGATGTCAAGAATATCCCGCTCCATACCACGTTCGGTCGCTGACGGGACGAGCCACATGTTGAGTACAAAGGCCCGCGTCGGCAGTGGCCCTGTGATTTGCGGCTTGAAGCTGCCGGTCACGCGCCAGACGCACGCCCACCTGGCCACGTCCTTGCCTTGCATCAGCATGTATGCGACCGCAGGCTGAATTCTGGGGCGGTGGGTGCCTCGCAATGCCTCCAGAGTGGAAGCGGCCGTGAGCGAGGAATGACCAGGTTTCTCGCTGTCGTGCACGGTCACGGATAGTTGGGACCACGCTCTGATGCGCCTGTGGATTTGCGAGACATGTGCAGAAGTATCGAGCCGCTTGATCTCCCATTGGCTTGCCTGGCCGGACGGAGCGTCGGGATAGGCCTCAGCAAATGCAGCGCCGATCGATTCGCGCACCGTGGCTTCGTTGCAGTGTTCGGAGGCGAACGCTTCCATGCGGTCGAGCGTCTGGCGCAGGCTTACTTCCTGGGCAGATTGGCTGTACAGGGCCCGTATGTCTGCATCGTTGACCAGGCGATATTGGCTGGCGATCTGCAAGACCCGATCATGCTGACCGGACGCCTGTAGTGCCCGAATTTCAGCCATCACCTCCGGCTTGTTTGCCTGCAGGGCTTCCGTTTGACGTGCCACTTCCTGCTGCAATTGAGCCTGCTGCTGTTCGACCTTGTCGCGACGCAAGTGTTCTTGGTAGAGCCGGGACATCATCGGACCCAGGCCAACGGCCAGGGCGATCGCTGCGGAGCCGAACAGGACCATCGATTTCCGTTGCATGGTGTAAGAGGAAAAGAGAAAGCCCTCCGCGTGGAGGGCTTGTAGAGGAACGATGGATCGAGATCAGGAGCGTCGACGCAAACCGGTGGCACCGGCGCCGGCCAGTAGCAGGCCAAGCAGCATGAAGCCCATTTCACTCAGCGTGGGAATGGGGGCGACCGACCCGCCGCCGCCCGGAGGCACCACCCTGGAGCCAAAGCCGTCAAGGTAGGCGTAGCCGGAATGACCTGTGGGCTGACAATCAGAGGCCAGCAAGTAGACTTCAATCGTGTCACCCAGATCGGCGTTCGGCACCACGACGTCGGCCGGCTTCCAGTTGAGGTATTGATAGCCGGTGTTGCCCGGCACCGGAACGAACTGCGTCCCGGTTTGCCCAGCGAATGAGAAATCCTCGTATAGCGTCGTGCCCTTGGTGACATTCCGTACCCGCAGGAAAAAGAACGGCTGGCCGGCGGGGTTGTGATTGGGATCCTCCAGCACCACCGCGTAGTTGAACCGGATGTGCAACAAGTTGTCGCTGGGGTCCCGGTCAGCGTTGGTGATGACATCTTGCTGGCTGATGAAGTTGGCGAACCCGCCGGTGTCAGCGTTGTTGACCCGCGCGGTGCGTGTTTGGGCGTAGGGCAGGGTAATGGGTGCATTCACCAAGTCCGGCCCACCAGACACCACCGCGCCCCGGAACGAACCACCTGAACCAAGACTGATGCTGCCGCTGTGGTACGGCTGGGCACCCTGCAGGCCCTGGTTGATCCCGAAACCTGTGGTCCAGCCCGTGAAGTCACCAGTCTCGAAACCACCATTCTGAAAAATTGCCGATGCCGGCAGCGAGGCAACAAGCAATGCGCCGCACAGTGCAGCCTTGAATTTGGTCAGATGAGTCAATTTTTCCTCCAGATATTGTTTAGAGAATTGATGTAAACGAGCTCGGCACTTCCGAATAGCTCTTGAGTTGATGTTCATGCATGGAAACGCGCGATGAAGAACCTTCTTGCCGAGACGCCGCCAGATCCACCACTTACGCAGCACACACAGCGATTTTATAGCACGGCGGCGTTGGTGTGGCAAGAAGCAATCTTGGTGGCCTAAGGATCACCTGCCTGACGAGAGCACCATCCTGCGCTTTCGCCACCTGCTGGAGCGCCACCGCATTGCCGAGCAGATCCTGGCTGGCGTCAACGCCATGCTCACCGCCCGTGGCCTGATGCTCCAGGCCGGCACCGTGATCGACGCCACCATCATCGCCGCGCCCAGCTCGACCAAGAACAAGGAGGGCAAGAGAGACCCTCAGATGCACCAAACGAAGAAGGGCAATCAGTGGCACTTTGGCATGAAGATGCACATCGGCGCCGATGCCGACTCGGGCCTGGTGCACACCCCGGTGGGCACAGCGGCCAACGTGCACGACATCACCCAGGCGGTGCACTTGCTGCATGGGCAGGAAAGCGACGTGCACGCCGATTCGGGCTTTCGCGGCGTGCACAAGAGACCTGAGATCATCAAGACGCACCCCGATGTGAATTGACACGTGGCCATGACGCCCGGCAAGAGAAGGGCGCTGGACAAGGACAGCCTGGTGGGCGAGCTGACCGACGCGCTGGAGAGGACCAAGGCCGGCATCCGCGCCAAGGTCGAGCATCCGTTTCGCGTGGTCAAGGTGCTGTGGGGCCATGCCAAGGTGCGCTACCGGGGGCTGGCCAAGAACACGGCGCAGTTCACCACCTTGTTTGCGCTGAGCAATCTGTGGATGGTGCGCAAGCAACTGCTGCAGATGCAGCAGGCATAGGTGCGCCCGCTGCATGGGCTGCGGCCCATGCAGGGGCCCGTAAAGCCCCAACAGGGGTGATTTCAGTCCCAAAACGAAGAAAAACCGAAGCTTGATTTCATCATCCGAATGGTCGCAGATCGGTCTTGCACAAAAGACGGGTTGATCAGACCTTCCCTAAGTTAAGATTTGCCCCAGCATGAAGTCATTGAGTACCTCTAGTCGTATGCTGCGACTTGATCGTCGCAGCTTGCTTGCGGCGTTTGCCGTCTCAGCCGCATTTCCAGCCCTGGCGCAGTTTCGCGTCGAGGTGTCGGGCGTCGGCCTGACGCAGTTGCCCATCGCCCTGGTGCCGTTTCGCGGCGAAGAGGGCGCGCCGCAGAAGATCAGCGCCATCGTGCGCGCCGATCTGGAGCGCAGCGGCCAGTTCCGCGCCGTCGACGCGGCTGGCCAGGCCATGGACGAGACCACCCGGCCCGACATGTCGGTGTGGCGCCAGCGCGCCGCCGACGCGCTGGCTGGCGGCAGCGTCACGCGCCTGGCGGACGGCCGCTGGGACGTGCGCTTTCGCCTGTGGGACGTGGTGCGCGGGCAGGACTTGGGCGGCCTCGGCTACGTCGTGCCGCAGGCCGACCTGCGGCTGGCGGCGCACAAGATCGCCGACTACATCTACGAAAAGCTGACGGGCGAGAAAGGCGTGTTCTCCACCCGCCTGGCCTACGTCACCAAGGCCGGCAACCGCTACACCCTGTGGGTCGCCGATTCGGACGGTGAGAACGCGCAGGCCGCGCTGGGCAGCCCCGAACCCATCATCTCGCCGGTCTGGTCGCCCGATGGCACGCAGCTGGCCTATGTGTCGTTCGAGTCGCGCAAGCCGGTCATCTACGTGCATGACGTGGCCAGCGGACGCCGGCGCCTGCTGGCCAACTTCAAGGGTTCCAACAGCGCGCCGGCCTGGTCGCCCGACGGGCGCAGCCTGGCGGTCACGCTGTCGCGCGACGGCGGCTCGCAGCTGTACCTGATCAGCGCCGGCGGCGGCGAACCCCGGCGCCTGACGCAGTCGCAGAGCATCGACACCGAGCCCACCTTTTCGCCCGACGGCGCCAGCATCTACTTCGTCAGCGACCGCGGTGGCGCGCCGCAGATCTACCGCATGCCGGTGGGCGGTGGTGCCGCGCAGCGCGTCACCTTCAACGGCAGCTACAACGTCTCGCCCGCCGTCAGTCCGGACGGCCGCTACCTGGCCTATGTGTCGCGCACGGGCGGCTACAAGCTGCACGTGATGGAGTTGGCCAGTGGCAACACCGCCGCCGTCACCGACACGGCCGAGGACGAAAGTCCCAGCTTCGCGCCCAACAGCCGCCTGATCGTCTATGCCACGCGCCAGGGCGGGCGCGAAGCCCTGATGACCACCACGCTGGACGGCAAGATCAAGGCGCGCCTGGCGGGCCAGGGTGGCGACATCCGCGAGCCGGCCTGGGGGCCCTCGCAGCGATGACGCGCCGGGGCCGGCGCGGGTCTGGGGATCGATTTTTCTTGTTCAGTTCAGGAGTGCATTCATGTTCAAGCGTTATCTGATGGTGGCCGCCCTGGCGGTCGTGTTGGCCGGCTGCGGCTCCAACGTCAAGCTGGATCCGCCGATCGAGGGCAGCGGCACCGCCGGTGCCAGCGCGACCGGGCAGGGGGCCGCCGGCCAGGGCGCGGGCCAGAGCACGGTCACGCAGGTGCAGGCCGGTGCGGCCGGCGCCGACGCGGCCGGCCCCGCCGGCGTCGGGCGGGTGATCTACTTCGACTTCGACAGCTTCGTGGTCAAGCCCGAATACCAGCCGCTGGTCGACCAGCACGCGCGCTTCCTGCAGGCCAACCGCGGCCGCGGCGTGGCGCTCGAGGGCCATACCGACGAGCGCGGCAGCCGCGAATACAACCTGGCCCTGGGCCAGAAGCGCGCCGAGGCCGTGCGCCGCGCCCTGACCCTGGTCGGCGCCAGCGACGCCCAGGTCGAGGCCGTCAGCTTCGGCGAGGAAAAGCCGGCAGTGGCCGGCTCCACGGAAGACGCCTACGCGAAGAACCGTCGTGTCGAGATCCGCTACCGCTGAGCGCGCCGTGAGCGGATTGCGGATGCCGTCGCCGCGGGTCCTCGTTCTGGCCCTGGCCTGCCTGACCGGGCAGGCCGCGCAGGCCCAGTTGTTCGGTGACGACCAGGCGCGCCAGGCCATCCTGGATCTGCGCCAGCGCTTCGATCAGGCGGTGGCGGCGCAAAACCGCCTGGTGGACGAAAACACCCAGCAGCGCCGCGGTCTGCTGGACTTGCAGCAGCAGATCGAGTCGCTGCGTGGCGAGCTGGCGCGCTCGCGCGGCCAGGAAGAGCAGCTGGCGCGCGACGTGGCGGAGCTGCAGAAAGCCCTGGCGTCACAGCAGCAGGCGCTGGACGAGCGCCTGCGCAAGCTGGAGCAGGACGTGGCCGCGCGCGCCCCCGACGCCAGCGCCGGCGGCGCCGTGCCACCGGTGGCCAGCGACGCCGCGGCCGCCACCGAGAAGCAGGACTACGACGCCGCGCTGGCGGTGTTTCGCGCCGGCGACTTCAAGGCCGCGCAGACCGGCTTTGCCGGCTTCATCAAGCGCTACCCGCGCAGCACGCTGGCGCCGTCGGCGCTGTTCTGGCTGGGCAACGCCCAGTACGCCACGCGCGACTACAAGGAGGCGATCACCAACTTCCGCTCGCTGCTCACGGCCTCGCCCAACCACGCCCGCGCCCCGGAGGCCATGCTGGCGATCGCCAATTGCCAGATCGAGCTGAAGGACAGCCGCGCGGCGCGCGGCACGCTGGAGTCGCTGATCAAGACCTACCCGCAGTCCGAAGCGGCGCAGACCGGCAAGGAGCGCCTGGCGCGGCTGAAGTGACACGCGGCTGGCGCCAGTGCCGCGCAGGCCGTGGCCGGCGCGGCGTTGGGCGGCGGCGCGTCAGCGGTGGCTATCGCGGCGCGTTTGCGCGTGCCGCCCTGCTGCCTTTATAATCATTGGTTGCCTTGCCACACCCCGATCTGACGCCGGGGGCGGCTGTTGCCCGGGTTCGCGCCGCGGATTCGGGCTTGTTCATCCACAAGGAGAATTCATGCGTCACTATGAAATCATTCTGCTGATCCATCCGGATCAAAGCGAGCAGGTTCCGGCCATGCTCGAGCGCTACAAGGGCATGATCACCGCCGGTGGCGGCAAGATCCACCGCGAGGAAGACTGGGGCCGCCGTCAGCTGGCCTACCAGATCAACAAGCTGGCCAAGGCGCACTACCTGTGCCTGAACATCGAGGCCGACCAGGCCGTGATGGGCGAGCTGGAGCACGCCTTCCGCTTCAACGACGCCGTGCTGCGTCACCTGACGGTGCAGAAGAAGAAGGCCGATACCGGCCCGTCTTCGATGATGAAGACCGTCGAGCGCGAAGAGGCCCGCAAGGCCCAGCAGGCAGAGGCCAGCTGACGCGGTGGGCGCGGCGCCGCGGGGCGATGCGGTGAACCAGCTTCGCCTCATGGCCTGCATCGTCGAGATCGGCGCGCCGCGCCACACGCCAGCCGGCCTGCCGGCGCTGGACCTCCGGCTCGAACACGAGTCGACCCAGGAGGAAGCGGGGCAAGCCAGACAGGTCAGGACAGTGCTCAGGGCGGTGGCCCTGGGCGCGACGGCCGAGCGGCTGGGCAGGCAGAGTGTCGGATCGCGCTGGTGCTTCAGCGGTTTTCTGGCCAGCCCACGCCAAGCCAGCTCGGTGGTACTGCATATCCAGGATTTTCAGCAAGATCAGTTTCAAGGAGCCTCTTAAATGGCCACGTTCAAGAAATTCAACAAGGACAAGCGTCCCAAGCGCAACACCCAGTCGCTGCTGTTCCGTCGCAAGCGCTTTTGCCGCTTCACGGTGGCGGGTGTCGAGGAGATCGACTACAAGGACGTCGACACCCTGCGCGACTTCATCGCCGAAAACGGCAAGATCGTGCCCGCCCGCCTGACCGGCACGCGCGCCATCTACCAGCGTCAGCTCAACACCGCGATCAAGCGTGCGCGCTTTCTGGCCCTGCTGCCGTACAGCGACCAGCACCGCGTCTGATAGGGAGGACCCACACATGCAAGTCATTCTTCTGGACAAGGTCACCAACCTGGGCAACCTGGGCGAGATCGTCAAGGTCAAGGACGGTTATGCCCGCAACTTCCTGATTCCCTCGGGCCGCGCCCGTCGCGCCACCGAAGCCGCCAAGGCCGAGTTCGAGGCGCGCCGTGCCGAGCTGGAAAAGCAGGCCGCCGACAAACTGGCCGCCGCGCAGACCGTGGGCGAGAAGCTCAACGGCCAGACCATCAAGCTGACGCAGAAGGCCGGCGTCGACGGCCGTCTGTTCGGCTCGGTCACCAACCACGACATCGCGGACGAGCTGAAGAAGCAGGGCTACGACGTGCACAAGTCGCAGGTGCGCATGCCCGCCGGCCCCATCAAGACCGTGGGTGACAACACCATCGAAATCGCGCTGCACACCGACGTGCTGGCCGAAATCACGGTATCCGTGTACGGCGAAACGGCCTGACCGTTCGCACGCCTGTTGGCCGCAAGCCGCCCGCCGAATCCGGCGGGCGGTTTTTTTTGGGGGGTTGCCTGCGCGCCCGCCGCTGGCGGGGCGCACGGCGCTCAGCGGCCGCGCCGCACGCGCAGCAACTCGTCCAGGATCAGGCCGATGGCGCCGACGGTGATGGCGGCGTCGGCCAGGTTGAAGGCCGGAAAGTGCCCGCGATGGAACAGCGGCGCCAGAAACGACCAGTGGAAGTCCAGAAAGTCCACCACGTAGCCGTGCAGCATGCGGTCGATGACGTTGCCGACGGCGCCGCCCAGGATCATGGACAGCGCGAACGCGAACAATTTTTGCCCCGGGTGCGCGCGCAGCAGCCAGACGATGAAGCCCGCCACCGCCAGCGCCAGCCCGATGAAGAACCAGCGCTGCCAGCCGCCGGCGCCGGCCAGGAAGGAAAACGCCGCGCCCGTGTTGTGCGCCCGCACGACGTTGAAGAAAGAGGTGACGTAGGTGGCGTCGCCCAGCCGGTAGTGGCCCAGGATCAGCTGCTTGGTGAACTGGTCCAGCACCGCCACCACGGCCGCCAGCGCCAGCCAGACGGCCAGCGAGCCGCCCCCCCGGGATGCCGTGCGCGCCACCGTCAGGCCACCGTGCGGGTCTCGCCCGCGCCGAACAGGTTGCCGACGCAGCGCCCGCACAGCGTGGGGTGACCGGCATGCTGACCGACGTCGGGCTGGTAATGCCAGCAGCGCTCGCACTTGGTGTCTTTTGAGGCGTTGACGCCTATGGAGAGCGCGCCAGCAGCTTCCAAATGAATAGCAGACACGATGAAGGCGAACTTCAGATCGGCCCCCAGGCTGGCCAGCAGGGCGTGGTCTTCGGGCGCGGCGCCCAGCGTCACGTTGGCCTGCAGTGACGAGCCGATCGCGCCTTGCTCGCGCTGCACCTCGATGTCCTTGTTGACCTGCTCGCGGATGGCGCGGATGCGCGCCCACTTGGCCAGCAACGCGGCGTCGGGCGCATCGAAGCGCCAGTATTCCTCCAGGAAGATCGAGTCGCTGGCGCCCACCAGCCGCCACGCCTCCTCGGCGGTGAAGCTGAGGAAGGGCGCCATCCAGCGCAGCATGGCCTGGGTGAGCTGCCACAGCGCGGTCTGCGCGCTGCGCCGCGCCTGCGACTTGGGCTGGGTGGTGTACAGGCGGTCCTTCAGCACGTCGAGGTAGAAGCCGCCCAGGTCTTCGGAGCAGAACAGTTGCAGCTTGGCGACCACCGGGTGGAATTCGTAGACCTCGTAGTGCGCCAGCAGCTCGGCCTGGAACTCGGCGGCGCGCGCCAGCAGCCAGCGGTCGAGCTCCAGCATGTCGCCGACCGGCACGGCATCTTGGGCCGGATCGAAGTCGCTGGTGTTGGCCAGCAGAAAGCGCAAGGTGTTGCGGATGCGGCGGTAGCTGTCGACCACGCGCGCCAGGATCTTCTCGTCGATGCCGATGTCGCCCGAGTAGTCGCTGGCGGCCACCCACAGACGGATGATCTCGGCGCCGAGCTTTTCGCTGGTCACCTGGGGCGCGACTGCGTTGCCCAGGCTCTTGCTCATCTTGCGGCCCTGGCCATCCACCGTGAAGCCGTGCGTGAGCAGGCTGCGGTAGGGCGCGCGGCCGCGGATGGCGCTGGCCAGCAGCAGCGAGGAATGGAACCAGCCACGGTGCTGGTCGTGGCCCTCCAGGTACATGTCGGCCTCGGGGCCGCTGGTGTGGTGCTCGGCCGGGTGCGTGCCACAGAGGACGTGCCAGAAGGTCGAGCCGGAGTCGAACCACACCTCCAGGATGTCGCTGCTCTTGGTGTAGAGCCGGGCGTCCTCGGGGCCGAGGATTTCCTCGGCCGTCACGCGGCTCCAGGCCTCGATGCCGCCTTGTTCGACGATGGCGGCGGCCTGGTCCAGGATCTCCATGGTGCGCGGGTGCAGCGCGTCGGTTTCCTTGTGCAGGAAGAAGGGGATGGGCACGCCCCAGGCGCGCTGGCGGCTGATCACCCAGTCGGGACGCCCGGCGATCATGTCGCGCAGTCGCGCCTGGCCGGAGGCCGGGTAGAAGGCGGTTTGCTCGATGGCCCGCAGGGCCGTGGTGCGCAGCGTCTCGGGCGCCTTGTCCGTGGTGAACACGCCTTCGCCCTCGTCCATGCGCACGAACCACTGCGAGGCGGCGCGGTAGATCACGGGTGACTTGTGGCGCCAGCAGTGCGGGTAGCTGTGCTCCAGCCTGCCGCTGGCCAGCAGGCGCCCGGCGGCCTGCAACTGCTCGGTGATGACCGGCTGCGCCTTCCAGATGTCCAGGCCGCCGAACAGGGCGAAGTCGCTGGCGTAGCTGCCACCGCCCTGCACCGGGTTCAGGATGTCGGCGTGCTTCAGGCCGTGCGCCACGCAGGAGTTGAAGTCCTCCACGCCGTAGGCCGGGGCCGAGTGCACGATGCCGGTGCCGTCGGTGTCGGTGGCGTAGTCGGCCAGGTACACCGGCGCCAGGCGCCGGTAGGCGGCATCGACGTCATGCAGCGGGTGCTCGAACGCGAGGCCGCCGAGCCGCTCGCCCATGGCCGTGGCGACGATCTCGCCCTGCAGGCCGTAGCGCTGCAGGCAGTCCGCCACCCGGGCCCTGGCCAGCACGAGCAGGCCGCGCTCGGTGTCGACCAGCGCGTACTCGATGTGCGGTCCCAGGTTGAGCGCCTGGTTGGCCGGGATGGTCCAGGCGGTGGTGGTCCAGATGACGACGTAGGCGGGCTTGCTGAGCTGCTGCAGGCCGAAGGCGGCCGCCAGCGCCGCCGCATCGTGCGCCTTGAAGGCCACGTCCACCGTGGTGCTCTTGCGGTCCTGGTATTCGATCTCGGCCTCGGCCAGCGCCGAGCCGCAGTCGAAGCACCAGTAGACGGGCTTCAGGCCGCGGTAGACGAAGCCGCGCTCAATCAGGCGCTTGAAGAGACGCAGCTCGCCCGCCTCATTGGCGAAGTTCATCGTCTTGTAGGGGTTGTCCCACTCGCCCAGCACGCCCAGGCGCTTGAAGTCCTTCATCTGGCTGGCGATCTGCTCGGTGGCGTAGGCGCGGCCCTTGGCCTGCATGTCGTCACGGCTCAGCTTGCGCCCGTACTCCTTCTCGATCTGGTTCTCGATCGGCAGCCCGTGGCAGTCCCAGCCGGGCACGTAGTGGGCGTCCAGGCCTTTCAGCTGGCGCGCCTTGACGATCATGTCCTTGAGCACCTTGTTGACGGCGTGGCCGATGTGGATCTGGCCGTTGGCATACGGCGGGCCGTCGTGCAGGATGAACTTCTCGCGCCCGGCGCGCGCCGCGCGCAGCCGGTGGTAGATGCCCTTGTCCTCCCACTCCTGCACCCAGCCAGGCTCGCGCTTGGGCAAATCGCCGCGCATCGGGAAGGGCGTGTCGGGCAGGTTGAGCGTCTGGCGGTAGTCGGTGGGGGCGTCTTGGCTCATGGCAGATGGGGGCTGAACTGGGGTATGGGGATCAAATGAACGGTTTGCGCAGGCGGGACGTGCGCAAGCAGCTATCGGAATGGGAGCGGGGCGGTGGCGGGCGGGGCGCCCGCCGCCCCTTCAAATTCGCGCCGCGCGGGCCGCCAGCCAGCGGCGGGCATCGGCGCAGTCGCGCGCAATGCCCTCGGTCAGCGCCGCCAGGCTGTGATAGCGCAATTCGTCGTGCAGTTTGTACAGCAGATCCACGCGGATGATTTTACCGTAGGCCCCCTCGGGCCCCAGGTGCGCGGGCCAGTCCAGCACATGCGTTTCCAGCAGCACGCGCCCGCCGTTGACATCGTTCGGGTCCAGCGAGGGGCGCACGCCCAGGTTGGCCACGCCGGGCAGCGGCTGCTCGTCCAGGCCGTGCACCTCGACCACGAAGATGCCGCTGGCGGCCGGCTTCCAGGCGTGGGCGCGGCGCGAAAAGCGCAGGTTCAGGGTGCGAAAGCCGTCGCCCCGGCCGGGCGCGCCCTCGGCCAGGGCGCGGCCCAGCTTGCGCCCGTGCACCACGTGGCCGCTGATGCCGTAGGACCGCCCCAGCAGCGCGGCGGCAGCCGTCATGTCGCCGGCGGCCAGCGTCTCGCGCACGGCCGAGCTGGACACGCGCTGGCCGTGCACCTCGTAACTCAGCATGCGCGCGACGTCGAAGCCCTGCCGCTGGCCGGCGGCGTCCAGCATGGCGTAGTCGCCGGCGCGTCGCGCGCCGAAGCGGAAGTCGTCGCCCACCAGCACGTAGCGCACGCCCAGGCCGCGCACCAGCACCTGGTCGATGAAATCCTGTGGCGGCTGGCTGGCCAGTTGCGCGTTGAAGGGCAGCACCAGCGCCTGGTCGATGCCGCAGCGCGCCAGCTCGGCCAGCTTGTCGCGGAAGGTGGCGATGCGCGCCGGTGCCAGCTCGGGCTTGTGCTGCGCGGCGGCAAAGTAGTCGCGCGGGTGCGGCTCGAAGGTCATCACGCAGCTGGGCACGCCGCGGTGCGCCGCTTCGCTGCGCAGCAGCGCCAGCATGGCCTGGTGGCCGCGGTGCACGCCGTCGAAATTGCCGATGGTCAGGGCGCAGCCGGGCGCGATGCCGGGGTGACGCAGACCGCGGAAGATCCTCATGTCAGTACTGATTTAATAGCGCCTTGCGCTGGCCAGGCAAGCGGCAGCGCCCAAGAACGTCATGAAATCGGAGTATATTGCGGCTGGTTCGGGGCGCTGTCGCGCCGCGGACGGGGCGGCCAGCGCTGGCAACGCCGGCCACACAAACAGGGTTTCCGTTGCAGGAGGTCGTTTTGTGAAGGTGCTCAAGCTGTCGGCACAGGGTTTGCCGCAATCGTGGATCTCGCTGGAGCAGGCGGTGATCCACTACGCCGCCGAAGAAGTGCGCTGGGAAGCGGGCGGCGAGGTCGCGGTGTTCCGCGGTGGCCACAACGCCATCACCGGCGAGCAGTCGATCGTGCGCATCAACAGCATCATCGGCACCCACGGCGCGCCGCGCATCAACCCCTTCGATCTGCGCCCCAGCCTCACCAACGCCAAGCTGTTCGCGCGCGACCGCAACCTGTGCGCCTACTGCGGCCAGTGCTTTCACGAGACCGAACTGACGCGCGAACACATCGTGCCGCAGGCGCAGCGCGGGCACGACACCTGGATGAACGTCGTCACCGCCTGCCGCGCCTGCAACCACCGCAAGAGCAACCGCACCCCCGAGCAGGCGCACATGCCCCTGCTGTACGCGCCCTACGTTCCCAGCCTGTGGGAAGACTTCATCCTGCGCAACCGCCGCATCCTGGCGGACCAGATGGAGTTTCTGATGGCGCATTTGCCGCGCAGTTCGCGGTTGCACGCCTGAGGTTGAAGGGCTGCGCCAGATAGCTGGTTTTGGCAGGACACGCTCGGCGGACGGTCAGGTCTGGGGTTTCTCCAGAAGGGCGCGACCTTGACGGGTGAGGCGGTAGCGCTGCAGGCGGCTATTGGGTTTGTCCGGCAAGGTCATTTCAATGAAGCTCATCTCCAGCAGCCGGCGCACCTGCTTGTGCAGCTCGCCTGATACGCTGCGGTGACCCAAGGCTTGGGCCAGCGCGGCCTTGCCTGATTCCTGATCGTGCAGCAGCACGACAAGCCGCGCAGCCAGTGGCGACTCTAGCCGTGACTTTAGCCGTGACTCTAGCCGTGACTCCTGCTGCGCTCGCATGACTGGACGGATTGCCGGCTCGGAAACGGCAGGCGTTACGGTGATTTCGTCAGCTAGAAATACGCTCAACCGCACGCCCGTCGCAATTTCTGTCACTTGTGGTTCGGGCAGTCCTTGGGCGGCGGCCTCGGCGAAGATGCGCCGCACGCCGCTGCCCCATTGCTCGACCAGATGCAGTTCACGGAACACGCGCGCAATGACGGGATTGCGGATGCGCGAGACGCCGCTTTGCATGTCCTGAACGGTCATGCCGGGCAGCAGATAGCCGGGGCTTTCGATGTCGATGCGGTTGTCGAAGAAGGCCACGCGCATGGGCGTGCCGCGCTGGGCGTAGTCGGCATGCACCAGGGCGTTGACGATGGCCTCGCGCAGCATGGCCAGCGGAATGCTCCACACGTCCTCACGCTGCATGGCGCCAAAGCGGGCGCTCTTGAAGGCGTGCTTTTTCAAAAACAACTCGATCTCGTGCACCGCATCGGGCAGGTGGGCGTGAATCTCCTGCTGGTCGAAGATGTGCACCTTGTCGCGCCCGCGAAAGCGCCCGCACTGCACCCAGGCGTCGGGAAAGTGCTGCTCGCGCTGGCGGCCAAACAGCAGCACCGCGCCGCGCGTGGGCACCAGGCGGCCCTGCTCGCGGCGCAGCAGTTTGAGGGTTTGCAGCCGCGTGGCGTCCAGCGGCTTGGCTGCGCCAAACCAGCGGGCCATGGCGTCGTGGTCGAGGTCATCCGCCGTCAACTCGGGCATGGGTTGTTCGTCAAACACCTGGCCCGCCACGGCGCGGCGGGCCTCGGCAATCCAGTCGGGCCCGGCCTGGCGGTTGCTGGAGCCCAGGCGCAGGTACACGCCTTGTTCCGGCCCCAGGGCATTCAGGCAATGCGGGCGCGCGCTGCTGGGGAAGACCTCCACCACCAGCACAGTGGCCGTGGCCATGCCCGGGCGCTGCACGCTCAGCAGCTCCACGCTGGGCACCAGGCGCGGGGTGATGCCGTCGGCAATCAGGTTGCAGATGCGCTCTTCCTCGTCCAGCGGGTCGGCCACGCCCAGCACCTGCCGCGCATCGTCCACGCCGATGACCAGCTTGCCGCCGGCGGAGTTGGCAAAGGCCACCAGGGTCTTGAGCACATTGCGCGGCGAGGACAGGTCGCGCTTGAACTCCAGCGTCTTGCCCTCGGGGGCCAAGAGCAACGGCGGCAGGGTGAGGGTCATGGCGCGACGATGAATTGGGTGGCGACGGGTGAACCTGGGCACATGATCTGGTTGGAACCCTGGGATGGGCAAGTGCTCGATTTTGACTGTCTCCGGACGATCGGTGCAGACTGGCAAGCGTGCCGCTCACCGTCGCCACAGAGCATGGGCGCTTGCCCGCCGCGGGTATGCTTGCCGAATGCCCCGTCTCATCTTCTTCTGCGGCCACGCCGGCACCGGCAAGACCACGCTGGCGCGCCGCACCATCGCCGCGCTGATGCAGCAGGCGCACCTGCGTTGCAGCGGCGAATCGTTTTGCCTGCTGGACAAGGACACGCTGTACGGCGACTACAGCAGCGCCGTGATGGGGGTGCTGACGGGTGACCCGAATGACCGCGACAGCCCGCCCTACCTGCAGCACCTGCGCCAGCCCGAGTACGACGGCCTGCTGGCCACCGCGCGCGAGAACCTGGCGTTGGGAGTGAGTTGCATCGTGGTGGGCCCGCTGTCGCGCGAGGTGCGCGCGCACCGGCTGGCCGACCGCGCCTGGCTGGGCGTGGCCGATGACGTGCGCGTGCACATCGTCTGGGTGCATCTGCAGGAGGCCGAGGCGCGCCGGCGCATCACCGCGCGCGGCAACCCCAACGACGCCTGGAAGCTGGCGCACTGGGACGACTACCACACGCGCCTGTTCATGCCGCCGGCGGCCGAGTACCCGGAGCTGCTGCTGTATGACAACACGCAGGCGCCGGCCGCGGCGTTCGACCAGCTGCTGGCCGCGCTGGACGGCGGCGCCTGACCGAGAATCGGCCGTGGCCATCTGGAGGAGAGCAACCATGGATTGGATGTCATCGCTGCGTCGCGCCGCACTGGGGCTGATGGCCTGCCTGGGCCTGCTGGGCCCGGTGCTGGCGCAGGACATGCCGGGGGCCAAGGACCATCCGGCCGTCAAGCGCTTTGGCGGCAGCACCGTCGTGGGCTACGAGGTGCGCAACTTCGACGAGGTGGATTTCCAGACCTCCACGTTCAAGGAGTTCGACCTCAAGGCCTACGAGCGCCGCTACGAGCAGCCGCCGCTGCACCTGGAGGGCAAGCTCACGCGCTACTGGTATGAGGCAGCAGGCGAGACGCGTTCGCTGGAGCTGTACCGCAACTACGTCAACGAGCTCACCGCCAGCGGCTTTGAGACGTTGTATGACTCGACCAAGGATCCGAAGGCCGGGCAATGGACCAATTTTCTGTCGTCCATGAGCAGCAGCCGCAAGGATTTCATCAAGAACATCCGCTCCGAGTACGTGATCTACGCGGCGGCCACCAGTTCGCTGCGCACCGGCACCTTCCAGAAGGGCAACACCACGGTGCGCCTGATCGCCATCGACTGGCCGAAGGAGGACAAGGTCTACAAGGCTCGCCAGGGCGCCTACATCGCCGTCGACATCCTCGAGACCAAGGCCATGGCGCAGAACATGGTGGTGGTCAGCGCCTCGGAGATCGAGAAGTCGATCATCGCCAACGGCAAGGTGGCGATCTACGGCATCTTCTTCGACACCGGCAAGGCTGACATCAAGGCCGATTCCAAACCCTCGCTGGAGCAGATCGCCGCCTACCTGAAGGCCGACACGAAGGTCAGACTGCACGTGGTCGGGCACACCGACAGCGAGGGCGGCTTCGACAGCAACCTGCTGCTGTCGCGCAGGCGCGCCGACGCCGTGGCGGCCGCGCTGGTCAAGGACTACGGCATTGCCGCCGCGCGCCTGACCGGCAATGGCGTGGCCTCGCTGGCGCCGGTGGCCAGCAATGCCAGCGAAGAGGGACGGGCGAAGAACCGGCGCGTCGAGCTGGTCTTGCAGTGATCGCGGCGGCCGCTCGCCAGGGATTCACCCGTCGGCCGGCGACCGCGCAGGCGGGGTGGTGCCGGCGGGTTGGTCGAGCCCGAGCTGCCAGAAGATGGCCGCCGATGCCGCCGTCATCGCCCCGATGGCCACGAAGGTGGCTCGAAACACCGGCAGCGACTGCGCTGGCGCCGTGCCGCCCAGCCAGTCGCTGAAGGCGTGCAGCAGGGCGGCGGCGCAGGTCACGCCCAGGCTCATGCCCAGCATCTGCACCATCGAGAACAGGCTGTTGCCGCTGGCCGCGCGCTCGGGCGCCAGGTCCTTCAGCGTCACGGCGTTCATGGCCGTGAACTGGGTCGAGTTGACGGCGCCGAACAGTGCCAGCTGCACGATGCGCAGCCACAGCGGCTGCTGCGGCGTCATCAGGGCGAAGCCGGCGATCATCAGCCCCAGCAGTACCGTGTTGCCGACCAGCACCGGCCGGTAGCCCAGCCGGTTGATGACGCGGGTGATGGGCCGCTTGATGCCCATGCTGGCCAGCGCCACCGGCAGCATCATCATGCCGGCCTGCGCCGGCGAGAAGCCCAGCGCCAGCTGCAGCAGCAGCGGCAACAGGTAGGGCATGGCGCCCGAGCCGATGCGGGCAAACAGGTTGCCCAGCACGCCCACGCGGTAGCTGGCCACGGCAAACAGCGCCGGGGCGAACAGCGGCGCCGGGCTGCGCAGCGCGTGCAGCCAGTACGCGGCCAGCGCCGCCAGGCCCAGCACCATCAGCAGCACCACCAGCGTGCGGGCCCAGCCGAGGCCGCCCAGGCCGTCCAGTGACAGCGAGATACTGACCATGGCCGCCGCCAACAGCAGATAGCCGCCCAGATCGAACCGGCCCGGGCTGGCGTGGCGCAGGTTGGGCATGTGGCGCAGCGTCGCCAGCAGGCCCAGCAGGCCGACCGGCAGGTTGATCAGGAAGATCCAGTGCCAGCTGGCCACCTCGACCAGCCAGCCGCCCAGTGTGGGGCCGATCAGCGGGCCCACCAGGCCGGGGATGGCGACGAAGCTCATCGCCTCCAGGAACTGCTCTCTCGGGAACGCGCGCAGCACCACCAGCCGGCCCACCGGCAGCAGCATGGCGCCGCCCACGCCCTGCAGCACGCGCGCCGCCGTCAGCAGCGTCAGGCTGGGCGCGGCCGCGCAGGCGGCCGAACCCAGGGTGAACAGGGCGATCGCCAGCAGGAAGATGCGCTGCGTGCCAAAGCGGTCGGCCAGCCAGCCGGTGGCCGGGATCACCACCGCCATCGTCAGCGCGTAGCCGACCACCACCGCCTGCATGCGCAGCGGGCTTTCGCCCAGGCTGCGCGCCATGGCCGGCAGCGCGGTGTTGACGATGGTGGAGTCCAGCGTCTGCATGAAAAAGCCGATCGCCACCAGCCACAGCAGCAGGCGCGGGTTGCCGGCCGTGGCTGGCGTGGGAGACAGGGTTTGTGGCATCGCGAACGAAAAAGGCGCCGCGGTCTGGCCGGCGGCGCCTGTGCGGGGGGTGCGGGCCTGGGCCGGTCGGTCAGGCGAACACGCCGGCGGTATCGTGCATGCGGCTGCTGACCTCGCCCAGGTGATGCAGCGTGTCGCCCCAGCTCATTTCGAGCTGGGTCAGGCTCTTGAAGTAGTGGCTGCCCGCGTATTCGTCGGTCACGCCGATGCCGCCGTGCAGCTGCACCGACTGCTGGCCGACGAAGCGCAGCGCCTGGCCCAGTTGCACCTTGGCGCGCGACAGCGCCTGGCGGCGCTCGGCCTCGGGGGCGCCGAGCTTGAGCGTGGCGTAGTAGCTCATGCTGCGCGCCAGCTCCAGCTGCATCTTCATGTCGGCCACGCGGTGGCGCAGCGCCTGGAAGCTGGCGATGACCACGCCGAACTGCTTGCGCTGGTTCATGTATTCGACGGTGAGCTTGAGCGTCTGGTCCATGGCGCCCACGCCGTAAGCGCAGGTGCAGGCGATGCCGACGTCGGCGGCGTGCGCCAGCGCGGCCAGGCCGTCGGTGGTGACCAGCTGCGCCGGCGCGTTGTCGAACTTGACGTCGGCGGCGCGCGAGCCGTCCTGCGTCAGGTAGCCGCGGGTGCTCACGCCCTGGGCGCCGCGCTCGACCAGGAACAGCGCCAACTTGCCACCCAGCATGGCGGGCACCAGCCAGGCGTCGGCCTGGTCGCCAGCGGCGACGATGTGCTTCAGGCCGGTGACGGCGTGGCCGCCGCCCGTGGCGCTGGCCTGGGCGTCGCACACCTCCAGGTGGTAGCGTGCCTTGCGCTCCTGGTGCGCCAGCACCACCAGCGCCTCGCCGCTGGCGATGCGCGGCAGCCACGTCTGCTTGACGGGGTCGCTGCCATGGGCGCCCAGGGCAGCGCTGACCACGAAGGTCTGCGCCAGCGGCTCGACCACGATGGCGCGGCCCAGCTCTTCGAGCACCACCATGGCCTCGACCGGGCCCATGCCCATGCCGCCGTGGTCCTCGCTGATGCAGATGCCGGCCAGGCCCAGCTCGGCCAGCTCGCCGTAGGCGCCGCGGTCAAAGCCGCCGCCGTCGACGATCTTGCGGCGGCGCTCGAAGTCGTAGCTCTTGTCGACCCACTTGGCGACGGCGTCGCGCAGGGCCAGCTGGTCGTCGGAAAAATCGAAATCCATGTCTCTGACTCCTTGTGTCCTGTTCAGCCCAGCACGGTCTGTGCCACGATGTTGCGCTGCACTTCGTTGGAGCCGCCGTAGATCGTGGTCTTGCGATAGTTGAAGTAGCCCGGCGCCAGCGTGGCGTTGGCCACCTCGCCGCCCGGAAAGCCCTGCAGCCCGGCGGCAGCGGCCTGGTCACCCTGCCAGCCGGCGGCCATGGCGTCCCAGATGTAGGGCAGGGCGTAGGGCCCGGCGGCCAGCATCATCAGCTCGGTGTAGCGCTGCTGAATCTCGCTGCCCTTGATCTTCAAGAGGCCGGCGATGTCGAGCGAGTTCTTGCCCGACTTCTCGGCCGACAGCACGCGCAGCACCAGCATCTCGAGTGCCACGATGTCCACTTCCAGCAGGCCGATCTGGTCGCGAAAGCGCAGGTCGTCGTACACGCCCTCGGTTTTGGCGATGCGCTTCAAGCGCTCCAGCTCGCGCTTGGCGCGGTTGACATCGGCGATGTTGGTGCGCTCGTGGCTGAGCAGGTGCTTGGCGTAGGTCCAGCCCTTGTTCTCCTCGCCGATCAGGTTCTCGGCCGGCACCTCGACGTTGTCGAAGAACACGTCGTTGACCTCGCACTCGCCGTCCAGCAACTTGATGGGGCGCACGCTCACGCCGGGCGACTTCATGTCGATCAGCAGGAAGGAGATGCCGGTCTGCGGCTTGCCCTCGCTGCTGGTGCGCACCAGGTTGAACATCCACTCGCCGTGCTGACCCAGCGTGGTCCAGGTCTTCTGGCCGTTGACGATGTATTTGTCGCCCTTGCGCTCGGCCTTGGTGCGCACCGAGGCCAGATCCGAGCCCGAACCCGGCTCGCTGTAGCCCTGGCTCCACCACACGGAGCCGTCGGCGATGCCGGGCAGAAAGCGCTGCTGCTGCTCGGGCGAGCCGTAGGCCATGATGACCGGCGCCACCATGACCGGGCCGAAGGGCACGATGCGCGGGGCGCCGGCCATGGCCAGCTCCTCCTCGAACAGGTGCTTTTGCACCGCCGTCCAGCCCGGGCCGCCAAATTGCTGGGGCCAGCCATAGCCCAGCCAGCCTTTCTTGCCCAGAATCCGGGCCCAGCTCTGCATGTCGTCGCGCGACAGGCGCTGGGCCTTGTGCACCTTGTCGGCCAGGGCCTGGGGCAGGGCGTCCTTGACCCAGGCGCGGATCTCGTCGCGGAATTTCAGTTCGTCGGGGGTGAATGCCAGATCCATCTGATGGTCTCCTTGTCAGCCAGCGGTTTTAGCATGATCGGCGCCGGATTCCGGTCCGGCAGGTGACACGCCCAGCTCGGCGCACAGGCGGGCCACGGTGGCTTGCAGGGCCGCCAGTTCGGCTTCCAGCCGCTCGATGCGCTCGGATGTGGGGTCAAATCGCCCTCCAGCGCTTTCTGGGTGTGCGCCAGCAGCTCTTGTTTCAATAGCAACCGGGCCACCCAGCAGATGCGCCCAGCGCGCCTCGCGCTCGCCCGGGGCGCGCGGCAGCAGCACGGTCAGCGGGCCGCCCTTGTCCTCGGCACGCTCGGCCAGTTCGTGCAGAAAGCCTTCGACCGAGGAGATGTCGGCAAAGCGGTACCAGCGCTCGGCGTTCAGCCGCAACTCGCCGGCGGTCTGCGGGCCGCGCAGCAGCAGCAGGCCCAGCAGCACGGCCGACTGCTCGGGCACGGCCAGCGCGCGCTGCAGGTTGTGCTCCCAGCGCGCCACGCGGCTGCCGTGCGATTCGATCGCCAGGTGGAGCGCCCTCAGATCGTCCAGCGCCGCCTGGGCCTCGGTCTCGCTGACGTTCATCACCGGCTCGCGGCTGGTCTTCTGGTTGCAGCCGCTCACCACGGCGTTGAGCGACAGCGGGTAGGTGTCGGGCACGGTGCGTGCCTTTTCCATCAGCGTGCCGAGCACGCGCTGCTCGGTCGGGGTCAGGGGGCGCAGGGTGGTCATGGCGGCAAGGATAATCCGGGTCGACATGAAGCAGATCGTCATCCTCATTTCCGGCACCGGCTCGAACATGGCGGCCCTCGTGCGCGCCGCCGAACGCGAGGACTGGGCCGGGCGGCTGGGCGCGCGCATCGCCGCCGTCATCAGCAACCGCCCGGGCGCCCGCGGGCTGCAGACCGCGCGCGACGCCGGCATCGCCACCGCCGTGGTCGATCACCAGGCGTTTGACGGGCGCGAGGCCTTCGACGCCGCGCTGATGGCCGAGATCGACCGCCACGCGCCGAGCCTGGTGTTGCTGGCCGGCTTCATGCGCATCCTCACGCCCGGCTTCGTGGCGCACTACGCCGGGCGCCTGATCAACATCCACCCCAGCCTGCTGCCGGCCTTTCCGGGCCTGCACACGCATCAGCGCGCGCTGGACGAAGGCTGCAAGCTGGCCGGCGCCACCGTGCACCGCGTCACCGCCGAACTCGACCACGGCCACATCCTGGCGCAGGCCGCCGTGCCGGTGTTGCCCGGCGACACCGCCGACACCCTGGCCGCCCGTGTGCTGACGCAAGAGCATTTGATCTACCCGCGAGCGGTGGCTGAATTACTATCAAAAACATAGCTTCTTGCGGCTTCCCATCAGGCGCAACAGCCCTGTTTGATCCAAGAATCTTGCCTTCTTTCGCGTCCTTCGCGTCTCCTTCGCGCCCTTCGCGTCCGGCTGTTCATTGAACCTTACCCACCATGCACCCCAAAGCCCTGCTCGAAGCCGCCAGCGACCTGGTGCTGCGCGTGCTGCGCCTCGACCACCCGGCCGATGCCGTGGTGTCGCACTTCTTTCGCGAGCACCGCGGCCTGGGGCCGCGCGAGCGTGCCACCCTGGCCGAGACCGCCTACGCCGTGCTGCGTCGCAAGCCGCTGTACGAGCACCTGGCGCGCTCGGGCACGGGCGGGCGCGAGCGGCGCCTGGCCATCCTGGGTTTTGCCGCCCCGCGCGACTTCCTCAAGCAAGCATTGAATGAGGCCGAGAAGAAATGGCTGGACGCCTGCGACGCCGCCATCGCCGCCGGCGAGCTGCCCGAGGCCTGCCGCCACAACCTGCCGGCCTGGCTGGTCGAGCCGCTGCGCCAGCAGCTGGGCGGCGAGTTCGACGCCCTGGCCCAGGCCCTGCTGCAAGCGGCGCCGCTGGACTTGCGCGTCAACACCATGCTCCAAAAAAGAGAGCTGGCGGCGCAGGAACTGAAAGCGCTGGGCTTCGATTCGACCCCTACGCCGCACTCGCCCTGGGGCCTGCGCCTGGCGGGCAAGCCGGCGCTGACGCGGCTGGCGCCCTTCCAGCAGGGGCGCATCGAGGTGCAGGACGAAGGCTCGCAACTGCTGGCGCTGCTGCTCGATGCCCGGCGCGGCGAGATGGTGACCGATTTCTGCGCCGGTGCCGGCGGCAAGACGTTGGCCATCGGCGCCGCCATGCGCTCGACCGGGCGGCTGTACGCCTTCGACGTCTCGGCGCACCGGCTGGACGCGCTCAAGCCGCGCCTCAAACGCAGCGGCCTGTCCAACGTGCACCCGGTGGCCATCGCCCACGAGCGCGACGAGCGCATCAAGCGCCTGGCCGGCAAGATGGATCGCGTGCTGGTCGATGCGCCCTGCTCGGGCCTGGGCACGCTGCGCCGCAACCCCGACCTGAAATGGCGCCAGTCGCCCGCCAGCGTGGCGGAGCTGGTGACCAAGCAGCAAGCCATCTTGCAGAGTGCCGCGCGCCTGGTCAAGCCCGGCGGGCGGCTGGTGTATGCCACGTGCAGCCTGCTGACGGATGAAAACGAGACCATCGCCACGGCGTTCGGCAGCCAGCACCCCGACTTTGCGCCGCTGTCCGTGGCCGATTTACTGACGGGCCTGAAGCTGGCCGATGCGGCCGCGCTGTGCACGCCGGACGGCGCCTTCCTGCGCCTGTGGCCGCACCGGCACGGCACCGACGGTTTTTTTGCCGCGGCGTGGCAGCGGGCCGGCTGACGCGCAGGGGACAAACCCGTGCTTGGCGGGCGCGCCGGCCGGGCCCAAAATCCTTTCGATCAATCACCGGCAAAGGAGCGCACATGGCACGCGATATTCAGACCGTCGTCTCGGGCATGCATTTCCTTGAGGGCCCGCGCTGGCACGCGGGCCGCATCTGGTTTTCCGACTTCTATTCGCACCAGGTCTATTCGGCGCGCGAGGACGGCAGCGAGCTGCGCGTGGAAGCGCGCGTGGCCCAGCAACCTTCGGGCATGGGCTGGCTGCCCGATGGGCGGCTGCTGATCGTCTCCATGCGCGACCGCAAGCTGCTGCGCCGCGAGGCCGATGGCAGCCTGGTCACGCATGCCGACCTGTCGCGGCATGCTGGCGGCCACGTCAACGACATGGTGGTGGATGGCCAGGGCCGCGCCTTTGTCGGCGACTTCGGCTTTGACCTGATGGGTGGCGCCCCCTTCCAGCCCACGGGCCTGTGGCGGGTCGATCCCGATGGCTCGGTGCACAAGGTGGCCGACGACCTGTGGTTTCCCAACGGCGCGGTGATCACCGACGGCGGCGAATTGCGCGTCTGCGAAACCTTTGCCAACCGCGTCACCGCGTTCGCCATCGGCGCCGACGGTTCCCTGAGCCACCGCCGCACCTGGGCCAAGTTTGGCGAACTGCCCACCAGCACCGACGTGGGCCAGGCGGTGGAGCAGGCGGTGGTGGCCGGCGACGGCTGCTGCCTGGACGCCGAAGGCGCGATGTGGATCGCCGATGCCGTGCACGGCCGCGTGCTGCGGGTACGCGAGGGCGGGCAGATCGTCGACGAAATCCAGCCCGGCACCGGCGCCTTCGCCTGCATGCTGGGCGGCGCCGACGGCCACACGCTGTTCATTTGCGCCGCCCCCGATTTCCACGAACACGCGCGCGTGGCGGCCACCGAGGCCCGTCTGCTGGCGGTGCGCGTGGACGTGCCGCACGCCGGGCGGCCCTGATCGTCAGGCGCAGAAGGGCGGACAGCACCATGGCCACCCCCGACGACAGCGTGCTGATCATCGGCGCCGGCATCGCCGGCGCCTCGCTGGCCTGGCGGCTGGCGCGCGCCGGCCGGCCCGTGGTGCTGATCGAGCGCGAGCCGCAGCCCGGCATGCACAGCACCGGCCGCTCGGCCGCGATGTTCATGGAAAGCTATGGCCCACCGGGCGTGCGCGCGCTCACCCGGGCCAGCCGCGATTTCTACCTGCACCCGCCGGCCGGTTTTGCCGAGGCGCCGCTGCTGTCCCCGCGCCACGCGCTGTTCGTCGCCACGGCCGGGCAGCAGGCGGCGCTGGCCCGCATGCAGGCCGATCTGGCGGCCAGCGGCACCACCATGACGCTCCTGAATTCAGAGCTTCTGGCGCAGGCAGCGCCTGCGCTGAAGCCTGATTTGTTTCAGAATTCGCTGCTCGACGAGCAGGGCTACGACATGGACGTGCATGCCTTGCTGCAGGGTTTTCTGCGCGGCGCCCGCCAGGCCGGCGCGCGCCTGTTGACCGGGGTGCAGCCGCTGCGCGCCGTGCACGACGGGCAGCGCTGGCGCGTAGCCTTGTCGGACGGCAACGAGCTGATGGCGCACACGGTGGTCAACGCCGCCGGCGCCTGGGCCGACGAGCTGGCGGCGCTGTTTGGCGCCGTGCCCATCGGCCTGCAGCCGCGCCGCCGCAGCGCCTTCACCTTCCGCGCGCCCGAAGGCGTGGACATCGCCCGCTGGCCGATGGTGGCCGACGTGGACGAGGCTTGGTACTTCAAGCCCGACGCCGGCCAGCTGCTGGGCTCGCCCGCCAACGCCGACCCGGTGCCGCCGCACGACGTGCAGCCGGAGGAGTTCGACATCGCCCTGGGCATTCACCTGATCCAGGAAGCCACCAGCCTGCGCATCGAGCGACCCACGGCGACCTGGGCCGGGCTGCGCAGCTTTGTTGCCGATGGCGATCTGGTGATCGGCTTTGACGACGCCTGCCCGGGCTTCTTCTGGCTGGCGGCCCAGGGCGGCTACGGCATCCAGAGCGCGGCCGGCGCCAGTCTGCTGGCGGCCAGCCTGATCGCGGGCCAGCCGCTGCCGGCCGAACTGGCGGCGCATGGGGTCGAGGCGCGGGTGGTGTCGCCACTACGCCTGCGCGGCCCGACGCCGCACAGCGGCTGAGAGCGCGGCGCGGGTAGCGCCGTCGCCGCTCAGGCGCCGGCCAGCGCCCGCAGCGCGCCCGGATCGAGCAGATTCAGGATGCGGCCCGTGCCGCTGATGAGGCTGCGCTCGCGCAACTGCCGCAGCACGCGCGACAGGGTTTCGGGCGCGATGCCCAACTGCGCGGCGATCATGCGCTTGCGCTGGCGCAGCATCACGGCCAGCGTGCCGGGCGCGCCTTGCGCCGGCTCGGCATGGCGCAGCAGCCATTCGGCGCAGCGCGCCTCGGCATCCTTGGCCAGGCGGCTGACGGCCAGTTCGGCCTGCTGACGGTGCGCCGCGGCCATGTCGCGCAGCAGCGCCAGCGCGGGGGCGGGCAGCTCGCGCAGGCCGGCCACGAAGTCGCGCAGCGGCACGCGCCGCAACTGCACCGGGCCGTCCGCGACGGCGTCCACCACGGGGGGCTTGTCGAGCACGGCACAGCCCACGTTCAGCCAGGCCGGGCCTTCGACCAGCCCCATCTGGTGCGCCAGTGCGCCGTTTTCCACCACGCCCAGGGCCACACGGCCACTGTCGATGTGCAACACATGCTCGTCGACGCAGGCGCGCCGCAGCAACTGGGTGCCGGCCGCCACCGTGCTCGCGTCGGCGGGCCAGGCAAAGGCTTGAGGATCGGACAACATGCGGGCACTGTGCCGCGCCCAGGCAGGTGTTGCTTTGACGCACATCAATGGGGTGCGTGGGCCAACCCGCCAAAGACAAGGCCCCTGGGGTAAACCAGGGGCCTGAAGGGGTTTGGTGCCGGCTGCCGGAATCGAACTGGCGACCTACGCGTTACGAGTGCGTTGCTCTACCAACTGAGCTAAGCCGGCGACACTTGAAGCCAGAAATTATAGCGGATCGCCGCCACCGGCCCGAGCCGCCAGCAGGGCAGGACAAACCGTTCTAGACTGCCGCCGATGCCCACCACACGGAGACAACCGAGATGCTCAAGACCGACCACCTGAACGACGCTCAGGCGCTGCTGGATCAACGCGGAGGGGATGTGGCGCCGTCGCGCCGGCGCGCGCTGACGCTTGGCCTGGGCATGGGTTACGCCGCCGCCACGCTGCCCGTCTTGGCACAGACCGCCATCAAGACGCCCACCGACGGCCTGAGCGTGGGCGAGGTGAGCATTGACGTCGCCGGCTTCAAGATGCCGGCCTTGCGGGCGCAGCCGGCCGGCAAGACCGGGCTGCCGGTGGTGCTGGTGCTGTCGGAGATCTTCGGCGTGCACGAGTACATCGCCGACACCGCCGTGCGACTGGCGCGCGCCGGCTACCTGGCGATCGCGCCCGAGCTGTTCGTGCGCCAGGGCGACGCGCAGAGCTACGGCGAGATGGCGAAGCTGATGAGCGAGGTGATCGCCAAGGTGCCCGACGCCCAGGTGCTGGGCGACCTGGACGCCGCCGTGGCCTGGGCGGCGGCCAACGGTGGCGATACCAGCAAGCTGGCCGTGACCGGGTTCTGCTGGGGCGGCAGGCAGACCTGGCTGTATGCGGCGCACCAGCCGAAGGTCAAGGCCGGCGTGGCGTGGTACGGGCGGCTGGTGGGCGACAGCACGGCGCTGACGCCGCGACACCCGCTGGACGTGGCGGCGCAGCTCAAGGCGCCGGTGCTGGGCCTGTATGGCGGTGCCGACACGGGCATTGGGCTGGACACGGTGGAAAGGATGAAGGCCGCCCTGGCGGCGGCCGGTGCCCAGGGCAACGCGGCGGCCGGGGCTTCCCGGTTCGTGGTCTATCCCGACGCGCCGCACGCCTTTCACGCCGACTACCGCCCGAGCTTTCGCAAGGATGCGGCCGAGGACGGCTGGAAGCGCGCCCTGGCGTGGCTGCGCCAGCATGGCGTGGCTTGAGCGCATGACCATGAGCCTGGACGATTTCCTGCACCGCCTGCCCAAGGTGGAACTGCACTGCCACCTGCTGGGCAGCGTGCGGCGCGACACCTTCGCCGACCTGGTGCGACAGCGCGCGGCGCCCATCAGCGAGGCGGAGATCGCCGCCTTCTACACGCGCGGCGAAAAGCCGGTCGGCGTGCTGCGGGTGCTGCGCGCGCTGGACGCCTGGCTGTTGCGCACGGCGGATGATTTTCATCGTCTGTGCTATGAATACCTGAGCGATGCAGCGGCGCACCACGTGCGCTACGCCGAGTTTTTCTGGAACCCCACCGGCACGGCGCGCGAAGGCGGGCTGCCTTACGCCCAGGCGCTGCAGGGCATCCGCCGTGCCATCGCCGATGCACAGCACGACCACGGCATCGTCGGCCGGCTGGTGGCGGCCATCGACCGCGAGGCCTCGCCCCGTGACGCGAGCGAGATGGTGCGCTGGGTGATCGAGGCGCGCTGCGACGAGGTGCTGGGCATCGGCATCGACTACCGCGAGAACGACCGGCCGCCGGAGCTGTTCGTCGACGCCTATCGCGCCGCGCGCCGCGCGGGGCTCAGGACCACCGCCCACGCGGGCGAGTTCGGCATGCCCTGGACCCACGTGCAGACGGCCGTCGATCTGCTGCAGGTGGACCGCATCGACCACGGCTACACCGTGGTCGATGCGCCGGACTTCGCGGCGCGCTGCGCCGAGCGCGGCATCGTTTTCACCGTGGTGCCGACCAATTCGTACTACTTGCGCACCCTGCCGCCCGAGCGCTGGGCGCTGGACCACCCGATTCGCCGCATGCCCGGCCTGGGCCTGCGCGTGCACCCCAACACCGACGATCCGACCCTGCACCACGTGACACCCACGCAGGCCTGGGGCATGATGGTGCGCGACTTCGGCTTTGGCCTGGACGATCTGCGCGCCTTCATGCTCAACGGCCTGGACGGCGCCTGGATCGACGACGGCACGCGCCGCGCCTGGCGTGCCGGGTTCCTGCAGGACTTCGACGCGCTGCGCCGGGAGCTGGAGTCGCCTTCTTCTTCAGTTTGACCCCAACCATCACCGACCGCCTCCAGACCATGAACCGCTCGCCGATGCTCAAAACCGCCCTCTGGGGAGTCGCCGCCCTGCTCGTCACAGGCGCCGCCCAGGCCCAGCCCGCCTGGCCCGCCGCCAAGCCGATCACGCTCATCGTGCCCTTCACCGCCGGCGGCAGCGTGGACGCCACCGCCCGCCTGCTGGCCGAGCAACTGGGCCAGCGGCTCAAGCAGACCGTGGTGGTCGACAACGTCGCCGGCGCCGGCGGCACCATTGGTGTGGCCAAGGCGGCGGCCGCGGCGCCCGACGGCTACACCCTGGTGATGGGCGCCGACAGCCCGGTGGCGATCGCCAAGCTGGTCAACCCGGCCGGGGTGCGCTACGACCCGGCCAAGGACCTGGCACCGGTGGCGCTGATCAATACCGCGCCCATGCTGCTGGTGGCGCGGCCCGGCCTGCCGGCGCGCAACCTGGCCGAGGTGGTGGCGCTGGCGCGCAAGGAGCCGGGGCGTCTGAGCTACGCCACTTCCGGCATCGGCACCGTGCTGCACCTGGCGATGGAAATGATCAAGCAGCAGGGCCAGTTTCACGCCGTGCACGTGCCGTATCGCGGCGGCGCGCAAATCGCCACCGACACCATTGGCGGGCAGGTCGATCTGGCGATGCTGGTCAGCGTCAGCGCGGCCCAGCATGTGCAGGCCGGCAAGCTGCAGGGCATCGCCGTGACCGGCGCCAGGCGGCTGGCAATCCTGCCCAATGTGCCGACGGTGGCCGAGACCCCTGGCTTCAAGGGCTACGACGTGGTGTCCTGGACCGGGCTGTTTGCCCCGGCGCGCACGCCGCCGGCGGTGATCGAGCAGCTCAACCAGGCGGTCAACGCGGTGCTGGCGCAGCCCGAGGTGCGCGCCAGGCTGCAGGACCAGGGGGCTACGGCGGGCAGTGGCAGTGCCGAGGAATTCGGCAAGTTCGTGGCCAGCGAGCAGCAGCGCTACGCCCAGATCGTCAAGGCGGCGGGCATCCGTGACTGACCAAGCGAAGCGAAAAATGACCGCAGCGCTCGGCCAGTGCGCGCCAACAGCTATCTAATCAATAGCGCTTGAGGTTCAGCCGCGTTCCACCGGCAAGCCGGGTGTGCGGCACCACTCGCTCCAGCTGCCGGCGTACAGCGCCACCGGGGCGTAGCCGGCCAGCTCCATGGCCAGCACGTTGGGCACGGCGCTGACGCCGCTGCCGCAATGGTGCACCACGCCGGCGGCGTCGCGACCGGCCAGCAGGGCGTCGAACTCGGCCCGCAGCTGCGCCGGCGGCTTGAAGCAGCCGCTGCTGGCATCCAGATTGTCGGCAAAGGGCCGGTTGAGCGCGCCCGGGATGTGGCCGGCCACCGGGTCCAGCGGCTCCTCGTCGCCGCGATAGCGCGGCGCGGCGCGGGCGTCGACCACGGTCTGCCCGGGCTGGCCCAGCTGCGTCTGCACGTCGCCGGTGTGGGCCAGGCGGCGCAGCGGCGGCTGCAGCCGGAACTCCGCCGCTGGGCGGGGCGCCGCGGCGCCCGACTCGACCGCGCCACCGGCCGCCAGCCAGGCCTGCAGGCCGCCGTCCAGTACCGCCACGGCGTCGTGGCCAGCCCACTTCAACATCCACCACAGCCGACCGCAGTAGTTGCAGCCATTGCGGTCGTACACCACGGCCTGCATGTCGTTGGCAAAGCCGATGGCCGACAGCCAGGCGGCGAAGGCTTCGCGCCGCGGCAGCGGGTGGCGCCCGCCGTTGACGGCCTCGGCCGGCGGGTGAGCGCTCAGATCGCGCTCCAGGTGCGCCTGGCGGCTGCCGGCGATGTGTTGTTCGGCGAACAGGGCGTCGGCCTGGGCGGGGTTGCCCAGTTCGCCGCTGCAGTCGAACACCATGAGCGGCGCGCCGCTGGCCCGCAGGGCCTGCAGCTGGGAGACGGTGATGAGGTGGGTGTAGGCCATGGCGCTGGTCAGTGGACTTCGGCGGGCGGGTTGGGCAGGGCGCGGGCGCGCAGGAAGGTGGCGGCGATGCCGCTGGCGACGATGGTGGCCATGCCCAGCCAGCCGATCAGCGGCAGCTGATCGCCAAACAGCAGCAGGCCGAACAGCGCCGCGAACACGATGCCCGAGTATTGCAGGTTGGCCACCACCATGGTGGCGCCGCGGGTGTAGGCGCGCGTCATGCACAGCTGCCCCAGCGCGGCCAGGATGCCGACCGGCAGCAGCCACAGCGCCTGCACGGTGTTCAGCGCATGGGTGTCGAAGAACTGCATGCCGATGCCGCCGGCCAGCGCCGCGCCCAGGGAAAAATAGAACACCGTGCGCGCCTCCGGCTCGCCCACGCGGCCGAGCGCGGCCACCTGGATGTAGGCCAGCGCCGACATCAGGCCGGACAGCAGCCCGATCAGGCCGGCGAACAGCTGGTTCTGCTCCAGCGTGGGGCGCAGCATCATCACCACGCCGGCAAAGCCGGCCATCACCGCCATCACCAGCGGGCCCTGGCGGCGGATGTCGGCCAGTTGGCCCATCAGCAGCGTGCCGCCGACCAGGAAGGCGGCCACCCAGACGCCGCTCATGTAGTTCAGCGTCATGGCGGTGGCCAGCGGCAGGTGGGCGATGGCGTAGAACCAGCACACCAGCGCCGACACGCCCACCACGTTGCGCCACACGTGCATCATCGGTACGCTGGTTCGCAGGCTGACCCCGCGCGAGCGGCACAGCGCCCACATGAACAGCACGCCGATGGCGCCGCGGTAGCACACGATCTCCAGCGGCCCGAAGTAGGGCGAGGCGAACTTGATGCACACGCTCATCAGGGCAAAAAAGAGCGAGGCGGCGACCATCCAGGCGGCTTGCATGGCGTGGGATTATGATTGAAAAGTGCCTGCACCGCTTGCTGGACGTGCGCCAGCAGCTAGCAAAAAAATAGCGCCTGGTCGGGGTGCAACCAGGCGCCTGGGTGGCGAGGGCGGTGCGCGCTCAGGCGGTCACGCGCAGGCCCATGGCGCGGCGGTACCACTCGTGGAAATGCTGCATGCCGTCTTCCATCGGGCTCTGGTAGGGGCCGACCTCGCTCACGCCGCGCTGCATCAGCGCCTTGCGGCCGGCGTCCATGCGCTCGGCGATCTCGTCGTCCTCGATCGCGGTTTCCATGTAGGCGGCGCGCTGGGCCTCGACGAACTCGCGCTCGAAACAGGCGATTTCCTCGGGGTAGTAGAACTCGACCATGTTGAGCGTCTTGTCCACGCCCATCGGGTGCAGCGTGCTGACGGTGAGCACGTGCGGATACCACTCGACCATGATGTGCGGGTAGTAGGTCAGCCAGATCGCGCCGCGCTCGGGCAGCTTGCCCTCGCGGTACTTCAGCAGCACCTCGTGCCATTGGCGGTACACGTCGGAGCCGGGCTTGCCGAAGCTGGGCGCCACGCCCACGGTCTGCACCGAAAACTCGCCCCCGAACTGCCACTTCAGGTCGTCGCAGGTGACGAAGTTGCCCAGGCCGGGGTGGAAGGGGCCGACGTGGTAGTCCTCCAGGTAGACCTCGATGAAGGTCTTCCAGTTGTAGTTGCACTGGTGCAGCTCGACGTGGTCGAGCACGTAGCCGTCGAACGACAGGTCGCGGGCAGCGGCCATGCCGGCCAGGTCGGCGGTGATGTCGCGGCCGTTGTCCTCGAACAGCAGGCCGTTCCACTGGCGCAGTGGGTAGTTGCTCAGGCTCAGGCAGGGGTCGCGCTCGAAGTGGGGCGCGCCCAGCAACTCGCCGCTGCTGGAATAGGTCCAGCGGTGGATCGGGCAGACGATGTTGCCGCCCGCATGGCCCTTGCCCTCGGCCTGCAGGTTGCCGCGGCCACCCAGCATGATGGCCTGGCGGTGGCGGCAGCAGTTGGAGATCAGCTGGATCTGGCCCTGTGCGTCGCGCACCAATGCGCGCCCGCCCGCCTCCTGGGGCAGCACGAAGTAGTCATGGGCCTCGGGCACGGCCAGCGCGTGGCCCACGTAGCGCGGCCCGGACTCGAAGAGCAGCCGTTTTTCGCGCTCGAACTGCGCCTGGTCGAAGTAGGAATGGACGGGAAGTTGACTTGCCGCCTGCTGTAACTGAAGACTCAAATCAGACATGGTGTGGCCGATGTTGAAGACTCCCCCTATGAAGGGGCAGGAAGTAAGCGCCTGGCATCCGAGGATATTGCGCGCGTGAACCCGAACGCTGATCGCGTCAGGGAACCCGCTATTTTAGCGGGCCCGCTGTGCCATCGGCGTCGCCACGGTCGCCCGCTGGCGGCGGGGCGCTGGCGCATCCGGGCAAGGCCAGGCGGGCACCGCCTAAAATATGATCTTTTGTCCGTACACATGAGCAGAAAAGCCGCTTCCAGCCCGGCCCAGCCTGCCAGCTATGGCGAGGCGGTGCAGCAGCTTGAACAGCTGATCGCCGGGCTCGAGTCCGGTCAGTTGCCGCTGGAGGAACTCCTGGGCCATTACCAGCGCGGCACCGAGCTGCTGCGCTACTGTCGCGACCGCCTGCAGGCCGTCGAGGACCAGGTTCGGGTGCTCGACGAGCGTGGTGACGTCAAGCCGTGGATGCCCGAGTGAGCGCGCCGGATTTTCCGGCCTGGTCCGCCTTGGCGCTGGCGCGGGTCGAGCAGGCCCTGACCGACTGGGTGCCGGCCGCTGCGCCCGCGCGGCTGGGCGACGCCATGCGCTACGCGGTGCTGGATGGTGGCAAGCGCCTGCGCCCGCTGCTGGTGCTGGCCAGCGCCGATGCGGTGCAGGGCAACGGCTCGGCGGCACTGCGCGCGGCCTGCGCGGTGGAGCTGATCCACGCCTATTCGCTGGTGCATGACGACATGCCCTGCATGGACAACGACGTGCTGCGTCGGGGCAAGCCCACGGTCCATGTGCGATACGGCGAGGCCCAGGCCTTGCTGGCCGGCGACGCTCTGCAGGCGCTGGCCTTCGAGCTGCTGACGCCCGAAGGCGACGCGGTGCCACCCGCCATGCAGGCGGCGCTGTGTGGCCTGCTGGCGCGCGCCGCCGGCGCGGCCGGCATGGCCGGCGGCCAGGCCATCGACCTGGCCAGCGTGGGGCGCGTGCTGACCGAGGCCGAACTGCGGGCCATGCACCGGCTCAAGACCGGCGCGCTGTTGCAAGCTGCCGTGCGCATGGGCGCGGCCTGCGCGGCGCCAGCGCTGCCGGTCGCCACCCGCGCGGCGCTGGACGACTACGGCGCCGCCATCGGCCTGGCCTTCCAGGTGGTCGACGACATCCTGGATGTCACCGCCGACTCCGTCCAACTGGGCAAGACCGCCGGCAAGGACGCCGCGGCCGACAAGCCCACCTACGTGTCCCTGCTGGGTCTGGCCGAGGCCCAGGCACTTGCCGCGCGGCTTCATGCGCAGGCGCACCACGCGCTCGATGCCAGTGGCCTGACCACGGCGGCGCTGCTGCGCAGCCTGGCCGACCGCGTGGTGATGCGCGAGAACTGATCATGTCCACACCCCTGCTCGAATCCATTCAAAGCCCGGCCGACCTGCGCCGCCTGCCGCGGGCACAACTCAAGGGCCTCGCCGACGAACTGCGCGAATGCGTGCTGACCAACGTCGCCCGCACGGGCGGTCACCTGAGCTCCAATCTAGGCACGGTCGAGCTCACCATCGCGCTGCACTACGTCTTCAGCACGCCCCACGATCGCCTGGTGTGGGACGTCGGCCACCAGACCTATCCGCACAAGATCCTCACCGGCCGGCGCGAGCGCATGCCCACGCTGCGTCAGCTCAATGGCATCTCCGGTTTTCCGCGCCGCGACGAGAGCGAATACGACACCTTTGGTACCGCGCACTCGTCCACCAGCATCTCGGCGGCGCTGGGCATGGCGCTGGCGGCGCGGCACAAGGGCGAGGACCGCAAGGCGGTGGCCATCATCGGCGACGGCGCCATGACCGCCGGCATGGCCTTCGAGGCGCTCAACAACGCCGGCGTCGAGCGTGACGCGCGCCTGCTGGTGGTGCTCAACGACAACGACATGTCCATCAGCCCGCCGGTGGGCGCGCTCAACCGCTACCTGGCGCAGCTGATGAGCGGTCATTTCTACGCCGCCGCCAAGAGCGTCGGCAAGACGGTGCTGGGTCCGGTGCCGCCGCTGTTCGAACTGGCCAAGCGGCTGGAGCAGGGCGCCAAGGGCATGGTGGTGCCCGCCACGCTGTTTGAGAAATTCGGCTTCAACTACATCGGCCCCATCGACGGGCACGACCTGGATTCGCTGATCCCCACGCTGGAGAACATCCGCGAGCTGATGCGCGACAAGGCCGGGCCGCAGTTCCTGCACGTGGTCACCAAGAAGGGCCAGGGCTACAAGCTGGCCGAGGCCGACCCGGTGGCCTACCACGGCCCGGGCAAGTTCGACCCGGCGGTGGGCCTGGTCAAGCCCAGCACCACGCCCCGCCAGACCTTCACCCAGGTGTTCGGGCAATGGCTGTGCGACATGGCGGCCCAGGATCGCAAACTGGTCGGCATCACACCGGCCATGCGCGAGGGTTCGGGCATGGTCGAGTTCCACCGCCGCTTTCCGGACCGCTACTACGACGTCGGCATCGCCGAGCAGCACGCCGTCACCTTTGCCGCCGGCCTGGCCTGCGAGGGCCTGAAGCCGGTGGTGGCGATCTACTCGACGTTTCTGCAGCGCGCCTACGACCAGCTGATCCACGACGTCGCCATCCAGAACCTGCCGGTGGTGTTCGCGCTCGACCGCGCCGGCCTGGTCGGCGCCGATGGCGCCACCCACGCCGGCAACTACGACATCGCCTTTCTGCGCTGCATCCCGCAGATCAGCATCGCCTGCCCGGCCGATGAGCGCGAGTGCCGCCAGCTGCTGAGCACGGCCTACGAGCAAGACCACGCGGTGGCCGTGCGCTATCCGCGTGGTGCCGGTGCCGGCGTCGAACCGCTGGCCGACCTGGCCGGCCTGCCGTTCGGCAGGGGCGAGGTCCGACGCCAGGGCAAGGGCGTGGCGATCCTGGCGTTCGGCACGCTGCTGTACCCGGCGCTGGCCGCCGCCGAGCGCCTGGACGCGACGGTGGTCAACATGCGCTGGGCCAAGCCGCTGGACGCCGAGCTGCTGCTGCGGATCGCGAACCAGCACGACGCCCTGGTCACCATCGAGGAGGGCGCCATCATGGGCGGTGCCGGCAGCGCCGTGGCCGAGGCGCTGACCGACGCCGGTGTGCCCAAGCCGCTGCTCCACCTGGGGCTGCCTGACCGCTTCATCGAGCATGGCGACCCGGCGCAACTGCTGGCGTTGCAGGGCCTGGACGCCACCGGCATCGAATCTTCCGTGCGCTCACGCCTGGGCCAGTGGCTGGTGCCGCAGCAGCGCAACCTGAAGGCGGTCAGCTGACGGCACCCGGTCGGCGCGCGTGCGCCGATCAAGTGAATGCCCTAATGGCCTCGGCGGCTTACATGCCGCTACACTCGACCGGTTGTTCTTTTTTCTAAAGGAGTGCACAACATGGATCGTCGTTCCCTGATCAAGCGTGCCGGCATTGCCGGCGTATTGGCTGCCGGCGTTGCGCCGGCGGTGCATGCGCAGGCGGCCGTTCGCTGGCGTCTGGCCACCAGCTTTCCCAAGTCGCTGGAGACGCTGCACGGTTGTGCGGTGAAGTTCTCGGAGACCGTCAAGCAGCTGTCGGGCGGCAAGTTCGAAGTGTCGGTGCACGCCGCCGGCGAGCTGATGCCCGCCTTTGGCATCGTTGACGCGCTGGCCGACGACTCCATCGAGATGGGTGAGTCCGCGAGCTATTACTACGCCGGCAAGGACCCCGCGTTCTCCTTCGGAACGGCGGTGCCCTTCGGCTTCACGGCGCAGCAGATGCTGGCGTGGAAGCTGCACGGCAACGGCGGCAAGCTGATGGATGAGCTGTATGGCAGGTACAACTTCTTCGGCCTTCCAGCCCTGAACACCGGTACCCAGATGGGCGGCTGGTATCGCAAGGAGATGAACAAGCCCGAGGACTTCAAGGGCCTGAAGATGCGCCTGGGCGGCGGCGTTTTTGGCGAGTCGATGGCCAAGCTGGGCGTGGTGGCGCAGTCCATGCCGGGTGGCGAGGTGTACCAGGCGCTGGAGAAGGGCACGCTGGACGCCGCCGAGTTCGTCGGCCCCTATGACGACGAGAAGATGGGCTGGAACAAGGTGGTCAAGTACTACTACTACGGCGGCTGGTTCGAGGGCGGCGCCGAGCTGGAGTTCTACATCAACAAGAAGGCGTTCGCCAAGCTGTCGCCGGAAAACCAGGCGATCGTTCGGGCGGCGGCGGCCGTGGCCTATAACGACGGCACCTCCAAGTACCTGTACCTGAACCCGATCTCGCTCAAGCGTCTGGTGGCTTCGGGCACGCAGCTCAAGCGCTTCAACAAGGAGATCATCCAGGCTGCCTTCAAGACGACGCAGGAGGTCTACGCGGAACACAGCGCCAAGGACCCCTTCTTCAAGAAGGTGTTCGAGGACATGCGTGCCTTCCAGCGCGACCAGATCCTGTGGAACCGCATTTCCGAACTGGTTTACACGCAGGACATGGCTTCGCTCAAGATCTGATGCCACGGCCCGGGTGCCTTGATGGCACCCCGGCATGAAAAAACCGCAGCCACTGGCTGCGGTTTTTTTTGCCTTGTTGCCCGGGTGTCCGGGGCCGGCACGAGCGCCGTGGCGTCCCTGGGCAGGGCCCCCTACTTGCCGATCGCGTTCTGGATCGCCTTCATCGGGTCGTCGGGCTCGCCCCCAGCGGGGCCGCCGCTGTGGCTGCTGTCACCGATGCCGGGCAATCCGCTGCCGCCCGCCGGCGCGTCGCTGGCGCCCGGGGCGGGTGCAGCGCTGTCCAACGGCGACGGTGCCGATCCAGCGTCGGTGCCATCAGCTTCCTGGTTCAGGTCCTTCATCATCTGCTCGCCGACGGCGTCCATGTCGACCTTGACCTGTTTGTCCAGTCCGCCGGTGACCAGGGCCGGGAAGGCGATCAGCATGCCGACCATGACCAGCTGCAGCAGCAGGAAGGGAATGGCGCCCTTGTAGATCTGCATGGTGGTCACCGGCTCCATGGTCTTGCCGGTGTGGGCGTCCACATAGGGCTTGTCAGGCGCCACCGAGCGCAGGTAGAACAGGGCGAAGCCGAAGGGCGGGTGCATGAAGGAGGTCTGCATGTTCATCGCCAGCAGCACGCCAAACCAGACCAGGTCGATGCCCATCTTGTCGGCGATCGGTGCCAGCACCGGCACGACGATGAAGGACAGCTCGAAGAAGTCCAGGAAGAACGCCAGCACGAACACCATGACGTTCACGAAGATCAGGAAACCCAGCTGTCCACCCGGCAGCTTGGCCAGCAGGTGCTCGACCCACACCGGGCCGTCGGCCGCCTGGAACACCATGCTGAAGATGGTGGCGCCGATCAGGATGAACATCACGAAGGACGACAGCTTGGTCGTGGTGCCCAGCGCCTGGCGCAGCAGCGACCAGGACAGGCGCTTGCGCAGGGTGGCCATGATCAGGGCGCCCATGGCCCCCATGGCGCCGCCCTCGGTCGGCGTGGCCACGCCCAGGAAGATGGTGCCCAGCACCAGGAAGATCAGCAGCAACGGCGGAATCAGCACGAAGGTGACGCGCTCGGCCAGCTTGGACAGCAAGCCCATGCGCGTGACGCGGTTGATCACGGCCACCAGCCAGGCAACGAAGCTGCCACCGCACATGGCGACGACGATTTTCTCGTCCGTGGGCACCATGGTGACTTCCTTGCCCTGCCACCAGCTGTGCACCGCCTCCATGTTCTGCGCCAGCGCCACGGCCACCACCGCCGACAGCGCGGCCAGCACCGTCAGTGACAGGTAGCCCGACTTGCCGCTGGGCTCGCGGAAGGTGCGCGCCTCTGGCGGCAGCGCCGGCACCATGGCGGGCTTGACGAACGCCAGGATGGCCACCCATACGATGTACAGGCCCATCAGCGCGAAACCGGGAATGAAGGCGCCCTTGTACAGATCGCCCACGCTCTTGCCCATCTGGTCGGCCAGCACGATCAGCACCAGCGAGGGCGGGATGATTTGCGCCAGTGTGCCCGAGGCGGCGATCACGCCGCTGGCCAGCGAGCGGCTGTAGCCGTAGCGCAGCATGATGGGCATGGAGATCAGGCCCATCGAGATGACCGAGGCGGCGACCACGCCGGTCGTGGCCGCCAGCATGGCGCCCACCAGCACCACCGCCAGCGCCAGGCCACCGCGCAGCGGCCCGAACACCTGGCCGATGGATTCCAGCAGGTCCTCGGCCATGCCGCTGCGTTCGAGAATCAGGCCCATCAGGGTGAAGAAGGGCACGGCCAGCAGGGTCTCGTTGGCCATGATGCCGATCAGGCGCAGCGGCAACACCGAGAGAATGGCCTGCGGAAAGATGTCCAGGTGCACTCCCAGCACCCCGAAGAACAGGCCGGCGGCGCCCAGGCTGAAGGCGACCGGAAAGCCGAGGATCAGAAAGAGAATCAGCCCCACGAACATGACCGGGGCGAAGTTGGCGGCGATGAATTCCATGGTGTCGGTGCTCCGGCGCGGTCAGGGGTTCTGCGCGGAGGCAGCTTTTTGGGCGGCTTCGATGCGCAGCGCTTCGATCAGCGCCGCTTCGTCCGACTTGTCGGTGGATTTTTCCGTGGGGTCCGGCCCCTGGCCGGCCAGGTAGGCGAGGACCTTGATCAGCTCCGACCAGCCCTGCAGCAGCAGCAGCGAAAAGCCCAGCGGCAAGGCCAGCCAGACGGGCCAGCGGATCAGGCCGCCGGGGTTGCCCGATATCTCGCCCGTCCTGATCATCTGCAGGGCCAGCGGCGTGGCGTAGTACAGCACGACCAGGCACACCGGCGTGAGGAAGAAGAGCAGCCCGAAGATCTCCACGGCCAGTTGCAGCTTCTTGGGGAAGTGACTGTTCAGCACGTCGATGCGCACGTGCTCGCGCTTGAGCAGGGTGAAGCCGGCCGCGATCAGGAACGACCAGGCAAACAGGTACCACTGCACTTCAAGGAAGCCGTTGGAGCTGTAGTTGAAAGCCTTGCGGATGACGGCGTTGATGGCGCTGATGGCGGTGGCGCCGAAAATCAGCCAGATGGCGTACTGGCCGATCTTGCCGTTGAGCCAGTCGATGGCTCGCGAGAACTTGAGCAGGGCTTGCATCGGGGTCTCCGTGTGGGGCGGCCGCGCAGGCGGTTGGCGCGGCCTTCAGGCATCGGCGAGCCGGGTGGGCCAGCCAAGGGCAAACAGCGGTCGATTGTAATGAGGCACTGCACGCAGCCGGGTGAGGGTATCCCCCGCACCTCTGCCATGGCGCGCCGCGCCTGGCTGGCACCGGCGGGCTGCCGGGCCAGGGGCGCGCCGGCGGTCCCGGCGGGCGGCCCTGCGTATAGCATCGGCATGCACTGCCCCGATCGATGCCGTGAGCACCCTGACCGAAAGCGCGCGCGCCGCGCTGCAACTCGTCACGTCGCTGGACCCCGTCCTGTGGGCGGTGGTGGGCCGTTCGCTGGCCGTGAGCGGGCTGGCCTGTCTGCTGGCGGCCGGCGCGGGCCTGCTGGTGGGGGCGTGGCTGGGGGTGGCGCGCTTTCGCGGGCGCGAGGCCGCGCTGACCTTGCTCAACACGCTGCTGGCGCTGCCGTCGGTGGTGGTGGGGCTGCTGGTCTATCTGCTGCTGTCGCGCAGCGGACCGCTGGGCTTTCTGGGCTGGCTGTTCAGCTTCCAGGCCATGGTGCTGGCCCAGATGGTGCTGGTGATCCCGGTGGTCACCGCGCTGACCCGTCAGACCGTGGAGGATGCCGACACGCTGCATGGCGAGCAGCTGGCGTCGCTTGGCGCCGGCCGCGTTCTGCGCGGGCTGCTGCTGGCCTGGGACGAGCGCTACGCCTTGCTGGCGGTGCTGATGGTGGCGTTCGGGCGCGCGGTATCGGAGGTCGGGGCGGTGATGATCGTCGGTGGCAACATCGATGGCTTCACGCGCGTCATGACCACCGCCATCGCGCTGGAAACCAGCAAGGGCGACCTGCCGCTGGCGCTGGGGCTGGGCATGGTGCTGCTGGCGGTCGTGTTGCTGCTGAACGCCGCGATCGCCGGCTTGCGCCATTGGCGTGCGCGGGTCGATGGCGTGGCGGCGGGCGCCCCCGGCGGCTGGGTGGCGACGTGAGCCGGCCGGTCGACGCCATCGGCACACCGGCGCCGCTGGTCGGCCTGCGTGGCGTCGGGGTGCGCTTTGGCCGCGTGCAGGCGCTGCGAGGCGTGACGCTGGACATCGAGGCGGGCGAGAGCGTGGCCCTGATCGGTGGCAATGGCAGCGGCAAGAGCACGCTGCTGCGGGTGATCCACGGCCTGATCGCGCCCACCGAGGGCCAGCTGAACGCGCCCGCGCGCCGGATGCAGGCCATGCTGTTTCAGCGCCCGTGGATGTTGCGCACCACGGTGCAGCGCAACATCGCCATTGGCCTGTGGCTGCGCGGCGTGCCGTGGCGCGATGCCCAGGCCCGCGCGCTTGATGCGCTGCAACGCGTGCAGCTGGCCGAGCTGGCGGCGCGCCGCGCCCCTGGCCTGTCGGGCGGTCAGCTGCAACGCGCCGCGCTGGCGCGTGCCTGGGCGCTGCGACCCCGGCTGCTGTTGCTGGACGAGCCGACGGCCAGCCTGGACCCGCACGCCAAGCACGAGGTCGAGGCGCTGATGCGCGAGTTCACCCGGCCCACGGCCGGCACGCAGACGCCGCTGACCATGGTGTTCGCCAGCCACAACCTGGGCCAGGTCAAGCGCCTGGCGCGGCGCGTCATCTATCTGGAGCAAGGCCGCGTGCTGGCCGATCTGCCGGTGGCGCACTTTTTCGACCATGCCGAACTGCGTGCCGTGTCGCCGCGGGCGGACGCCTTTGTGAAAGGAGACTCGTGATGCGAAATCTTGATCGATTTTGGCCTCTGGCGCTTGCCCGATCTGCGCTGGCAGCTATCGTTATGATAGTTAGCGGGACGGCGCTGGCGCAGTCGATCGTGCTGGCCTCGACCACCTCGACCGAGCAGTCGGGCCTGTTCGCCCAGCTGTTGCCGGCGTTTCGCCAGGCCAGCGGCATTGAGGTCAGGGTGGTGGCGGTAGGCACCGGACAGGCGCTGGACATCGCGCGCCGCGGCGACGCCGACCTGCTGTTCGTGCACGACCAGCAGGCCGAGGAGCAGTTCGTCGCCGACGGCTGGGGCCTCAAGCGCCACCCAGTGATGTACAACGACTTCGTCCTGGTCGGCCCGCGCGCCGATCCGGCCGGCGTGCGCGGCCGCGACATCGTGCAGGCCTTTGGCAAGCTGGCCGGCGCGCAGGCGCCGTTCATCTCGCGCGGCGACAAGAGCGGCACCCACATGGCCGAGCTGCGCTACTGGGCGCAGGCCGGCCTGGCCCAGGGCCCGGGCAGCGGCTTGCGGGCGTGCGGCTGCGGCATGGGGCCGGCGCTCAACATGGCGGCGGCCAGCGGCGCCTATGTGCTGGCCGATCGCGGCACCTGGCTGAACTTCAGGAACCGGGCCGACCTGGCCATCCTGGTCGAAGGCGACCCGCGGCTGTTCAACCCCTACGGGGTGATCGTGGTCAACCCGGCACGGCACCCTCGGGTCAAGGCCGCCGAGGCGCAGCGCTTCGTCGACTGGGTGACTTCGCCCGCCGGGCAGGGCGCCATTGCCGGCTACCGCGTCGGCGGCGAGCCGCTGTTCTTTCCCAGCGCCCGGCCGTGACCGTGCGGCCTCCGCTCCCGGTGCGTAGTCCTGGCATCCCCCTGAATGGGTGACAAAAAGCCACGGATATGTAAAATAAAGTATCCATTGATTTTGGTGTTGGAGGGCAGGACATGACGGGTTTCACATCCTGGAGGGCGGCTTGGCGGCGCACCCTGGTGCTTGGCCTGGGCCTGGCGGCGCTGCCGGTGCTGGCGCAGACCCGGGTCAACATCAACCCGGGCGACCGCATCGAAACCGACCGCGTGGGCGTGTTCAACGTCTGGAAGGGCGCGCTCGAAGCCAGCCTGCGCAAGGCCGGCGCCAGCGCGGTGCAGACCCGCTACTCCAGCGACGCCACGGCCGACATGAACGCCGGCCGGGCCAACGTGTACGACCTCATGGTGGGCCCGGCGCCGGTCATCGGCAGCGCCGTGCGCTACGGCTACGTGCCGGTGGTCGGCTCGACCCAGGGCGCGCGCGCCGTGCTGGTGGTGCCCGAAGGCAGTGCCATCGCCGACTGGGCGCAGAGCAAGGGCCAGCGCCTGGGTCTGCCGGGGCAGGACAGTGTGGTGACCTACCTGCTGCGCGGCGAGGTGCAGGCCGGCAACACCACGCTGGCGCGCCAGTACCCGTCGATCTACCAGACGCGCTACCAGGACGCGCTGCTGACCTGCCTGGAGCTGCGCCGCTGCGACGTGGTGGCGGTGGAGCAGGCGGTGGCGCAGCAATGGGTGGCGGCCGGCAAGAAGGTCAGGATCGTCTGGCAAAGCCGCGAGGTGCCCGGCCTGAGCGTGGCGCTGCACAAGGACGCCGCGGTGCCGGCCGAGGCCCTGCGCGGCGCGCTGATGGCCGAGCTGGCCAAGGTCGACGCCTTCGGCTACACCGGCACGCTCACCGGCAAGGACTTCGAATACGTGTCCACGCTGGGCTACTTCACGCCGCGCACGCTGGAAGGCGCGACGCTGGTGGAAGACCCGGCGGTGGTGGAGTCGCTGCTGGCCGGTGGCGCGCGCTACATCGACGCGCGCAACGAGGAAGAATTCTCAGCCGGCCATGTGCCGGGGGCCACCCTGGTGCCCTATGTCGAGAAGAGCGCCAAGGATCCGGGCTACGACCCCAAGCTGGATCAGTTCGACGTCCAGCGCCTGGGTCAGAACAAGGCGCAGCCGCTGGTGTTTGGCTGCAACGGCCCGGAGTGCTGGAAGAGCTTCAAGGCCAGCCGCGCCGCGTTGCAGGCGGGTTACACCAAGGTGTACTGGTTCCGCAACGGCGTGCCGGCCTGGCGCGGCTCGGGCCGGCCGCTGGACCGTGGCGGCGCCAAGGCCGGCTGAACCGGCCTTCAGTCCAACACCGCCACGCCCTTGATCTGCGCAAACACGCGCTGGCCGGGCGCCAGCGCCAGCGCGGCGGCCGACTTGTGCGTGATGCGCGCCAGCAGCGGCGTGCCGCCCAGCGCCAGCGACACCAGCACCTGGGCCGGCCCGTCGTCGGCCAGCGCCTGCACGGTGGCGGGCAACACGTTGAGGATGCTGGTGTCGCGGGCCTGGGTCAGCGCCAGGCTGACGTCGCGCGCCTGCACGCGCAGGCGCACGCGCTGGCCGGGCAGGCGGGCGGGGTCGGCATGTCCCTGCACGCAGTCGATCACGCCGCCAGCAAAGCGCACGCTCATGAGGCCGTGGCCCGGCTCCAGCGCCTGCAGCGTGCCGTCGATCAGGGCACTGGCGCTGTCGCCATGGGCCAGTGAAAGGTCAAGCCGCGTCATCAGCGCGCTGGTGGCGCCGTGGGCCAGCACCCGGCCGGCGTCCAGCAACAGCACGTCGTCGGCCAGGCGCGCCACCTCGTCCAGCGAGTGGGTGACGTAGAGCATGGGGATGTCCAGATCGCGCTGCAGGCGCTCGAAATAGGGCAGCAGCTCGGCCTTGCGCGCGGCGTCGAGCGAGGCCAGCGGTTCGTCCATCAGCAGCAGGCGCGGACTGGTGGCCAGCGCGCGGGCGATGGCCACGCGCTGGCGCTCGCCGCCCGACAATTGCGCCGGCCGGCGGCTCAGCAACGGGCCGATGCCCAGCAGCTCGATGGCCTGCGCCAGCGACACCCGGCGCTCGGTCTCGGGCACGCGCCGGCGCCCGAAGTCCAGGTTGCGCTGCACGTCCAGGTGCTCGAACAGGCTGGCCTCCTGGAACACCACGCCCAGCGGCCGGCGGTGCGTGGGCAGCCACAGGCCTGCCTGGTCGTCCTGCCAGGCTTGACCGTTGACCACCACCCGGCCCGGCGCGGGCCGCGCCAGCCCGGCGACGGCGCGCAGCAGCGTGGTCTTGCCGCAGCCCGAAGGCCCGAACACCGCCGTGATGCCGCGACCGGCCAGCCGCGCATCCACGTCCAGGGTGAAGCCGCTGGCGCGTGGCACGCGCACGCGCACCTGCAGACCCGCGTGGCCAGGGTTCGGGTGTTCAGGCAGTTCAGCGGTCAGACGGGCGTCCATGGCGCGCAAGCAGCTATCACAAGCATAGCATCATGCCATGGCTGACCGGCGCCCCTGCAGCAGGTGCAGCGCCAGCAGCACGACGAAGCTGAACACCAGCATGCCGGCCGCCAGCCCGTGGGCCTGGGCGTATTCGAGCGATTCGACGTGGTCGTAGATCTGCACCGCGATGGTGCGCGTCTGGCCCGGGATGTTGCCGCCGATCATCAGCACCACCCCGAACTCGCCCAGGGTGTGCGCGAAGCCCATCACCGCGCCGGTCAGGTATCCCGGCCGTGCCAGCGGCACGGCGACATGCCAGAACGTGTCCAGCGGGCTGGCCCGCAGCGTGGCGGCGGCTTCCAGCGGGCGCTCGCCGATGGCTTCGAACGCGTTGATGAGGGGCTGCACCACGAAGGGCAGCGAATAGATCAGCGAGCCGATCAGCAGGCCCCAGAAGCTGAACGCCAGCGTGCCCCAACCGAGCGCCTGGGTCAGCTGCCCGAGTGGCCCGTTTGGCCCCATCCCGACCAGCAGGTAGAAGCCCAGCACCGAGGGTGGCAGCACCAGCGGTAGCGCCACCAGCGCCCGCACCGGCGCGCGCAGCCAGGCCAGCGGCGACGCCCGCGCGCGTGCCAGCCACCAGGCCACCGGTGTGCCGGCCACCAGCAGGATCAGCGTGGTGAGCAGCGCCAGCTCGATCGACAGGCGGATGGCGGCAAGGCCGTTGGCGTCCAGCATGGGGTGGCGGGCTTGGTTCGATGGCGGCGACGCGGGGGGTGGTCAGCGGCAGGGGGCGCGCGTCACTGGACGTCGTAGCCGTAGCCGCGCACCAGCTGATCCCTGACCGTGGGCGAACGCAGCAGCGCCATCCATGCCTGGGCGGCCGGGTTGCCGGCGGCGCGCTTGAGGATCACGGCATCTTGCACGATGGGGGCGTGCAGCGTGGCCGGCACGACCCAGTGCGAGCCGCCCTTGATCCGCCCGGCTTCCTGGATTTGCGCCAGCGCCACGAAGCCCAGCTCGGCGTTGCCGGTGGCGATGAAGTTGTAGGTCTGGCCGATGCTCTCGCCTGTGACCAGCTTGGCTTGAAGGGCGTCGTACACGCCCAACTTCGTCATGGCCTGCACCGCGGCGGCGCCGTAGGGCGCCAGCTTGGGGTTGGCGATGGCCAGCTTGTGAAAACCTCCGCCCTTGAGCACCTCGCCCTGGCTGTCGACCACGCCCGGCCTGGCCGACCACAGCACCAGCTTGCCGATGGCGTAGGTGAAGCGCGAGCCGGGCACGGTGTCGCCCTCCTTCTCCAGTCGCGCGGGGCGCTCGTCGTCGGCCGCCAGCAGCACGTCGAACGGCGCGCCGTTCTTGATCTGGGTGTAGAACGCGCCGGTGGCGCCAAACGACAGCCTGGCCTGGTGGCCGGTAGTCTTCTCGAAGATGCTGGCCAGCACCTTGGCCGGCGCCGTGAAGTTGGCCGCGACGGCCACGTGGACCTGCTCGGCCTGTGCCGCCAGCCAGGGCGAGAGGGCGGCGATCAGGGTCAGCAGGCGGCGGGCAAGACGGGACTGGCGGCGATGCATGGGTGAAATCTCCGGGGGAGGGGACAGCGATGCGCTATTCTATTAGTGAATAACGAGGCCGATCGACGCGCGCCGCGCTGCGCCACAATGAGTGCATGAGCACCCGACCGCTTTCGACGCAGGCGCTGGGCGATGCCCAGGCCGACAAGCGCCTGCAGATCCTGGACGGCGTGCGCCGCCACGGCTCCATCTCGCAGGCCGCGCGCGCCGCCGGCGTCAGCTACAAGGCCGCCTGGCAGGCCGTGCACACGCTCACCAACCTGGCTGGCGAGGCGCTGGTCGACAGCAGCGTGGGCGGCGCCGGCGGCGGTGGCGCGCGCCTCACGCCGGCGGGCGAGCGCCTGCTGCAGGCGGCCGGACGTCTGGCGCTGGCGCGGCACGCCGCGCTGTCACAGCTGGGCGGTGCCGGCGACGCCACCGCCGTCGGCGCGCCGCGCACCAGCATGCGCAACACCCTGCGCGGGCGGGTGAGCGAGCTGGTCCGCGCCGGCCCGCGCGAGCCGCTGGTGCGCGTGCGGGTGGCGCTGGATGGCGGCGACGAGCTGGCCGCGCTGATCACGCGTGAGAGCGCCGAGCTGCTGGGCCTGGCGCCGGGTCTGGCGCTGCTGGCGTTGAGCAAGGCCACGGCGGTGCGGGTCGCACCGGCCGCCGGCGCCACGCCGGGGCCGGGCGTGCTGGCCGGGCGCGTGCAGCGCATCTACCGCGGGACGCAGCACGACGAGGTGACGCTGACCCTGGCCGGCGGTCAGCAGCTGGTCGGCTTTGCCGAGCGCCCCAACCGCCTGCGCGCCGGCTCGGCAGCCGTTGCGCGCGTGGACCAGCGCGTCGTGGTGCTGGCGCTGGCGGGCTGACGGCCTTGCGGTGATTGCAGGTCAAACAAGCCGTTGACGCCCGACTGACGTGCGCAAGCAGCTATCAATAAAAGAGCTATTGGATCAACCCGGCCACAGCACGGGAAACAGCGCGTCATCCATCGGCGCGCCTGCCGGCAGCCGATCGGCCAGGCCGGGGAAGGGTGGCGAGGTGACCCAGGGGCGCGGCGCGTGGGTGATGCCGTCGCCCAGCATGCGCACCGAGAACACGCGCCGGCGCGTGTCACCGTCCACCCCGCCACTGGCGTGCAGGCTGAGCATGTGAAAGGCGATCACGTCGCCTGGGTCGATCGCCCAGCCCAGGATCGGGAACTGCTGGCGCGCGGCCTCGATGTCGGGCAGCTCCTGCAGGCTGCCCTCGGGGAACCACTTGGCCTGGTGGTCCATGAAGCTGCGTGGCATCAGCCAGGGCCCGCGGTGCGAGCCGGCGACGAACTCCAGCGTGGAGTGGCGCCGCACCGGATCGACCGGGATCCAGAAGCTGATGTTCTGCCGGCCTTCAATGTTGTAGTAGGGCTGGTCCTGGTGCCAGGGGGTGCGCTGGCGCGTGCCCGGCTCCTTGGTCAGCATGTGGTCGTGGTACAGACGCACCTGGCGGCTGGCCATCAGGCGCGCGGCGACGGCGGCCAGGGGCGAGTCGAAGATGAAGCGGCGGTAGGCGTCGTTGTCGGGCCAGCAACAGAAGTCCTCGATGAAGAAGCCCGGATCGTCGGGGCGGCTGGCCACTTTGGCGCGCTCGCTGGGCGCGGCGATGTTGGCGTCGATGCCGGCGCGCAGCAGGGCCACTTCGTCGGCGTCGAGCAGGCCGCGCAGGCAGACCACGCCGTCACGGGCGAAGGCGTCGATCTGCGCCGGGGTGGCGATGGCGGCGGCACGCGCGTCGAGTGCGGACGAGGCGGTCATGGGGGCTCCGGCTGGGGGTGGGCGTGGATTCAGGTCAAATCGGCTTGCAGCGCTTGTCCATCAAGCGCGAGCAGCTATGAAAAACAAAGCAGTCCGGATGCCGGCGAAGGTCAGCAGCAGCGAGCCCGACAGGTGCGCCAGCGCCGTGACCGCGGCCTGGGCCCAGCGCTGTGCCAGCGCCATCTCCACCACCTCGGCACTGAAGCTGGAAAACGTGGTCAGCGCGCCCAGAAAGCCCGTCACCAGCAGCAGCCGCCAGGTGGCGTCGATCTGCTGGTTGTGGTGCAGCAGCGCCACCGCCAGCCCGACCAGGTAGCCGCCGATCAGGTTGGCGGCCAGCGTGCCCCAGGGCAGCCAGGCACCGGCGTGGTTGAGCCACAGGCCAAGCTGCCAGCGCAGCAGCGCGCCGGCACAGGCGCCCAGGCAGATGGCAACGACGGCGTGCATGGCGGGGCGATGAGGCGCGGCCGATCAGAGCCTGGGTCAGAACGGTGGGTCGTCGGCGCTGACCGTGGCTTCCTCGGTCACGGTGCTGGCTGGCGTGGGCGCTTCGGTGAAGCCTGATGGCTGGCCCGGATCGACTTCGCCGCCCAGTGCGGCCAGCAGGTCGACGATCAGGCCGCTCAGCTCGCCGGTGGCCAGGGCGACGTCGGCGTCGAAGCGCTCGTCGGCGCTGGCGGGGGCGACGCGCTCCTCGAACACGCCTTCCTGGAAGGCGATCTTCTTCAGTTGCAGCGCCTGCGTCAGCACGAAGCCGACGCGGCCCTGCCAGCCGAGCGCCAGCCGGGTGGGCAGCTTGCCCTCGGCGATGTGCTGGCGCACCTCGTCGGTGGCCAGGTCGTGGCGAGAAAACTTGACGACGGCGGGCTCCTCGCCGCTGCCCTTGAGCTCGCACTCGCGCTCGATGTGCAGGGCGGCCGGCAGCTCGTCGGCCGATTGCGCGGCCAGCCAGCCGGCCATGGCCGCCTGCGGCGAGCGCGCGGTCTGCAGCAGGTGGATGGCAAAACCCTGGCCGGCCACGCGCACCAGGCTGCTGATGACTTCGTCGGCCTTGCCCTGGCTGCCGGCGTCCAGCACCAGCAGGCGTTGCGCCGGGTCGAGCCACAGCGTCACCTGGCTGCGGCGCGCAAAGGCCTGCGGCAGCAGCGCCAGCAGGGCGTCGTCGCGCAGGTCGCGCAGCTCCTTCTTGCCGGGTTTGCGGCCGCTGGTCTTTTCGATCTGCGCCACCGCTTCCTGGACCTTGCGGCGCACGGCGTCACCGGGCACGGCCTTGGTCTCGATGGCCAGGCGGGCGATCCACTGGCCGTCCACGGCCTCGACCAACGCGCCATGCTCAGCGCCACGCGGCGGCACCCAGCCAGTGGATTTTTGCTGCGTGGCGCCGCATTCGGCAAAGGGCTCGCGCGCCAGCGCTTCTTCCAGCTGCGCCGCCGACGCGGGCCAGCCCGGGCCCAGGCGGTACAGCATCAGATTCTTGAACACGGATAGTCAACCTGTCTCAAACGCCCCGCACGGGGGCCGGACCGGCATCTTAGCCACATCGCCCCAGCGGCAGGCGGCGCCCCCGCCCCGCGCTGGTCGAATGTGCCTCAGAGCAGGCCAGGCGCCAACGCCCCAGACGAGGCCGGCCGGCATCGTCGCCACGCCGCCCAGCGGCAGATGGTTTTCTCCCCACAGGTCGAATGGCCGCGAAGCAGGCCAGGCGCCAACGCCCCAGGGGAGGCCGGGCCGGCATCGTCGCCACGCCGTCCAGCGGCAGATGGCTTTCTCCCCACAGGTCGAATGGCCGCGAAGCAGGCCAGGCGCCAACGCCCCAGGGGAGGCCGGGCCGGCATCGTCGCCACGCCGCCCAGCGGCAGATGGCTTTCTCCTCACAGGTCGAATGGCCGCGGAGCAGGCCAGGCGCCAACGCCTCAGAAGAGGCCGGGCCGGCATCGTCGCCACGCCGTCCAGCGGCAGATGGCTTTCTCCCCACAGGTCGAATGGCCGCGAAGCAGGCCAGGCGCCAACGCCCCAGGGGAGGCCGGGCCGGCATCGTCGCCACGCCGTCCAGCGGCAGATGGCTTTCTCCTCACAGGTCGAATGGCCGCGGAGCAGGCCAGGCCAGGGCACCCGTGGCCGGGGTCCCCCCGGCCAGTGGGTGCGTCCCCCCTCCGGGGGGAAGGCGCCGCAGGCGACTCAGGGGGGTTACATATTCTTCGGCAGCCAGGTGGCGATCTGCGGGAAGAACCACAGCAGCAGCACCATGGCGCACATCAGGAAGAAGAAGGGCAGGGTGACGCGCGCGATGTAGGCGATGTCGCGCTTGGTCATGCCCTGCAGCACGAACAGGTTGAAGCCCACCGGCGGCGTGATCTGCGCCATCTCGACCACCACGACGATGAAGATGCCGAACCAGATCAGGTCGATGCCGGCGGCCTGCACCGTCGGCAGGATCACGCCCATGGTCAGCACCACCATCGAGATGCCGTCCAGAAAGCAGCCCAGCACGATGTAGAACAGCGCCAGCGCGATGATCAGCATGAAGGGCGACAGGTTCAGCGAGCCGATGAACTCGGCCAGGTGGCGCGGCAGGCCGATGTAGCCCATGGCCAGCGTCAGGAACGCGGCGCCGGCCAGGATCAGCGCGATCATGCAGTACAGGCGCGTGGCGCCCAGCAGCGAGGTTCTGAAGGTGTCCCACGACAGGCTGCCCTGCACCAGCGACAGCAGCAGCGAGCCGACCACGCCGACGGCGGCCGCCTCGGTGGCGGTGGCCACGCCGGAATAGATGGAGCCCAGCACGGCGGCGATCAGCAGCACCACCGGAATGAGGTGGCGCGATTCGTGCAGCTTCTCGCCCAGGCTCATGCGCCGGTCGGGCATCGGGATCTGGTCCGGGTGTAGCAGCGCCCACACCATCAGGTAGCCCGAGAACAGCGCCGCCAGCAGGATGCCCGGCATCACCCCGGCGATGAACAGCTTGGCGATCGACACGTCGGCGCTGACGCCGTAGACGATCATGATGATGGAGGGCGGAATCAGCAGGCCCAGCGTGCCGGCGCCGGCCAGCGAGCCGATGGTGATGTCGCGCGGATAGCCGCGGCTGCCCAGCTCGGGCAGGGTCATCTTGCCGATGGTGGCGCAGGTGGCCGCCGACGAGCCCGACACGGCGGCAAAGATGGCGCAGCCGATGACGTTGGTGTGCAACAGCCGCCCCGGCAGCCAGGTGACCCAGGGCGCCAGGCCGCGGAACATGCTCTCGCTCAGCTTGGTGCGAAACAGGATCTCGCCCATCCAGATGAACAGCGGCAGGGCGGTGAGCGTCCAGCTGGAGGACGAACCCCAGATGGTGACGGCCATGGCGTCGCCGGCCGGGCGGGCCGAGAACAGCTGCATGCCGATCCAGGCCACGCCGGTCAGCGTCAGGCCGATCCACACGCCGCTGCCCAGCAGCGCGAACAGCGACAGGATCAACAGGCCGGTGATGGCGAAGTCACTCATTGTGCAGCGCCTCCTCATCGCCGGCGTCGTGCACGCGCTGGCCACGCAGCTCCTGCACCCATTCGTCCACGAAGGCGACGAACAGCAGCACCGTGCCCACGGCCATGGCGATCTGCGGAATCCACAGCGGCGTGGCGTCGTTGCCGGTGGACATGTCGTTGAACTGGTGCGACTGCCACACCAGGCGCAGCGAGAACCAGGCAAACAGGCCGGCCAGCAGCACGGCGGCCGTCAGCGCCCACAGCTCCAGGCCGCGCCGCGCGCCGCCCGTCAGGCGCCCGATCAGCAGCGTGACGCGGATGTGCTCGTTCTTCCTGAGCGTGTGCGCCAGCGCCAGAAAACCGGCCGCCGCCATGCTGTAGCCGGCGTAAGCGTCGGTGCCCGGCAGGTGAAAGTCCAGCAGGCGGCCGAGGATGGAGATCAGCACCATCAGCAGCACGCCGATCATGGCCAGCGCGGCCAGCCAGGCCGCGCCGTCGTAGAGGAAGTCGAGGAATCGCCGCACTTCGGGTCCTTTGTCGGGTTGCGTGGCCTGGACTCAAAAAAACTCCCGCCGGGCGAACCCGGAGGGAGTGGGCCACGGGGCGCGCTGGTGCTTACTTGGCGGCGCGGTAGGCGTCGACCACGGCCTTGCCCTCGGCGCCGGCCTTGTCCAGCCACTCCTTGAGCATGGTGTCGCCCACCTTGCGCATGTCGGTCATCAGCTGGGCGGAAGGCGCATACACCGTCATGCCGTTCTTGCGCAGCAGGTCCAGGTATTCGTTGGTCTTGCGCTCGCTGGTGGCCCAGCCGCGCGCCTCGGCCTCGGCGGCGGCCTTCAGCAGGCCGTCCTGCGTGGCCTTGTCGAGCGCGTCGAAGGCCTTCTTGTTGGCGATCACCGCGTTCTTGGGCAGCCAGGCCTGGGTGTCGGCGAAGAACTTCAGGTGCTCGTAGGTCTTGGTGTCGTAGCCGGTGGAGCCCGAGCTCATGTAGCTCTCGACCACGCCGGTGGCCATGGCCTGCGACAGCTCGGCCTGCTGCACCGTGACGGGCTGGGCGCCCACCAATTCGGCGATGCGGGCGGTGGCCGGGCTGTAGGCGCGCCACTTGATGCCTTTCAGGTCGGCCGCGCTGGTGACCTGCTTCTTGGTGAAGATGCCCTGCGGCGGCCAGGCCACGGCGTACAGCAGCATCATGCCCTGCTCGCCCAGCTTCTTCTGCACCGTTTCCTTGCTGGCCTGGTACAGCTTCTTGGATTCGGCGTAGCTGGTGGCCAGGAAGGGGATGCCGTCCAGGCCCCACAGCGGCCATTCGTTCTGGAAGTTGACCATCAGCAGCTCGCCGGCCTGCGCCTGCCCGCCCTGCACGGCGCGCTTGATCTCGGGCGCCTTGAACAGCGAGGCGTTGTCGTGCACCTGGATCTTCAGCTTGCCGCCGGTGGCGGCGTCCACGTCCTTGGCGAACTGCACCAGGTTCTCGGTGTGGAAGTTGCTGGCCGGGTAGGCCGAGGGCAGGTCCCACTTGGTCTGGGCGGTCGCCGACAGGGCGAGGCCGCCCAGGCTCAGCACGGTCAGGGCGCCCAGGGCGCGGCGGGTCAGCGTCATATCAACTCCTCGCAGGGGATGGAAAAAGTGCCGAGAGCATAGACGCTGGCGGCGCCGACGCAAACCGTGGAAACACCACCCCGCCAACGCGGGGTGCGGCGCCCCAAGGCGCGAATAATGCGCACTCGCCGGCGGGCACCCGCCATGGCCGGAGATGACAGCACATTTGCTATTAAATAGATAGCTTCTTGCGCGCGCCAGTCCTGCGTCAGTGCCATATTTTGCTTGAACCCACCATGTCGGAACACCGCTCTCACCCGCCGCGCTGGCAGTTCTGGATCGACCGTGGCGGCACCTTCACCGACATCGTGGCGCGCCGCCCCGATGGCGCCTTGGTGACACACAAGCTGCTGTCGGACAACCCCGAGCAGTACCCCGACGCGGCGGTGGCCGGCATCCGGCAGCTGCTGGGCCTGGCGGCCGATGCACCGATCACGCCCGACCGCGTGGCCAGCGTGCGCATGGGCACCACGGTGGCCACCAACGCGCTGCTGGAGCGCAAGGGCGAGCCGACGCTGCTGGTCACCACGCGCGGCTTTCGCGACGCGCTGCGCATCGCCTACCAGGCGCGCCCGCGCCTGTTCGACCGCCACATCGTGCTGCCCGAGCTGCTCTACGGCGCCGTGGTGGAGGCCGCCGAGCGCGTCGGCGCGCAGGGCGAGGTGGTGCTGCCGCTGGATGAGCCACTATTGAAACAGGAGCTGCTGGGGCAGTACCAGCAAGGCCTGCGCAGCGTGGCGATCGTGTTCATGCACGGCTGGCGATACACCGCGCACGAACAGGCGGCGGCGCGACTGGCGCGCGAGGCGGGCTTTACCCAGATCAGCACCAGCCACCAGACCAGCCCGCTGATGAAGTTCGTCAGCCGCGGCGACACCACCGTGGTCGACGCCTACCTGTCGCCCATCCTGCGCCGCTACGTCGATCAGGTGGCGGCGCAGATGCCGGGCGTGCCGCTGCTGTTCATGCAGTCCTCGGGCGGGCTGACCGATGCCCACGCCTTCCAGGGCAAGGACGCCATCCTGTCGGGGCCGGCCGGCGGCATTGTCGGCATGGCGCGCACCGCCGAGCTGGCGCACCGCCACGCCGGCGAAGGCGAGCGCTCGCCGGTGCGCGTGATCGGCTTCGACATGGGCGGCACCTCGACCGACGTCAGCCACTACGCCGGCCAGTTCGAGCGCGAGTTCGACACCCAGGTGGCCGGCGTGCGCCTGCGCGCGCCGATGATGAGCATCCACACCGTGGCGGCGGGCGGCGGCTCGATCCTGCGCTTCGACGGCGCGCGCCTGCGCGTCGGCCCCGACAGCGCCGGCGCCAACCCGGGCCCGGCCAGCTACCGGCGCGGTGGCCCGCTGGCGCTGACCGACGCCAACGTGCGGGTCGGCAAGCTGCAGCCGGCGCACTTCCCGCACGTCTTCGGGCCGGCGGCCGACGCACCGCTGGACGCCGAGGTGGTGCGGCGCCGCTTCGACGAGCTGGCCGCGCCCACCGGCCGCATGCCGGAGGACATCGCGCACGGCTTCATCCAGATCGCCAACCAGCAGATGGCCAGCGCGATCAAGAAGATCAGCGTGGCGCGCGGCCACGACGTGACGCGCTACACCCTGCAGTGCTTTGGCGGCGCCGGCGGCCAGCACGCCTGCGGCGTGGCCGACGCGCTGGGCATGGGGCGCGTGCTGGTGCATCCGCTGGCGGGCGTGCTGTCGGCCTATGGCATGGGCCTGGCCGACCAGGCGGCGCTGCGCGAGCGCGCGCTGGAGCTGCCCCTGGCCGTGCCGCACATGGTGGCGCTGCGCCATGCACTGGCCGAACTGGGCGAGGCCGCCGGCGCCGAGCTGGCCGCGCAGCCGGCCGGCGGGCACGTCCTTGCCGTGCGGCAGCGCGCCCACCTGCGCTACGAGGGCACGGACGCCGCCCTGGTGCTGCCGCTGAGCGGCTTGCAGGCAGGCGCCACCGACGAGGCGCTGGTGGCCGAGCTGACGCAGGCCTTCGAGGCCGCCTACCGCCAGCGCTTTGCCTTCCTGATGCCGGGCAAGGCGCTGATCGTGGAGGCGGTGTCGGTCGAGGCCCTGCTGGCCGGCGAGGCGGCGGCCGAGCAGGCCCAGCCCCTGCAGCCCGCGCGCGCCGTGCCACGGCGCGACACCGTGCGCGTCTACACCACCGCCGCCGACGGCGCCGCCGGCTGGCACGAGGCGCCGCTGATCGTGCGCGAGGACCTGCGGCCGGGCGACGTCATCGACGGCCCCGCCATCGTGGCCGAGCGCAACGCCACCACGGTGGTCGAGCCCGGCTGGCGCGCCCGCCTGAGCGCGCTGGACCACCTGTGGCTGGAGCGCGTGGCGCCGCGTGCCGCGCGGCGGGCCGCCGGCACCACGGTCGACCCGGTGCTGCTGGAGGTGTTCAACAACCTGTTCATGAACATCGCCGAGCAGATGGGGCTGCAGCTGCAGAACACGGCGTACTCGGTCAACATCAAGGAGCGGCTGGATTTTTCCTGCGCGCTGTTCGACGCCGCCGGCCACCTGATCGCCAACGCGCCGCACATGCCGGTGCACCTGGGCAGCATGGGCGAGAGCATCCAGACCGTGATCCGCCGCAACGCCGGCACCATGCAGCCGGGCGACGTCTACGTGCTGAACGACCCCTACCACGGTGGCACGCACCTGCCGGACGTCACCGTGATCACGCCGGTCTATCTGGACGGCGGCGCGGCGCCGGCGTTCTACGTCGGCTCGCGCGGCCACCATGCCGATATCGGCGGCATCACGCCCGGTTCGATGCCGCCGTTTTCCACCCGCATCGAGGAGGAGGGCGTGCAGATCGACAACGTCAAGCTGGTCGACCGCGGGCGACTGTGCGAGGCGGAAATCCTGGCGCTGCTGGGCAGCGGCGCCCATCCGTCGCGCAACCCCCGGCAGAACCTGGCGGACCTGAAGGCCCAGATCGCCGCCAACGAGAAGGGCGCGCAGGAACTGCGCCGCATGGTGGCCGAGTTCGGGCTGGACGTGGTGCAGGCCTACATGCAGCACGTGCAGGACAACGCCGAGGAGTCGGTGCGCCGCGCCATCACCCGGCTGGCGGCACGCGTGCGCGACGGGCGCTTCACCCTGCCGCTGGACAACGGCGCACGGATCCAGGTGGCGGTGCACATCGACGCCACCACGCGCAGCGCGCGCATCGACTTCAGCGGCACCTCGCCGCAGCAGGGCAATAACTTCAACGCGCCCACCGCAGTGTGCATGGCGGCGGTGCTGTACGTGTTCCGCATCCTGGTGGACGACGACATTCCGCTCAACGCCGGTTGCCTCAAGCCCATCCAGGTGGTGATCCCCGAAGGTTCGATGCTGCGCCCACAAGCGCCGGCCAGCGTGGTGGCGGGCAACGTCGAGACCTCGACCTGCATCACCAACGCGCTGATCGGCGCGCTGGGCCTGATGGGCGCCAGCCAGTGCACGCTCAACAACTTCACCTTCGGCAACGAGCGCCACCAGTACTACGAGACGATTTCGGGTGGTTCGGGCGCCGGCGGCGTGTTCGACGAGCAGGGCCAGCTGGTCGGCGGCTTCGAGGGCACCAGCGTGGTGCAGACCCACATGAGCAACTCGCGCCTGACCGACCCCGAGGTGCTGGAGTGGCGCTTCCCGGTGCGGCTGGAAAGCTACGAGATCCGCCCCGGCTCGGGCGGCGCAGGGCGCTGGCGCGGCGGCGATGGCGGCGTGCGCCGTCTGCGCTTTCTGCAGCCGATGACCGCCAGCATCCTGTCCAACGGCCGCGTGCACGGCGCCTTCGGCATGGCCGGCGGCAGCGCGGGCGCGGTGGGCCTGAGCCGCGTCGTGCGCGCGGACGGCCGCGTGCAAGCGCTGGGGCATATCGGCAGCGCCCAGATGCAGGCCGGTGACCTGTTCGAGATCCACACCCCGGGTGGCGGCGGTTTTGGCCTGCCGTGATGCGCCTGAAGAGGATGAAATCCGACTCTGGCGCCCTAGGGATCGGCGCGAACAGCTATTGAAATTATAGTGAACGAGCAATGAAAACGGCACGCGCGGGCGTGCCGTGTGCGCTTGGCGATGCGCCCGCGGGCGCCCCGCCTCAGGGCTTGCTGGCCGCGGTTGCCGGCGCGCTTGGCGCTGCGGCCGTTGCCGCTGGCGTGCCACCGGGCGCGGCGCCCTTGGCGGCGCTGCCCGGCTTGGCGGGGCTTGCCTTGGCCGGGGCGGCGGCCGAGGGCGTGTAGGCAGCGCCATTGACCGTCAGGCCGCTGGCCGAGAACTTGGCGGCGTTCTTGTCGCCAATTCCCTTGACGCGGCTGATGAAGTCGGCCCAATCCTTGAATTCGCCCTTCTTGCGCTCCTTGATGATCCGGCTCGACGTGCCCGGCCCGATGCCCTTGATGCTGTCCAAGTCGGCGGCCGTGCCGGTGTTCACCTCGACGGCGGCAAAGGCCAGGGCGGCGTAGAGCAGGCTCAGAAGGACGAGAATTTTCTTCAACATGAAATGCACTCCTGGTGATGAAAGCATGCCGGCTGAGGCCGCCGGCGGGCCTGGATTCAACTGTTCTGAACGGGTGGGGGTTGACAGTATCGGCGGCGCGGCGAAGCTCACAACTCCTCGATGCGGCGCGGCGGAAAGCTTTCCCAGGCCTGGCAGCCGGGGCATTGCCAGAAATAGCCCTGGGCCTCGAAGCCGCAGGCCGCGCAGCGGTAGCGCGCCAGCGGGCGGGCGGCGTGATCGACCGAACGTTGCACGACGGCGTGGGCGTCCTCCTGGGTGAAGGCCTCATGGCTGAGCCAGCGCGCCGCCGCGATCAGCGAAGGCTCCTGCCCCATGTGACGCAGGTAGCTGGCGCGCGCCTGGTCTTGCGGCACGCCGGCGGCCACGTCGGCCTGCACGATGGCGTCGGCCACGTCGATGGATGGCGTGGCGGCGTAGCTGCGCTCCAGCAGCGCGCGCACCCGCGCGGCCTGGCCGGCGGTCTGTCCGATGCGCACCAGCTCGCTGGCCACCAGGGCAATGGCCTGCGGTGCGTGCCGTTCCAGGCCGGCCAGCAGCTCCAGGGCCTGCGCCGGCTGGTCGTCGCGTGCCAGCAGGCCGGCCAGCTCGATGCGGGGCCGGGCGGCGCCGGGCGCTTCGTTGATGGCCTGGTGCAGGTACTGCCGGGCGCCGGCTGGGTCCTTCTTCTTGTTCAGCGCTTCCGTGGCCTGCTCGCACAGGTAATGCGACAGGCGCAGCGTGAAGTCACCGGCGCCCGACTGCTGCAGGCGCTGCGCCATCGCCCTGGCCTGTGGCCAGTCGCGCGCCCGTTCGTGCAGCGCCAGCAAGGTGAGACCGGCCTGTTCGTCATACGGCGTGCCCTGGAGCTTGCGCAGGGCGTCCTCGGCGCGGTCGAGCAGGCCGGCCTTCAGGAAGTCCAGCGCCAGCGCATGCTGCGCGCGGTCGCGGTCGGCCTGGCTCAGGTCGGCGCGCGACAGCAGGTGCTCGTGCACGCGCACGGCGCGCTCGTATTCGCCGCGACGGCGAAACAGGTTGCCCAGGGCGAAGTGCAGCTCCGAGGTGTCAGGGTCCTTCTGCACCGCCTCGATGAAGGCGTCGATGGCCTGGTCCTGCTGTTCGTTCAGCAGGTGGTTGAGGCCCTTGAAATAGGCCTTGGGTGCCTGCCGGTTCTCGATGCGCAACTGCCGCAGGTCCAGCCGCGACGCGAACCAGCCCAGCGCGAACACCACCGGCAGGCCCAGCAGGATCCAGCTGAGGTCAAACTCCATGCGGGGGCTCCGGCAGCGACGAATCCAGCGGCGGCGCGCCAGCGTCAGCTTCGGGTGGCCGCTTGCGCCCCTGCCGGCGCGACCACCAGCCGGGCAGCATGCCCAGCACGCCGACGATCAGGCCGGTGCCGAAGGCCACCAGCACGACCAGCGTCATCGGCGCACGCCACTGGTGGCCGAACAGCAGGTGCACGGTGGCGACCTGCTGGTTGTTCAGCGCAAAGGCGAACAGGGCAAAAAAAACGGCTGCCTTCAGTATCCACGTCAGCAGCCGGGTGAGTCGGTTCATGTGTCTTCTTCGGTGTCGAAGAAGATTCTAGTACATCAACACATAAATGTCGAAACATAATGACGCCCGAGTTTCTGGTCGGCATCCTGTCGAGTGAACTTCCATTCGATGGTTCGGCCAAGCGCGTTTCGGTCTGCTTGCCAAGCATCGACTTCGTGTCGCAGAAATTCCTGGTTT
>Ga0209794_1000373_pt1 | contig 76421 bp, 38 predicted proteins | sample EBPBio232013_DNA_FD_185869 | JGI IMG/M metagenome (GOLD analysis project Ga0209794, IMG submission 185869) | Wastewater treatment Type I Accumulibacter community from EBPR Bioreactor in Madison, WI, USA - Reactor 1_5/23/2013_ DNA (SPAdes)... | ecosystem: Engineered > Bioreactor > EBPR >...
TATTTCAGTTTTGTGGTAAAAACAAAATACACAAAAACCCCGAAAATTGCCAATTTTGGCTCTTTTTCGGGGTTAGTTTATTTGTAGAAAACTGTATATCAGCAAGTTAAACCTATAAAGGGAAGCCTAGCTTATGCCTTCAAAAACGACTTGTTGTAGTGATTGCCACGACAAAGACCCAATCAGGCGTTTTGTCGTGGCAAAAAGTTGTTTATCCAAATGCTTCGTTGAGGTCAGGCAAGTGCCCGAGCTGATGCAAAGTAGTGATATGAGAGCGTAATGCTACGGCAAACGTAGGATTTTCAAGGTAAGGTATCCCAAACTCTTCGGCCGTTTCTTTGACAATGTGCGAGATAGCAGGGTAGTGTACGTGCGAAATTTTTGGAAAAAGATGGTGCTCTACCTGAAAATTAAGCCCACCTACGTACCACGAAAGCAACTTATTATCGCGTGAAAAATTGACCGTTGTGTTCATCTGGTGAATTGCCCAATCATTTTCAATTTCCCCTTTTGAGTTGGGTTGTGGATGCGTAGTGCCTTCTACCGAATGTGCCAATTGGAAGATGGTCGTTAGAATAATCCCGCCAATAAAGTGCATCAGTAGAAAACCCGCGATTAAGGTTTGGGTTGGCACTTCAAATACGAACAAAGGAATCCCAAGAAAAACGGCGAAATAACCGATTTTCGACAAGATAAGTTTACTTAAAATGACGATGTTTTGGGAACGGGTATTGGTATTGACGCCGTTGGCGGTATAAGTAAAGAAGTTAACAAAGTCCTTGGCCGTTACCCAGTAGAGGGTGAGGATTCCGTAAAAAAGAAAAGCGTATAGCCACTGGAATCTATGGAAAGACTTGACGGGTGTGTGTGGCGAAAACTTGAGAACGAGTTTGTCTTTGATGTCTTCGTCAAAATGAATGACGTTGGTGTACATGTGATGCAGGACGTTGTGCTGCAACTTCCAATTGAAAGGCGAGCCACCTAGCATGGTCAGATAAATAGCTCCCATCCACTCATTCACCGTTTCATTTTTGGAATAAGCTCCGTGACAGGCATCGTGCATAATGCTCATTCCAATCCCAGCAAGCCCAATCCCCATCAATGCCCAAAGCATCATACTTACCGCAAACGGAGGCTGGAGGAGTAAAAACAAACAAAATGGAACGACATAAATCGCCGTAAGTACTACTGTTTTGATAATCAGCGTCGTGTTGGAATATTTGGAAAGATTTTGATCTTTGAAATACGCGTCAACTCTTTTTTTGAGGGTAGAGAAAAATTGGTTTTTGTCTTTGTTAACGAAACGAATTTTTTTAGCGGGATTCACAATCATTAATGGAGGTTTAGAGAATTTAATTTTGAAGTAAAGGTAAATACTTACGGCCGTAACTTCTAACGTTCGACAAAAATAGCTCGACAGTCAGAATAGAAAATGACTTTAATCGTATGAAATCGTGACAAAAAGCCTGTACTTTGCGTCACAACAGAAACATACGAAAACAATGAAAAAAGTACTAATAGTAGCTATTTTAGGCTGGTTGGCTGGCTACTCAACACAAGCACAGACGGTATTGCCTGGTAAACAAGACATTGACAAGTCCACTTTTGAAGGACTTTATGTCACAACTAAGATTGAAGAAAAATACTTGGGTCAATACTGGGAGTCGTATTTGAAGCAATACGGTAAAGTCAGTAGCTCTCGCGGAGGAGTGTATCGGGCACCGTCGGCCAATATCAGCAGTGTTTCGTCGTCGCCCATCAATTTATCGAGCCAAGTTTCGTCCAAGAAAGGGCTTTCACAAGTATTTATTTATTTGGATTTGGGCAACGGTTCTTACATAACGCAAGGCACGAAAGGCTACGCAGAAGCGGAGTCATTTTTAAAGAAATTTGCTGAGGATGCCATTTTGTATGATGATGCTCGCGTGGCTGAAGAAGCCATGAAAGAGTCGGAAAAGTCGTTTTCTAAACTAACTCGTAAAGGCGAATCACTCAAAAAGGACATTGAAAAAACCGAAAAAGAGCTCGCTAACCTCAAGAAAGATTTAGAAATAAATCAGAAAGACGTAGCAACGTCGCAGACAGACCTAGAAACCAAGAAAAAGGTATTTGAGGAGGCAAAAGCTAAAGTTCCCGCAAAACAATAATCCCCAAAACCGTGGAGAGGGTTGCTCACAACTCGATGAAAATGCAGCAATACAAGAAAGCCAACGATTTAGAGCAAATCGTTGGCTTTCTTGTATTCACGGGGTGTTTTACCCGTCACAGCCTTGAATGTTTTGGTAAAATGCGAAAGATTATTGAATCCGCTGCTGTAACACACATCTGTCACCGAATGGTTTTGAACGAGCAGCTTGCTTGCTTGTTTGATGCGGTATTCGTTGACAAAATCGGTAAAGGTCATTTGGGTGATTTTTTTAAAATACCTGCAAAACGACGGCACTGTTAGGTTGGCCAAATCAGCCACTGTTTGCACATCTATTTCGTGTTGATAATGTTGCTCAACGTACCCATAAATCTGTCGAATACGTGCTTCTTCTCGGTGGCTGTGCTCGTAGCTAATACCGTTGATTTTTAGTAGATTATATTCTTTTGAAGTGGCTAGTTTTTGCAAAATAATCAACAGTTGAATCAGGCGCTCAAAGTGACCGAGCTGGGGAAGGGTAAGCATAAGATTCGCGACCTCTTGTCGGGTTTCCCCAAAAAAGTTAAGCCCCTTTTTAGATAACTCAAAGAGGCGATTGATGTCCTGTAACTCAGGACTTTGAAGAAAAGATTCGCCAAGAAAGGTATCGCGTAGCTGCACCACAATCTCTTCGTGTTCGTAGTCGGCGCCGTATCCAAAGTTAAGGTGAGGAACGTTGGGGCCAATAAACATCAATTCGCCTTCTTCAAAATGCGAAAGGTGCTGCCCAATGTGCCGTTTTCCAGAGCCTTTATGGATATATACAATTTCGTATTCGGGGTGTTGGTGCCAAAAAAAACGGTCTTCGTGCGAGCGCCAATGCAATACTTTGAACGAACTGCCTCGGTCGGGAGTAATATTTTCGTACTCGGTTTTCATGCTTGATTGTCGCGGGTTATCGCTCACTTTGTATCAAAATGATAATTAAGCACAAATTAAGGCAAAAAACGAATAATAATTTCGTTTAGGATTTACAGATATTTGCACTCAGATTACAGACATTGACTTTTCTCACTAAAAACCTACGATGATATAGAGAGCGGCTTAGGCCGCTTTTTTTATGGCCTTTATCTTCAATTTGCTATGTTGGTTTTGACTTGTATCTTTGTAAGTGTTCAAAAAGTGCCCTTACCATTTTGGGGATGATGAACGCTTGGTTAAGGTGTTTGTACTGCATTTAGGAGTGTATGAAAGTCTCTACAAGTCAGCCATTTGCGATTGTTTATTCGTTGTTTCAGCATCAGTATCTTGGGTATTTGTTTGGTTCGTATATGGTCCAAATCAACTCCAAAAATGAACTGACGTTGCTGAATCAGATTGTCTCTACCAAAAATGTCAATGAATTTGCGGCTGGTTTGGATACTGTTGATTTTGAGTTGGTTAAACTGATTGAAGATACCCAGCAAGATCACATTCTCAAGAAATTCAATCCCAAAAAACTGTCGGCGTTCGACTTCTTCCAAAAGGTATATGACCCCCAAAAAGGGGATAAATTGCTGCAAGAAACCATTAGCGATTACATTGAGCGGCGAAAAGTAGAGATTCTTGACAAGCTGGCAGGGAAGCGGATGTTTGTGATGGGAAGCGATAACAACCCTGCTTGGCTGCCCATTGAACGAATGCCCGACAAAGCCAAGGTGTTTTTTCATTTTGTACGAAACGAAGAAAATACGCATTATTTTCCCATTATAAAATACGACACAGAGCGGCTCCAAATTAGGCATCGCAACGCCATGCTGATTTGTGACGAACCAGCTTGGTTGTTGATTGACAATAAGTTATATCATTTTGATAAAAGTGTGGACGGGAAAAAAATCCGTCCGTTTCTGTCAAAAAATCATATTATTATTCCACGAAATGTGGAAGAGCAATATTACCGAAAATTTGTTGCCCCCCTGATTGCCAGTTATGAGGTTTACGCCCAAGGGCAAGGCTTCGAAATCAGGTACGAAAAGGAGTCGGTGGTGCCTGTGTTGACGATTACGGAGCAAACGACGTCGGTTAAATCGGGGTCGTTGACGATGTTCAATGCGCAGGACAACTCGGAGTCTGCCTTAGTCGCCGAAGATTACGACCAGAGCCAAGTGGTTTTTGAGTTGTCGTTTCAGTACGGTCAGTTCAATTTTAAGTTTGACAGCTTTGCCAATCATGCCAACGTAAGCCTTGAAAAACAAGGAGATGATTATATTTTCCATAAAGTAAGACGCAACCTTGGGTTTGAGAAAAATATCCTTGTTCGCCTCAAAGAATGGGGATTGGTGATGGGGCAAGGCCGCAGTGTTGTGTCTAAAAATCAGGCATTTGAATGGATTCAGACGCACAATGTGACGTTGAAAGATGCAGGAATTCTTTTGCAGCAAACGGCAACGGGCTCAAGTGCCAAACGCTATTTTCTGGGTTATTCGTCGATTGATATTACGTTTGAAGAATCGCGGGATTGGTTTGATGTGTATGCCAAAGTGCGTTTTGGGGAATTTGAAATTCCGTTTGTGAAGCTCAAAAACCTGATTTTAGCCCGAAAACGGGAGTTTACTTTGCCCAACGGCGAAGTGGCGGTTATTCCAGAAGCATGGCTAACGAAGTATTCTGAACTGTTTGCTTTTGCCGAATACGATGCCGAAAGCCATCAGCTTACGCTGCGAAAACACCACTTGGCGTTGGTGCAAGAGTATGCCGAAGATAGCCTCGCCAAGGTGGTGATGAATCGGAAATTGGAAAAATTGCGTGATTTTGATGAGATAGATGAGCAGCCACTTCCTGAGGCATTTGTCGGAACGTTGCGGCCATACCAAAAGGCAGGTTACGATTGGATTATTTTTTTGAGTCAGTACCGTTTTGGAGGCTGTTTGGCCGACGACATGGGACTCGGAAAAACCGTGACCACCCTAGCCATGTTGCAGCGACAAAAAGAAATGGGGGTCGATCGACCGTCGTTGCTGGTAATGCCAACGTCGTTGTTGTACAATTGGGAATTGGAGGCGCGGAAGTTTACACCGCAGTTACGGGTGTTGGTTTATAAAGGCACGTACCGCGAAAAAGATACTACCCGTTTTGATGATTACGACCTTATTCTGACTTCTTACGGCATCGTTCGCATTGATGTTGAATTGCTCAAATATTACCGATTCAATTACATCATTTTGGACGAATCGCAGGCGATTAAAAATCCTTCGTCGCACGTGACAAAGGCCGTGATGCAGCTGGAATCGAATTTTCGACTGATTTTGACGGGGACGCCGTTAGAAAACACAACGATGGATTTGTGGACTCAAATGACCTTTGCCAACCCTGGGCTTTTGGGCAGTCAGTCGTATTTTCGTTCTCATTTTCAGGTACCGATAGAAAAACAAAACGATGCGCAACGCACTCAAAAGCTGTATGCCCTGATTAAACCGTTTTTGCTTCGTCGGCACAAGTCGCAGGTAGCGTTAGATTTGCCACCAAAAGTGGAAAGTGTTCATTATTGTGAAATGTCGGAAGAGCAAGAAAAACGTTACGAAGAAACCAAGTCGTACTACCGAAATTTTATCTTGGAACACATCGAAGAAGAGGGAATGGCCAAGTCACAAATGGTTGTTTTACAGGGATTAACCAAACTCCGACAACTGGCCAATCATCCCCGAATGGTGGACGAAACGTACGAAGGGGCATCAGGAAAACTAGAAGAGATAGAAGCGAAACTGGAAGAATTGGTCAGTGGGGAGCACAAAGTCTTGATTTTTAGTCAATTTGTGCGTCATTTGGCTATTTTGGAAAAAACCTTACATCATCAGAAAATTAAGTACGCTTATCTCGATGGCAGTACTGTCAATCGACAAGCGCAGGTAGAGTTGTTCCAGCAAGACGAATCGGTGAAGGTGTTTTTGATTTCGTTGAAAGCAGGCGGGGTAGGGCTTAACCTGACTGCTGCTGATTACGTCTTTATTTTGGACCCTTGGTGGAATCCCGCGATTGAAGCCCAGGCCGTTGACCGTGCCCACCGAATTGGTCAGCAGCGTACAGTTTTTACGTATAAATTTATTACCAAAAACTCGGTAGAAGAGAAAATATTGGATTTGCAGCGAAGTAAACAAAAGTTGTTCAATGAGTTGATTACCAACGAAGAAGGATTCGTGAAGTCATTGAGTAAAGAAGATATTTTGGAGTTGTTGGCCTAGCGAATCAGCAGGAGTTTGCCGCGTATAGCGTGTCCTTGGGGGGCTGTTTGTATGACAAAAGCATAGCCGCCAACGGGCAGCGGAACTTCATTATAGAAGCCGTCAAACACGGCCTTTTTTCCCGAATCAGAATAAAAAATAGCTTCTCCCCAACGATTATAAACTGTGATTGTTGCTTCGGGAAATTCTTCCAAACCACGTATGAGCCAAGTGTCGTTGATGCCATCGCCGTTGGGGCTAAAAGCGTCGGGGATATGCACGCCTTTCATGATGCCAATGGTAATTTTGTCGATAGCAAAACACCCATTCGCATCGGTTACTTTGAGGGTATAGGTGGTGGTTTTGTCGGGAGAGGCCGTTGGGGAAGCAGTTTGCGTGTTGTCTAGGTCAGTGGGGGGGCTCCATTGATAGGTGTAGCCCGAAACGCCGCCATTTTTGTTTAATTGAATGCTGCCATTTTCGGCTAAGTCTTGGTCGGTGCCAAGTTCTAAAGTAGGCCCTGCTAAGACTTCGACCGTATGTGTGGCCGAACCATCTACGCAGGTGCCAGTTTGTTTGAGCGAATACGTGATTTCGTGTTTTCCTGCGCCTGCTTGTTGTGGGACAAACTTGTTGGGAGCAACAACCCCTTTTCCGCTGAAAGTACCACCTGCGGGCGTGGCAATCAAGACGAGGGCGGTTGTATCGTTGCCACACCGTACAGGAATGGGTTGTATCCCAATCGAAGCAGTGGTAAAAGCCTTAATTTCTACGGGTTTAGATTGACCTATGCAATTGTTAGCGTCGGTGACTTTGACTGAGTAGTTGCCTATTTGGTTGATAATCAAAGAATTGTTAACGGCGTTGGGAATGGGTGAACTATCGAGTAGCCATTGATACGTTACATTTTTGTCGGAAGAGGTTGCTGTCAAAGTAAGCGGCGACCCTGGACAAAATAGCCCAGAAGGATTGGAAGAGATAGCGGTAACCGTGGGGTTAGGTATAACTTTAATGACTGTGACCGACGATTCTCCCGCGCTACATGCACTTTTTCGGGCGACTTTTACTTTGTAATTCCCTTGGTCTTTGATCACCAATACCGAGTCTTTGCTACCTGCCAGCAGTTGGTCATCTTTGTACCACTCAAAAGAAGTATTTGGAAGATTGGCGCCTGCGTTGAGTTGTACGCTTTTTCCTTCGCAAAGGGTGGTTGGCGCTGCTACGTTTGGCCGCCCAACTTCGGAGACGCGAATGACTGCGGGGGGGATAGGCGCACATTCTTCTACCTCAATTTGGTACTCGCGGTAGGTTTCACTGAGTTTGACTCCCGAACGACTGTGTTGGAGCAAAAATCCAATCGAATAAACGCCCGCCTTGGTAGGTTTGGCCGAAACAAGAATGTTGGTAAGTCCCTGACTCGTAAAAATATTGGGGGCAAGCGGAGGGAGAACGAAATTGCCACCTGGGAGCATCTGATTTTCTGAAAAGCCAGCTTTCCAGCTTACTTTTTGGTAAGGAATTTGACCGCTGGCTCCCGTAAATGGAGCTGTATTTGAGACAACTAAATTAAAGTTTGACCGACTGAGCCCCGATTTTAGTGGTTCAGAAACCACTTGAAGGCTAAAGTTGGTCTCTTGGTTGGCGCAAAAAAAGTTATACGATTGAGGCACCCACTGTGGGGTGGTTTTTCCTGCTTCGGCAGGCTCAAAATATTCCCACAAATAAGCGGGAGAAAACCAATGGTACAGAACAATCTGCGAGGAAAGAATGTTGTCAGTGGGATTGCGCGGGCCAACGGGGCTGTTTACAATGTAATAACCTTCAGGGTCGTTGAAGTCTTGGGGTTTTAAGACCAAATTGTAATTATAGCGGACAAAAAGATACTCGACTTTTTTACTTTTATCACAAGACAACGAGAAACTTGAAGCACTGACATCGTTACTTTTGTCGGCCGTGTATTCTTGTATAAGTTGATTGTCTTTTTTACGATACAGCCCAAACCGAAGCTGGGTGGGAAGGGCATCGTAGCCTGCTTTGTCGGTGAAAAAAGTACAACCTACCCCGTAAGCATAAGGAATATTGTTATTGATGGTACGACGATCTATTTGTCCACCGTAAATACGTTGGGCGTATGCGGAGCCAAAACTGGCCAATAAAACGAGAAAAAAACCAACGAGATTGCGCATTACTTTGGTTAAGGACTATTATTAAAATCAAATGTATCTAAAAATCTACTAACAGGTAATATCCAAGCAGTTATTAAGTTTTATGCAGCCACTTACGCTCGACTTCTATCAAAAATACGATACGTTAACCCTCGCCCAAAGGTTGCTTGGTTGTACGTTGGTTCATCAAAGCCCATACGGGATTACGGCTGGTATCATCGTTGAAACGGAAGCCTATCTGACTGATGATCCTGCGTGTCATGCGTACCGAAAGAAAACAAAAAGAAATGCTGCAATGTTTGGCCCTGCGGGAACGGTTTATGTGTATCAAATTTACGGAATGCACTATTGTGCCAACATCGTAAGTGGTGAAGAGGGCGTAGGTGAAGCTGTGCTGATTCGGGCCTTGGAACCAACTGAAGGTATTGAACTTATGGAAGAAAGAAGGGCAGAGGGAGTGTCGAGGGGAGAGTGCAGAATGTCGAATGGGGAGCCTGTTCGACACTCTGCATTTGACACTCGACACTTATGCAATGGTCCCGCTAAATTGGTGAAAGCCATGGGGATTAGTATTGAGGAACACAATGGTTCTTCGCTTTTGACGGGAAATCTGAAAATTTATCCGTCGGTACTAAAGGAGTTTGAAATGGTGACCACCACCCGAATCGGCATTACCCAAGGCGCTGATTTACCGTATCGTTTTTATGTGACAGGAAATCGTTTTGTGAGTCGCAAGTGAGGTATAAGGTTTATTTAATCTTGTGTAATATAGTTACATATTTTGGAATATATTTGTAAATGGTGGTAATTTCAAAATCAGCATTGGTGAAATTTGGAGAAAAACACCCCAATGCTCTCGTGCCATTGATGGAGTGGTATGATACTGTATTATTGGCAGATTGGGGTCATTTTATGGATATTAGGATGACGTTTAATTCTGTTGATTTTGTAGGCAATGATAGATATGTGTTCAATATCAAAGGGAATCACTACCGACTTGTGGCTTTAATACATTTTTCAATACGAACTGTATATGTCAAATTTGTGGGTACACATAATGAATACGATAGAATTGATGTTTCAACAATTGATTATAAACCATGAAAATTGTAAATGAATATGAGTATCAAAAAGCATTTTTGCTTTTTGATGAACTAACGGCTGAAATGGTTGTGAATCCCGAAAAACAGGTTGAAGCTCGTAGAGTTGCTGAAGCCATTCAAGCCTATGAAATGGAGTTTGTTAAGTTTCCACGGCCAACAACACTTGCTGGTATGATTGAGCTCAAAATGTATGAAATGAAACTGAAACAGAAAGATTTAGCAGAGTTATTAGAAGTAGAGACGTCAAGGGTTTCAGAAATATTGAATGGGAAGCGTAAAATCACTCTTGACGTAGCTAAAAAACTTCATACAAAGCTGGGTATTGATGGTAATTTTATTCTTGAAGTTGCGTAAAATATGAATGAATCGGGTCAGTTGAAACCCGATTCAAATAGCCTTTACAAACTGGCTCTGACGAGTTTGGCGCCGTCGCACATGGCTTTTAATTTTTGTTTGGTTGCCCAGCGCGCCGTTTGGCTCATACCGCAGTCGGGGGCAACGGCCAGTTTTTCGGCAGGAACGTACGGCAATACCTTCCTAATACGTTCGGCAACGTCTTCGGACGTTTCTATGTAATAACTTTTCACGTCAATGACGCCTACTGCTACGTCTAGTTTTTCGGCAAATCGTTCCAAAAGATGCACATCGGTAAAATTGAGTACGGTCATTTCAGAATGCAGTTCATCGACAGTCATGTCCAAAAAATCGGGTAGCATTGGAGCTAGGGTTTTCTTACCCACCGAACGGCCTTTATAATTTCCAAAACAGAGGTGCATCGAGAGTCGCGTTTTTCCGACGGCAGGCGCAACGGTTCGGTTAAAAATATCGACAAATCGCTGGGTATCTTCCCGATAGGCGTAACAACTCATAGAGGGTTCGTCCACGCAAATTTCGGGAACGCCCAAGGCTACCAATTCTTCAATTTCTTTCCGTACAAGGGGCAAAATAGCTTCGGTCACTTCCCAACGGTCTTTGTACAAATGCCCTGGATTCAAACGCCCCGACAAGGTATAAGGCCCAGGAATCGACATTTTAACGCGTTGGCCTTCGGGGGCAAGGCGTTTGAGCCGTTTGTATTCTTCCACCACTCCAAGCCCTTTGGGAGCTGTTAAAGGTTCTACAATACTATTTTTGCCGCGTTGGTCATGGGCGGGCGGGCCGTATTTTCGGGTTTCGGAACTATCGTTTTGGATTCCGTTGATGAAACCATAAAACGACAGGTTAAAATCAAGACGGGTTTGCTCGCCGTCGGTGATGACGTCAAGCCCTGCGCTTACTTGGTCGTGAATGGCCGTAATGACCGCATCGTCAATCATTTCGGCGATGTCGGCGGGGCCAAATTTATCGAGGTTCATGCTCGCAAATTCGAGCCAACCTGGAAAAGGCATCGAGCCAACGACGGTGGTTTTTATGGGGAGAGGTTGCATGGTTCTGAGTTTTAAAAAGGATCACTTACATAGCTAGGGTTACCTACTTTTTGGTACATTTTGGCAAGGCGGTGGGCGTGCTCATCGTAGGCCGCTTCAAACAGCTCGACGGCGCGTTCGCTACCGACTACCGCCGCTGCGCTTAGCACTTTGGGCGGACGCCCTGCTTGGGTAAGAAGTTGGGCTGTTTCGGCTTTAAGGCAGTTGACAATCGCTGCTCCGCCTACCGTCGAACCAGGAGACACGGGGGTGTCAAGGCCAGCAAGCGTAACCATCGCATCGCCCACGGGAGCACCTGTATCGAGTACTAAATCGGCAAAATCGGTTAGTTTTTTCCCATCCTTGCGTTTTGATGAACTGGCTTCGGAGTGTTCTTTGGTGATTAAAGCAACGACTTTAATTCCATTTTTTTGAAAAATTTCGGCCATTTCAACGGGGACAATGTTGGTGCCCGAAGACGAAATCACCAAGGCTGTATCTTGAGAAGACAAGTCAAAATTCCGTAAAATGCGGTCGGCTAAACCTGGTACATTTTCTAAAAACATGGCTTGACGTTGCCCGTTGGCGCCTACCACCAAATTGTGAAAAGTAAGAGACAATTCCACGATGGGGTTAAAACCCGCAAAAGAGCCGTAGCGAGGCCACATTTCTTCGACCATGATTCGGCTGTGGCCACTACCGAAAACATGTACCATCCGTCCTGCCAGTATGCTTTCGGAAAACCATTGAGCGGCTTGTTGGATTTGGGTTTGTTGTTGTTGAATAGTTTGTAAAATGTGCTGACATTTACTTAGATAAACTTCGGTAACAGTCATGTGTAAAGAGGGTTTAGAACGCGAATTGAACGGGTTAAATAGATGATAATGCAAAGCCTGCGGCACCAATGGCGCCTGCCATGTCGCCAAATTGGGCTTGAACAATGGGGGTTTGTTTGCCACCAGGCCGCCACTCGTATAAGTCCATAAATTGACGTAAAGGGTCAAATAAGGCATCGTCGGCAAAGGTAATTCCTCCTGCAAGGACAATGAGTTCGGGAGATAACGCATTGACAAGCGACGACAACGCCACGGCTAATTTTTGAACGGAAGAGAGCCAAACCAAACTCGCCCAAGGATCGCCTTGGTGGTAGGCTTCGACCAGCGCCCAAGTGGAGTCAAACTTCCCTTTGCTTCGTTTTTGAATGGAATAATTGCCAATGGCGTACTCCAAACTCCCTGGAGCACCGACGATGCTTACTTCGTCGTCGGTGGCATCAAGTGAGAAGTGGCCAAGGTGGCCCGCCATTTGGCTAAGTCCTTGGTATAGTTTTCCTTGGATGAGAATCCCGCCCCCAACGCCCGTGCCGAGGGTGAGCAAAATCACATTTTGGAAACCCTTAGCCGCCCCAAACCGCGCTTCGGCCATCAGCGCCGCGTGGGCATCGTTGAGGACGTAGGTTCGTTGCCCGAAATAAGCACTCCAGTCAAAATGTTCAAGTCCACCCAAGCGATTGGGAAGAAATGAAATACAAGAATTACGGGCATCGGGTAAGCCTGGAGCCGACAGTCCAATGGTATCGACGGGCGCTTGCCAATAATTACGCAAGTACGCCACCATTTCTAGCACATTTTCGCGCCAATGTCCTTCAGAATCGTCTTGGGTTGCCACGTAATGTTGCTTCAAGATTTCTCCTGCTTCATTGACCAACACTCCTTTTACATTGGTTCCTCCCAAATCGATGCCGATGGATGTTTTCATTCTTTTAATGTCCAATTTTTTAGTGTCGAGTGGAGAGTGCAGAATGTCGAATTGGGTATTTTATTCGACATTCTGCACTCTCCACTCGACATTCCTACTTGTGTTTATTATGATTCATTTTTGCGGTTAGGATGGAGGCAGAAAAAATAGCGAGTAATTCGTTCGTTTCCTTCATCAAATCATCAATTCTTTTAATATCAATAACTTCTGCCTCCGTAAGCAATTCCATCCAAAATAAAGATTCATCTGTTTCTTCTTCACAAATATGAACCTTGTTTATAAAGTCAGCGGGAGATTTAGCTCGACAAGCTGATCGATAATTTGCTCCTACTGAAGTGCCAGATCGCAGTAACTGTTTCCCAATAACTTGGCTAACTTGAGTGTTTGGAAGTGATTGAGTTAGTTTGATGATTCTTAATGAAAACTGTTTTGTTCTTTGTTTTAAATCTTGTTTAGGCTTCATGGTCATAAGTGTTTAGCGCTTTTAAATTCTTTGACCACAAGAGATTACAAATTGTCACATTTTTTAGTGTCGAGTGCAGAGTGCAAAATGTCGAATTGGGTATTTTATTCGACACTCTCCATTCTGCACTTGACACTCGACACTAAAAATTCGACACTCTCCATTCTGCACTCGACATTTCACCATTGTCCCTCCGTTTCAGAGTTCAAAATATCGAATTGGGTATTTTATTCGACATTCTGCACTTGACACTCGACACTAAAAATTCGACACTCTCCATTCTGCACTCGACATTTCACAAATGCCCCTCCGTCACTGACCAGCCGCCGTCAACGGCGAGGACTTGGCCTGTTGTAAAAAGAGCATAGTCAGATAAAAAATAAAGAGCAGCACCTTCTAAATCAGTGGGTTGTCCGTTTCGTCCACCATCGAGGGGCTGTTTGGTTTTGATAAAATCCATGATGAGCGTGTTTTGAGAAGCACGTTGGCTCATGGGGGTTTCCACCAATGCGGGGGCAAGTACGTTTACCCGTATGTTGTCTTTGGCGTAATGGGCCGCAATGGACTTAGTAAAGCCAATAATGGCCGATTTGGTCGCTGCGTAGGCGTGGGTTGTAAAGTAGGTAGGGGAGGGTGAAAAACCGAGTACCGAACCCACATTCAGGATAGCACCACCCGTTTTTTGGACTAAAAACTGACGTACCGCCGCTTGGTTGGAAAGCATGAGCGAGGTAAGGTTCAACTCAAACGTTTTGTTCCAACCCTCCAACGTAAGCTCGTGCAAGGGGCCATCTCCAAACTTTCGTCCACTTCCTCCAGCCACATGGTACAGCCCATCAAAACTCCCGAAGGTATGAATCGCTTGGGCAATGGCATGGGAGGCTGTACTTTCGTGCGTGGCATCGGCCGAGATGATCACCGCCGAAGGTCCCAATTGACGCTGGGCCTCGTCGCAGCTTTCGGGGTTACGACCAACGACGACCACTTGGGCGCCGTGCCGAATAAATGCACTCGCGGCCGAAAGCCCAATGCCCGTGGTACCGCCAATGACGACAATTGTTTTCTGAGCGAGCCATTTTTCCGTAACCATGCCTAATTTTGCGTTATTGTACTGTCAACTTATTATAAAGAGTTGAGTGGGTAGTTTTCTAATCAAACATTCGCCGAAAACTTAAAAGAACTTGATAACACAAACACGATTTGAGGAGGAAGTGAGAGCTTTTTTGTCTTTTCAACAAGACCAAAAGCTACCAATTTTGGGGCAAAGGTTTCTTCGCCCAGTGCTTTATTTCCCTGAACGTTTGCTGGCGATTCACCTCATTTCGTTGGACAAAACCAACTCGCTTTTACCCGATACTTTTGTACAATTGAGTGATACTTTAGCAGCTGACGGCATCAAAGTGATTCATTTGTGGGAAGATGTGTGGTATTTCAAAAAAGCCGTGGTTCAGTCGAGGTTGCGGGCGGCGTTTGGTATTTCTCAACGCATTCCAGCCCGACTTACAAAGGTTCGCCGAATTGATAAACCTACCTTGGAGCGGTTTATGGGTGCTAATCATTTGCAAGTTTCGACCAATGCAAAGTTTAAATATGGCCTTTTTTTGCCCAAAAACTACCAGCGTATTTTAAAAGATGACAGCCCTGCGACACCGTTTTTGACCCAACAAATGACGATTCAAGGAGAAGCCTTGGTGGCTGTGGCTTCGTTTAGTGGGGGAAAAAATATCCTAAGAGAAGGGGGAACGTTCCGCTCGTTTGAGTTGATTCGTTTTGCCAATCATCTTGACTGCACGGTGGTTGGGGGATTGGATAAATTACTGAAAGCTTTTGTGTCCGAACTACAGCCCGACGATATTATGACTTACGCCGACCGCGATTGGTCAGATGGGAGAAGTTACGAACGATTAGGTTTTGAACGAATGGGAGCAACACCTCCGCATACTTTTTGGGTCAATCCTAACACCTGGGAACGCCATTATGCCGAGCGGCTTTTGCCCGACGACATTGGGCTTCATTGGATAAAAGTATATAATTCAGGGAATTGGAAGTTTTTGAAGAAAATGGTTTGATATTTTTCTCGCAGATGTTCGCAGAAATATTGCCAACAATCTGCTCTTTTACTTATCAGCGAACCTCTGCGGGTAAAAAACTGTGCTAAATTTTTTATGCCGACGCATGGCCTTTGAGTGGGTTATTTAACGTATTTTTAGATGTTTATCTAAACCCCTATACTTCTCCTTTTTTGTTATGAAACGACTGCTACTTTTTTGCCTTGTACTGCTTCAATTTCAGGCCATTGCCCAGCTAAAGTTTGCCCGCTTATTTTCAAATCACGTGGTGCTTCAACGCCAAAAGCCGATTCCTGTTTGGGGTTGGGCCAAGCCTAAGGAAAAAGTCACGGTGACGTTGGCCAACCAAAAACTCTTGGCTACGGCCGATGACGCAGGAAAATGGAGCGTAAAATTTAAGCCCATGGAAGCGGGCGGCCCTCATCGGTTGGTGGCTACTACGCTGACGGGCAAAGTCGAAGTAGAGGATGTGTTGCTGGGAGAGGTGTGGTTGTGCTCGGGGCAGTCAAACATGGAATGGCCCGTCAAACAAGCCGACAATTTTCGTCAGGAGAAGAAAAATGCCAATTTCCCCCAAATACGCCATTTTTACGTAGAACACAACGTAACGATGGATATTCAAACTGACCTTGCCTCGGGCGAATGGAAGGTGAGTGACGAAGAAAGTATGGGCAATTTTACGGCTGTCGGCTTCTTTTTTGCCAGAGAATTAGCCCAAAAATTGAACGTACCCATTGGCTTGCTTCATTCGTCGTGGGGAGGTTCGCAAATCGAAGGCTGGATTAGCAAGGAAGCCATGCAAACCAACGATGAACTGAAACCCTACGCCAATGCCCTCCCCAAAACATGGGAAGAAGCTGATGCGCAACTCGACCGCCAAACGCGCAAACAGTTGCTAGGCAGTGAGGCGGAGGTTACGATGGCGGATGAAAAAAAATATACCGAAGCGGGCTACGATTTCTCAAAATGGCGCTCGGCGGGGAGTCCTTTGGGACAATGGGATTGGAAAGGAATTTGGATGTTTAGGGGTAAAGGTTTTATGGCCAAAACCATCGACATCCCCGAAGAAATGGTAGGGCAAACCACGACTTTGGGACTGGGTATTCAGGATAGTTTCAACGAAATGTACATCAATGGTAAGCTGGTCTATGCGGGTATGATGCAAGGAGTACGCAAAATAGCCCTTCCTGCCGATGCGTGGAAAGCGGGTGCCAATCGGCTTGTCATAAAATTTGGGAATATGATTGAGCATCCGTGGTATGGTTTGGGGGTAAATGGCACGCCTGATGATTTATTTGTCAGCGCCAAAACCGCCAAAATAAGCATTGCTTCCGATTGGTATCTGCTACCTTCTTTTGCCGAACCTCGCACGTATAACCACAGCTGCAACAACGTCGGGACGACGATTTATAACGCCATGATTGCGCCGCTCATTCCGTTCGGCATTCGGGGGGCGCTTTGGTACCAAGGCGAGTCGAATGCGGGGCGGGCGTACCAATATCGACAGTCGTTTCCGTTGATGATTGATGATTGGCGGCAGCAGTGGGACGACGATTTCTCGTTTTATTTTGTGCAATTATCAAGCTACGGTGGTTACCAAAACAGTAACAACGGAAGCAATTGGGCCGAGCTTCGCGAAGCGCAAACCTTGGCACTTTCCCTCCCCAAAACGGGTATGGCCGTAACGATTGACGTTGGCAACCCGAAAGATATTCACCCGACCAACAAACAAGATGTTGGTCATCGCCTTGCGCTTAATGCCTTAAAAATGGATTTTGGGCAAGATATTTTGCACACGGGGCCTGTTTACGATTCGGTGAAGTTTGACGAGGACAAGGCCGTTGTTTCTTTCAAAAACGTGGGGGAAGGTCTGATGGTAAAAGATAAGTTTGGGTACGTCAAGGGCTTTGAGATTGCAGGCGAAGACAAAGTTTTTTATTATGCCAAAGCCGAAATCATCGGCGATAAGGTAGAAGTGTATCATCCGAAAGGCGTGAAACCTATCGCGGTGCGTTACGCTTGGGCAGATGCTCCAGAAGATGCCAATTTGTTCAACGTAGAAGGTCTCCCCGCAGGTCCTTTCCGTACCGACGATTGGAAAAGCAAAACCGAAGGGCAGAAGTTTCAATGATAAACAAGGGGCGAACATACCTACATCTGTGATTCGCCCCTCGTCATTCCAACAGCCTCCGATGGTAATTGACCTGCCCCAAATGATAACTAAGGTGAGCGACTAGGTGGATGAAAAAGTACTCGGTAGTGGTTTTTGTTTCCAACACAAGTTGCGGGTATTCGGCTTGGTAGTCATCGTCGGTAAGGGTAGCCAACGACGTTCTGATGACCTCAATGGTGGCGTCGATGTCGTTGATAATTGTTTCTCTGGCTACGTTTTTGGTGCTAAATTCCAGCGGACGGTTGCGAACATAGCCCGTTTTTCCAATTTCAGCTCCAATGTACGTATTGAGATTGCCAATGAGGTGCAGCGCCAAATTTCCCGCCGAATTGGAAATCTGCCCCGCGACTTTCCAGATGTTTTCTTCGTTTTTGTAGGCGAAAAGCTCCGCTTTCAGTCTTCGTAAATCCCGTTCAAAAAGCGCCGTTAATGTTGTTGAAAGCATATTGGTTTCCTTGTTTTGGGTTTTGTGTTTTGGTCATACCGACGTTGGAATGAAGGCAAATTAAAGCAAATCAATGTCATAATTTAAATTGTTTTGGCAAATAATTTCATGTAAATTTGCGTTTCAAAAATAAAAATCATGGAAAAGCTGAAAATAAAATACAAATTCAATAATGAATATAATCCTAAATATATTAATGGGGCAATTGGAGGGGTAAATCCATCTGGGGAAATCGTAATAAATTTCTATTTAGAAAGAAGACCTATTCCAAACAGTACTGTCATTGAGGTAAAAGATGGGCTTCCAACAAATAACATTATAGGCATTGAGCCTGAAGATTTTGGAACTTCGATGATAAGATTTATGGAAAATGGAGTAATTATGAACTATCAAACAGCTAAAGAAGTTCATAGATGGCTTGGAGAGCAACTAAAGCAAATTGAAAACCTTTAATATTATGAAGCCAAACATTTCATATACGGCATTATTTTGTGCTCATTTTTTACTACCATTAGATATAGGCACAAAATTTGATTATACTAGTGAGGTAAATCCAAATATAGATGGATTTTCTCCTAAATATATGGATACAAATTTAACTGTAACAAGTTCTTACATTTCAAAGCTTAATTCTAATTACATTAGTGAATTAAGACAAAATAAAAAGAAGATTGAATCTTTTAAGCAATTGCCTAAAAATTGGAATATGGCAGGTGCTTTGCAATATGACAAAAATTTTATTGATAATGTTGAATTATTATTAGTAAATACTGCTATACAACCCAAAATATTTCCAACTGGTAGAAATAGTATTCAATTTGAATACGAGAAAGATAATGGAGATTACTTGGAATTTGAAATATTTAATAACAGTAAAATAAGTTACTTATCGATTGTTAATGATAAGGAAACATCTGGTAAAATTGATTTTGATAGTGAATTGATGAACAATTTATTAATACAGTTTTATGCTTAATGAGCATATCGAAGATAATGAATTTCTTTATAGAAGGATAATCCTTAATCCTAATTTTTGGGATTTTGAAAAAAATAGACCATCATCTGCTATTTTTAAAGACTCTAATGGTGCTTCTGTCGATAGGCAGGATAACCGTTCTGATAGTGATGTTATTGAAACATATAAAAATTATGAAATTCGAGGTATCACTAAAGTTTTAACATCTGTTTGTAGAGAATTAGAAACATATCCAATTTACAAACCACTTGATGATAATATTTATCATTGTGAAATCCATGATTCAAAAGAAAAAATACAGTTAAGTTCCTCAAAAGCAAAAAAACTAAGAGATAATTCAATTGTAATATTCACAAAAGATGTTTGATTTATTTAATTTAGCCTAACTTATACTTCAATCATCACTTCGACAAGACATCAGATCAATTCAAGGGGCTTCAACTTCTCGGGTGGCAGCAATTGCCATTTTTATTGATTTACTTACTTTTCTTCAAAAGGTTATTATTTTTATATTGGCTTGTTGAGCATTCAAGTGTCTCACCAATAACGCTATGACATTGTTATTCAAACATCCGAATATTCCAACTTAACGAAAGAGCGTAAAGGGCTTTAAATTAATTTCTAAATCATAAACTAAAAACCCTCCTATCGTCTTCTTAGGTGAGGTGAAAGAACTAACTAATTTTCACCAGAGTGTAAATAAATGTAAAATTTTAGTGAATTTATTTCGCCTCTCACTACTTCCCACTTCGTTTAAAATACACATAAGCACCTCCGCCTAAGGCCAAAAATATCAAACCTGCGATGGCTTGTTCGGGCTTTTCGATCAAAGTATTGACCACCACAAATGCCGACATGGCCATAAAAACCAACGGCGTGATGGGGTAGGCCAACGTACTGTAATTGCAGGAGAGTTTACGCTTGCGAAACGTAAAAATGGTAGCCGCCGTCAAGAAGAAAAAGGCCGTGTCCACAAACACAACGTAGGTAATGAGGTTGGAGAAAGTTTTCCAAAAGATAAGCAGCAAAATCGTCCAGAACGACTGAAAAATAATGGCCCAGAAAGGCGTTTGGAAACGGGGGTGAATTTGGGCAAATTGTTTAAAAAACAGCCCATCTTCGGCCATCGCAAAGTAAATGCGGGGAGCGGTAAGAATATAAATCCCAATCGTACCCAGTACCGAAAGTACAATTAAAAAGGAAATAAACTTCGCCCCTAGTCCCCACACGGTTGAAATAGCTTCTGATGCCACACCCGTTGAAGCCGCTATTTTTTCGATGGGGAGTAGTTTAAGGTAGGCTACGTTGATGGTGACGTACGCCAAACACACAATGCCGATGCCGAGCACCATTGCCCTAGGTACCACGCGGTCGGCGTCTTTTACTTCGGCTGCAATGAAGGTCGCGTGCTGGTACCCACCGTACGAAAAAGAAACGCCAATAAGAGCCAGTCCAAACGACGAGACCAGGGGCAATTGGTAGGAGTTTGTGGTCCAGTTAAAATCAAGAAGGCTGAAGTCTTGGGTGGCCATCAAAAAACCAATCAAGACCACGATGGCAATGCCGATAAGTTTGGCAGAGGTAAAAACCGACGCAAAAAAACTGCCCCATTTTACCCCCAGCACATTCATGATGGTCAACAAGGTGATGGTCAGAACGGCCACGATGAGTTGTGAACTTTCTGAAATCGGAATGAGCTCATTAAGATAAGAAGTAAACACCAACGAAAGTGCCGCCAGCGACCCCGTATTGATGACCAGTAGCATCGACCAGCCGTATAAAAATGCAGGAAGGTCGCCAAAAGCTTCCTTGAGAAAAACGTAAAACCCGCCCGCTTTTTGGAAGGAAGAAGAAATTTCGGCGAAGGTAAGTGCTCCACAAAGTGCTACGAAGCCGCCCACCACCCAAACGCCCAACATCCAGCCCGTTGTGGGCAAATAACCCGCAATTTCGGACGGAGTACGAAATACCCCCGAGCCTATACTCGACCCGACGGCAATCATGGTAAGACTGAAAAGTGTGATTTGTTTTTGTAGTTGTTGCGACATGGGGCTAATGGTTAGGTTTGCTGTTTTTGAAGCAGTCACTCATCTAAGGAATCATTGCTAAAAAACTACTATGAGATCCATTAAGAGGTTTTTAATCCAGAATTAACGACAAATTAATCTTTCAGCCGCAGTTTTGCCTCGAATCTTTTTAGACCAAAATGAGGCGTACACTTTTTTTAGCAGCTTTTTTGCTGCCTTTTTATTGTTTTGCCCAAGACGCTCTTCGGCTTTCGCTCAAGCAAGTCGATAGTCTGTTTTTACAAAATAATCTCATTCTTCTTTCAGAACGCTTTAGGATAGAAGCCAGCAAAGCGGCTGTCATTCAGGCTCGTTTGTGGGATAATCCGACCCTTTCTACCGAATGGAATGCCTATAATCCTGATAAAAAACGGGTGTTGGATGTGGCCAAAGGCGGACAAAAAATCGTGTCGATTGAGCAAGTTTTGCTAACGGCTGGTAAACGTAGCAAACAGGTGGCCTTGGCCATCGAAAATGCCCAAATGACCGAGTACGAATTTTTGGACTTGCTCCGTACGCTCAAATTTGAACTGAGAAGCAGTTTTTTTGAAGTGTTTTTCCTTCAAAATACCCTCAATCGTTACCAGCTTCAAATCAATACGCTACAGACGACGGTCACGGCTTTTGAAGAACAGTACGAAAAAAATAACGTCTCCTTGCGGGAATTACTTCGTCTCAAAGCCCTTCTATTTCAGCTTAATAACGACAAAACTGAAATTCTTTTTCAAATTGCGGAGAAGCAAAAGGGGTTAAAAACACTGCTGAATACCAACCTTCAGATTGTGCCATTGGTGAACGAAGCAGACCTGAATCGCTATTTTCTCAATAGTTATACGGTGGCTGCGCTAAGTGAGTTGGCACTTCAAAACCGAGGCGATGTCAAAGTGGTGGAATCGCTCAAGCGGCAGGCCGAGTTAAACTATACACTCCAGAAATCATTGGCGGTGCCTAATCTCCGTTTGGGGGCGGTGTATGACCAATCAGGAAGTTATGTGAACCATTATACGGGTATCACGCTTGGGGCCGATTTGCCTTTTTTCAATAAAAACCAAGGGAATATCAAAACGGCAAAAAGCTTGATTGAGTACCAAAAAGGAGTACAAAATCAGAAAACAAATGCGGTTTCTAACGAAGTAGCGGAGGCATTTCAAAAGGTGCGGTACGTTGAAAATATGGTACAAAGTGTAGATAGCAAATTCACCGATCAATTTGAGCAACTCAACAAAGGTGTCGTCGAAAACTTCCAGAAACGCAACCTTACACTGCTCGAATTTATCGACCTCATCGAAACGTATAGTGAGAGCGTTAAGGAATTGAACCGCCTCAAAGCCGACCGAATAGGGGCATACGAAGAACTTAATTTTACTGTAGGACAAGAACTTTTCAACTAAGAAAAATGAATAAAGCTATCATAGGAGTACTGGTGCTGGTGAGCACTGTTGTGCTCGTTTCGTGCGGAGAGAAAAAAGAAGCTACGGAAGAAAAAAAGGTGTTTTCATTGTCGGATACGATGATGAAACGCATTGAGCTAGCCGACGCGGGCATTGCGCCTGTGCGTAGCGAACTGACACTGGTAGGAAAAATCAGTGCCGACGAAAACCGCGTCATTAAAGTCTATCCGCTGGTGGGTGGAAATGTGGAGTCGGCCAACGTCGAACTCGGCGATTATGTTCGCAAAGGCCAAGTGTTAGCCACAATTCGGTCGGGAGAAGTGGCTGATTTTGAGCGACAAATGATTCAGGCACAGTCGGAAGTGTTGGTGGCCGAAAAAAACCTAAAAGCGGCTGAAGAGCTTTTTGAGAGCAAACTTAATTCCCAAAGAGAGGTCAATGTAGCCAAAAAAGAAGTAGAAAATGCCCAAGCCGAATTGAACCGTATCAAGGAAGTTTTTCGCATTTATGGACTCGGAAAAACTACGCATTACACCGTAAAAGCACCGATTGACGGTTTTGTGATTAGCAAAAACATCAACCCAGGAATGCAGCTGCGTTCTGATAATGCCGAGCAGATTTTTACCGTGGGTCAAATCAGCGAAGTGTGGGTAATGGCCAACGTCAATGAAAGTGATATACCCAAAGTAAAGTTAGGGATGGTAGCTGATATTCAGACGATTAGTTATAAAGATGAACTCTTTCATGGCAAAGTTGATAAAATCTATAACGTACTAGACCCCGAGTCAAAAAGCATGAAAGTGCGCATCCGACTCGACAACAAAGGCTACAAACTCAAGCCCGAAATGCACGCAACGGTGTCGCTCAAGTTTGAAGAAGGAGGAAGTATGATGGCGATTCCTGCCAGTGCTGTGATTTTTGACCGTAGTAAAAATTGGGTAATGGTGTTTAAGAATCGCACCCAAATCGAAACCCGTGAAGTGACTGTTTACAAAATGCTAAATAACGTGGCTTATATACAGGCAGGGCTGAAAGAAGGGGAGAAGGTTATTTCAAAAAATCAATTATTAGTGTACGACGCACTGAACGACTAAATTATGAATAAATTCATTCGAGGAATTGTAGGTTTTTCACTCAAAAACCGCTTTTTCGTCTTTTTTATGACGGGTATTTTGGTCATTTCGGGTGTGGTAAGTTATCTCAATACACCGCTTGAAGCATTTCCCGACGTAACCAATACACAAATCATTGTCGTGACGGAATGGAACGGACGAAGCGCCGAAGAAATCGAGCGTTTTGTGACGGTGCCAATCGAAGTTGCCATGAACTCTGTGCAGCGTAAAACCAACGTGCGCAGTGTCACGATGTTTGGGCTGAGTATCATCAAAATCATTTTTGAAGACGACGTAGAAGATTTTTTTGCCCGACAACAGGTTAATAATCAGCTACGTACGGTGTCTTTGCCCGACGGCGTTGATCCCGAAGTACAACCGCCTTACGGGCCTACTGGAGAAATTTTTCGCTATACGTTAGAAAGTAAAGACCGAGACAGCCGAGAGTTGTTGACCCTCCAAAACTGGGTAGTAGATCGCCAGCTCCGAAGTGTGCCAGGCGTAGCCGACGTGGTGGCGTTTGGGGGACGCGAAAAAATGTACGAAATCCAAGTAAATCCAACGCAACTCGCCAAATACGACGTCACGCCGCTAGAAGTCTATGAAGCCGTGACCAAAAGCAACGTCAACGTGGGGGGAGATGTGATTGAGAAAAACGGCCAAGCCTATGTGGTGCGTGGTATTGGGTTGCTGAATTCAATTCCCGACATTGAAAATATCATCGTCGAGTACGTGAACGATAATCCTGTGTTGGTCAAAAACGTGGCCGATGTCAGAGAGTCGAACCTGCCTCGCGTGGGGCAAGTGGGTCTCAACAGCAACGACGACGTAGTGGAAGGGATTGTAGTACAACGAAAAGGCGAAAACCCCAGTGAAGTGCTAACGCGGGTAAAAGAAAAAATCGAAGAATTGAACACCAAAATTCTTCCCCCTGACGTAAAAATGGTCACTTTTTACGACCGTGACAACCTCATTACGTACTGTACCAACACCGTACTGCATAACTTATTTGAGGGAATTATATTCGTTACGGTCATCGTGTTTTTGTTTATGGCCGACTGGCGTACCACCGTCATTGTGTCTATTATCATCCCGTTGGCGCTGCTGTTTGCCTTTATGTGTTTGCGGCTCAAAGGTATGTCGGCCAACTTACTCTCCATGGGCGCAGTTGACTTTGGTATCATCATCGACGGCGCGGTGGTGATGGTGGAGGGAATGTTTGTGTCGCTCGACCACCTTGCCCACAAAAAAGGCATGGAGCGGTTTAATAAATTGGCCAAATTGGGGCTTATCAAAAAAACGGGGGGAGAGCTTGGGAAAGCCGTCTTTTTCTCCAAACTCATCATCATTACAGCCTTGATTCCGATTTTTAGCTTCCAAAAAGTCGAAGGGAAAATGTTTAGCCCCTTGGCTTATACCCTTGGCTTTGCGTTGTTGGGGGCGTTGCTTTACACCCTTACGTTGGTGCCTGTGTTGTGTTCATTTTTATTACGGAAAAACGTTTGGGAAAAGAACAACCCAATTGTCAACTTCTTCGACCGAATTGTTTCTAAAGGATTCGAGTGGTGCTACCGAAGCAAAAAAATGAGCGTTTTGGCCGCCATGATTTTTTTGGGAACGACCTTGTTTTCAGCAAAATGGCTCGGTACAGAGTTTTTACCCCAACTTAATGAAGGTGCATTGTGGGTAACGGCCGAACTGCCCATGAGTTATTCGCAAAATGAAAGTGTGAAAATTGCGAAAGTCTTGCGTGAAAAAGTAGCGAAGCACAAAGAAGTCAGACAAGTGCTTTCGCAAGAAGGGCGCTCCAACGACGGAACCGATCCCAACGGCTTTAACTTTCTCCAATTCCAAGTCGATTTGAAACCAAAAGAAGAATTGGGAGGTAAAACAATTGATCAAATTATCGAAGAATTAAACGATGATTTGTCTGAAATCCAAGGGATTACTTTTAACTATTCGCAGCCCATCATTGACAACGTGGCCGAAGCCGCTGCGGGGATAAAAGCCTCGAATGCCATCAAAATTTATGGCGATGATTTGGATAAATTGGACGAGTTGGCCGATGAGGTTTTGGGGAAAATAAAGGATGTCCCTGGCGTCAAAGACGTAGGTATTTTGCGCAACACAGGCCAACCCGAAATGAGCGTGATTTTGCACGACCACAAAATGGCGTTGTACGGCGTCAGTACCGCCGATGCCCAAGCGGTGATCGAAATGGCGATTGGCGGCAAAACGGGTTCTATTTTGTACGAAGGCGAGCGTAAGTTTGACATTCGTTTGCGTTACCAAGAGCCGTATCGCCGTACCGAAGATGACATTCTTCGCTTGATGGTACCGACGCTGAAAGGCAACAAAATTCCGTTGAAAGAAATCGCTTCGCTGCGCAAAGTGACAGGGCCTGCGTTTGTCTATCGGGAAAATAACAAGCGGTTTATTGGGGTGAAATTCTCGGTACGTGAGCGCGATTTGGGAAGTACCATTGCCGAAGCCCAAAGCAAAGTTGCGCCCATCTTAAAAGCATTGCCCAAAGGTTACTCGATTGACTGGACGGGAGAGTTTGAAAACCAAGTGCGTGCTACTGAGCGCCTTGGGCAAGTGGTGCCTATTAGCATTGTGGCTATTTTTGTGCTTCTTTTTATCACTTTTGGCAACGCCAAAGACGCGGGACTCGTATTGGTAAATGTACCGTTTGCGTTGATTGGCGGCATATTGGCCTTGCACATTACGCACATGAACTTCGGTATTTCGGCGGGGGTTGGGTTTATTGCACTGTTTGGGATTTGTGTCCAAAACGGGGTGATTCTGATTTCGGTTTTTAATAAAAACACTTCCGAACGAATGCCGCTGGACAAAGCAATCCGAGAAGGGGTAAAATCACGGATTCGGCCCGTGGTAATGACTGCCCTGATGGCGGCGATTGGATTGCTACCAGCGGCGGTATCGACGGGAATTGGCTCCGAAACCCAAAAACCATTGGCCATTGTCGTTATTGGTGGGCTGGTAACGGCCACGGTACTGACCTTGCTGATATTCCCGATTATTTATCGGTTTTTCTATCGCCATCACGTACATACCATCAAAGATTTAGAATAATGAAATTCAAGACACGTTCAGGCTATATGCTCATTGGTTGGCTGTTAAGTAGCCTAGTTGCTTTTGCCCAAAACAGAACCGATTTTCAGGTATGGCCTGGCGTGTCTTTAGAATTGGATTTGCCCAAAAAATGGCTGGTAACGGTGCAGTACCGAAGCCGATTTATCGACAATGCGACCTATTACAAAGGCTCGTATCTGTTTGGAGCGGTGGAGTATGAGTTTAATAAACACTTGAAGGCAATCACAAATTACCGTTTGGCGCTGGTCGATGAAGGCGTGTATCATCGGTACTTTCTAGGGGTGGCGGCCAAGGCAAAAGTAGGTGACTTTACGTTGATGGTGCGCCCCGCCATTCAGTACCAAAGCCAGCGTTTTACGGGCGATGACGAAATTCGGACGGATACCGACACCTATTTCCGTCCGCGTTTTACGGTTAAATACAAACTGAATAAAAAATGGGATGTTTATACGTACTCAGAGCCGTTTTTTGCCATTACCAACAAGGGTACTAAAATTGATAATATCCAAAGCTCCATTGGTCTCAAATACGAATACCTCAAAAACCAACGTCTGAATCCCTATTTCATTTGGCAACCTGATTATTCGCACAAAAAATACCAGCTGACCAACTACATTGCGGGCTTAGACATGGAATTTTCGCTCAAGCCGTTTAAATACTTCAAGAAAAAGAAAAAAGCAGCGGACAAAAAATCAGCGCCGAAACCGCATCCTCAAGGCCAATGGCCACCGAATTAGGCAAAGTATAGCTAGGCAACGGCGTTTTTGTTGAGCGTGAGGTATTCAGATGGCGACACATTGTACTTGGCTTTGAACGCCCGGGCAAAATAATTGGGGTTAGAAAAGCCTACTGAATACGCGATTTGGGCTATTTTCATGTCGTTTTTCTGTAAAAGCGACAGCGCCTTTTTCAACTTCAGCGACCTGACGTATTCAACGGGGCTTTCGCCCGTGATGTTTAGTATTTTGGCATATAGCGTGCTTCGGCTTACAAACATGGCTTTGCTTAATTCCTCAATCGAAAGGTTGGGGTTTTCGATGTTCTCTTCTACGTAGCGCGTAAATTTCAACAAAAACTTTTCGTCTTCCGATTCTACCTCGATTTCGGGTGTTTCTAGCTGGATGTGTTTGCTGTACGTATTTTTTAGCAAGCTGTTCAAACTGAGTAAGTTCTCGATTTTGATGCTCAACAAATGGAAGCTAAAGGGCTTGGTCAAATAATCACTTGCTCCCGCTTCGAGCCCTTTTAGCTGCTCGGTTTCTTCCGACAAAACAGTCAGCATAATCACAGGAATGTGTTTGGTTCGGGTGTCATTTTTGATTTTTCGAACCATTTCAACCCCATCTACCCCTGGCATATTGACATCGCTAATGATGACCTGAGGGTGGTTGGCCAGCGCTTTTTGCCAACCCTGCCGTCCGTCAGACGCTTCGATAATTTTATACTTGGTTTTCAAACTTTGCACCAAATAGGCCCGCAAGTCGTCGTCGTCATCAACGATTAAAACAACGGGTTTCTCCAATTTTGGTGGCTCTTTTTTGGCAAAATTTTCTACCGAATCCAGTTCTTCTTTGGGTATGTGCAACGGGGTTGATTGCTCAAAAGTAATAGGAGTCAGCGGAAGGGTGATGATAAACGCACTACCCACGCCCTCTTCGCTTTCCACTTTGATGACGCCTCCGTGAAGTTTGACAAATTCTTGGGCGATAGACAACCCAATGCCACTGCCTTGGTTCAGAATATCGGCGTGGTTGTTGGCTTGAAAAAAACGCTCAAAAATCTTGTCACGAATGTCGGCAGGTAATCCAATGCCCGTATCGCGTAAAATCATTTTTACGCCCGCCTCGCCGTCGCCAGTGATTTGAAGGCTTACGTTTCCGCCCTCGTTTGTAAATTTGATGGCATTGGAGAGGAGGTTAATCAGGATGCGTTCGAGTTTATCTTTGTCGAACGAAGTATTGTAATTATTAAAGGCACTTACAAAATGTAAGGCAATGTTTTTTCTTACGGCGATGTACTTAAAAGCATCTACTATTTCCTGAATAAACGTCACCAAATCGCCTTCGGTTTTGTGAAGGGTAAGTTCATTGGCTTCTATTCTTCTGAAATCCAACAACTGATTGACCAAATTCAGTAACCTTTTGGCATTTCGGCTGATTAAATTCAACATTTCAAGTTTTTCAGTACTGTTTTCCTGAAACATCAAATTTTCGATGGGGTTTAAAACGAGCGTAAGCGGCGTTTTCAACTCGTGGCTTAGGTTGGTTAAGAACTTGATTTTGACTTTTTCAAGCTCCATTTTTTGTTCGGCGTCGTGGCGTTCTTTTTCAATCAAATGCTTCATTTCTAGGCGTTCTTGGGTGCGTATGAAGTCATTTTTTAGCTTTTGAATGGAGCTTCTTCTAATGGCCCAAATCGCAAGGAGTGTCAGCAGAAAATAGCAGAAGTACGCATAGTAAGTACTCCAAAAAGGCGGCTTTACGATGATATTGATGACTTTTTCGGGCGTTTCCCACGAGCCATCTTCGCTGTGGGCTTTGAGCCTAAAAACATATTCTCCAGGGTCTAAATTGGTATAAACAGCGGTGTTTTTGGTGCCAACTTCGTTCCATTCTTTGTCAAATCCATCAAGTTTGTACGAATACCTATTTTCGTGCGGGACGGTATAGTTTAAGGCGATAAAATCGAGGGAAAAGTTTTGTTTGTAGCTCAGAACCATTTCTTTGGCCGTTAGAATAGGGTCCGTTATTTCAGCGTTTTCAGTTGCATTTACGTGCTTATTATTGATTTTTAAGACCGTTGTTACCAAAGGAGGCGTATTTTTTCTCTGAAAAATGTCGGCAGATTTGAAGTAGTTGAAGCCATTGAGCCCTCCAAAAAACAACGTTTTATCAGCCGTGATAAAACCAGATCCAATATTGAAGGTGCTTTGTTGGATGCCGTTGTAAGGCGTGAAATTTTTAAATATTTTTTTCGCTATATCAAAAGAGCTGATTCCTTTGTTGGTACTGACCCAGAGTTTCCCTTTTTCGTCTTCTATTATTTTATAAATAACATCATTTGACAACGAAAAACTTTCGTCGAATCGCTCAAACGATTTGGTATCAGGTTTGTATAAACACAGCCCGCCGCCCAAACAGCCCACCCATACCCTGCCCAATTTGTCGCAGTGAATGGTCTGAACTCGGTCGATTGGAAGGCCACTGTTGCCATAATTTAGCACTTGAAAACGATGCTCATTGGGGAAGTAAACGGCAATCCCAGTGCCATTTGACCCAAACCATAAATTGCCAGACTTGTCTTGTTCGATGACTGTGATAAAATTATTTAAGGGGAATTTAGCCCCAAAAATCTTTTCGCTATCTTCTATTTGGCGGGTAGTGGGGTCGTAGCGAACTACTGCAATCCCATTTGTTCCCATCCAGACCTTCCCGTCTTTGTCGGTTTTAAAACAATTGACAGGGACATCTTTGGTATCGCTATTACTTCTTGAAACATGAAAGTAAGTGGAAGCGCCCGTGGCGAGATTTACATTGTACAAACCACCTTGATACGTGCCTACCCAAAGGGTGTTTCCATTTGTTTCGAGGGCAATCACAGACGACACATTGGCCCGTTGCTGAGGCAATCTATAGGGCTTAATTTGCCCCGTTTTTCGGTTGAAAATATTGATTCCTGTTCCTTCCGTTCCGATAAAAATATCGCCCGAGGGACTTTCAGCAAAACACATAACCGAGCTGCCAGTTAGGCCGTTAGGGTCAAATTGTTTAAAAGGTTTGTGATTAAAAAAGGCAAGATTGGTGTCGTATTTATTGATTCCACCTTGGTAAATAGACACCCAGTAGATGCCAGTATCGTCAATATAAACATCCCGCACCGACCGCCCCACAATACTTGGGGTAAAACTTGATTGTTCTATAAAAGTACTTTTTACGCGGGTTACGTTGCCAGTTTTGGGGTTTAGAATGTCGAGGTTACTTTCGGTACCTATCCATAGTTGTCCTTCTTTGTCGAAAGCCACCTTGTGGATGTGGTTATTGGAAAGGGTATTGACATCGTTGGCATCTGATTTATAAGTGGTAAAACTATTTTTTGCTCCCTTCATTACATTCAGCCCGTTTTTGCTGGTACCTACCCAGAGCTGCCCATTTTTGTCTTCGGCAATGCACGTAATATGACCGCCCGAAATGGCATCTGGGCGGTTTGGGTCGCTGAGAAATCGGGTGAATTGGTCGTTTTTGTTGGTATAAAGATGCAGCCCATTGTCGGTGCCGACCCACATATTGTGGCGGCTGTCCTCAAAAATACACCTGATGATGTTTGAATTTAGCTTGGTGCGGTTGGTAGGGGCAGCTTGTAAAGTCTTGATGTTTTTGGTGGAAGGGTCAAAAATAAAAAGTCCAGCGTAGGTGCCTACCCAGATTTTTCCAGTGTGATCGGCACAGATACTGATGATCCAGCCTAACTTTGAAAAATCATAATTGATGAAAGAATCCAAATTAAGGTTATAAACCGACAGAATGAAGTTGGTTGCTAACCAGATTTTTCCCGTTTTGTCTTGGGTCATTGCCACGACGGGCCCGCGGCCAATGCTCGTACTGTCGCGGTCGTTGTGGTGATAGGCCACAAAGTTTTGGCCATCAAACCGATTGAGCCCATCCTCCGTTCCGAACCACATGAAGCCATGTTTATCTTTTAAGATGGCATTGACGGAGTTGGACGTTAGGCCATTTTTACTGCTAAAATTAATGAATTTATACTCCTTTTGCTGCCCACGTAGCAAGTGGACAAGGCCCAAAAAGACGAATAAAAAGGAAAGCTTCTTCATGTTCATACCTAATGAAAGCAATCCCCCATCATTTTTTACATGTGGGGGATTGAAAAAGACGTCGTGCCTTGACGATTACTTCATATTGGCCTTAACCGATTCCGCTACGAGCGAATAGGCTAATTTTCTCACGTATTGTTGTGTCCAAAGTCCTACGGGTTCATCCGCTCTCCAGCTTGAGCTTGCGGGGCTGTCCAACGGGCTCCAAATCGTGATGCCGTAGCGTTGCGCCGCAGGGATGATCTCAAAGTATTTGTCAATCACGTACTTGTACATTTCGGCTTGGGCTTTGTAATGTTCCTGAGTGGCCGCTGCCGTTTTTACGCCCGCCAAGCCAATGTCCAATTCCGAAATTTTAATCAACTTGCCCGTACCAGCCAAAAGTTTAAACATATCCGCAATCTTGGTTTTGTCAGAGTCGATACCGATGTGCATTTGGGTACCGATACCATCGACTTTTGCTCCTTTACTTTCGATATACTTTACGTACTCGATGATTCCTCTACATTTATCTAGGTTGTATTCAAGGTTATAATCATTGATGAAAAGAATATCGTTGGGATTACCGTATTTTCTTGCCAATTGAAAGGCAGTCACGGCGTAATCTTTACCCATGTAATCTTGCCAATAAAATTCGTCACCTTTGAGGGTTTTGCCCACACCCGTTTTTAGCTCAAACGGTTTGGCGTCGTCCATCGGTTCATTGACCACATCCCAGGCTTTAACGTAAGGTTTGGCTACATTCATCATGCCCGACATCCACTTATCCAAAGCACTGGTAATGAGTGCTTTCTTTAATTCAGGCGCTTTTTCTTTTGTCTGAACACTTCCTGTCGCATTGTACTTTGTCAAAGAGAGGTTATCGAAATAATAATTCGTGGCCGTTTTACCAAGGTTAAAAGCAATGGCACCACAGGTAGCCATATCAGCAGTAACGGTAATCTCTTTGGTATAAGTAGTCCAAGTGGGTGTAGCGGCAATCGTTCCAAAAAAGTCCCAGTGTTTGTAGGCACCAGGCGTTACGTGGGCCTGCGTTGGGTAAGAGGCGGCCACATCGGCCTTCACATCCATTTTGAGAATGTATTTTTCTCCCAACACGGCAGCAGGAGAAAATCGTACAAAAAACTGTGCTTCCCAATCATTGGCCCGAACACTCGCGTTGGTAATTTTTAGCGCTCTTCCAGTGCCGTTGGCCCCGCTGCCAGCTGTGGTATAAGATAGTACCGCATTGGCATTGCTTTGAAAATTAGTGGCTGCATCGGTTTCAAAATCATTAGCGGTGATTAAATCCCACCCAGGGCCCGTTGATGATAAAATATCGGGGGCAATGACACTTTTCAAATAAGTAGCATTTTGGTTGGCGTGCCAGCACAGCGTATGCCCATAGACCGATGTTCCTGCAGCTTTGGCCGTTTCTAAAAGTTTGGTCACGTTGTCAAGCGCTAAATTGCCGTTTGACTGCACCACCGCGCCATGTTTCATTTCATAGCCAAGGGCAATTTCATCGAAATTTTTATTGGCCAACCGATACATCACATTTTTGTTGTTGTAGTCGGCCAAAGAAAGGGCTACGCCCAATTTGAAATTTGGATGAGCGCTGCGATTGATGTAAGATTTGAGTGCGGGGTAGGCATCAATATTCTCCTGAATTGCGACACTTTCGGGCTTATCGACTTTAAAGTCCACGGGCTCAAAAGTGGTGCATGAGGCTGCCAAACAGGTGGTTAGTCCCAGCGCAAGTTGATGTATTTTTTTCATAAGATTACTGTTCTAATGGGCTCAAAGGTTATTTTGCCACGGGTGAAAAAGTTTCCAATGCCACGGTGCGGTCGCGCATCACGAGGGTGTCGGTGGTAGCTACTTTCATCCCTGCCATGGTTATTTCGTATTTGAGATACAGCGCATCGCGGTCTTTATTACCCCAGCTATTTTTCTCTCCTTTTTTGACAAAAGTGCCGCTTCCGCTGGCGGTATAGTTGGGAGAAGCCGACGTGATGGTACATTTGTTTTCTCCTTCAAATCGCATCAAGAGCGTAACGTTGACGTTTTTGCCGTCTTTATCTTTGATGACCACAGGAAACTCAAGCTCACTCATCGACTTGGTGGAAAGTTTGTTTACTTCATCTTTCTCAACAAACTGCGCGTGGCGAACGATGGTCTGATTGACACTGCCTGTTACAACGTCTGTGCCACGGCGGAGGTAGTTGCCGTGCCAAGCGTTGACATACTTGATGGCATACAAAACAAAGTTCTTGGTGCGAAGAATAGAGTCAGCGTCAGTTTGGGTTATTCTCAAGGGAATAACGTAGGTATTTTTGATGGATTTTGGGTCAGCAAAAAACGCATCGGTTAGCTGCACGTCCACTCCGCCTGATAATGTTCCCTTTGGAATAATAATTTGGTCAGATGCCAAGGCGTAATAGTTGGTTGGCATGGCGAGTATTTCGTCTTTGCCAGCTCCAAACAACATTCCACTTTTTAGCAAAGAGTTATCAACCGCCACCTTGACAGTGATGTCTCTTCGGCTTTCGTAAACCCCGCCCGTTGCCGCGTAAATTTGGCATTTACGTTGGTTATCCAAGTCGGTATTGATGTAAGTATCTTCGCCGAAAGTGATTGTTCGTACGGGGTATTGGTAGGCAAAATAGACATTTTGGAATTTGTAATCAGGGAATATCTTTTCCTGATTACAAGAGGCAAGCCCAACCGCGAACAGGACCAGTATTAAAACAAATCTCTTCATAATTTAAAAATTTTGTCAATGATAAAATGATCGTTGCTGATTAGTTCCACCCTTCGTTTTGTTCAAGGGCGGAGTATTTCAAGATTTCTGAGTACGGAACGGGGCCGTATTTCATGTGGGCTTTAAATACTCGGTCTTGGACGGCAGGCAGAATGGTATAAACACCGTTCTGAATACTTATGCCTTTGGCGGGTTCGGTCAGGGTGGCGTTCCAACGGCGTAAATCCCAAAATCTAAATCCTTCAAAACAAAGCTCCAAACGACGCTCATCCCGAATCAGCTGACGCATGGTTTCTTTGCTTGCCTTGGCACTTTCCAAATAAGGGTCGTTGTTGGTAAGGCCGATTCCTGCTCTTCTACGAATGGCTCTGATGACATCGTAAGCCGAGTAGGTATTGGCGCCCGTACCCGTAGGCCCAAAGGCTTCGTTGGCGGCTTCGGCATAGGCCAAGGCGATTTCGGTGTAGCGAATGTGCGGTTTGTAATGGCGCTGGTTGCTGGCCGAGGTCGGGTTTAAGTTGACATCTTGACGAAGCAGTTTTCGTAAATAATACCCTGTTCTGGTGGAGGTTTCTACCCGATTGAGGGCATCGTTGGTGGTGCCGTTAGCGGTGGTGTTAATAGCGGTGTTGTTGACACCCGCCGTTGCACCATTTACCAAAATAAACATTCTCAAACGTGGGTCGCGGTTGGTGTAAGGGTCGGCAGGATTATAGCCACTTAGCGGGTTGCTAATGGGATAGCCATTGAGCATCGGAAAAGCATCCACTAGGTTTTGGGTAGGATTAATACGACCGTTTCCGAACAGGGTAGGAGGGAAATTGGCTTGTTCTAAGTCCCTGTTTTCGCCCCAGTTGTTGCGCCAAATAATTTCTGGAGGATTTGCCCCGTCTTTTAGGTTGCCGATTTCGGTGGTATTTGAGTACCAAGTAAGGCCACTTGTGGCGGCGCTTGGAATGGCATTGAGCCCACCGTTCAGGTTAAGTACCGCCGCTGCGGCGTTGGCAGCGTCTGTCCATTTGGTGGCATTTCCAGTGTTGAAGGCAGGGCTTGCTGCCAACAAAGCCGCTTGTGCTCTTACTGCTTTGGCGATACGGCCCGTAAACAACCCGCTGAACGTCACTCCAAAAGCCCGATTGTACTGCTCAAGGGTGACTTTGCCGTATTTGGCAGGTATCTGCGACTCTTGCCCCAGGGTAATGTCGCGATAGTCGAGTGGGAGCTTAATGTCAGCGCTGTCCAAATCCTGATAAATTTGTTTGAGACAGTCGTCAAAAGACGCCCGTGGCAAATTGTAATTATCGCTCGTGGTTTGTACTTTGGTCAAAATGGGTACACCAAGCATTTGCCCATTTACCCCCTTACCTGCGTGCGTTTGCAAGAGGTGGTACATCAACAACGCACGAAGTCCGTAGGCTTCTCCCTTGATTCGGGTCGAAAACAGTTTATTGGCCACAGGGTCGGCCACCCATTGTACCTTATCAACTTCGCCGAGGGTGATGTTGAGGTATTGAATACCCGCAAAGCAGTTTGTCCATTGGTTGGCGGGGTTGTTGTTGGCCGTCCACTGGCCCGTTGCCATTTTTAGGTATCCATTGTTTTGGTCATTGCTGACGGCATCGTCGGTTGCGACGTCATTGAACGACCACGAGTTCGTAGGAATCCTGTTGTAGCCATTGAGCAAAATACCAAATGGAAATCTTGAATCACTTGGTAAGTACGCACTGGCGTCTAGTTGCCTATTATTCTCAATGGCAGGTTCTAGGAGGTCTTGGCAGCCTGTCAGTAAAACAGTCGCACAAACCAGCATCTTTACTATTCCTTTATTGATACAGAACATAGTGTAACAGTCGAAATGAAGTTTTAAAAAATTAGAACTGGGCTTTGATCCCAAGGTTGAACAAGCGTGTTTGTGGCGCACTGCCTACGTTAAGTTCCATGATTTGGCGATTGTCAGAAACTGTTAGCAGGTTAAAACCATTGGCATACACACCTAGCTCCTGCACAAACGTTTTCATTTTTAGGACATCTGTCAAGTCGTAGCTGATTTGTACTTTTGTCAGGTCAAAACGATTGGTTTTGTACATCCAGAAATCAGAAGAGCGGAAGTTGTTGTCGCTGTTTAAGGTGGTCAATCTTGGATAGTTGGCCGTCGATTTTGTTTCTTCGGTCCATCTTCCGCGTACTACTTCGGAGTATTTGTCTTCTCCATCCACCCAGAAATAAGAGCTATTACGCATGGCATTTCCGCCAAAACGACCCGTACAAAGCGCGAAAAACGTAAGCTTTTTCCACTGAGCAGTGAGGTTTATCCCCAACGTAAGTGGAGAACCAAACCAGCCGCCTTTGCCAAGGTAAACCTCGTCGCGGGTGTCAATGATGCCATCCCCATTTTGGTCTTTGTACTTAATGTCACCTGGTTTTACTTGGCCAAACGTTTGGGTAGGAGAGTTCACAATTTCATCTTGGGTTTGGAACATTCCTAAGCTCTGCAAGCCCCACATGGCATCAAGGGGTTTGCCTTGGCGATTTTGGTACGAGTTTTCGTACAATTCGGCTCTTTTGCTGGCCTTGGCTTCGTAGTAAGTACCATTGAGACCCATCGTCCATTGCACTTCCCCGTATTTTTTGTTCACACTTGCGCCAAAATCAAAACCAACTCGCTTGTCGTCGTTGTAATTGACAAAAGGAATAAATGAAGATACTGGCCAGCCAGTGGTAAAGTAGCTCGGGAACAAAACTGAGGCTTGAATAATGTTTCCAGAGAGTTTGTTGATGAAGAACGAACCATTGAGTGTCAGGAGTTTTTTGAAAAATGTACCTTCAAACCCAAGCGCGATTTCTTCTCTTTTCGGAAATTTCATGTTAGGGTTATCGCCTCTTCGTGACTCAGTTGCTTGAATACCCGTGCCATCTTTCCAACCGTACCATGACCCTGCGCCCGTATAAACGCCTTGGTATAAAAAGTAGTTTTGGATGTCAAGGTCGGTGTGTAAAATACTGGCAGAGGCGGTAAGTTTTAGGTCATCTACTACACTTGAATTGCGCAGGAAATCTTCTTGACTTACTCGCCAGCCCAATGAAACCGAAGGAGAAAGTGCCTGACGGTTATTGGGAGGAAGTTTGGCCGAATGGATGTAGGCCGCGCTGAGGTCGAGGTAGTATTTGTGTTTGAAGTTATAGCTTGCTAAAAAGCCCAAGTTGGCGTTGCTGGTACGGTGATAAATGGCCGACTCCGACTGCTGAAACCCATTGGCCAATAGAATCGCCGACAAGTGATGGTTGGCGTTGAAGGTTCGGTCATAATTGAACTGACCCGAGAAGGCGATGGTTTGGCGGTAGCGGTTGCCCGATACGTTTTGGGTGCCAGAGCGGGCATCTTGGTTATAAACGGTAAGGTTGCTAATGAGGTCGGTACCGCTGTATTTATTCCAAGTTGGTGCATAGGTGGCATACGAATAATTGTACGCCAAGCTGTACTCGGTGGCATAATCGACGGCAAAAGCCGATTTGAAACTAAGCCCTTTGAGGACATTTCTGAGGTCGGCCTTGATGCCCGTATTGAACTGGAATTGTCGGTTTGCGTATTGGTTGTTTCCCCCCGAATAAATCGTAGCGATGGGGTTTGTTTGGTCTAATTGCGTACCACCAAGTAAATATTTTCCATCAATAATGTTGTTACTGTTTTGAACAAAAACTTGAGAAGCGGCGTCTTCTTTCTCAATCATGTCAATGGGAATCAAGGGAGAAAAACGATTGGGGCGAACCGTCGTGGCGCTGTTCCAAAAGTTAGCATTTACCCCACGACCCGTAAAGAAAATGGCCGTAGCATCGGCATTTACGCTGATAAATTCGTTCAGCTTGATGTCAATATTGCCACGGAAATTAATGCGGTCGGAGTTGTTGTTGTTTTTAGCTTCTCCAAAGTTGAGGAGTGAGCCTGAGGTCGCATATCCTAAGTTGGTATAATACCTTACGCGTTCGTTTCCGCCCGAAATCTCCGCCGTTGCATCGTAGCTTCCGTACGCATTTTTGAGGTATTCTGGCGAGTAGAAGTCGATGTTTGGATAGCGGTATTTGTTGACACCCGAAGCATGGTTATAAATGTCCAGTTCAGAGTACAAGTTCGTCAATCCGTCGTTTCGGCGTGCTTCGTTGTAGAGGGTCATGTATTCGGCCGAGCCCAAATAACGTGGGAAAGCTTTGGGAACGTTGACGCCGCTGTTGACCCTCAGGTCAAATTTACTTTGGCCTGCCGTTCCTCTTTTGGTGATGACGTTAATGACCCCTTTGGCAGCACGGCTACCGTATAATACAACCGCATTTGCCCCTTTCAAAAAGACAATTTGATCAATTTCGGTGGGTGCAACGTTGCCAGTTTCGCGCGGAACGCCATCAATCATAAACAAGTAGCTGCCCATGCCCCAATTGCTATTGCCGTTGAAACCAGGAATCAGGGCTTCCATGTCGGCAAGGGTATAGGTAAAATAGTTTTTAGGAAGCATTTCTTGGACGTTGACCGACGCTACGCCCCCGAGTAAGTCCTTTTTATCAACATCCCGAAAAGCAACGCGTACTTGTTCGTTGACTTCTTCGGGGGTCATTACGATTTCACCGATTGGCCCCGTTGAAGTAATGTATTTGGTCTTAAAACCTGGGGCAACGATGGAGAGCATTTCGTTTTTGGGTACTTCGAGGGTGAACGTCCCCGAGGCATCAGTCACAGTTGCTTTTCCGACTTCATCGGAGCTTTTTACCACAGCACCACTGATGGGCTGCTTGTTGGTGCCAACGATGGTGGCTTTGATTTTGATCGGCGCCGTGTTTTGTCCTACGACGTTGGCTTTGGGTAAAGCCAGCAGGAGACACAAGCCCAAAAATATTTTTATAAACTTCATTGCTTATTCGTTTATCAATTGATTATCTCGTTTTAGGAAATCGCAAACCTTTTACCAACCTGGGTTTTGAGGAAATTCCAAGTATAAATTCACGTCGTTGACCTTCAGTGGCAACCAGTTGTGTTTGTCGGTGAACCGGCGTTCGAGAATGACACTTTCGCGAATGTTCAAGACGCGGTTATCTTTCGGGTCTTTGGCAGGGTCAAGGGGAGCTGCTCGGTCAAATTCAATTGATTTTTTGAGCGTGTAAGGACTTTTGGCAATCAAGAGCCAACGGCGGAGGTCATTGAAACGGTGGCCTTCAAAGGCAAGCTCAACCGCACGCTCACGACGTAGTTCTTCCATGTACAGGTCTAGTCCGCCTAAAAATTTGGCGTCAACCCGACCAACTCCTGCGCGGTCCCTGATGACATTGATGGCGTCCACGGAGGTTTTGGTGTAGTTGGTTGCCTTGCCCGAAGGTGAGCCAAAGCCCTGTGCCGCAGCTTCAGCATACATCAAATAAACATCCGCCAAACGCATGTAGGGCAGGTGAATGTGAAGGCTTTTGTCGTAGCCGTAGCCTTGGTCGTACTTATTGGCCGTGCGTGGAACAAATTTGAACAACAAATAGCCCGTGCGGCTTCCCGTAGCGATGTCGCGGTAGGAGCCTCCCGTGTGTAAGTTGGCGTAGCGGTTATTGGCTTCGCTGGCGTTAGGAATGCTACCTGCTACCATTCTGACCCCGTCGAAAACAATGTCATTGTAGAAACGCGGGTCGCGGCCTTTCCAGGGGAATTCTGGGTTATAGCCTGACTCGGGGTCTGCTTTGGTAATGTCTTTGATGGGTAGCCCGTTGGCCATTCCGTAGTAGTTGACGTAGTTGGAAGTAGGTAAGAATTTTACGTCTCCTTCGCTGATAATCAGCGGGCTATATTGCTTGCTAGTACCCCAGTTTGAGCTATTGGCACCATAATAAGGCCCACGGAAAATCGCCTCAGTAGCGCCTGGAATTTGCCAGTTTTGGCCTGTTGTGTAGAAATTGGTATAGAACTGCGCAAAAGGCACCAATTTATGCGGAGCTTCGCCGCTTTCGCACAATTTGAGCAATTCGCCAAATGCTTCCGCTGCCTTTTTGCAATAATCAGCATTGTACGAAGTTCCGCCGCCCGATACAGAGTTCATCAACGGACTACCTGCCCAGAGGTAATTTTTTCCCAAATAACCAAGCGCCATGATTTTGTTGATGCGCAACTGGTTTTTGCCCAATGTTCTTTTTCCAGCGGTTGTATTGTCCCAGTCGGTTGGCAATAAGTTGGCTGCTTCTCTGAAATCAGCGGCGGCTTTGTCGGCACATTCGCTGTATTTGAGGCGGGGGAGGGTTAGTTTTTCATCACCAGGAAGCACTTTGTCGATATACGGAAGTCCGCCAAAGTACTGCATAAACATAAAGTGGTACCAACCACGGAAAAACAACAATTGCCCTTTGATCAAGTCTTTTTCTTCTTGGGTAGCATCGGTTAGCTTGTCCAAATTGGCGAGTCCTAAATTGGCTTTTCGGATACCGTACCAGCCCAATCCCCAAAGTGATTTGGTGAAGCGGTCGTCGTTGGTGGAGTTGTTATTTCTGTCCATCCATCCAGCTTGCCAGCCGTCAAAATTGCGCTGCCAGCCCCAAAAATCACCGTTTTCGATTTTTACCCCAAAGTGAAAGTTTTGGGCGGTCGATTGGATTTCGTCTTCTCCCCAGTTCCAAGAATTGGTCCAGTAGCCATTTGAAAAGTCGGGAATGGTATGGTAAAGCTCTTCGGTAAAGCCTTGAAAATTAATAAAGTTTTTAAACGCATCTTTTTCAGATACGAGCGATTGTGGATCACGATCCAAAAAATGTGAGCATGAAGTAACCCCAAAAGTTAGGGAACAAACTGCCGCTACGCAGAAAAGTTTTATTCTCTTTTTCATGGTTGATTTATTAGAAAGTAATGTTTAAACCTAAATTAAATCTCTTCACTGTCGGATAAGCCCCCTGAGACGCCCAGCCTGTTCCAGCAAAATTGGACTCTCTATCGTCAGGCATTTTACTCCAAGCAATGAGGTTATTTCCGTTTAGATACACTCGGAGGCTGTTGAGTCCAAGTTTTCTACTACGTTCTGGGGTGAAGTTGTAGGCGATTTCAGCATTTTTTAATCGGAGATATGACCCATCAAACATATACTGGGTGCCTCGGTAGTCGCCGAAAGGAGTGGTAAGCCAGCGTGGCATGGGCGTGCCCGTTGGGTTTTGAGGCGACCAATATTCCCCTTCGTGATACACAGTCGTGCTTTGCGAGCCTAAACTGGTAAATACCACTTGGCGGGTTGTATTATTGACGGCATAGAACTGAACAAAAGCCGAGAAACCTTTCCAGTCCAAACCAAACGTGGCATTGTAGGTATTTTGTGGCCAACCAGTATGCCCGTAAGGGATTCGGTCTTGAGAATCAATTACTCCGTCGCCGTTGTAATCGACTAAGTAGTAATTCCCCAACAATTTCTGGTTATCATTCACATTGTGCATGGTACTACCATACAGCTGATCCCAAGTGTTGTACAATCCTTTGCTCACATACGAGTACGCTTGGTCGATTTGCATTCCCTCGGGTTTTTGATAATCGGGGAGTAGCTCTGGCGTTGCACGTTCAAGGATTTTATTTTCGGTGTGGGTCATGTTGAGGTCGGCCCACAAACGTGTTTTTCCAAGGTTTTTATTAAAGTGGAGTTCTACTTCGTAACCGTTGGCTTTGACCGCACCAAGGTTGGCAACTGGCGGCGCGGCACCAAAGTAACTGGGTACGTCGGCCCTGCCTGTCAACAGGATTTTGCTTCTGTTGTCTTGAAAATAATCAGCTTTCCCTTTGACAAAACCTTTGAAAAGCTCAAAATCTAAACCTAGGTTGTATTTTTCGGACTCTTCCCACTGTACGGTAGGATTACCGACGGTGGACTGCGAATACCAGGTGTAGGGGCTTTGTTCGGCACCTTCTCCGTTGACTCCTAGTCTTGATTTTCCGCCGTAAGCCCATTGCTCTAAGTAAGGCCAGCGTACGCCCAAATTGTCAAAACCTGTTTGGCCGTACGACAACCGAAGTTTAAGAGAGTTGACAAACCGTATTGGCTTCATGAATTGCTCGTTTGAGATAACCCAGTTGGCCCCTCCAGAAGAGAAAAAGGCAAAACGGTAGTCTTTCGCAAATTGCTCAGAGCCGTTGTAAGCCCCGTTGTACTCAATGGTATAGCGGTTGTGGTAGTTATAGGTTGTTCTAAATACCCAGTCTTCGCGGTAAGACGGAATGGCGTTACCACTGGCAAAAACGTTTCGGTTGGTCAAAGCCATCAGGTTAACGTTGTGTCTGCCAGCAATGGTTTTGTTATAATTCAGTTGGAACTGATAAAACAAGCGGCGCTGGCTGGCGCCAATGCTACCTGCGGCTGGCGACCATTTAATACCTTCCTGAAAATCAAAACCAGTGATGCCGTCCACTGCCTGCTGGAAAGTTTCAACGCCCGTTTCGGGGTTTATCCATTTGCGCTGGGTGTTATTGTAAAGGTCGTTGATACCACGGTTTGACTCAACAAAGGTGTTGTCCAACGACACCGTACCTGTCGCCCTCAAGCCTTTAACAAGCATATCCAAGTCTTGTTCGAGGGTGAAATCGGTGGTGATGCGGGCGGTTGTTTGGTACTGAACACCGCCAATGGCAAGACTCAATGCCGAGTTTTCGGCCCGTGCTTGGTTGGGGGCATAAAAACCCCATGAACCATCGGCATATTTGGGTAAAAACAAGTCAGGAGCGGCGTTGTAGGCATCAATCCAAGGGCCATATTCACTACCTGTGAATCCCCAAGGGCTTTTTCTGACGCCATACGAACCCGCAAGGTTGGTTTTTAATACCGTGCTTTTGGTCAACTGAAAATCTAAATTACTCCGTACATTGAGACGGTTGAAACCAAATCCCTGTTGGTATCCACGGCGGTTGTCATACACATTAAACAAATCGGCCTCTTGCAAAAAATCGGCGCTGGTGAAGTACTTCACCAAATTTGTCCCACCACTGATGTTCAGGTTGGCATTGTTCGAAATGGCATGAGATTTAAACAGCGCTTCTTCCCAATTCACGTTAGGATAACGTTCGGCTTCTGTGATGTCCGCTGGATTGCGGTATTTGTTGAGAATCGTTTCTGGCAAATAGTTTCTCCAGCCCTCTGGACGGGTAGCAAGTTCATATTCGATGACGTCATTTCTGATTTTGAGGGCGTCGTACGAATCGTATTTTTTTGGCAATTTAGACGCGGCCTTCACGATGGTGTTGACGGTAGCTCTGATAGAAGCTTTGCCCGTTTGGCCTCGTTTGGTCGTAATCAAAATAACCCCATTGGCACCCCTCGAACCAAAAACGGCCGTGGCCGAGGCGTCTTTCAGTACCGTGACGGTTTCAACAGAACTAATGTCCACGCTTGTCATGGGGCGTTCGACGCCATCGACGAGAATAAGGGGCTCCGAATTGTTCCAAGAGCTACGACCACGAATGAGAATTTGGGGGTCTTCAGCCCCAGGAAGTCCCGTACTGGCATTGGTAATCAGACCCGGTACATTTCCTGTCAGGGCGGCACCAATACTTGATACCCCTCCAGCGCGTTCAAGCTCTTTGTTGGTGGTTTGGGTAACGGATGCGACAACGCCCTCTTTGCGCTGCTTGCCGTATCCAACGACCACCACCTCGTTCAGTTCTGATAGCGATTCTTCCAGTACGATGTTGATGGTTGTTCTAGCCCCAACCACGACCTCTTTGGTTTTGTAACCAACATAACTCACAACCAGCGTTTGGTTGGGAGGGCAAGTGATACTGAACTCGCCTGACACATCTGTGTTTACCCCTCGGGTGGTTCCCTTGAGGACAATCGTTGCGCCTGGAATGGTTTCACCCGTGGTGGACTTTACCGTCCCTTTTACCGTTTGGGCTTTTGACGTTTGTGCTCTTAACGAAAAGCCCGTAAACCCAATCAAAAGCGATACACACCAGACTACCAGGCACAGCTTTTTCTGAGTGGTGGAAATGTAGAAGTTAATGTTTCTCATAAATCAATGAAAACATAATTTATTTGATAAATAATATGATATTACTGCTGCAAAGAAAGGGGGTGACTCAAAAATAGAGTAGCACAATTCACTAAATAAGCGCTACAAATGTTCAGTCTTCTTAGAAAGTGTCAATTTTACACGATTATTATTCAAGAACGTTTGGCCGAACCCGAGGAATGAAGAAAAAAGGGAAAGGTAAGGGGTGAAAATCGGGGATCTTCAAGGGGCAAAACGTTGAATATACGTTTAATCTTTTTGGGAATGTTTAACCTAAAAAAGATATATTTACTAGCATTTTTGCGGGCTCTACTCTTGTTATATGTCTTTTATGAACCGTTCGGACAGTGAGATTCTTGAAAAACTAATTCGATTAATTGAAAACAATGTAAGTAATTCCGAACTTTCGTTAGAGACGATTTATAAAGAGTTGGGGGTAAGTAAAACGCGCCTTTACCGCATTGTTAAGGAACATACCCAGCTCTCTACTACGCTATATATTAGGAGTATCCGCCTCGAAAAGGCAAAACAGCTACTCGACTCTTCTAATCTGCGGATGACCGAAATAGCGAGCTCGGTGGGGATAGATAGCCCCCAAAATTTTAGCAAATATTTCATTCAAGCTTACGGCCTTAGTCCTACGGAGTACCGAAAAAGAAAAGATAATGCAGAACCTTTTGAAGAAAACAAAGCCGTTGTGGAAGAAGAATCGCTGCCAGCAGCAGTGCCTGATTCGGACAAAACAACGGTGCGTTGGAAGTGGATTGTGTTCGGTGTATTGGCTATAATAGTAGTAATAATAGGTGGGGCTTATTGGATCAGAGAAAAGACATCGTCGGGGAATAGCACTGAAAACTATGTACCACATTTTGATAACTCCATTGCTATTTTACCTTTCAGGAGCCTTAACAATAACCCATCTTTTGCCGATGGTGTACTGGAAGGAATCCATTCGTCGCTTTCGCTGATTGAAAACTTAAAAGTGATTTCGCAAAGTTCGTCCAATCAATACCGTAACACTGACAAAACCAACTGGCAAATCGGGGACGAGCTGCAGGTGGCGTACGTGTTGAAAGGAACGGTGAAGGAACAATCCAATCAAGTGGAAACGGTGTTGTCGTTGATACGAACGCAGGATGATATTGAGGTGTGGAGTCAACGGTATGAAGGCGACCTGCAACAGCTTTTCAACTTGATGAACGGTATGGTAAAGGATATTGCGACCCAACTCAGTCAAAAAATTACGCCTTCACAATCGCAGCAATTAGAAAGAGTACCCACCCGTAATTTAGAAGCCTATAATGAGTTTTTGCTTGGGCGAACGTTGCTTATTACCCGTACTAAAGAAAAATTGAACGAAAGCCTGATTCGTTTCAACAAAGCCTTGGCTTTAGACACCACCTTTGCCGAAGCGCAGGCTTACAAATCCATTGCTTACCTGCTTATGGGTAACATGGGCTATGAGGACTTGAAAACGTGTTTAGAACTTGCTGAACAGCACGCCCTCAAGGCGATTCAGCTAGATACCCACAACAGCACCGCTTATGCGACATTAGGTAATGTATATCGAGGAAATTTCAAATGGCAACAGTCGAAAACGGCCTACGAAATCTCTCTCAAATATCGTCCTAACGATGCCCAAACCATCTACTGGTACAGTCTGTTGCTGCGCTCCATGGGTCAACTGAGCGAAGCTCTGCGGTATAGCACCAAGGCCGTTTCGTTAGATCCATTGTATCCCGTGATTCTCTCTGGTCATATCTGGAATTGTGCGTATGCCAATCGGGACGATTTAGCTCAAAAAGCCCTTGCTGACGGAAAATTGATTTTTGATGACTCCTTTGTGTATTACATGGCGAGAGGCGAGTATGAGCTCCACCATAACCGGTTCGACAAAGCCCTGAAGGAGTTTACGAAAATGGAACAACTCAATCCGAACATGAAGTACGGAAATGTGAGCAGTGCTTTCTGCACGGCCAGGTTGGGAAATCCAGCCCCTACTCGTACGTTGTTGAATAAAATGGGTAACCAAGCGCAGGATTTTGTCAGTAAATCCATGCTTTATGCGGGCTTAGGTCAAAAAGACAGCAGTTTGTTCTGTCTGGAAAAGGCAGCTTCGATGGGGCGTATCTCTTCCGAGATTTTAGTGACCCCCATGTACAGAGCCATTCGCAAAGAGCCCCGCTTCCAGTCCGTGCTCAAACAATTCGGACTGCCTGCCTCTGTTCAATAATCTCAGATTTTTCCATTATTAGCTTCTGTCTTGCTTCCAATATAGTTTTTGGAACAATACACTAAGTTTTTGGAACAATAGACAAAGTTTTCGGAACAATACACCAACGGTTTTTCTTCCCCCAACCCTACTTTTGCTCCATCGGTAAACGCATTTTTTCTGCGTATTCTGTTCCCGAATCAACTACGCTAACTATCCCCGCAACCATGACGTTAAGAAGGCTCTTCAGTGCACTGTTGGCGGGATTGCTTTGCCTGAGTTGTACAAACGACGAAAGTACTGCCCAAGCCGACAATATAGAGTTGGTCAAAGAAGTTCACCTGCTTATCAACCGACATGAATGGAAAGAGTTGGAAAAGCTGTTTGCCGATAGTGTCAGCCTGAAAGAGGCCACCGGCGGAAGCCAAATCATCCGTCAATCCAAACAACGATACATTAACAATTACCGCAAAATGCAACAAACCTTTCCTCAACTCTCCCAACACATTACCCAACTCTACGCCGCTGGAACTCATCACGTGATTGTGGAGACCATAGCCGAAGGTATGGCCACCGACAGCATTCTACTCAGCCGTTCGAGTTGTACCATTTTTACTATTGAAAACCAAAAAATCAGCCGTCTCTATATTTATCACCCTACATACCCTCTCACGTTTACCCAACCATGACTCATTTTTACGCATCTATTTTAGGCTTGGCCCGTATGTCGGGCTTCCCATTGGTTTTTAGCAGTTACTTTCTGATGGTGCTGATAGGTAACAGCCTGATTAGCCAAACCAGCTACGGCCAATGCCCAACCTTTAGTATCTCGGCTACCACCAGTAGCCGCAACGGCACCACTGCTACCTGGACAGCTCCGGGTCCCTACCTCATCCGTATTACGGCCAAAGGCGCAAAAGGCGGAGATGGTTCTTATAGGGATAGCGGTGGTGCCGGTGCTACGATTACGGGGGAGTTTAGCGTGACGGCGGGGCAGGTGCTGGAGCTGATAGCCGGTGCGCCCGGTCGTAATTCTATTGGTCCTGTTGCTGGTGGTGGTGGTGGTGGTGGTTCAGCGGTTCGCTTTCAAAATGGCGCATTGCTGGTGGTAGCCGGTGGTGGTGGTGGTGGTGGTGGTATTTCTGGCGTTGGTGGCGGTGGTGCAAGTGGGCCTACCGGTACCTCTGCTATTGGTGGTGGTGGTGGTATTAATTTGGGTGTTTCTGATTTTAATGGTAGTGGTGGTGCCGGTGATAGTGGTGGTGGTAATGGTGGTGGTGGTGCCGGTGGTGGTGGTGGTGCCGGTGATGGCGGTGGTCCTAATAGTGGTGGTGGTGGTGGTGGATATAGTGGAGGTAGTAATGGTAGTGATGGTATTAGTGGTGGTGCTGGTGGCGGCTCCTACAACGCGGGCATCAACCAAAGCAACGCCGCCGGGGCCAATGCTGCCGGTGGGGAAGTGGTAATTGAATGTTTGGGGCTGGCAACACCAAATCTTGGTATCAATGATGTCAGTCAATTGGAGGGCAACGCTGGAAATACTATTTATACTTTTATGGTTAGCCTTGATCAACCTGCACATACAGGTGGTGTGACTTTTGATATTGCCACGGCTAATAATACAGCCACTACAGCAGATAATGATTATATGGAAAAGTCATTGACAAGTCAGACGATTCCACAAGGTAGTTCGACATACACCTTTACAGTATCTGTCAATGGTGATTCAAAATTTGAGTCAGACGAATCTTTTTTTGTCAATATTACCAATGTAGTAGGGGCAAACGTTACGGATGCCCAAGGTGTTGGAGCAATCACGAATGATGATGCGGTTTGCTCAGGTAGTAGTACTGTCACCACTGGTACTACCTTTTGTAACGAAGGCGGCATTACAATCAATGATAATGGGGTGGCTACGCCTTATCCCTCCTGCATTTTTGTATCGGGTCTAACGGGTACGATTGAGAAAGTAACGATTACGCTGAAAAACTTAACGCACACCGCACCTGATGACATTGATTTGCTGCTGTACTCTCCGACGGGTCAAAAATTTGTTCTTATGTCTGATGTTGGCGGTACGAATGCCGTCACAGATCTTGATTTGATTCTCGACTCAAGTGCAGGAAGTTCATTACCAGACAACACGACATTGGTCAGCGGAACTTTCAGACCGACCGATTTTGGGGTAAGTGCCGATGTTTTCCCAGCCCCTGCTCCGTCGGGACCTTATACCTCCGCGAGCAACGCAACTTTGGGAACACTTTTTTTTAATAGCAATCCAAATGGCACTTGGTATTTGTACGCAGTAGATGATGCCGCTACTAACACAGGAAGCATTGGAAGCTGGTGTTTGAACTTTACCATGAATTGTACTCCCCCCAACATTAGTGCTCCCACCGTCACCCAACCTACTTGCGCCGTGCCCACGGGGACTATTGTCGTCAACGCCACAGGCACTGGCACGTTAGAATACAGTATCAACAACGGCACCGATTGGCAAACCAATGCGACTTTCAACAATTTAACTGCGGGAAATTATAACATCAAAGTACGTATTCAAGGCAGCAGCCCTACCTGTGAGACGGCTTATGCAAGCAATCCCGTCGTACTTACTTCGCCTTTCACCGCAACCACTACCGATACTTGGACGGGCTGCGTATCTACTGACTGGGCAACGGCAGGAAACTGGCAAGACGGTAGCGTACCTACGGCCACTGACGATGTAAATATTCCTAATGTAGCAAATGACCCAGTCATTGGAGCGGGAACAGCAGCCGTGGCCAAGTCGGTGTTGGTACTGGGAGGGGCGGTATTGACGATTAACGCCACAGGAAACTTGGCAATCAATGGCGCCATATCACCTCGTCATGGATTGGATAATTATGGAACAGTGGACAATAGCGGTACGATACGCGTAGGTAATACCAGCGCCGTTGGGGCTATAGGCATTGTGCATCGCAACGGCGGTACGTTTAATAACAAACCCAATGCTGCTATCTACATTGACCAAACGGGAGGGGCTCAAGCTTTTTATTCTAATGGGTTAGTAAACAACGAAGCCCTCATAAAAATTGGCAGCAATGCGGCCGTTACGGGGGAAGGAATTAGGTTAGAGGGCAATACCTTTAATAATAAAACAGGAGGTAGCATCCAAATTGACCAAACGGGCAGTTACGGCATTCGATTACTCAATAGTGGCACTGTATTCAATAATGAAGCCCTCATCGAAATCGGTGGACAATCAGATGTGAAAGGAGATGGAATTAGAAATGGTTCTACTTTTAATAACAAGGTTGGCGGGGATATCTATATTAATCGAATAGGTATTAGTGGTAACACGATTTTTTGTATTATCAACGGTGGAACTTTCAATAACGATGCGAAAATTACCATTGGAAATATTGGACTTGTTTTCGTACAAGACGGTATTTACAATGCAGGCAGTTTTACCAACAGTACCACGGGAATCATTTCTATTGCTAAACCTTGGGGTAATGGCATCTGGAATATTTCGGGTACTTTCCAAAATGCGGGACAAATCACGATTAGTAATGTCTTTAATGTTTCTGAAGGGGAGTTCAGTACAGGTATTCTTAGTACAGCGCCTTTTACCAATACGACAGGTGCAAAAATCTACATTGACCAAGTGCAGAGTGGAATTGTTTCTACCCGCGCGTTTACCAATGCAGGTTTGATTCAGATGGGAGAAAATGCCCCTTTGACAGGTAGTGGTATAGCCAATGTACAAGGAGTTAATGCGGTATTTAACAACAATGCGGGGGGAGACATCAGTATTAAACAAACGGCGGTAGATGGGATTCGGAATGAGACAAATTCTACCTTCAACAATAATGCTTGCGCAAAATTGACCATGTTTGATAACCTCAACAATGCAGGTAATTTTACCAATACAGGATTGTTTACCGTCAATACGGCGCAAACACATACCAATACGGCATTGACCAACAATGGTGTCATTGAGTATCCATTGGGGAATCCGATAGCGAACGTTACCAATAATGATATGGTGGTAGCTCCAATTGCTATCTGTGGTACCTCTATCAGTCCTGCTTTGCAAATCGGCGGAACCAATAACTTTACCGCTGGCAGTACGTGGTACAGCGATGCTTCGCTGACGACCCCAGTAGGTACGTATAACCAAGGTACTAATACTTTTACATTGACAAATTTGGCATTGTTGGGTATTCAAACGATGTATTTCTCAGTCAATGATGTCAGCAACCCTTGTCCCAAAACGGTGTCGATTCAAGTGACCATAAAAGCATTGCCCGTCGTAAGCGCTCCTGCTGCCAGTGTGTGCGTAGGTAGCACAATCACGTTAAGTCCAACGAGCGGCGGTACATGGGCGAGCAGTTCTCCTGCAATCGCAAGTGTGACGAATGGGGGAGTAGTGACAGGTGTAGCTGCTGGTAATGTGACGTTTACATTTACCGAAACCTCAACGGGTTGCAGTGCTACGACGAGTAGCGTGACTGTAGTTGGTCCTCCAACTATTTCGCTCAATGCCCTTCAACAAACGTTAAACGAAGGCAATTCCCAAACCTTCTGCGACACGGATGCCAATCCTGTTAATAGTTTGCAGTTTACGGTTTCGGGTTTGTGTGTTTCAGGTTCTCCCGTGTGGCGGGTGCAAGTGGGTAGCGGTGCTTGGAGTACTTGGTCGGCAACTGCCCCCGTTTCCCAACCATCCAATAACCAACCCCACCGCTATCAAGCGGCTTGTGATGCCAATTGTACTTCGACTTACTCGGGTGTGATTGAGTTGACGATTAATAACCGCGCTACTGTCCCCCAAAACGTGTCGCTGGTGGTGGATGGCGTAACGGTGGCCGTAGGTGAGACCAAGGAAGTGTGTAGTTTGACCAATAGTCCAATGGTGTTTAATGCCAATTGTGCGGTGGGCGAAGTGACACTTTACTCAGTCGATGGCGGTGAGTACAGCGCGGGCGTGCCCACGGGTTTGGTGGATAATCAGTTTCACAATTACCGCGTGCGTTGTCGTAAATCAGATGGAACACCGTCGTGTGTGGAATCTGAATCGGGGGTAATGCGGTTAAAATTGGTGACGATTCCAACGGCGCCGACGGTGTCGTTGTCATCAACGAGCAGTTGTGATGCGACGGCTAGTTTCAGTGGGCAATCATCTTGCGGTACTCTGCGAACGGTTTGGTACAATGCCACTACGAATGTGGCTTTGCCCAATTTGCCATCGGTTGTTCCAAGCCAGACGACGTCTTATTACGCCCGTTGCCAGACGGAAAACGGTTGTGTAAGCGAGCGAAGCAATGTGGTGACCTTTACACTAACGCCCACGCAAGTAGCACCCGTGATTACAGCCTCACAGGAGAACGTGTGCATAGGTTCAATGGTGACAATTTCGGCCAACTGCCCTTCGGGTAGTCAGACGTTCTGGAACACAGGGGTGACAACGCCAAGCTTTGAAGTGTCGTTTAATAATGTCACCAAACAGACCTATTGGGCGAAGTGTATTTTTGGCGGTGGTTGTCAAAGCGCAGAAAGCGTTCGCAAGGATATTTACTGGAATGCTTTTGTGGTGACGCCGATCAATGTGGGAGAAACCAAATCGTCGGTGAAGTCTGCCAACGATAAATCGTTGTGGGGTAGTCAGTTCATCACGCGTGACGGTGGGCCAGAATTAGCCCAAAGTACACAGCAAAATCCGACGCTATATTATGTAGAAAACGTCAACAAAGTAGCTCCTCGTTACTGGACGATTAACGCCGATGCTTGTGGTTTGGGCACAGATGGTTCATTGACTTTTGACATGTTGGCAACACCCGAAATGGGGGTGATTCGCTCTTTCAACACGCACGAAAACAATGCACCCTACTTTATGTACGCCAACCGCGAAGGCTGGACGGAGTTGTACGCGCAAAACCATCCAGCCTACGGTTTTTACCAAGACAACGGTTCGGGTGGTAACGTATATGATGCAGGGTTACCCAAGGGGTTGTACAAGTTGGGCATTCGTTATTGGAATCAAAAGGGCTGGGGCAGTATCTACCCATCCACCCGTAAGCCGCAAGGCAACGTACTGGCCTACCAAGAATATTGGTTCAGAATCCAGTCGAAAGACGGAGTGGGTATAGGAGCCGCGAGAACAGCGGTCGATCAAGGGACAACTACTTTGTCATCCCGGCGGTTCGCCGATGCGAGGGATCTAAATCCGAACAGCTTCGCCACGGTGATGCCAAACCCTGTATTGAGTGTTCTCCGCCTCCAAGTACAAAACAGCAAAGAGCAAGTTGTACAAACTACTTTAACCGATGCCTCAGGTCGTGAGGTGTTGCGCCGTCAATTTATACCTGAAACCAACACGCACCAAGAGGAGTTTGGGGTTGGTGAATTGCCGATGGGTATGTACTTCTTGCAGGTAACGACCCCTGAAAAACAGACAACATTGAAGGTGGTGAAAGTGGAGTAGGGTTGGTGTTAAGTAGAGAGTGGCCGACAAATCAGAGTAACACTTTAATGAAGAGCCGAATTCGAGCCATCCGTGTGCTATTATCGACGATTTTAGTACACGGATGGCTCGGATTTAACAGATTTATACGGATAAAAGAATAGATAAAATAAAAATCTTCAGGTACGGTAATCTTGAAGTTGTTTTATAAGCGGACTTTTGCTAAGATTGTGGGGTTAAACTCAGAAATTTTACAGGCATAGTTTTAAGGAAAAGAAGGAGTAAAATAAAGATGTCAAAATCGAAAATAATCTGTTTTTTTCTCCTCCTATTACGGGTATTTGATGGCCACGCTACTTCCTTGCTTGATTCTCTTCAAGTGACACCTGCGGAAGCACAAGAGCGTTTTGTGGCAAATTTTTACAATCGTAATCTTCGTTACAACAAAGATTCTACCTACGTCATCGGACAGCTACAATCGTTACTTCGATATACACAAAAGGAGAGGATTTATGCCATCGAATGCCTGTCGTACTCGCTCTTGGCCGACCACTATGCCCGAATGCGGCAGTTTAATGCGCAGTCAACGGCATTGCACAAAACAGCCATCGAACTCGCTGAAAAATATGATTTGCCACTTAGCAAGGGCATAGCCTCGTATAAAACAGGGCGTTACTTTTATAATTTTAAACAATTCCCGATAGCCTTTGAATACTTGCTACAAGCCGACCAGCAATTCGAAAAGGTGGGTTATGACAAAGTACCTGAGTTGATAGATTATTTGTTTTACATGGGCAATATCTACGAAGTCACGGGGCAAATTGACAAAGCCATTTCCTACTTTAATCGTACAGCAGCAGCCAAAGAGGGAACGAATCGCACTTGGTTTGTTATCAATGCTTACGATCATCTGGCGCATATCTACAAGCTCAAAAATGATTTTCCACGTGCCCTTTGGTATTATCAAAAAACATTAGTCACCGCCCAGCAGTACCATTATCCTGATTGGGAAATACTTTCAAAAGGAAATATCGGAGTGTTGTATTTTCAACAAGGGCGTACTGAGTTAGCAGTGCCATTGTTGGAGTCAGCAGCGTTGGCTTGCGTCCAGTCCAATGACCGTGAAAGTGCTTCGGGATACTTCTACTATTTGGCCAAACAAGCCTTGAAAAAAGGCAATAAGCAAGAAGCGGCTCGCTGGTTTGTTCAGATGGACACTTCGTATAAACATCGCAGTAAATACCAAGCTAAACGTAACTACTATGAAATCAGAGCTTTGTTGTCAGAGGCCAACGGTGATTTACCCATGGCGCTTTTGGCTTGGAAAAAACATCAAGTAGCCAAAGACAGTTTGGAAGGCTGGTCGAATCAAAAGCGTTTGAAGGATATTCAGATTCAGATGGATACCGAAGCCCACCTAGCGCATTTGCAAAGCCTTGCCGTTGCGCATAGCAATAGTATCTTAGTGCGTAATATTTTGTTATTGTCTTCAGCTTTGTTCTTGGGTTTATTGGTGTTGTTGTATAGGCGTGAGCGTAGTCGTCGCGTACTCGAAAAAATATTGTTTGCCGAGCAAAAACGCCGCGCCGATGAAGAACTTGATAATGCCCGCCAGGCACTACAGAGCTTTACGGAGCGGATGCTCGAAAAAAATGAGCTGATTCAGCAAATAACCAACGAAATAGAAACACTCAAAGAGCAAAAAAACGAAACAGGAGAAGGTGCCTATCAACTGTATCATAAGTCTATCCTAACCGCCAACGATTGGGACGATTTTAAAAGCCTCTTTGAGAAAGTACATCCTAAGTTTTTTTACCACCAAAAACAGTTCTACCCACAACTAACCCCTGGGGAAGTGCGCTTGCTAACGCTCATCAAACTACAGCTCTCGTCTTCAGAAATGGCGGCCATGCTGGGGGTCTCGTCAGAGTCGGTCAAGAAAAGCCGACAGCGATTGCGTAAGAAACTCCAACCCGACGATCGCGAAAAAGACTTTGAAGCACTCATCGGACACTGGTAAAGTTTTCTATATAATCACCTGAATAGCAGGTGATTGTTTTTTTGTCCCCCTTTTTGTCCCCCCCTATAAATCAACAAATGCTTCTTGGTTGTGGTAGTTTTAAAACCGCAAGAGGAGCGGTTGGTAAACGGCTTCTTATTTATATTTATTTGGATTACAAACTCATTCACGTACCATGAAAAACAACTTTACATTTCTCGCAGTATTCTCTGTGGCTTTATTAGGCTGGATTGTAGCCTGTAATGAAAAAGAAGAACCAACACCAGAACCAGAGCAGCTCACCGCCACAGATTTTGTAGCGCAACTCCGCGCACCTATTGGCTTCACACTCGACCCCAAAGGGCAGCTTTGGCTCACCGAAGCAGGGACGGGCAAAAACGACGCCAGTGTGGTAATGATTACGCCGCAAGGAGTCAAAACGACTGTCGCCACAGGGTTTCCTTCGGTGATTGCCAACGGGGCTATTGAAGGTATGAGCCACCCGCTTTATCAAGATGGAAAACTGTATGTGCTACATGGTGTAAGCGGTACGCTCTATATCCTCGATGTGGCTTCTTTCAAAGCGGGGGATGCTGCCCAAAATTTGACGAATTTGAAAAAAGAAGACTTGGGCACATTTGTCAAAAGCCTCAAACTCACTGACCCCCTCAATTCCAATCCTTACGATTTGACATTTGGGCCAGACGGAAATCTATACATTGCCGATGCAGGAGCAAATGCGATTTTTAAACGTGATAAAACCGCAGGAACGCTCAGTTTGTTTGCCAAACTCCCTGATGCTGCTACCAAAGTAGAAGCCGTACCCACGGGCATTGTTTTTGACGGAACACGTTTTTTGGTGACCACCCTTAGTGGATTTCCTTTTGCGGCAGGCAATGCTAAACTCTACCAAATCGCCACCGACGGTACTGTTAGTGAGTACAAAAATGGTTTTACGACCCTTTCCCACCTGGCCCTTTCTAAAAACAACAAGCCGATTGCGATTCAGTTGGCAGAGTTTGGGGCGGGCTTCCAACCCATGACGGGCAAAGTGGTCAACGAAGACGGAAAGGTATTGCTCTCGGGCTTGATGATGCCCACCGATATTGAACGTAGTGGCAACCGCGAGTTTTATGTACTCAGCTACGCTTTAGGAACGATTCAAAAGCTCAGTTATTAATAGTTACCCGCTCCATTTATTACCCTTTTTTGTTATGAAACAACTCTTTTTACTTTTCGCATTCCTTTGCTGTGCGATGGTGACTCATGCCCGCGTGTGGCGCGTCACCACCACAGGAACAGGTACAAATGGCTCTACTTGGGCTACTGCCGTCGATTTGCAATACGCCCTTGGTATTGCTGCCGCCAACGATGAAATCTGGATAGCTGCAGGTACGTATAAACCTACAAGTGGCACCGACCGAACAATAAGTTTTCATATTCCCAGCGGTGTTAAGGTTTACGGCGGATTTATTGGTACAGAGACTGCCTTGAATCAGCGTGTCTTCACAACTATTGGAAATGATATTTCGGGATTTGAAGGAATTGGAAATGGTACAATTTTGAGTGGAGATATTGCAACAATAGGCAATATCAATGATAATTCACATCATATTGTCAGCTTCAACTCCCCAACTGCCGCTACGCTTTTAGATGGTTGTATTATACAGGACGGCTTTGCAGACACGAACACTGATTTTCAGGGCATAACAGGCGGGAATAAATACGGTGGTGGAATTTTTATACAGGGAAGTGGCAATTTTATTACCATTAGCCATTGCCAAATTCAACTCAATGGGGCAACTGAGCGCGGGGCGGGGATTTACCTTAATCCTAATGCAACAGTAAGCATGAATCACTGCCTTATTAATAACAATACGCAAACGATTACGGGCGGTTTTGGCGGAGGGTTAGCTAATTATGCTGGAAATTTAACAGCTACTTATTGTCTTTTTAAAAATAATAGTGGTAAAAATTCAGCAGGAACTTACAATTATTACGGGACAAATAGCTACACAAAATGCCTATTTCAAGCCAATACAGCAAATATAGGAGCGGCCACTTATAACGACAATTCCAACCTTAGTTTCAATGAATGTATTTTTACGCAGAACAATGCAACTATTTCGGCGGGAGGGGCTATTCAGAGTGTAAGCGGTTCTGTTTTTAACATGATTAATTGTGTGTTATATAACAATACTGCAAGTACAGGAGGAAAAAACATCAATAGCAATGGAGCAATGAACCTTACTAATTGCACCATTTTTAATACAGGTTCCAACAGTGTTAATTATTTAGGTACTAATTCCTCTGTAACTAATTGTATTATTAGGGGAGGAGAAAGTGCTTTTTCTGCCAATCCTGCCAATGTTACCGTAACCTACAGCAATATACAGGGTGGTTTTACGGGTACAGGCAATATCGACAGTAACCCTTTGTTTTTGACTACAATAGATGCGGATGGTGCAGACAATATTTGGGGGACAGCTGATGATGGACTACAAATTCTTTCCTGTAGTCCAAGTTATAATACAGGCACAAATACAGGCGCACCTATGATTGACCTCGCGGGTACTACACGCCCACAAGTAAGTGCTACGGACATGGGAGCTTATGAGCAAACAAATATTACCACGGCTGCTACGCGTCTTTATGTAAAAGCCAATGCCTCAGGCGCAAATAACGGCACAAGTTGGGACGATGCGTTTACTGATTTACAAACTGCTTTAAACTATGGTTGCTTTAATGCCAATGCCGAAATCTGGGTAGCAGCAGGCACTTATAAACCTACTACTGGCACCGACCGTACCATCAGTTTTAGTATTCCGGACAATGTAAAAGTATATGGCGGTTTTGCAGGTACTGAGACATTATTGAGCCAACGCCCAACGAATGTGATTGGTGGGGGTGTAAATGCAACCATTCTTAGCGGAGACATTGGAATTATTGGCAACAATAGTGATAATACCAACAATATTGTGCGGATGCAGGGCAATGGTAGTACCGAATTAAATGGGTTCATTATAGAACTTGCCAATTTCAGCAGCGGTGACAGGGGGGCAGTGATTGCCAAATCAAGAGGCGGTGGCTTCGTGCGAAATTGTGTATTACGCAACAACACTGGGTATGCTTTTTCAGCCTTCCATTACTTGGGCGGAGCTGTGGGTGGCTTTGAAAATTGTGTAATCTATAATAACGATAGCCCTTACAGTGCGGCAGGCATAGATGCTAATACCAATATCACCCTCACAAATTGTATTTTTGCTAATAATACCACTACCAATGAAGCAAGCGACTTGCAATTCATTGCCAATTTTTCTCTTTTAACAAACTGTACTTTCTATGGTGGTACAGGGGGCAGTAGTTCGATATTGGTGCAAGTTGCAACAGCAGTTCCTACAATGGTCAATTGTATTGTTTGGGGAAACCAATCCAATTCTTACGAATTAAGGACAGGGGTTTTTCTGACCACTAATTATTGCAACAGCCGCAATGGAGCCACAGGGCCAGGTACCTGGTCAAACTCAAATGGGGTATCCAGTAATCCGCTTTTTGTCAATACCACCGATTTAGATGGCGCAGACAATATTTGGGGAACGGCTGACGATGGCTTGCAATTGGCTTGTGGCAGTAGCAGCCGCAACAGCGGCAATAATGCTACTGCTACAAGCACAGATATTACAGGTAAGACCCGCCCCCAAGAAACTACCGCTGATCATGGTGCTTACGAAAGTACCTTTGCCGCAACAACCTCTCGCCTCTACGTAAAGGCCAATGCAGGCGGTGCTAACAACGGAACAAGTTGGAACGATGCCTTTACCGATTTACAATCTGCACTAAAATATACTTGTTTAGCGCCTAACGCAGAAATCTGGGTAGCAGCAGGCATATACCGCCCTACTACAGGTACCGATAGAAACATCAGTTTTGTGATTCCTAACGGCGTTCGTGTGTATGGGGGATTTGTGGGAAGTGAAGCAAGTCTCAACCAACGACCTCCGCAAGCAATCGGTGGCAATGGCACAACCCTTTTAAGTGGCGACATCAATACGCTCGCCGACGCCACTGATAATACCTATCAGGTGGTGGCCTTTGCGGGTATCAACAGCCCCACTCTCCTCGATGGATTTAGCATCATTCATGGAAATGCCAACGGAAGTACCCACGAACTGAGGAACGGCGGCGGAGTTCAGGTCGCAGACAACGGCGCAAACGTCAGCATCACTCATTGTACAATTGCCCTCAACAACGCTAAATTTACCGCAGGTGTTTCTACCTCCAGTACAAGTAGCTTGATGATGGATAAGTGCATCGTTCAATTCAACAAAAGTGAAAGCGGTACAGGAGGGGTGTCGTTGGCAGGGAGTAATTCGGTGGTTACAAACAGCGTTTTTTTGAGCAATGAGGGGACGGAAGGCGTAGGCGCATTGACCTTTGAAAATTCAAACAACAATAGCCGAGTGACCAATTGCTTGTTTGTCAATAATATAGGAGTGGAAACAGGCGCTGTTTATACTGAAGAAGGTACGGGGCATCGCTTGGTTAATTGTACGTTTCATAACAACAATACCACTGGCAGTTTTGCGGGAGCTGCGGAGCAAATTTATTCAGCTGAGTCAGGAACAATTGAACTGAAAAATTGCATCGTTACGACAACCATCGGTACCATGCGTCCGCTCCTCAATTCGTTTAACAATACAATCACGGTTTCATATTCCAACATCCAAGGAGGTTTTACAGGTACTGGAAACATTCAATCAAATCCACTTTTTATCAACTCTGACGACCCCGACGGCCCCGATAACTTATGGGCAACCGCAGATGACGGCCTGAACATTCAGGGATGTTCTCCTTCCAAAAACACAGGCACTAATACGGATGCCCCCGCCATTGATATTGTAGGTACGACGCGCCCTCAATACGGAACGGTGGATATGGGAGTCTATGAAACTACCCTCAATCCGCTCGTTTACAGTAGAGTGTATGTAAAAGCCAATGCCAGTGGAGCCAACAACGGCACAAGTTGGGACGATGCTTTTACCAGTTTGCAATCGGCATTGGGCTACCCGTGCCTTGCGCCCAATGCCGAAATTTGGGTAGCGGCTGGGACATACCGCCCTACTCAAAATCAGTTCAAAAATAGCACTGGCGCTACCGACCGTAGCAATACGTTTTTGATTCCCAGCGGAGTAAGCGTTTATGGTGGGTTTATTGGAGGTGAAACGGATAAAAACCAACGTAGCCTACCAACGGCAGGAGCAAACGGTAACACCATTTTGTCGGGTGATTTGCTCGGAGATGATGCCCCCAGTTTTGCTAACCGTACAGATAATGCCTTACACGTAGTCTTACTCAATAATGTCACTGAACCTACTCGTCTCGATGGTTTTGTGGTAAAAGGTGGCTACGCCGACCAAAATACGGAGATTTATCCCAGTGCCTTGGTGGGTAGTACCAATAGTAATGGCAGCGGATTGTTCAACAATGCGGGAGGCAACAACCTCACCCTTGCGTACTGTACTGTTACTGACAATCATGCGTTGGGAGAAGGCGGTGGAATGGCCACCATGGCTCTCTCAGATGGGCAAGGAAGAAGCTCGTTACCTTTGGTGACCCATTGTAAATTTGAGAACAACAAAGCTGGAGCGCGTGGCGGAGGCATATCGGTTCTGAATGGCGGTGGCGGCGCCCCTTTTGCCGCGATTGGTATCACGGCCATCAATACACAATTTACAGGCAATGAAGCCATAGATGGAGGTGGGTTGAGTTTAAGACCTATCTATGGCACAGCCACGCTTTCGATGGATGGATGTTCGGTTACAAATAATACTGCCACAGGCTCTGGCGGCGGGATTGCTCTGATTCCTCAAGGCGATGCTGCCATTCCTTCCGCAGTGACAGCGACCATCAATAATACGACCATAAGCGGAAACCAAATTGGCAATACAGCAGGTAACAGCGGCGCGGGTATAAGCGGCTTTTTTTTGACAAATACCAACAATACGCTTACCATTACCAATTCGCTGATTACCAACAATACCGCCGCATCTCCCACTTCGCGCGGTGGTGGAATTGGGCTACAAACCGCCCCACAGACAGTAGGAACGTCGGCGTTGTTGCAATTGTCGGTATCCAACACCACCATCGCCAACAACCAAGCAGCGTTTGGAGGCGGTGCGCACGTAGGGGCGGTTGTCTCACCAGCGGCTTTACCTGTGACTACTGGCATAACCACAACTTTTACGGACTGTATCATTCGTGACAATACCGCCGTTGGGCGCGGGGGCGGCTTGGTATTACGAAGTTTTGGTAATCATAAAAACACCCTCACGCGCTGTGTGTTTAGCAACAACACTGCCGACAACGGTGGAGCGATAGACATCGCTGGCGAAACGTTTGAAACAACAGTGGGTACGCTTGAAGGTGAAATGAACGAATGTTTATTTGTCAATAATACCGCCACGACACGCGGAGGAGCTATTCGCTACGATGATGGTTTTGGTACAAAAACGTGGACTTTCCGAAACTGTACTGCGACAGGAAACACCGCAGGACAACATGGTTTTTTTACCATTGAAAATTGGAATTCGGGACAAACTGCCCCTACTTTTCGTAATAGTATTGCGTATGGCAACGGCGCTAACAGCATCCGTTTGAACGGTGGTAATATATTGTTTGCCAATTCACTCATCGAAGGTTCGGGGGGAAGTTCGGCCTGGAATACGGCATTTGGAACTGATAATGGCGGGAATATAGACGCAAACCCACAATTTGTAAACAGTGCAGACCCTGATGGGGCAGATAACCTCTGGCGAACCACCGACGATGGACTGCAACTAAACACCAGCAGCCCAGCCTTCAATAGTGGTAACAACACGGGCGTATCGGCTACTGACATTGTGGGGGCAGCACGTATCACGGGTGGAACGGTAGATATGGGTGCCTATGAAGCCAACTGTACACCTGTAATTCCTTCAGTTGTGGTTGCTATTACCACAGGAACAAACCCCGCTTGTGTGGGCAGTAGTCTTACTTTTACAGCGACGGCGACCAACGGCGGTTCTTCTCCTGCGTATCAGTGGACGCGGAACGGAACGCCCATCAACGGAGCGATGAATGCAAGTTACACGGCCATGGTGGGAACGGATGTGATGAATAACGACCAAATAGCCTGTATCCTGACCAGTAATGCTGCCTGCGCTAGTCCAACGACGGCAACAAGTACTGCCATTGTGGTTACAACCTCATCTTTAACCACTCGCTTGTATGTCAAAGCCAATGCCTCAGGTGCCAACAACGGTACAAGCTGGAATGATGCTTTTACCGATTTGCAATCGGCACTAAACTATAAATGTTTTGCTGCTGGGGCCGAAATTTGGGTAGCAGCGGGTACGTACAAACCCACTACAAGCACCGACCGTAACGCCAGTTTCTTTTTGCCAAGTGGCATAAAACTCTACGGAGGTTTTGGTGGAACGGAATCGAATCTCAATCAGCGCCCTGCTCATGTCATCGGTGGAGGGGGGAATGCTACTATTTTGAGCGGAAATATTGGTGATACTGGTATAGACACCGACAATTCTTACAATGTGGTAGCAGCTTTTGAAACGGTACCAGGCACGGCCATAGATGGATTCATTATTGAGAAAGGTTATGCCGACATCAGTAACAGTGTACTTGTCAATGGTATTTATAAACCAAGCAATGCGGGAGCGGGTATCTTGTTGGCAGATAAGTCTTCGAACTCCAACTCTACCCATTTGGTGGTACGAAACTGCTGGATACGAAGCAATACAAGTACGGCGAACGGAACCGCTTTGCGTTTTTATGCCGCATCGCTCACCAGCGATATTGATGTAGTGGTTAAAGAATGTGTTTTTTCGGATAACAACGGTCTTCAAGGAAGTGCGGCAGGGTTTAGTTTGAATGGAAACAATGGTAAAGTCAATGTGGCTGTAACAAACTCAGTCTTTCTCCGACAAACTTCTGGTAACTATTCCGTTTTTTATATCAACGACGGAAGCAATAGTACAGGCATGACCGTTAAGTTTATAAATAATACCTTTACCAACAACACCAGCGGGAATGCCTACAATACACTTGGGGTTTTAAATGGTGTTCAGGCAACCACAAGCTTTGTGTTCAGCAATAACATCATGTGGGGTAATAACTATGACCAAACGTACAACAACATACAGATGGTACGCAATAGCAGCAGCAATGCTTTTGTTACCGTCACTAACAACCTTATTGAAGATGGATACTCGGGTGGTGGCACGGCAGCCAATAACTTGGATGCCAACCCCTTATTTACCAATGCCGCCGACCCCGACGGAGCCGACAATATTTGGGGAACCGCTGATGATGGTTTGATGGTACAAAGCTGTAGCCCATCGACGAATACAGGTACTAATACGGGCGTACCTGCGACAGATATTGCGGGTGTGGCTCGCCCACAAGGAGCACAGGTAGATATGGGAGCCTACGAATACCAAGGTACTTTCGGTGGCATAGCTCCTGCTGTTCAAGTGACAAATAGTAGTTGTCAGACAGGCTGCATAGTAGGTGGAGGCAGCATTGCCGCTCCTAGTACGGGTTGTCCTGTGGGTTCAACCTTACAATACCAGTTGAATGATGGCATCTGGAGTACCACTTTACCAACCTATGCGCAAACAGGTCCAGCCCAAATCATTAAAACTCGCTGTGTATGTAATGCTGATCCTAGTCAGACCAGCCCTGAGTCGTCGGTGACTACTGTCCCAGGCACTGTGCCTACGCTGGTGGTACCTGCCAATGGCTCGGCAGTTGTGACAAATCCTGCCCTTGCTACACCACCAGTGCTACCTGTGGTCAACGACTGTAATGGTAATCCCGTTATACCCTCTAGCCCCGTAATCACCAACACCCCCAATCCACTCACTTGCGAGGGCACACGTACCTATACTTACGCCTATGTATGTGGCGGGAATACGGCAACTTGGAGTTATGTCTATACAGTGGTTGATAATATTCCACCTTCGATTTCTTGCCCATCGAACATCATGGCTTGTGAGAGCCAAACAATTTCCTACGTGCCTCCCGTGGGCACGGATAATTGTCTTGGCGTTGTCACAACCCAAATAGCAGGCTTACCAACAGGGAGTATTTTTCCCGTAGGAGTAACGACGAATACCTTTAGAGTGACGGCGTCGAATGGCCAAACGGCAGAATGTTCGTTTATGGTAACGGTGCAAGGCAAGCCCACAATTACGCTGTCAACGCTCCAGCAAACATTGAACGAAGGCAATAACCCTGTTTTATGCGATACAGATGCGAATCCTGTTAACAGTTTGCAGTTTAATGTTTCGGGTTTGTGTGTTTCGGGTTCTCCCGTCTGGCGGGTGCAAGTGGGTAGCGGTGCTTGGAGTACTTGGTCGGCTACTGCCCCAGTTTCCCAACCATCCAATAACCAACCACACCGCTACCAAGTGGCTTGTGATGCGAGTTGTGCTTCGACTTATTCAGGCGTAATTGAATTGACGATTAATAACCGCGCAACTGTTCCCCAAAATGTATCGCTGTTAGTCGATGGGGTGACGGTAGCCGTAGGCGAGACCAAAGAAGTGTGTAGTTTGACCAATAGCCCAATGGTGTTTAACGCCAATTGCGCGGTGGGCGAAGTGACACTTTACTCAGTCGATGGCGGTGAATATTCATCGGGCGTACCCACGGGTTTGGTGGATAATCAGTTTCACAATTACCGCGTTCGTTGTCGTAAATCAGATGGAACGCCGTCGTGCGTAGAATCTGAATCGGGGGTAATGCGGTTAAAATTGGTGACAATTCCTACTGCTCCGACGGTGTCGTTGTCATCAACGAGCAGTTGTGATGCGACGGCTAGTTTCAGTGGGCAATCATCTTGCGGTACTCTGCGAACGGTTTGGTACAATGCAACTACGAATGTGGCGTTGCCAAATTTGCCTTCGACCGTTCCAAGTGCCACGACTTTGTACTACGCTCGTTGTCAAACTGAAAACGGTTGTGTAAGTGAGCGAAGCAATGTGGTGACCTTTACGCTAACACCCACGCAAGTAGCACCCGTGATTACAGCCTCACAAGAGAATGTGTGCATAGGCTCAATGGTGACAATTTCGGCCAACTGCCCATCGGGTAGTCAGACGTTCTGGAACACAGGGGTGACGACGCCAAGCTTTGAAGTGTCGTTTAATAATGTCACCAAACAGATCTATTGGGCGAAGTGTATTTTTGCGGGTGGTTGTCAAAGCGCAGAAAGTATTCGGAAGGATATTTACTGGAATGCTTTTGTGGTAACGCCGATCAATGTTGGAGAAACCAAATCGTCGGTGAAGTCTGCCAACGATAAATCGTTGTGGAGTAGCCAATTCATCACGCGTGACGGTGGCCCCGAATTGGCACAAAGTACACAGCAAAATCCGACTTTATATTATGTAGAAAACGCCAACAAAGTAGCCCCTCGTTATTGGACAATCAACGTGGAAGCCTGCGGCTTGAGTACCGATGGGTCATTAACCTTTGATATGTTGGCAACACCCGAAATGGGCGTAATCCGTTCTTTCAACACGCACGAAAATAACGTACCCTACTTTATGTATGCCAACCGCGAAGGCTGGACGGAACTGTACGCGCAAAACCATCCAGCCTACGGATTTTACCAAGACAACGGTACGGGTGGTAACGTATATGATGCAGGGTTACCCAAGGGTTTGTACAAATTGAGCATTCGTTATTGGGATCAGAAAGGCTGGGGCAGTATTTATCCCGCAACGCGCCAAGCGCAAGGCAACGTCTTGGCCTACCAAGAATACTGGTTCAGAATCCAGTCGAAAGATGGAGTAGGCGTAGGAGCAGCGCGGGAAGCAGACAGTGGTCAACAGTCAGCGGTTAGCGACGAACAAATTGCAATTGTCCCCCCATTGGGACGGTCCGCCGCGCGGGCTAGGGGGCTTTTCGTTCTCCCCAACCCCGTCACCAACACCCTCCGCTTGCAAGTGTCCGATAACAAAGGTCAAGTAGTGCAAACGGAGTTGACGGATGCTTCGGGTCGAAGTGTATTGCGCCGTCAATTTATACCTGAAACTAACACGCACCAAGAAGAGTTTGGGGTTGGTGAGTTACCAAATGGTATGTATTTCTTGAAAGTAACTACGGATAGTCAAAAAAGTATATTAAAAGTGGTAAAAGTAGATTAAAAACCCTCATTTTCTATTGTTTTATAGGTAGCTCTATTGCCCAATGGGTGAAGTAGGGCTACCTATTTTTTTACCATAAAGTAATTATTTGGCTAAATAATATAGCAATTTATATTCTTTCTCCCGAACTTTATTGCCCAATTTTATCACGGATATTTTTGGTTTTGTTTAAAAATAAAGGCTGAATAAAACGAAATAGTATTGATTTATATGGATTTACATAAAAGCAGACGCACTTTTACCCGTTATTGTTTTCTTTTATGGTGTTTTATTCAAATGGGTGGAGTGAGTGCTCAAAAATTTATCCATCCCGAAAGATACGTTCGGTTATATGACCCCGCGTATCAGCATCCGTATCCCAAACGTTGGGAGATGATTGATTCGATTCGAACGATTTCGTTTGCTCATTACGATATAAATACCAAAGAAGTTTTTCTGTTTAGGAGTAAGATAGCGGAGTTGGCCGCTGAACAACATAAAGATGAGAAGGCGATGCTGATTGCTCAGCTAGCTAAAATGGACTATTTGCAACGCACAAGCCACGTTCCAATTCAAGAATTTGACCAATGGTACCAACGAAGTTTAGAAGAAGCCGATAGACTTGATTTTGCCGAAATAAAGATGAAAATAGCCTTTTTATACGCGGCTAATTTGAAGTTTAACTACCAAAAAGATGTCCTTGCGCTGTATTACTTAAATAAAGCGGTTGAATACACTTACCTTGCCAAAAAGGTAACTGACCGACAAAAAGCCCTGCATTTTAGTGGAATAGCTAGAATTTATTACCAATTTGACGACTTCCCTCATGCGATTGAGTTTGGGAAAGAGGTGGAAAAAAGTCATGTGGAAAAAACGGAGAAATTCCTGACGTTGGATGTGATTGGTGCGTCTTACCTTAAATTGAAAAAGTACGACAGTGCCTTGATTTATTTTGATAAGGGACTAAGAATGCTCAGTTCAGAATTCAAATATGACAAAACCAGAAAAGGTTGGTATGGAATATTAGTAGGGAAAAAAGGACATGTGTATAAGGCAACGAACCAACTAGACAGTGCCATTCGCTGTTATGAAATTGGGATTGAGGATACGTATAAAAATAAATTGCTAGACAATACCTGCGGCTTCGCCATCAATTTGGCCGATTTATTTGTGGATAGACATGAATTAGCCAAGGCCGAAAAATTAATTCCTTTGGCTAGACAAGCTACGCAAAGCAGTGGTAATGAAGAGGATAAGCTCCAGCTGCATAGATTGCTGACGAAGTATTACACGGCGCTAGGCCAAATCAATCGGGTGGTATTACACAAAGATTCTGCGCAATATTGGGCAGCCGTGATTGAAAAACGAAGGGGTAAAAACGTGCAAATACAGGCTGATTTACGGCTTGAGACTGAGCGACGCCTTCATTTAGAAACAACGCTGCAAGAGAACATCAAACAACAAAAAGCAAATAGATTTATCGCTATTGTAATCGTTGGACTATTAACCGCGATTGCCTTTGTCTTAGTATTGCGGTATCAATTATTGATGAAATTGAAAGACAAAGAGATAACAATTCAGCAGCAAGAGGCAGAAAAGAAGCTGTTGCTGGAACAAGAAAAAGCGAAGCAGGAGCAAATCATTGCCCAGCTGAAATTGGAAGAGTTTACCAATATCATCATCGCCAAAAACAAACAAATTGAATTATTTCAGTTGGCCGAGAGTCAGCAAGAGCATTCAGAGAGTGTACAGCAGTTGTTGAATAATACCCTAGTGACAGAAGAACAATGGGCGAATTTTAAGGCATTATTTGATAAAGTACACGTGGGGTATTTGCAACGCTTGAAAGAGAAAATACCGGGTATTTCGCCCGCAGAAATTCGGTTTATGGCCTTGGCCAAACTGCAACTAAGTACTCGTGAAATGGCAACCTCATTAGGGGTTTCGGTCAATGCCGTTCGGAACGTTTGGTTTCGATTGAGAAAAAAAGTGGACCTTCCCGACGACGCGACTTGGCACGATTTGGTCAAGCAAATTTAGTCTATTCTTCGTTTTTATATTTTCTACAAAAAATATAGAAAATACTGTTTTTGTGGTTTTTTGTAGAGATTTTCTTGTTGCAACTATCTGTTATACAGTGTTTTATAATTTATGATTTTTTTGTGATGCCCCAAATTTGGTGGTATGGTCGCAGTTGTCTAACCTTACAGCATGAATTTTTCTACTGGACTCAAAGACGCCATTCGCAGATTATGGTGGTTATGGTTGTTGCTCATAGCCTTCAGTGCCTGTGTGTTGATATGGTGGTACTTCGAGGGAAAAATTGAGCAGTTAAGGCAAACCCAGTTCGCTATTTCACCTATTTAAAAACGTTGTATGAAACTCAGATTATTTACCCTACTCTTAATTTTTTTTAGTGTGCTAACCACGTACATCCAGGGGCAAACCTGTACGGGTGAAGTGCTTAATATCTCGGCTACTACATCCAATACCAGTGGTTCTTCTGGTTCGTGGCAAGTACCTGCTGGGGGCGCCTATAAGATAAAGATTACAGCAAAAGGAGCTGCTGGGGGAGGGAAAACCATGGACCCAATTAGCTCTGGTGGGAAGGGCGCTTTGATGAGTGGTGAGTTTTTTGTAGCTTCTGGTCAAATACTTCAGGCGATGGCTGGGGCTCTGGGTCAGTCAAGCTCACAAACAGGCGGCGGTGGTGGCGGATCGGGAGTCCAAATCCAAGCATCCGCTACATTACTCGTTTTAGCTGGCGCTGGTGGTGGTGGTGGTGCGACTCCAGGAACGTCTGGAGGTAACGGCGGCAATGGCTTGATTACTAATTCAGGAACCAGCGGCGGTAGCGCAGACAACGGTGGCGGCGGTGGCGGCGGTTATCTTGGTAATGGTCAAAACAGTAGTGGGGGCTATTCTGGTGGTGGTGGCGGTGGCGGATTTAACGGAATAGGTGGTTATGGTAACAGTAGTGCTGGTTTTGGTGGTGGCGGTTTGGGAGCTGGTGGTGGTGGCGGACATATATGTAACTTAGACTGTTCAGTATATACTGGCGATTTCTCTGGCGGCGGCGGCGGTGGGTACAGTGGTGGCGTTGGAGGTTATGGCTGGAATGGTGGTGGCGGTGGTGGTTCCTATAACATTGGATTGAATCAAAATAATTCTGCGGGCAATAATAGTGGCGGCGGCCAAGTCATTATCGAATGCCTTGGCACGGCGGTCATATCAGCTACAGTTACACCTACTCAACCTACCTGTGTTTCCAATCAGGGAAGTGTGAGTATAGATTTAACGGGTGACTTCAATGGCTATACCAATGGTGATGTAGAATATGCTATTGTTTCGGGGGGGAGTTTTTCAGGAAATCCCACGTTTACAAGTATTACGGCTGAACCTTTTAACGTGAATACTGGTACAGGCACTGCGGTTGGTACATACACGGTAAGGATTCGACTTAAATATAATCCCGACGTTTTTACTGACCGAACTTATACCCTTACGCCCAAACTAACGGGGACGATTTACGTGAAAGCGAATGCCACGGGAGCCAACAACGGCAGTTCTTGGACGGATGCTTTTACTTCATTACAAGATGCCCTCTCCGCTGCTTGTTCAGGCGCACAAATCTGGGTAGCGGCAGGTACCTACAGACCTACTGCCGGCACTGACCGCACTATTTCTTTTGTGATGGTCAACGGGGTAGCTGTTTACGGCGGTTTCCCTAACACGGGTAACCCAACCCTAACCGACCGCAACTGGGCTACTAACCCCACCATTCTGAGTGGGAATATTGGCGATACGGGAGTGGATACCGATAATACCTACCGAGTGATTAACAATAACTTTACCTCGGGCTCTCCATTGGGTAATACGGCGATATTGGACGGGTTTATTGTGGAAAAAGGCTATGCCAACGGTGGATTTCCGCTGTCACTTGGCGGGGGGATGTGGAATGCGAATGCTGCACCTCTGGTTCGGAACTGCGTGTTTCGTAACAATTTTGCCGTAGCTGGTGGCGGAATGTTTAATGCCGATGCGCAGCCCACGATTACAAACTGTTTGTTTCTCAACAATACGACAACGGACGCGGGGGCGGGGATTGCCAATGGCGGGGGTACTGCCTCTACTAAAATAATGAACTGTACGTTTTATGGTAACACAGGCCCCAATACCATCAATAATCAATCAAATGTCACCATCAGTAACAGCATCATTTGGGGAAATGGAGGAGGAATCTCAAATGGAACTGTAACGTATTCGATTGTACAGGGTGGTTTTAGCGGTACGGGTAATTTGAATACGAATCCTCGTTTTGTGGATGCGGCCAACGGCGATTTTCGCTTGCAGCAGTGCTCACCAGCAATAGATGAGGGAACGGTAACCGATGCCCCAGCTACGGACTTTGTTGGCAGTGCTCGTGTAGATGCTGTTTCGGGTGGGGGAGTAGTAGATATGGGGGCGTATGAATACCAATCTACCTACGATTTTTGTTCTGCTTGTGTCAGCACCAGTGGCATCTTATATGTCAATGCTTCGGCTTCGGGGGGTAATAATGGGCGTTCGTGGGCGAATGCGTTTACGGATTTACAATCGGCGCTGAGTTTAGCTCGAAGTTATCCTTCGTGTGTTTCACAAATTTGGGTAGCAGAGGGAACTTATAGGCCAACCTCAGGTACGGATCGTGGTATTTCCTTTTCCATGGTGAATGGGGTGGCGATTTATGGCGGTTTTCCGAATACAGGCAACCCAACCATGACCGATCGCAACTGGGCTACCAATCCTACTATTTTGAGTGGAGATATTGATGGTACTGCCGATGTAGTGACAGGCAGCGGAAGTACATTAAGTATTACAGGCAACGATGGTAATTCGTATCATGTCATTTATAATAATGGCAACGGGCTTACGAGCAGTTCAATTCTAAACGGTTTTACCGTATTAGGAGGAAACGCCAGCGCAGCTAGTGCTCCTAATAACAACGGGGGTGGGATGTACAATAGTAACGCCTCACCCACGGTTGTCAACTGTAAATTTATTTATAATAATGCTTCTAACTCGGGGGGAGGGGCCTATTTCAATAATTCGAATATTACCATAGAGAATTGCAGTTTTAACTTGAATAGTAGTGGCGGAGGTGGTGGCGTTAATATATTGTCGTCCAGTATAGCCTTCAATGCTTGTCAATTTACTGGAAACAGAGCGAAAACGGAAGATGGCGGTGGAATTTATGCAACAGGCAGTACCTCATTAACAATGTCTAGCTGCCAAGTGACTGAAAATAGTGCTATAAGCTTTGGGGGTGGAATACTTAGTTCAGGGCTTCTTACCATTTTATCGTCTCAAATTAATAATAATTCGGCGGCGAATGTTGGGGGGGTATTCCAAGCGAATCGGGAATTGGTAATGACCAACTGTGAAATTAAGAACAACACGGCCTCTTTTCTAGGCGCTGGTATAGATCTCCAAGATACACCCAATGCTACGCTAACCAATTGTGTTATTAGCGGTAACTCAAGCCAATCTTCTCAAGGTGGAGTTACTATATTATCGTTCTTTTCTTCAAGCTCGCAAGCCACCCTTATTAATTGTACCGTAGCCAATAACACATCAGTAAATGGTTATAAGGCTATCTGGGTTGCCAGAGGTGCGAGCGACAAAACGGCTTCTGTTACCTTGAAAAACACCATCGTTGCCAATAATCCAGGAGGGAATTTTTTAAGAGGCAACCAGCCTACTAATCCTGTTTATTTCGGTACTATTCAATCACAAGGCAATAACTTGGATAGCGATGGAAGCAGTGGATTGACCAACGGTACTAATGGTGATTTGGTCAATGTTGTTCCAAAGTTTGTATCAAGTACTGATTTACATTTACAAGCCTGTTCTCCTGCCATTGATGCGGGAACAAACCAAGGAGCTCCTACAACAGACTTTGAAGGCAATGCCCGAGTGGATGCCATTGCAGGAGTAGGAGTAGTGGACATGGGGGCGTATGAGTATCAATCTACCTACGATGTTTGTACGGCATGCCTTAGTCTTACGGGCGGCATTGTGTACGTCAATGCCTCGGCTGCGGGGAGCAATAATGGTAGCTCATGGGCGAATGCATTTACGGATTTGCAATCGGCGCTGAGTTTAGCTCGTGCCAATCCTTCTTGCGTGAGTCAGATTTGGGTAGCCCAAGGTACGTACCGACCTACCTCGGGTACTGACCGTACTATTTCCTTTTCTATGGTCAATGGAGTGGCGATTTACGGCGGGTTCCCCAACACAGGCAACCCAACCATGACCGACCGCAACTGGGCTACCAATGTAACCATCCTCAGCGGAGACATTGACCAAAACGATGCCACCGCAGGCAATGCTAATAATAGTTACCATGTTATTAGTAACGGTAACGCTACCGACGCTACCGCCATACTGGACGGCTTTACCATCACTGCTGGTCGAGCGGATGTTGCTCTTTCAAAATCAGGTGGCGGAGTGTTCAATGACGGGCAAAACGGCTATTGTAACCCTACCTTTCGTTACTGTATCTTCCGAAACAATGAGGCAGGATTCGGGGGAGCAGTTTCTAATGATGGAAATAATGGTGCTTGTAACCCTACATTTACCCAGTGCAGTTTTTGGCAAAACAAAGCTATTCACAACAGTAATATTTCACACGGCGGAGCAGTTGAGGCAACTAGTAATGTCTCAATTACATTTACCCATTGCACATTTGCCCAAAATACAGCGCTGGCAGATGGCGGAGCTTTGATGCTGAGAAACAATTTTGGCCGTCCGCAGATAAGTTTGCGTGGCTGCATTTTTTGGGGGAATAGTGCCAGTGGGAGGGGCTCGCAAATCTATAATTATGTGAGCACTATTTCGCTGCAAAACAACTTGTTACAGGGTGGTTTAGTAGGGATAGCCAATTATGGCAATGGAGAGATAAACAATGATTTGGGCGGGAACTTGAGTACCGACCCGCTCTTTGTGGATGCTGCCAACGGCAATTTGCAACTACAAGTCTGCTCGCCAGCCATCAATGCGGGAAACAATAGTCTTTTGCCTAATGGCCTTAACGAAGATTTAGCCAAACAACCTCGTAGATTCAATAACGGTACGGTGGACATGGGGGCGTATGAGTATCAAGGTACGTTTGATGCCGTAGCTCCCGTAGCTCAAGTGACTAACAGTGTCTGTACAACGTTTGGCAGTACGCCATCGGGTGGGGTCATCAGCGCCCCGAGCAGCAGCTGTCCCGCAGGTTCAACCCTTTATTACTCAACAGATAACGGCGGCAGTTGGTCAACAACCTTGCCAACGTACGCCCAAGCAGGTCCTGCGCAAACGATAGTAACGCGTTGTACGTGTGATGCGAATCCCGCTACTTTTGGCCCGACGAGCACCGTGACGACTGTCCCAGGCACATGCCCAGCTTGTCCCGATTTGACGGTAGCAGCGCCAGCGGTACAAGTGACCAACAGTGTTTGTACGACTTTTGGGGGCACTGCTTCGGGTGGCGTTATCAGTGCGCCAAGCAGCAGTTGTCCCGCAGGTTCGACCTTACAATATTCAACTGACAACGGAGGTAACTGGAGCGAAACCTTACCGACTTACGAACAAACAGGCTCTGGGCAGACGATTTTGACGCGCTGTAACTGTACAGCCGACGCGAGCAAATCAAGTCCGACGAGCACTGTGACGACCGTCTCAGGCACGTGCCCAGCTTGTCCCGATTTGACGGCAACGGCTCCAGTGGTACAAGTAACGAACAGTGTTTGTACAACGTTTGGTAGCACACCATCGGGTGGTGTCATCAGCGCGCCAAGCAGCAGTTGTCCCGCAGGTTCGACCTTACAATATTCAACTGACAACGGAGGTAACTGGAGCGAAACCTTACCGACTTACGCCCAAACAGGCACTGGACAGACGATTTTGACGCGTTGTAACTGTACAGCCGACGCGAGCAAATCAAGTCCGACGAGTACGGTAACGACGGTTCCAGGGGTTTGTCCAGCGTGTCCCGATTTGACGGTAGCAGCCCCAGCGGTGCAAGTGACGAACAGCGTTTGTACAACGTTTGGCGGCACGCCATTGGGTGGCGTTATCAGTGCGCCAAGCAGCAGTTGTCCCGCAGGTTCGACTTTACAATATTCGACTAACAATGGCGGTAATTGGAGCATAATTTTACCGACTTACGAACAAACGGGCTCTGGGCAGACGATTTTGACGCGCTGTAATTGTACTGCCGACGCGAGCAAATCAAGCCCGACGAGTACCATGACGACGGTTCCAGGCACATGCCCAGCTTGTCCCGATTTGACGGTAGCAGCTCCAGCAGTACAAGTGACCAACAGTGTTTGTACGACTTTTGGAGGCACGGCTTCAGGTGGTGTTATCAGCGCGCCAAGCAGCAGTTGTCCCGCAGGTTCGACTTTACAATATTCAACTGACAACGGTAGTAATTGGAGCGAAACCTTACCGACTTACGCCCAAACAGGCTCTGGTCAGACGATATTGACGCGCTGCAATTGTAGTGCCGACGCGAGCAAATCAAGCCCGACGAGCACCGTAACGACCGTCCCAGGCACATGCCCAGCTTGTCCCGATTTGACGCTGGCAGCACCAGCGGTACAGGTGACGAACAGTGTTTGTACGACTTTTGGAGGAACGGCTTCGGGTGGGGTAATCAGTGCGCCAAGCAGCAGTTGTCCCGCAGGTTCGACTTTACAATATTCGACTAACAACGGCGGTAATTGGAGTATAACCTTACCAACTTACGAACAAACAGGCCCTGCGCAAACAATTTTGACGCGCTGTAATTGTACTGCCGACGCGAGCAAATCAAGTCCAACGAGTACCATGACGACCGTCCCAGGTACATGCCCAGCTTGTCCCGATTTGACGTCGGCTGCTCCAGCGGTACAAGTAACCAACAGTGTTTGTACGACTTTTGGTGGAACGGCTTCGGGGGGGCTAATCAGCGCGCCAAGTAGCAGTTGCCCCGTAGGTTCAACGCTTTATTATTCAACCGATAATGGCGGGAATTGGAGTAAAACTTTGCCAACGTATGTTCAAGAAGGCCCCGCGCAAACGATATTGACGCGCTGTACGTGCGACGCCAACGCGAACACATCTAGTCCAACGAGTACGGTAACGACGGTTCCAGGGGTTTGTCCTGGCTGTCCCGTGTTGACGTCGGCTGCGCCAGCGGTACAAGTGACCAACAGCGTTTGCCAAACAGGATGTGTGATTGGAGGCGGTAGCATTGCCGTGCCAAGTACGAGCTGCCCTGTGGGTTCAACCCTTCAATATCAGTTAAATGGTGGGGATTGGAGTACGACGTTACCAACGTATGTGCAGACAGGTCCCGCCCAAACGATTAAAACGCGTTGTGTGTGCAATAGTAACGCTAGCCAAACTAGCCCTGAGTCGTCAGTAACGACCGTACCAGGGACAGTGCCTTCGTTGGTTGTACCAGCCAATGGTTCGGCGGTGGTTTCCTGTGCTGCCTTAGCGACGTTACCCGTGCTACCCGTGGTGAATGATTGTAGTGGTGCTCCGATTAGTCCATCTAGCCCAGTCATTACCAATAGCCCAGACCCGTTGACGTGCGAAGGCACGCGAACCTACACCTACACGTATGTGTGTGGCACGCGAACGGCGAGCTGGAGTTTTGTATATACGATTGAGCGGGAGGGTTTCACGATTAGCGTACCGAATGGTTCAGCGACGGTGTATGACCCTAGTTTAGCGGTAGCCCCAACGCCGCCCACGGTGTTGAGTCAGTGCGGAGAAACGTTGCCCCCAAGTGCTCCCGTCATAACCAACAGTCCTAATCCGTTGTTGTGCGAAGGTACGCGCACCTACACCTATACCTACACGGATTGTGAAGGGAACACGGCGAATTGGAGCTATGTCTATACAATTCTTGACAACATAGCGCCCACGATTGTATGTCCTGCCAATATTACAGCTTGTGAGGGTCAGACGATTACATTCGCTCCTCCAGTAGGTACGGATAATTGTCTTGGCGCAGTCACCACCCAGATAGCGGGCTTACCGACCAGCAGCCTTTATCCCGTGGGAATAACGACGAATACGTATAAAGTGACCGCTACCAATGGCCAAAGTAGCACTTGTTTGTTTACGGTAACGGTGCAAGGCAAACCCACGATTACGCTGTCAACGCTCCAGCAAACATTGAACGAAGGCAATAATCCTGTTTTGTGTGATACGGACGCGAATCCTGTTAACAGTTTGCAGTTTAATGTTTCGGGTTTGTGTGTAGTAGGCTCTCCCGTGTGGCGGGTGCAAGTGGGTAGCGGTGCTTGGAGTACTTGGTCGGCCACTGCCCCCGTTTCGCAGCCCTCCAATAACCAACCCCACCGCTACCAAGCGGCTTGTAATGAGAGCTGTGCTTCGACGTATTCGGGCGTGATTGAGTTGACGA